>Ga0306921_10005666_pt1 | contig 12987 bp, 12 predicted proteins | sample sta12Cox44000080_FD_203760 | JGI IMG/M metagenome (GOLD analysis project Ga0306921, IMG submission 203760) | Lab enrichment of tropical soil microbial communities from Luquillo Experimental Forest, Puerto Rico - statoxic.12C.oxic.44.000.080 (v2)... | ecosystem: Environmental > Terrestrial >... | reverse complement strand
CTGTCGGAACGAACGGTTGTAGATTGCTAGAGGTCATGATCCGAATGACAGGGTTGCCATGGTCGTCGGTTGATCCGAAAGCAAGGACCAAGGTGTTGCTGTTCATTGCAGCGAATGCAACCGGAGTGGTCAACGTCACACGAGGAACCGGAATTGGGTTGGGTGCTGTCGTTTTATGCGGAACCGGAAGAGGTACCACTTGGATACCGTAGGCGACGTCTAGGTACGCGATGAACCACTCTTGATTACCAGCCCCATCCGGAAGCCAGGCGAGTGCTGGGCGTGAGTTCGTATCTACATCACCATCGGCCGCATAGACTATAACCGGGAGCGAGGTCCAACCCCTTGCGGCATGAGGTTGGTGGGTAGCGGCCATCAAACATGAGCCATCCTGCCATCCGCACTGAAAGTTACTGGGCAGATTGTGATCGGTGCGCTGACCCCACCAGGCGGCAACGTCTGTGTCCGGGTCGCTAGCCAGCGCGGGAGTCCACATCCGTGCGGGCGCACAAGGCTACCGTCGGATTGCCGCCGGGCGACGGACACGGTCCATCGGGCGACGCTACTTTCGTCCAGTTGACTCCATCGGGAGAAGTAAAGACGTTCATGGCCTCGGAGGCAGGCGCCCCCTGTCGCCCGAAGACTGGTGGCGTCCCGATCATCATAAAGGTTGTGGGAACCGTGATCGGCGAACACTGGTTGCATCCCGAGGAAGCGAGTAAGCAAATCAGGGAGATGAACAGCCCCCGGCCCGTCAGGAAAGAGGTCGGGCTACGCAGATCAGACATGTTGACCCCCTATTGAGCTGGCGCAAGAATTATGCCTTCCAACGAGAGGTCGCGGGCCGGACCAGGTTGACAAATCCGTTCCTGCTTCGGCGCAACGCAAAAAAGCGACAAAAGCAACGAGAATCTGTTGCTACTGCTGGTCTTCGACCCTTGCACTTGGGTTCAGTCGGCCCGAATGTGACGCGAAATTACTAGAGGATCAGCGGCTGCACCGCAGAAGAAATTTGGGTGCAATCCACATTGCGTGGGAAGGCTCAGGAATCGGAGGTAGCTTGCGCCCAATACCAGTGCGTGTCAATGGCACCGAAGTGGCTTTCGGTCATGTTCTTTTTGGGGATATTATGGCGTCTTCGGAATCAGGACGGACGATTCTGCCGCACGAGGTACAGCAGGCTTTTCATGCACTTGCTCTCGCAGAACCAGCTTGTCGGATCAAGAGCCTACCACGAAGCACACGAAGCAAAAGGAATCGTACAAAATTCGTACAATTCTTCAACGTCCTTGTAAATCTAAGTAAACAAGGTAATTATCATGGTGGAGGCGGCGGGAGTTGAACCCGCGTCCGAAAATGCTGTCGGCCAAGAGACTACATACTTAGTCTCATTCCTGCGCCGGTTGCCCGGCACTCTCGCCAAACACGCTCAGAACGGACAAGAAACGTGAACGGCCAGCCTGAAAATCTTACTTCGAACTCCCAGACGTAGAGTTCGAAGCCAGCTCACTGTGCGACGCCCTTTCCCGGCCCATGAGCAAAGCCGAGGAGGACGGCAACTTAATTAATTAAGCTGCGTATGCCAGCTGTTGGTTGGCAATTGTGTTTTTGCACACGATTACGGATGCGTGCACTCCGGTATGCCTCTTAACCGCAATCACTTCCGTCGAAGCCGTGACGCCCCCATACGGTGTGAACGGCCAACTTCACTCTAGCAGCCATTGGCCGGAAGTCAACCGCCAGGATTTAGATGCGGAAACTGGCCACTGGGACGCCATTGGCCTCGCTGATTAAGGTATACGCCGGGAGAACTCAAGAAGCCCTCCTCCCCGCGAAGCGCAGTTGCGCTTTTTGCCAACCGGTCACAGGGCGGGCCCTTGTTGGAATGATTCCGTGGCCATTCAAGATCAATAAAATGCGGCTCGTCCAGAAATCCGGGAATCTTGCATCCCCATTGCGACTGGCACATCCAAACGTCTTGCCGGCCTGTTAGTCTGATACCAATGCGGACTCTGCTCAGTTGTCCTCAATCATGGTGATGAGAGACCAAGTTAATCGCTGTTGCGGAGAGATAGCAGAGTGATTCCCGACTGCATTCCGTTTAGTTGCATCCCTCACACCACCAAGTTATTTTCGGATTTCCTCTCCTACACTCCCGATATTCGAGGTTTTTTCCCCAACCAGCCACATGGCACCCAGGTCGCGTTGCAAGCGGCAAGCGTTCCGCAGGGGGGCCCGATTCACGCGGCGGTTGCTCATGTGCTTGAAAAGCAGAATCGCCGCTGGGGTGCGTCCGACAAGACGTTAAACAATATCCGACGCTTGAAGGAGGGAGCGTTCGCGGTCGTCAGCGGCCAGCAGGTGGGGCTCTTCGGTGGTCCCGTAATGTCATGGTTTAAGGTCGCGTCGGTTCTGGCACTGGTGAAACAGTTCGAACAGGCAGCCATCGATTGTGTGCCAGTTTTCTGGATGGCAAGCGAAGACCACGACTTGGCGGAGATCAATCAGGCTTTGCTGCTGACCCCGGATTTTCAGCTTGCGCAATTTGCGGCGGCGACCGACGGCATGCCGGATTCACCCGTGGCCCGGGTTCGATTCGCCTCCGGAACCAATGAATTGGCCGGGCGTGCCGCCGCCCTGCTGGGTGAATCAGCCGCGGCAGATTACCTGCGGGAAAGCTATCGCGAGGGCGAGACGTTCTCCGAGGCATACGCGCGGCTTTACGCGCGATTGTTCGCCGAGCACGGATTGGTGCTGCTGGATCCTGCAGATTCGGAGCTGCACCGCATCGCGACGCCGCTGTTCGTCGCGGCCATGGAGCGGGCCGGGGAGCTGGACGAGGCACTGCTGGCGCGAAACCGCGAGATCAGTAAGGCGGGTTACCACGAGCAGGTAAAGGTGACGGCGCAATCGACGCCTCTGTTTGCCCTCGTCGGCGGGGCCCGGATTCCCATACACCGTTCCAACGGCGGTTTCAGCATCGGCAGAGAACAGATCGCACTCGCCGATCTGCAACAGCGAATAACCGATGCTCCGGAGAACTTTAGCGCCAATGTCTTACTGCGCCCGGTACTGCAGGATTACTGGCTGCCAACTCTGGGCTACGTCGGCGGTCCGGCGGAAATCGCCTACTTTGCTCAGGTCGGCGTGGTTTACGAAAAGCTGCTGCGGCGAGTAACGCCGATTTGGCCGCGCATGAGCGCTACTCTGCTGGAGGCCCGGATCGCGAAGCTGCTCGGCAAGTACAATCTTGCCCTAACCGACGTGTTTCATGGCGAAACCCAGCTGCGCGAGCAACTGGCTGCGAAATCACTACCTTCAGAATTAAAGCTGGACTTCGAACGCGCCCGCCTCGGGATCGATGGGGCTATCGAGCGCATCAGCCAGTCGCTGCACAAGCTCGATCCCACGTTGGAGGAGGCGGCCCGGCATGCAGCCAACAAGATGCGCTACCAGCTTGAGCGCCTGGAGAAACGGGCCGCCCAGGCGGAGCTTCGCCGCCAGGAAGTCCTGCAGCGCCACGCCGCCCAGATTGAGAATTCCCTGTATCCTCATCGCACTCTTCAGGAACGCGAGATCGCCGGACTGTACTTCCACGCCAAGTACGGCTCCGGGCTGATTGACCGGTTAATCGAAGCCGCACAGGCTCCGTGCCCCGAGCACAAGATCGTGCGGCTTGGCTAGTTCCGTTCACAAAAAATCGCCTGCCGATTCTCCGAGCCCGGGTGTAAGCTCATTGGCACCTCAAAAACAGAAATGTTCGCCGGGGCGTAAAAAACCTTGTTTTGGGACATCGTCATCATCGCAGCTTGCGTTCTGGCGGCGCTGGCTTTCCTGCTGGTAGTGACACGTTCGTCGGCGGCGAAGGCGCGCAAGGAATCGAACGATTTTACCGGGGCGGTGATTGCGGTCATCGGTACGACCTATGCGGTGATTCTCGCCTTCATGCTCTCCGGCGTCTGGAACATGCTGCAGCAAGCGCAAGCCAATGCCGAGCAGGAGGCTAATTCCCTGGTCAATATTTGGCGAATCACTGCCGACATCGAACCCAGCGTTGGGCAGCAGGTTCGGATGCTTTGCAAGACTTATGCCCAAGATGTCATTACCAAGGAATGGCCCTCCATGGCCACGGGTCAGGCGGTGCCGGGCGAGTCCAGCGACATCATCGACCAGTTGTGGAAACTGGCGGGACAAAGCCAGGCTCACTCCGGTGGCGACTCGATTCCGAGTTACCAGTTCATGGAAGAGCTGCGAATGCTTACCGAGTTTCGTCGTATTCGCCTCATGCACAGCCGGGAGGAACTGCCCGGAATATTGCGTACCGTACTGATTGCGGGCGGGATTATCACGGTCGCCGCATGCTGTTTTTTTGGAGTGTCCAACTTCCGATTCCATGTGCTGCAAGTGATGGTGTTGAGCTTTCTGATCTCGCTGGTCCTGGTGGCGATTGCGGATCTCGACCGGCCGTATCAGGGAAACGACGTCGTTCAACCCACGGGGTTCATTATGGCCCTTCAGACCTTTCAGAGAAGCCAGGAGTAGAGGGCTGGGGATAATCGGCGACTGCAGAAGTGTGACCGGGCTTTTGCCAACAAGAAGGCGCGCCCATCGTCTGGCAGGCTTTTCTCTCTGCTTAGGCCAACTATTGTTCGAGGCTCGAGACCTCGATTGGTTGCTCCTCGGTTTCAACTTCGGCACTGAGGTGCGCGGTGCCGTACTCGAAGCCCTTGTCGAAAGCCCTCAGATTTAGTTCTAGAAATGCGTTCGGAACAGAATCCGCCACGGCTTGCCGCAAGGCCGCGGGCTGCAACACGTTGCTTACCGCCGCGAAGAATCCGACCATTACAATGTTGAGCACTATGCGCTTGCCGAGCTCCTCGGCCAGGCGCGTGGCCGGCACGCCGTATACGAGCACTCCCGCCGGCAGCTTTTCGACACGAACCAGGTCCTGTTCGATGATCAGGATGCCGTCATCGTTTAGTTGAGGCGTGAAACGCGCATAAGCTTCCTGCGACATGGTGACCAGAATGTCGGTGCGGGTCACGTAGGGATACAAAATCGGCTGTTTCGACAGAATGACCTGCGCGCTGCAGGCGCCACCGCGGGCCTCGGGACCGAACGACTGGGTCATGGTGGAGAAGCCGTTCTCAAAGATGCAGCCGGCTTTGCCGATAACCATTGCCGACAGTACGACACCCTGTCCACCAAACCCGGCGATGCGGATTTCGGTTAGACTTCGCATTCGCACCTCTCTCTTTCGACGTAGCGGTCGCCCAGGCTCTCGCGCAGCTTGTCGTGCATCAGGTCACGGTACTCAGCACGCTCGCGGTCCACGAACTTGCCGACGATGATCTCCCCCGCCTTGCTAAGCGAGACCTCGTTGGTAGGGGCGCCGTTTCGCACCTTGCTGCGTTGCTTATAGAAGATCATGGTGTCGAGACCGTCTCCCATCCTGTTGCGGCGCTGGTAGAGCGTCGGACAGGGCGACAGAACTTCCAGGAAGCAGAAGCCCTTCTTGGAAAACATCTCTTGCATCGCCCGCGCCAGCTGGCGAACGTGGAAAGTGGTCCAGCGTGCAACGTACACGGCACCGGCGGCTTCGACGAGGAAAGGCAGGTTGAAGGCGAAATCATAGGTGCCGTAGGGATTGGTGGAAGTAACGACTCCTTCCGGAGTGGTAGGCGCTGTCTGTCCACCGGTCATGGCATAGATCAGATTGTTGACGCAGATGACCTTCAAATCCAGGTTGCGGCGAGCAGCGTGAATGAGATGGTTTCCGCCAATAGCAAAGAGGTCACCATCACCCGAGTATATGACGACGTCCAGCTTCGGATTGGCCAGCTTCAGACCCGTCGCGAAGGGAAGGGCGCGGCCATGCGTGGTGTGGAACGAGTCGAGCTTTACGTATCCGGCCACCCGGCCGGTGCAGCCGATGCCGGAGACGATGGCCAGATTGGTGACGTCCACTTTCGCATCAATTAAGGCGCGGACAAACGAGTTTACGCTGGTTCCGATACCGCAACCCGGACACCAGATGTGCGGAATGCGATCCATTCGCAGAAAGTCGTCAACCGGGTTGTGAACGGGAATGCTTGCCGTCATAGCGTCATCTCCAAGATGGCCTGCAAAATATCTTCGGGGTTGTGGACGCTGCCCCCCGCATGACCGACAAAGCGAACGGGCACCTCACCTGCTGTGACGCGCTCCACTTCGCGAACCATCTGTCCCAGGTTAATTTCCGCCACCACGATGGAGTGGGTTCTGGCGGCAATTTCCTTCATCTTCCTCTCGGGAAATGGCCACGCCGTGATGAGACGGAACTTGCCGACACTAATTCCTTGGTCGCGGGCCATCTCGATGGCACGCTGCGCAACCCGGGAAGTAATTCCGTAGGACACCACGACACACACGGAACCATCGATCCCCTCTTCCTCGTACAGGACGATGTTGTCAGCGCTCTCAATGATCTTGCTCCGGAGACGACGAATCAGCCTTTCCTGGACAGCGGGTTTCGTGTTGGGATAGCCACGTTCGTCGTGCGTCAGGCCAGTGACATGAATGTTGTAACCTTCGCCGACTCGCGGTATGTCGGGGACAAGATCCTGGCCAGGCTCATAGGCCTTGAACTGCTCTGGAGGAACCGTAGTGTATCGGCGTGGGGTGACGTCGATCTGTTCGGCTGGCGGGATGACGACCTTTTCGGTCATGTGGCCGACAACTTCGTCAAGCATGACGAATACAGGGCAGCGATATTGCTCCGCCAGGTTGAATGCCTTGACCGTGAGGTCGAAACATTCCTGGGGCGAATTCGGGCAGAGGGCGATGATTTCGTAGTCGCCGTGCGAACCCCAGCGTACCTGCATCATGTCGGCCTGCGCCGGAAGTGTGGGCAAGCCCGTGGACGGTCCGCCGCGCTGTACATCGACGAACACGCAGGGCGTCTCGGTCATCGCAGCCAGGCCGATATGCTCCATCATCAGCGAGAATCCGGGCCCCGAGGTGACCGTGAAGGCCTTGGCTCCGCCCCAGACTGCGCCCTGGATGGCGATCGATGCGGCCAACTCATCTTCCATTTGGATAAATGTGCCTCCCACCGTCGGTATGCGTGTAGCAAAGCGTTCGACGATTTCGGTCGAGGGCGTGATGGGGTAACCGGCCGAGAAGCGTGCGCCTGCGGCCAGTGCGCCTTCGCAGCAGGCGTGATCTCCGTCAAGGAAGTGCGAGCCGGTCAGTACGCCAGCGGGGTCAGCGGGCATCCTGCGCCTCCGGGTATTCGGGGCCGGAGCCGCGGCCGGCGTCGGGGTCTTTCTTGTCGACCAAGGTCCTGAAACCGAAAATCGCGAAGTCAGGGCAATACATGCCGCAGAGATCGCATCCGCTGCATTTCTCGGGATCGGCCATGTAGGGCGGATGATAGCCCTTAGCGTTGAAGGCCGAGGACAGCGCAAGAACGTGGGTAGGACAGAACTCCACGCAAAAACCACACGCCTTGCATCGCTCCACTACGATTTGTACCGATCCTTTTGCCATGCTGTTTCCTTAGAGCGGCACCCCGGTGTGGACGTTCGAATTACATCCCCAGTCCGCCATCATTCGTGGAACTAGGTTTGCGCGTGGGAGAATCAACGGGTGCCGAACGATGGTTCCATTCTTCTCCAGGTTATGTCCGGGCCGAAGTGATGGCGGTCACATCCCGACGTGACCCGTGATACGTTGCTCTCCGGGGCAGGAAGCATGAAGAAGGGGTATGGTCGGGCCGCGCCGCGATTCGTTCCTGCTGCAACAAACGGGCCCCATGTTCCTGCACCCCTCGCCGAGGACCGCGGGGTTAGACAAGGCGGTAGATTTCCTAGGATGTATTTTCCGCAGGCAGCCAGCGGTTGGTAGATTCGCAGGCGTAGTTAAGCATGATGCGATAACGACTGATACTTGCTGTGCACGGAAGGAAATTCAAGCCATGACCAAAGAAGCCCGCACAAGGGAATTGATAGAACTGGAAGAGAAGTACGGAGCGCATAACTACCATCCGCTCGATGTTGTTATCGAAAGGGCCGAGGGGGTGTGGGTCTATGACGTCGAAGGCAACCGCTACCTGGATTGCCTCGCCTCGTATTCCGCTGTAAACCAGGGACACGTTCATCCCAAGATTCTTGAGGCCTTAGTCGAACAAGCGCGCAGGGTGACGCTGACCTCTCGCGCGTTTCGCAACCACCAACTCCCCCTGCTTTACAAGCAGCTGCACGAGCTTACTGGCTATGACTTGGCACTGCCCATGAACTCCGGGGCCGAGGCGGTTGAAACCGCGATAAAGATGGCGCGCAAATGGGCGTACGACGTCAAGGGCATCCCGCAGGACGAGGCGGAGATCATCGTTTGCGACAACAATTTTCACGGCCGCACCACAACCATCGTCGGCTTCTCCAGCAACCGGCAGTACCGCGACGGCTTTGGGCCTTTTACCCCTGGATTCAGATCCATCCCCTTCGGGGAGGCGCATGCACTGGAGGCGGCGATCACGCGTAACACGTGCGCCTTCTTGGTCGAACCCATCCAGGGAGAGGCGGGAATCAACATTCCTCCGCCAGGCTACCTGAAGACGACGGCTGAGACTTGCCGCCGGAACCGAGTCCTGTTGATTGCGGACGAAATTCAAGCCGGGTTAGGACGAACCGGGAAATTGTTCGCCTTCGAGCACGAAGGCATTCGTCCCGACGCCGTGATCATTGGCAAAGCGCTCGCCGGTGGCTTCTATCCCGTATCCGCGGTACTGGCCTCGCGAGAACTGCTCGGTGTTTTCCGGCCCGGCGATCACGGCAGCACATTTGGCGGCAACCCGCTTGGCTGCGCCGTGGCGCGCGCGGCGTTGCGAGTGTTGGTCGAAGAGAAGCTGATCGAGCGATCGGCGGAACTGGGTGCTTATTTCCTGGATAGACTGCTGGCCATCCGCAGCCCACACATTAAGGAAGTGCGGGGCAAGGGCTTATGGATCGGGATTGAGTTAAACAAGCCGGCGCGGCCTTTCTGCGAAGCGCTGAAGCAAGCCGGCCTGCTCTGCAAAGAAACCCATAATGTGGTGATCCGGGTGGCGCCACCCCTGGTCATTACACGCGACCAGATTGACTGGGGGGTGGAACAGATCGGGAAGGTGCTGACGTAGTGCTTGATGGCACCGGTCCGGCCCCCCGCGCCTCGAGGCTGAGGCACAAGCCCTTGGCCAGGAGTCTGCGGTAGGATGAAAGCATGGGTTGTTCGGCGCACGACGAAGGTTTTTTGACGCCGTTTATCCCCAGCTATTAGGTAACCACGTGCCTGCGAACCGGGTCTTATACATGCTGTGCCTGTCGGCTGTGATCGGCTGCTTGCTGCTGCTCTATAGCCATTTCAACACCCCGGTTCCGTCTACCCCGATTGGGAAAGTGGTGCAGATTCCAACCCCGCTGGGGCTGCCTCCGGTTCCCATACCAGCCGACAATCCGCCGACTGCGGAGACGATCGCCTTGGGTCGGCTTCTCTATTACGACGCCGCACTCTCAGTGGACAATACGGTCTCCTGCGCAACCTGTCATAACCCGCAGCTTGGATTTACCGACGGCAAACGGGTGTCGAACGGGGTCGGCGGCAAGAACGGAGTCCGTAACTCGCCCACGGTGCTGAACTCTGCTTACTTTACTCTGCAGTTCTGGGACGGACGCGCGCCCAATTTGGAAAAGCAGTCGGAAGGGCCAGTGGCGAATCCGGTCGAGATGGCGCACTCGCTGAAAGGCGTCGTGCAGAGGCTATCCCAAGAGCCGAACTACGTCTCTCGGTTCGAAAAGGCATTTGGTCCTGGCCCGCTTACCTACGAGAAAGTCGAAAAATGCATAGCCTCCTTTGAGCGGACGATGCTGAGTGGGAACTCTGCCTTCGATCGCTACTACTATGGCCATGACCAGACTGCCATGACCCCCTCGCAGATACACGGATTGGATGTGTTCCGCGATCCCCGGAAAGGAAATTGCGAGTCGTGCCACCAGATTGGGGAAAAATATGCTCTGTTCACCGACAACCGATTCCATAATATCGGCATTGGTTTTGTGAATGGTGAGACCACGGACCCGGGCCGCTACCTCGTGACCAGGAACATCCGGGAGACCGGTGCATTTCGCACTCCAACCCTGCGAAATGTCGAGCTGACGGCGCCTTACATGCACGACGGCAGCCTGAAGGACCTCAAGCAGGTCATGGACTTTTACATCGGAGCTGGCAGCTCCAACCCGTACCTCGACAAGGAAATCCACTCGCTCGATTTCCTGAGCCGCCAGGAGCGCGATGACCTGCTGGAATTCATGAAAGCCCTCACCGGTTCCATACCCGCGAATGTCGGCCCACCAGAAACTGCAGCCAGCCTGGTTGTCCAGTAGCAGCAAACACTCGGGTGCCCGATTGTTTTGAGTTCATCTAGAATTTGAAGGTTGGCTTCCGCTATCACCGCCGGCGCCGAACTCCGTGTGTTAGAGAGCGCGCGCACCTCGACCGCCCGCTTCTACCATCCCGAGCTGGACGTGCTACGTTTCTGCGCCTTCCTAATCGTCTTTCTGCACCATGCGTTTCCGCACGAACCCGGGTTCGGGGTTACGCTCGGCTTGCCGTTATTCCTGGCCCGCATCGCCGCAGGTATTGGCGTCACTGGCGCCTTCGGAGTTGGCGTGTTTTTCGTGCTGAGCTCGTACCTGATCACGGAATTGCTGCTGCGCGAGAAGGACCTGAGGGGCACGCTCGACCTCAGGTCGTTTTACATCCGGCGCGTTTTGCCCATCTGGCCGCTCTACTTCGCGTTTCTCGCCCTTGCTGTCGTCTTGCGGTGGATCGTGCCCGGCCAGCAGGTGACCTGGCGGGCCGGCTTGTGGTTCTCATTGCTCGCCGGAAACTGGTTCATCGTCTTTCACGGGTTTCCCTCCTCGGTAATTTTCCCGCTATGGAGTGTCTTCATCGAGGAGCAGTTCTACATCACCTGGCCGGCTGTGGTTCGAAAGGTCAGCGAGTCGGCAATGCTGATCATCGCCGCCCTGCTGCTGGCGCAAGCGGCCACAACCCGCATCTACCTGGGATTACGCCACACTGCGGAAAGCGACGTTTGGTGTAACACTCTCGCACAGCTCGATCCGATCGCGCTCGGCATCGTGACCGCCGTGCTGCTGAAAGGTGAGGTTCCCCGGTTTTCGGGCTTGGTACGCGCGACTCTGATGCTGGCAGGCATCTCCGGGCTGGTGCTGGGCAGCATCTACTTCGGGGTCAAGAATGATCCGGTCATGACTACGCGCCTCGCTTTCGGCTATCCCGCCGGGGCGATTGGCGGCGCGCTGTTGCTGCTGTCGGTTTTGCGTCAGCCATCTGGCGGCAGCAGGCCGGTGCTGGTCTAATTGGGGAGAATTTCGTACGGATTGTACGTTTTTTCCACGCACTGGGCCTGCTGGTTTCCGACCATGTCGTACCCGATCGGACCGCCAGCCTTATACGATATATGCTGCGCGACGGGGTTGCGCTGGCTGCGACCGTTCTCATGGCGGCAATTTCTTACCGCTGGCTGGAAAGGCCTTTCCTCAGCCTCAAGCAGCGCTTCCGCCACGTGCCCTCGCGGCCAGGCGGGTGACATGGCTTTGCCTGGCTAATTAAAGGTTGGAAGAAGCATGCTCTACGGTGCGCCACGAAGACCTGTCAGACTCTGGCCTCTGAGAGAGCTCGTTTCCTGGGTGCTTCCAGCTTGGCGGGATGGGTTCCGACTTAGTACTTGCGCATGTGGATCTCGGTGCCGTTACGCTCGAAACGGACCTCGTCCATTAATTGGTTAATCAGGAAGATCCCCCGTCCGTGGTGGGAATAGACGTTTTCCCCATGAAGCGGGTCCGCTAACTTCACCGGGTCAAATCCCGGGCCCGGATCGCGTACCACGATCAGCAAGCCATGTTCTTCATCGCAGGAGACGACGCATTGCACTCGCTTGGTCGGATCGTTGTTGCAGCCGTGTAGAATCGCGTTGGCCAGCGCCTCGCGCAGGGCGGTCTCGATCTCGAATTCCTTGCCTGCAGCGCACTCCATTCGCCGGGCCATCTCCATAATCCCTTCGACGACGGGGCTAATACCGGTTGGGTCGGCGTTGAGTGTGACCTCAATGCGTATCATGAACTCTCTGCTACCATGCGGCCGACGTGAGCCCGACGGCGGGCAATCTCGCCCTGGGAGGTTAGCCAGCGCTACTGTGACAGGATTGGTTCAAGCGGTCAAGCCGGAATCCAATAAATGGTGGGCTTATGCCACCCTAGTGCTATACCGACCTAGACCATTCGACCGCAGCAGCGCCGGTAACGATTTAAATTCGCGAGCGCGAACTGTAGGGTTCGACGCAAGACGGTGATCGATGAAACGGTTGGGCAAATTCCTGCTGGTCTCGCTGATTGCAATGGCTTTAGGGCATAGCGCCAAGGCCCAGCAGATAACTGTGGCCGCCGCGACCGACCTTAAGTACGCGCTGACCGAGATCGTGAATCAATTCCAGCAACGGTATGGAACCAAAGTGGCCCTGACCTTTGGAGCTTCCGGCAACTTCTTTTCCCAAATCCAAAATGGTGCGCCGTTTGATCTTTTCTTCTCCGCTGACGAGGACTTCCCGAAGATGCTGGCGGACCTCGGGATGGTGGATAAGTCGTCCTTGCGTACCTACGCCGTTGGTCATTTGGCGCTGTGGGTACCCGGCACTTCGTTATTGGACCCGATCAAGCTGCAGATGAACCTGCTTACGCAGCCTTCCGTCAAACGCATCGCCATCGCCAATCCGCAGCACGCGCCCTATGGGCGCGCTGCCATGGCGGCGCTCGAGCACTACGGGTTGAAGGACAAGGTTCGGGACAGGCTCGCCCTCGGGGAAAGTGTTAGTCAGGCAGCGCAGTTTGTGCAGTCCGGAAATGCGCAGGCGGGACTCATAGCTGTGTCGCTCGCGAAGTCTCCGGTGAT
>Ga0306921_10005663_pt1 | contig 12988 bp, 11 predicted proteins | sample sta12Cox44000080_FD_203760 | JGI IMG/M metagenome (GOLD analysis project Ga0306921, IMG submission 203760) | Lab enrichment of tropical soil microbial communities from Luquillo Experimental Forest, Puerto Rico - statoxic.12C.oxic.44.000.080 (v2)... | ecosystem: Environmental > Terrestrial >... | reverse complement strand
CCCCACCTGAGCATTGAAAGCGCGAGCGGGAACCTGTTCATTCTTTCGTTCCCAACTGTTTCCGGTCAGGTTTACCAGGTGGAACAGAACAGCAACCTGGTTTCAGGTATCTGGATGCCCATAGGCGGTCTGATCGATGGCGACGGGTCCCCGGTTGCTGTCACAAATGACTTAAACGATCCGGAAGGCTTTTTCAGGCTGAACCTCCAGCCTTGAGCCCACACCAATAATTCGCGCACTTGACGCTTGGCACCGGTCATCCGGCACGTATATTCCCCGGCAATGTCAAACGAACCAGTCCTGCAACTCGATTTACCCGGCATCAAAAAACTTCGCAGTGGCAAGGTCCGCGACATTTTCGACCTCGGTGACGCCCTGTTGCTGGTCGCCAGCGACCGCATCTCGGCCTTTGATGTCATCATGCCCAACGGCATCCCGCGCAAAGGCGAGGTGCTTACGCAGATTTCGCATTTCTGGTTCGAGAAATTTGCCTCGCTCGTGCCGAATCACCTGCAGGCCAAAGCAAACGATCCGTTGCCGAAAAATCTCCAGCCGTTTGCCGCACAACTCGCGCGCCGGTCGATGATTGTAAAAAGGGCCAAACCGCTGGCCATCGAATGCATCGTGCGCGGCTACCTGTCCGGCTCCGGCTGGAAGGAATATAAGCAATCCCAGACCGTCTGCGGCATCCAGCTGCCCGCCGGCCTGACCGAATCCGCCGAACTGCCCGAACCGATTTTCACCCCGTCCACCAAGGCCGAGGCCGGTCATGACGAAAACATCTCGTTCGAACAGGCGCAAAAAATCGTTGGCAGCGACCTGGCGACACAGGCGTGCGACTTGAGCCTGAAGATTTACAAGGCCGGACGCGATTATGCCCGCCAGCGCGGCATCATCATCGCCGACACCAAGTTCGAATTCGGCTTGTTGAATGGCAGCGGCGACTCGCCGCGCGGCAAATTAATCCTGATTGACGAGGTGATGACACCGGATTCCTCACGGTTCTGGCCAGCCGACCAGTATCAGCCTGGCCGCGGCCAGCCTAGCTTCGACAAGCAATTCGTCCGCGATTATCTGGAAACGTTGGATTGGAACAAGACACCGCCCGGGCCGAAGCTGCCCGACGACGTCGTCGCCAAAACCAGCGCAAAATACCTTGAAGCTTACGAGTGGTTGACAGGGAAGAAATTATAGGGAACGCAGCCGTCGTAGCCGCAGATGTCGGGAGGCCACACACCATCCTGGCTTAATCCGCCTCGTTACCTCGGCGGCTAAAAAATTTCCCTTCGCGCCTTTGCGTCTCTGCGTCTCTGCGTTAAATTTCCCAGCATGCAGGCCGAGCGTTTGATTTCCGCCCATCGAGGCGTAGGAGAAAATCCAGTCAATCGGTTTGAGAAGATTCAAATCGAACCAGATACCGATTGGAATACGGAAGAAGGTGCCCTGCCCCGGACCGAATTTTTCAAGGACCACAGCCAGACCGTTATCGCCCGCAACGACAGCCCGGACGTTGGTTTCACCACCAGTCTCAATCCGTATCGCGGTTGCGAGCACGGATGCATTTATTGCTATGCCCGGCCAACGCACGAGTTCCTTGGGTTTTCGGCCGGGCTCGATTTCGAGAGCAAAATCATGGTCAAGGAAGACGCTCCGGAACTGCTGCGCAAGGAACTGATGTCGCCCAAGTGGCAGCCGCAGGTCATTTTCATGAGCGGGGTCACCGATTGTTACCAGCCGGTCGAGGCCAAATTAAAATTAACCCGACGTTGTGTGGAAGTGCTGGCCGAGTTCCGGAACCCGGTGTTCATCATTACCAAGAACCACCTGGTAACCCGGGATATTGATTTGTTGTCAGGACTGGCGCAGTTCAATGCAGCGATGGTCTGGCTTTCCATCACGACATTGGACCCTGAGTTGCGCAAAGTCATGGAACCGCGCACATCTCCGCCGTCGGCCCGATTAGCAGCGATTCGCGAACTGTCGCAGGCAGGAATTCCGACCGGTGTAAACGTCGCTCCCATCATTCCCGGTCTGACGGACCATGAAATGCCGGCCATTCTTCAAGCTGCGGCAGATGCGGGTGCCAAAGCCGCGGGATACACATTGGTTCGGTTGCCATATGGCGTTGCGCCACTGTTTCAGAAATGGCTCGAAACGCATTTCCCGGATCGGAAGGAGAAAGTGCTGAACCGGCTGCGTTCGATACGCGGCGGGAAATTAAATGAATCGCAATGGGGAACACGAATGCATGGTGAGGGCATTTTTGCCGACCAAATCAGCCAGATGTTCGTAGTGGCCCGGCGCAAGGCCGGGATTCAAGGTCACGGCGGCGAACTTTCGGCGGCGGCATTTCGTCGTCCCCTCGGCGCCCAGCTTTCGTTGTTTACCTAGGACAGGCAGCAGGGCCCCTTCCGTTTTTCAAAGCTTCGAAAGCGCAGAGTTCCAAAAGGGAAATCCAAAATTTTTCTTTGCGTCTTTGCATCTTTGCGTGAGTTTGTTCCAGTGCAAACGCTCGTCGAAGATTTCCTGCAATACTTGCGCCACGAACGCGGCCAGTCCGACAACACCGCCAGGACCTACGCGACGTTGCTCGGCCGGTTTGTGGAGTGGGCTGCGGGGAAAAATCTAACGGAGTGGAAGCAGGTCGAGTTGAAACATCTCATGGCGTTCCTCCAGCACGAACGTGAGCGTCCACTCGCGGACGAGCCGAAGGAGTCCACGAAACGTCTGAGCGGCGAGAGTGTTTATCTCGAAATCGCCGCCCTGCGGGCGTTCTACAAATTCGCCGAGTCGGAAGGTCATGTGCCGGTGAATGTGGCGGAAAATTTGTCGCTGCCCAGGCGCTGGAAGCGTTTGCCCAAGGCGCTGACGAACGATGAAATCGCCAAACTGCTCGTGCCCGAAACACCGGAAACGCCGGAAAGTTTGCGCGACCAGGCAATCCTCGAACTCGCCTACGCTTCCGGTTTGCGACTGGCCGAGTTAAAAGGCGTGCGGCTGGAACAGCTGCATCCCGACGCCGGGTTCATTAATGTCATCGGGAAGGGCAACAAGGAACGGGTCGTGCCGGTAGGCCGAAAAGCCGTCGAAGCAATGAACCGTTATCTCGTCGCCGGACGGACGAAACTGGTGACGCCCAAATCGCCGGCCAATGTTTTTTTGACGAAACGCGGCACGCCGTTTGCATCGGTGACCTTGTGGTTGCGAATCAAGCGTCGGGTGCTGCGCGCCGGGGTTTCGCGCAACATTACCCCCCACATGTTGCGGCACAGCTTCGCCACCCATCTGCTGGAACATGGAGCGGATTTAAGGGTGATTCAGGAATTATTAGGCCACGCCAACATCAGCACCACGGAGATTTATACACATGTGACGGGAAACCGGCTGCGGGACATCCACCGGAAATTTCATCCCCGCGCCTGAGCCAGGGGATGATGAAGTGTTTTGGGAAAACTAGGCCCCGTTGTCGCCGATGGCTTCAACCGGGCAACCTTCCTTGGCTTCCTTGCAGCGCGTCTCCTCTTCGGGCGAGCCCGGCTGTTTGTACACAAACGAGTAGCCACCGTCATCGTTACGCTTGAAATTGTCCGGCGCCGTCTCGCGGCACAGGTCGCAGTCAATGCACTGGTTGTCCACGTAGTATTTGCCCGGGACATTTTCGGGATATTTATTTGCCGCGTCTGCCATAAATTTAATTCATTGAATATGAACACCGCGGCAGAGGCTGGCAAGCCCCATTTGCCATTAGAATTTGAACCGGTCGATTAAAAACTTTTAATCGCGCCGCGCGCGGGTATTTTGTGAGTGTGCAACGAGGAAGCGTTCGCAAAACCAAAATCATTTCCACGCTTGGCCCGGCGACCGATTCGGCCGAAATGATCGGCAAACTCATCGATGCCGGCGTCAATATTTTCCGCCTGAACATGTCGCACGCGCCGCACGACTGGGTGCACCGCGTGGTCAAAGACATCCGCGCCGCTGCCGCCCCCCGCCAACAGTTCATCGGCATCATGATGGATACACAGGGGCCGGCGATCCGCACTGGTGACCTGGGCGTGCCGCTCGATTTGCAACCCGGCCAGAAATTCACCCTCACCGTCCGCGGCGAACGCGACCTGGAGGAGCATTCCGTGGACGTGAATTACGAGAATTTTGTCAACGACATCAACGTGGACGATGTCGTACTGGTGGACAATGGAACCATCGAGATGAAGGTGCTCGCCAAGTCCGGCAACAAGGTTGAGTGCGAGGTGCTCACCGCCGGCACGCTCGGCAGCCGGCGCCACATCAATCTGCCCGGCGTCAAAGTCAGCCTGCCGGCGCTCACAGCCAAGGACATCAAGGATGTAAAACTCGGTTTGGAGGTCGGCGTGGATTTTATCGCCCTGTCCTTTGTGCGTGAAGCCCGGGATTTGCTGCAACTCAAGGAACTGTTTGAGGAAGGCAAGCCGCCGCCGGTCGTCATCGCTAAAATAGAAGACCAGCAGGCCGTGGCCAATCTGGATTCCATTGTCTGCGAGGCCGATGGCATCATGGTGGCGCGCGGCGATCTGGGCATTGAAATTCCCTATGAGGAACTGCCCATCGTCCAGCGGCGCATCGTCAAAAGCTGCCTGCGCCACGGCAAACCCGTCATTGTGGCCACGCACATGCTCGAGAGCATGATTGAATCGCCCATGCCCACGCGGGCGGAGGTAACGGACGTGGCCAATGCCGTCTTCGAAGAAGCCGACGCCATCATGCTCAGCGGCGAAACCACCGTGGGCAAATATCCGCTCAAGTGCATCGAGGTCTTCGATCGCATCGCCAAACGCATCGAGCGCAGCGGCAACGCGCAATATCATGACTCGGCGGAGTTGACGAACGCGCGCGAAAAGCTGGTCAAAAGCGCCGTCGTCATGGCCAATGAACTCAAGGCCGACGCCGTGCTGGCGTTCACGCGTCACGGCCACATGGCACGCTACACCTCCTGGATGCGCCCGCGTTATTCGATGGTTTACGGATTGTGCGATAATGAAAAATGCGCCAGCGAGCTGACCTTGTGCTGGGGGGTGACGCCGGTGGTGGTTGAGTTTGATTTTATCAATCCGCAGAACACCATTGAAGCCGCGTTGAAAACCCTGCTTGGGCAGGGCCGGCTGCAACGCGGCATGACGGTCGTCATCGTCGGCGCCATTTCCGTGGGCACCGAAATCGTGGATGCCGTCCAGATGCGGACAGTGTGATTTGATTTTCCGTTCGGAACCTTCCGGGTCATAACCATCGCTACTTCCGGCCCTTTGCCTCCCACTTGACAGAACGCGCCAAGTGGGTCGAGGTTAAGCATATGAAAAAGGAGCGCACATTATTCCTGGTTGTTTTGTTCGCGGCGTGGGAGGCCGCTGCTCAACAACAAACCAACGTCACCTCGACCACATCGGCGTCCCATACCAACGCGCCATCTGCCTCCGTGACCTTCCCGACCGTGAAGCCGACATTCCATCTGTTGGGACCGGCTGAAACCACGCCGGAGGTGAAAGGATCACGGATGATCGAGGGTCTGGATACACGGGCGTGGGCCGCGGTGGCAGAGGACGATTCGGGTAAACGGGTGTTTCCGGACGCGGAAACGCATCAACCCGGGTTAACCTTGTTGTGGTGGGGCAGTGAGTCGCGGCCCAAATAAGATGGTGAACGGTGTGACATCCCTCAAAGGAGGACGGCGGAATTTACAGCGCCAGCGCTTTCGCTGCTTCCGTGGCGAGATTTAACACCCCGTTCGGGAACAGGCCGATCCAGAACATGCCGGCAAGGCAGACGCAAACGGTGAACTTAACCGCGCCGGACAGCGGGATCGGTGACAAATCTGCCGGGTTCCGGCTCCAGTATATGGCGCGGATGACACCGAAATAATAGTAGAGCGAAATCACCACGCCAACGAGCGCCGTGAACGCCAGGCAATAATAACCGTGGTTGTGATTGGCCACGCCCTCCTGGATGACCGCCTTCAGCAAAAGAAATTTTCCGAAGAAACCGGCCATCGGCGGAATGCCGGCGAGCGACACCATGGCGAGGGCCAGGGTCGCGGCCAGCAACGGTGAGCGCTGGTGCAAACCGGCCAGCGAGGAGATGTCCTCGTTGTCCAGGTGCCGCATCACGACACAAATGACCAGAAATGCCGCCACCACCGTAAAGAGGTAACCTGCCAGATAATACATCAAGGCCGCCTGGCCGCTGATACTCAACGCCGCCACGCCCAGCAGGAGATAGCCTGCATGAGAAATACTCGAATAACCGAGCAGCCGTTTCAGGTTGCGCTGCGGCAGGGCGCATAGATTGCCGTACAAAATCGTGATACCCGAAATCACGATAAGCAGGTCCGCCCAGTGTTTTGCCACGTCCGGCAGGGCGATGAACAAGACGCGCAACAGCAGTACAAAGCCGGCAGCCTTGGAACCAATGGCCAGAAACGTGGTGGTCGGTGTCGGCGCGCCCTGGTAAACGTCCGGCGCCCAAATCTGGAACGGAAAAGCCGCGATCTTGAAACCGAGCCCCACCAGCACGAATAGCACGCCGAGCAGGAAGATTTTGTTGGTTTCAAATTGCGTGGCCACCGTCGCGAGCCCGGTAAAGTTCAACTTCCCGGTTGTGCCCCAGACCAGCGCAATCCCGAACACCAGGAACGCCGAAGACAGCGCGCCCAAAATCAGATATTTCACGCCGGCTTCCAGCGAAATCAGCCGTCCGCGCTGGAAACTCGTCAGCACATAGAACGTGATGGTGATCAATTCGATGGAGACAAAGAGCATGGCAAAGTCGTTGGCCGAGGCCGCGAACAACATTCCGGACAACGCAAAGGCAATCAGCGAATAGTATTCGGTGATGCCGCCGGCGATGCAGTCGGAAAATTCCAGCGACATGAACAGCACCAGCATCGCGGCAATCAGGAAGAACCGCTTGAAGAAGATGGCCAGCGTATCCTGTACGAACGCGCCGTTGAAGGCCGTGCCGGTGGCGGCGCCGCCCAAGTTGGTGAGGAGCAGGATTCCGAGCGTGGCGATGGCGAAATAAGCCAGGTGACGTCGGCGCTCGGGCAGGACAAGGAAATCCGCCAGCATCAGCACAACGCCAAGCACAATCACCCAGAGTTCCAGACTCATCAAGGAAGCGTTCATCAATTTCGGGTTTCGGATTTCGGATTTCGGATTTCAGAAAGAACTGTTGGCATCCCTGTTTTGGCCGTGGATGGCACAGGTGCGGCCAGGGTTACAATTCTCTGTGCATCGGGCGTGATTTTCTCCGTCAGCAGCCGCGGGAAACATCCGAATACGAACAGGCTTGCGAGCAGCAGTGCGTAGGGCAGCTTGCGCCAGAGGCCCGAGGCGTCGGCCAGGCCGGCCCATTTTTCCGGCAGCGGCCCGTGCAAAACGTTTCTGACGGCACGGGTCATATAGACCGCGCCGATGACCAGCCCGCCCCAGAGCGCCAGACCGGTCACCACCGGGTAAACCGTCCACGAACCGAAAAATACCGTGACTTCACCGACGAAATTGGCAAACCCCGGCAGACCGCAACCGGCCATGGCCGCCATGAGCAGCGCCGTGCCGATGAACCGCAATTGCCGGCACAGCCCGCCGAGCTCGCTGATCCGGAGCGTGCCGGCTTTTTGATAAATGTACCCGCTCAACGCAAACGTCAGTGCTGCGAGGAAGCCGTGTGCGACCATGATGAACCCGGCGCCGGTCACGCCGATGAGGTTCAGGCTCGCAATGCCCAGAAAGACAAAGCCCATGTGCGCCACGCTGGAATTGCCGATGAGCAGATTGAGGTCCTTCTGCCGCATCGCCACCCAGCCGATGTACAGGATGTTGCCAAGACAGAGCCAGGCGAGGATTTGCATCCAGCTTTGCGCGGCCTGTGGCATCAACGGCAAGGCGATGCGGATCAGGCCATAAAGGCCGAACTTCTTCAGGACGCCCGCGTGCAGCATGGAGGTGGGCGATGGCGCAGAACCATAACCCAGCGGCGCCCAGGTATGAAACGGCCAGAGCGAGACCAGAATGCCAAACCCGAACAGCAACAGCGGGAAAATAAAGTTTTGCGCGTGCACCGAGAGGGAGTGTTGCTGGATATACGCCGTTAATTTTGGGATATCAAAAGTGTCCGCGCCCGCCTCCACGTACAGCGCAATCAGGCCGATCAATGCGATGAGCGCGCCGAGGCTCAGGTAAAGCGTGATCTGGAACGTCGCATAGTTCTTCCGTTCGCCGCGGCCCCAGACGCCAATCATGATGAACGTCGGCACCAGCGCGAGTTCGTGCAGGAAATAAAAGAAGAACAAATCCAGCGACGCGAACGCGCCGAGAATACCGCCGCTCATCACCAGCAGCAGGATGTAAAATTCCTTCTCGCGTTCCTGGATTTCCCACGAGCAGCATGCCGCCGCGAACGCAACGATGGCACCCATTAAAATCAGCCCCACGTTCAGACCATCCACACCCACGTGATAACTGATGCCCAGCGATTCGACCCAGGGGACCTGGTCCACGAAACGGTAACCGTCTCCATCCACGACCGCGTGGCCATAGGTGCAGAACATCTTAACGGCGAGTACCGCCGAAATCAAAGTGGCGAGAATGGCAACGCCGCGAATGATGACGCGATAATTGCGCGGCACGAACACCAGCATCAACGCCGCCACCAGCGGCCAGCCTGCAATATAAGTCAATATAGACATCGTTAAATTCTTTAAACCACGGAGACACGGAGACGCGGAGAAAAGATTTTTTCTTTCCAACTCTGCGCCTTTGCGCCTCTGCGATAAAAAACAGCTTTCATTTCAAAACCAACCACATCACGACCGCCACACCCAGCACGAACAGGAAGGCGTAAGTCTGGAGATTGCCGGTCTGGACCAGTCGCAGTGCGCGCCCGGTCAAATCCGTGCCGCCCCGCACCAGTCCGATGCCCAGGCCTTCCACCAGCCAGCGGTCAATCCAGTCCATCACCGCCGCGATGAAATCGTGCAGGCGGATGACGGTGGCCTCGTAAAGTTCATCAAAGTAAAACCGGTTCTTCATGGCCGTCGCCAGGCCACCGAGTTTTGCCGGCAGCGGGTCCTGGTCGGCTTTGGCATAAAGTGTGAATGCGGCAAAGAAACCGATGATCACGGCGAGAATCCCCAACGACGCGGTCAGCGGTGCCTGGGCGAAAGGTTCAAACAACATTTGCCCGAAGCCGATGGCTTGCTCCGCTTCACCGACGAACAGGCGGTGGTAAATCCCTTGAATGCCGATCACGCCGCCGATGACGCTGAACACGGCGAGCACAATCAACGGCCACGTCATCACCGCGGGCGATTCATGGGCGTGCGAGGCGATTTCGGATTTTTCCTTGCCGAAGAAAACGACAAAGAACAACCGGAAGATGTAAAAGGTCGTCAGTCCGGCGACGAAAACACCGTCGGCGAACAGCAGATAATTGTGCTGCTCGAGGGCTTGCGCGAGGATACTGTCCTTGCTGAAGAATCCGCTGAGTGGCCACACACCTGAAAGCGCGAGGGCGCCAAGCAGAAACGTCCAGAAGGTTATCGGCATCTTTTTCCGCAAGTCACCCATCTTCCAGATGTTCTGTTCATGATGCAGCGCCATGATGACCGAGCCGGCGCTCAGGAACAGCAGGGCCTTGAAAAACGCGTGCGTCGTCAAATGAAACATCGCAGCGGTCTGTCCGGAAAGCCCCACAGCCATGACCATGTAGCCCAGTTGCGAAAGCGTCGAATAGGCGATGATGCGTTTGATGTCATCCTGCTGGACGGCGATGAGCGCAGCGAGCAACGCGGTGAATCCGCCGATGTAAGCGATGACGTGCAACGCTTCCGGATTGAGGACAAAGAAGATCCGGCACAGCATATAAACGCCGGCGGCCACCATGGTCGCGGCGTGGATGAGGGCGCTGACGGGCGTCGGGCCTTCCATCGCATCCGGCAACCACACGTGCAATGGAAATTGCGCCGATTTGCCAACCGCACCGCAAAAGACCAGGAGGCCGGCAATGGTCGCCATGGTTCCGAGTGCAGAAGAATTTTGCAAAAGCAGGCCCTGCAGCACGGAAAAATTCAATGAACCAAGAATTCCCCAAACCATCAAAATACCCAGCAGAAATCCGAAGTCACCGAGCCGGTTGGTGATAAAAGCCTTTTTGGCCGCGTCACCGGCGCTGGGCCGTTCAAACCAATGGCCGATAAGCAGGTAGCTGGATACGCCGACCAGTTCCCAGGAAATGAAGAGCTGAATGAAATTATTCGCCAGGACAATGCCCAGCATCGAGAACGTAAACAGGCTCAGGCAGGCGAAATAGCGCGAGAACCCGCGGTCGTCGTGCATATACCCGAACGAATAAATGTGAATCGCCCCGCCGACGCCGGTGACGACAAGCAACATCATCAGGCTCAGTGCGTCGAGTTTTAGACCGAAATCCACCTGCAACCCACCGATGGTCAGCCAGTTGGCGATGGACTCGCCGGTCGACGGCTGCCAGCCGTTTGCGTTGATGAAGATGACCGAGAGAACGAAGCCGGTAACAATCGCGCCGATAGACAGCAACGCGCTCACGGTGCGATAACGCAATGTAAACAGCGTGATGCACCCTGCCGCGGCCAGCGGCAGGAACAAAATCAGCCAGGGCAAAATTTCGTATTTCATCCAAAAACTTCAGACAGGATTAACAGAATCTTCAGAATTCAATTCTGAAGATTTCGATTTTGTTAATTCTGTAAATTCTGTCTGCATTTTACAGTTTCATCGTGGTCAGGTCCTCGACGTGCGCGGACTGGCGTTTGCGGTAGAGCGCCACGATGAGCGCCAGGCCGACTGCTACTTCCGCCGCCGCAACGGTGATGATGAAAAACACCAGCACCTGTCCATCCAGCTTGTCGTTGAACCGCGAAAATGAGACCAGCGCGAGATTCGCCGCGTTGAGCATCAGCTCCAGCGACATGTAAATCACCAGCAGATTGCGCCGCATGATGACGCCGAGCAACCCCAGCGCAAACAGCAGGAAGCTGACAGTCAAATAATGTTCCAATCCCACGTGCATGTTATTTCAAATCCTTTTTGCTCAACAAAATCACGCCGACCATCGCCACCAGCAACAGGATGGAGACAACTTCAAACGGCAGGACGTATTGTGTAAACAGGAGTTTGCCGAGGGCAGCGGTGCCGCCCTCCAGTGTCGGCGCCGGTGAATCCGTGCCCGTTGGCATCGAGCCCAGGGCTTTCAAGGAAATGGTCAGGATGGCCCCGACGGATATCAGTCCGGTCACGGCGCCGAACAAGTTGATTTTACGCCGCTGCTCCTCTTTCAGGTCGAGCAACATGATGACGAATAGAAAGAGAACGATCACCGCGCCGGCGTAGACAATGATCTGGACCGCAGCGAGGAAGAACGCATGTAACAGCACGAACAGGCCGGCCATCGAAATGATGGTCAGCACCAGGAACATCGCGCTGGTGACCGGATTGCGGCTGAACGGATTGGCGACCACGAGCACGCCGCACAAAAGCGTCAGCGCCGCAAAGACGTAAAACAAAACGTCCGGCACCGTGCTTCCGCCCAGCAGGTTATTGATGGCTTCCATTGCCGATTAGACTTTCACCGGGAAATTTTCCTGGTCCTTCGCCTCTTCCAGTTTGTGTTTCCATTTCTGGATGCCGCCATGAACGCCACCAAGTGCCAGGAGCTTTTCCTTGTTGTAAATCATTTCCGCGCGGCTCAGGCCGGTGAGCGAGTAATCCTTCAACAGGAAAATCGCCTCTTCCGGGCAGACTTCCTGGCACAGGCCGCAATAGATGCAGCGCAGAAAATTGATTTCGAATTCCTCCGGCATTTTTTCCGCATTCGGGCGGTCGGCCAACTGGCCAGCAGGGCCGGGCGGAATGATTTTGATGGCCTTGGGCGGGCAGACGAATTCGCAGAGCTGGCAGGAAACGCACTTGGTGTTGCCGTCCTGGTCCTTCACCAGATACGGCGCGCCGCGATAATCCGACGGCACCGCCCATTTCTGCTCCGGATATTCCATTGTGACGGTTTTGCCGCCAAACAGCGAACGGAGAGCGTGCCGGAACGTGACTTTAAACCCGCCGACAATGGCCGGCAGATAAAGCCGCTCCGCAAGCGTCAATGGTTTGCGATTAACTATCATTCAAAATCCAAGACTTCACCGCCGCCGGTGTCAACCGGCGGACAAATTCAAATTCGCTCCGCGCTTTTACCAGCGCGGCTGCGGTTCAGCTCTTCATCCACAGCACGATGGCCGTGATTAAAATGTTCGCCAGTGCCAGGGGCACGAACCGCCGCCAGCCCAAATCCATCAACTGGTCGTAGCGGAACCGTGGAAACATCCAGCGCACCCAGATGAACAGCACCACCAACAAAAGCATCTTCACCACAAACACGAGGATGTGCGCGATGCCCGTCACCAGCGTTGCCGCCGGATGGTCCAGTCCCCAGAATGGCAGCGTCCAGCCGCCGAAAAACAGCGTCACCATCATTGCCGCCGAAGCGATCATGTTGGAGTATTCCGCGAGAAAAAACAGCGCGAATTTCATGGCGCTGTATTCCGTATGATAACCGCCGACCAGTTCGGTTTCGGCTTCCGGCAAATCGAACGGCAACCGGTTGGTTTCCGCAAACGACGCCACCAGGAAAATGATGAACGACAAGGGCGAGTAAATCGCCAGCCAGCCGTGTTGCGCCTGCCAGCCGATGATCTGGCTCAGGTTCAAATTACCCACGATCAGAAAAACCGGGATGACCGACATGCCCATCGAAATTTCGTACGAGATCATTTGGGCGCTGGAACGGATGCCGCCCAGGAACGGATATTTCGAGTTCGCCGCGTAGCCTGCCAGCACAATGCCATAAACACCGAGCGACACGATGCCGAACGTGTACAGAATGCCCACGTTCAAATCCGAGATGACCATTTGCTGGTGGCCGATTTGCGAGC
>Ga0306921_10005658_pt1 | contig 12996 bp, 15 predicted proteins | sample sta12Cox44000080_FD_203760 | JGI IMG/M metagenome (GOLD analysis project Ga0306921, IMG submission 203760) | Lab enrichment of tropical soil microbial communities from Luquillo Experimental Forest, Puerto Rico - statoxic.12C.oxic.44.000.080 (v2)... | ecosystem: Environmental > Terrestrial >... | reverse complement strand
CACCCGACGAGCCCGCGGCGCCACCCGCGCCGGCGCCGCCGTCCACGTCGTCGATGAAGTTGATCGTCATCGTGCCGCAGCCGTCAGGCAGCGGTTCGATGAATCCGCTAGCGGTCCCGAGCGTCGCGCCGGAGGCCGTCGCGGCGGTCACCGTGTCGTCGACGCGCTTGCCGGCCGGGTACCCGCCGCCCGCGCTTGAGAAGTCGATCTCGAGCGTCCCCGAGAGCGCGCCCGACGCGTGCGGCAGCGACTGGGGGGCGGTCTCGGTGCTGCCGGCGACGGTCACCTGCACCTCGAGGTGGTCGGCCGCCTTCGTCGCGCCGTCGTAGTTGACCGTCACGAACAGCGTCCCCGGATTGCAGGAGAGCGCCTTCCTACCGCACCCCGCACCCGCCAGCGCGACAACCAGCACGAAGGCGAAGGCGAAGGCTGAAGTACGCCCCCCGGTAAATCCCACGGCCGATTTTTATATCATGCCTTTGCTACGCCTTCTCCCGGAGGTGGGGCGTGGTGCAGACGCCGACGATCAGCCCCTCCGCCGTGAGCAGCCGGGCGATGGTCTGGCCCCAGGGCTCCGTGCGCGCCCCGTGGACCAGCCGATACCCGCGCCCTTCCAGCTCGCGCGCCGCCGCCGCGACGTCGTCGACCTCGAGCTCGACGCTCGCCTGCGGCACCGGCAAGTCCGCCGGCCATTCCGCCTTCCCGAAGCACGCCTCCGCCGCCCCCGCGAGCGGCCACAACCCGAAGTGCTTGGCGCCCGCCAGCTTCTCCGTGAACAGGTAGTCCCCCGCGCTCCCTTCGAACGCGACCCCCAGCGCATCCGCGAACAACGCCCGCGCCGCCGCAGGCTCCCGCACGATGGCCGAAAAACTGGCAATGAACCGGACGTGCATCGCTCACCTCCGCGCGTACGTCTAGCATTCGCCGCGCAGGTGTCACAGCCTCGAGCGCTCGTTCGGCGTCTGTCCCATGTCACAACCCGCCGCCCTGCCTCGTCATCGAGGCAGGAGGGTCGACATGATCAAGTGGTTCATTCATCGCAAGCTTCGCGACTTCGAGCGCAAGTACCGATACGACGCGTCGTACATGCACGAGGTCCTCGAGGCGGATCCCACGGCGTTTCTGAAGTTCATGCGCGCGACCGGGGTCGGAGCGTATCGGAAGGACGTGCCGGTCGAGGTCTGGACGGCCGCGTCCCTCACCTCGTCGGTGCAGGCGGATTGCGGGCCGTGCACGCAGCTCGGCGTGGGGTTCGCGCTGGAGGCAGGCGTGGCGCCGGGGACGGTCGCGGCGATCATTCGCGGGGACGTCGTCGCGATGTCGGCGGAGGTTGCCCTCGGGGTCCGGTTCGCGCGGGCGGTGCTCGCGCGCGACGCTGCGGCGGACGAGTGCCGGGAGGAGATCCAGCGGCGCTGGGGGACGCGGGCGGTGATCGCGCTCGCTTACGGGATCATGGGGGCGCAGCTCTACCCGACGCTGAAGTACGCGCTCGGGCACGGAAAGGCGTGCACGCGGGTGGTGATCGCCGGGGAGGCGGTCGCGCCGGCACGGCAGCACGCGGTCGTGGGAGCGGCCTGAAGGGGCCGTCAGTGATTCGCGAGCGTGTGCTGCAGGCGAATCAGCGGGCGTTGGCCGGCGCGGATCACGCCGGCGCGCGGGTAGTCGATGTCGAAGACCATCGCCACCACCAGGACGATCAGCACGGGCATGAGCACCATCCCCAGCGGGAGGCGCCGGCGGTGGAGGCCGCAGGAGTAGCCGGTGGCGGCCATCCCGGCCGCCGCCACCATGAGCAGCACGGCGAATACGGGGAGAGGGACGTGGTTCTCCAGGGCCGCGCGGCGGCGCGCCTCGGCCTTCACCAGCTCGTCGGCCGACTCCATGAACGCGACCGCCGACTCCGAGTCGGGATGGGCCTCGAGCAGCGTCACCACCTGGTCCCAGAGCTGGCGCTGCAGGGCCTCCCCCTCGTCGTAGAGGGCGTAGGTGAGGTGCATGTCCATCCCCGCGTCGTAGGAGCGGATGCGCGCCTCGAGGTACGGGACCAGGACCGCCTCGACCCGGTCTCGCAGCGGCGGGTCGATGTAGCGGCCGCGGAGCGCGGTGGACTCGATGGCGTTGGCCTCGTCGAGGATCAGGTCGCGGCGGTGGTCGAAGCGGGTGACGGCCATCGCGAAGGTGAACCCGATGAGGAGGGCCAGAAGGCCCAGCAGCGCCGCTTCCCAGGAGGTGGCGTGCGAGGCCAGGCGCTCGTCGGCGGGGGTGCGAAGCCCGCGCTGATAGCCGAGCTCGACCGTCCCCAAGAGGGCGCCCGCCATCACGATGGCGATCGCGGGGATGACGAAGTAGAGGGGGGGCATGGCGATCGTCGTCCAAGAGCAAGTCTGAGGACGGCGGCCGCGGCGGAAAGGGCGCCCGCCGTCGTAGGCGCGGGTGGGCTCGGCCAATCAGGGATCGGCTGACGCGGGCGTCAGGCGCGGAGCTGGGCCATGAGGCCCGCCGTGTCCTGCTCGCCCCAGTGCTCGACGAACCGGCCGCCGGCGATCCGCACGATGGAGATGCCGGTCGCGGTGATGGTCTTGCCGGTGGCGGGGACGCCGTAGAACGGGCCGGTGTGGCGCGCGCGCATGGTCCAGCGCCAGACCGCCTTGTCGCCCTCGGCGATGACGTCGTCGACCTCGAAGCGCTGCTCCGTGAACGCCTGCCAGAGGCCGGTGAAGAAGGCCTTCACCCCCTCGCGGCCGGGGGTGGCGTGCTGCGAGTGCTGGATGTAGTCGGGGGCGAGGTAGCGGTCGAGCGCGCCGAGGTCGTGGTTCACGTAGACGTCTTGCAGGTAGGCGCGGACCAGGGCCTTGTTGTCGCTCTCGCTCATGCGCGGAAGGTACGGCGCGGGCCCCGTCTCGGCAACGGGGCCCGCGTCTTTCGAGCGTGAGCGCGCGGTCGCTACGGAGAGCAGACCAGGTTGGTGCCCGGCGTGGCCTCCAGCGTGCGCGCGAAGAACGACCCGGTGAACGTCAGCGACGTGTCGGTGCCGAAGGAGACCGACGCGCTCGGCGCGATGAGCGTCCCGTTGAACGTCGCCAGCATGCTCAGGTTGGTGCCGGCGAAGCCCAGCGTCACCCGTTGCACCGTCGTCCCGGAGGCCGCGAGGAGCGGGCTCTGGAAGCCGAGCGTGTTGCGGACGAAGATGCGCGTCGTCGGCTGCACACGGCCGGTGACGTTGGCGTTGATGGTCAGGCTCTGGAAGAAGTAGTCACCGCCCGACAGGATCAACGTGCCCCCGTTGACGGTGCCAAACAACACATCTGATTGGCGGAACGTCCCATGGGATTCACAACGTCGGCAATCCATTAGTTCGTCATTGCGTTGTTAAATATTTCGTCATCTGATTGTTAACTCGTTACAGGTGCGCGCTTCTGCGCACACGCCGGCTGACGGCTGCCGCCGATCTCGGCAACGGCATGCCGGGATCTGCCTAGGGCGCGGGAGCCAGCGAATGCGGGGTTCACCCGAGTGGTGGGAGGAGGGGCGATGGCTAGGTGGTTCGGCCTGACACCACCACCGGAAGGAGCATGTCCATGCCGAACAAGCCGAGCATCGTTTTCGTTCACGGACTCTGGGCCGACGGATCGTGCTTCAGCAAACTGATTCCGACGCTCCAGGCGGAGGGGCACGAGGTGATCTCCACCCAGAACAGCCTCGACTCGCTGAAGACGGACGTCGCGGCGGTGAAGGCCGCGCTGGGGCGGGTCACGAGCCCGGCCATCCTCGTCGGGCACTCGTACGGGGGCACCGTCATCACCGCGGCGGGGACCGACGATCGCGTCGTCGGGCTGGTCTACATCGCGGCGCTCGCGCCGGACGCGGAGGAGACGTCGCAGAGCCTCCTCGACAAGTTCCCGAAGACGGACGTCTTCAGCCGGATCGAGATCGCGGACGGGCGCATCTGGTTGCAGCCCAAAGGGACGGAGTTCTTCTGCGGGGATCTCTCCCCGCAGGACCAGAAGCTGGTCTGGGCGGTGCAGGGCGTGCCGGTCCCTGATCTCTTCGCGCAGAAGCTGCCGGGCACCGCCTGGAAAGACAAGCCGAGCTGGTACATCGTCGCCAAGAACGACCGCACCGTTCACCCGGACATGGAGCGCTTCTGCGCCAAGCGCATGGACGCCACGACGTACGAGGCCGATTCGAGCCACGTCCCGATGCTGTCCAAGCCCAACATCGTGCTGCAGGTGATTCGGGACGCCGCCAAGGGCGTCCAGGCGGGCGCCGGGACCGCCCTCCCGTCCGAGCAGCACGCGCCGCACTGACGGCCCGCCCGCCGGGCGTTTACCTCGGGGCCGTAAACAACACGGCGAGAAGAATCTCTCCTCCGTCGAGAAACACCTGGGCCACTCTCCCGTACCGAGAGTGGCCCAGGTGCCTGCCGTGCCGGCGGGCGACCACAAACGGAGGAGCGGACATGGTCGGAGATCGAAGCAAGGTACGCGTGGTGCTCGCGCTCGCGAGTGGCAGCCTGCTGGCGTTCGGGTGCGGCGGCGACGGCGGCGCCGTGTCGGGCGACGCGCTGTCGCAGCTGATGGCGGACGGCGACCTCGGGGCGATGGCCCCGGGCGCGCCCCCGCCCATGACCCCGCCGGCGCGGTTCTGCCCGACCGGCGATTGCAGCGGCTCGCCGCTGGCGTTCTGGATGCTCGACGACTGCAACCCGACGTCGACGCAGCTGCAGGATTCAGCGTTCACCTCGCCGATCACCCACCCGGCGTTCCGCGCCGTCAGCGCCGCCTGCGTCGCCAGCATCGACAACCAGGGGATCCGCCTCCAGGGGCCGGACGATATCGTCTACGCCCCCGATCAGCCCGACTTCGTCTTCGATCAGGGGCTGACCCTGGCGGCCTGGATCAACCCCGACAGCACGAGCGGGACGCAGAGCATCTTCCGCAAGCGCCTGCTCGGGTCGAGCTCGTTCGTGCTGGCGATCGACGGGGGGAAGCTGGTGTTCGCGCTGCGGCTGACGAGCGGCCGGGTCGTGGGCATCACCGCTCCCATCAAGGCCAAGCGCTTCACCCACGTCGCCGCCACCTACGACGGCGCGCAGGCGCTGCTCTACGTCGACGGCGCCCTCGCGGCCAGCGCCAAAGTCGCCGGGACGATCGCGCCCGGCGCGGGGCCCGTGCTGGTGGGGAACGACGCCAACGGGCGCGAGATGGTGGGGACCGTCGACGATCTCTGGCTCAACACCCTCGCCGCGCCGGCCAGCGTGATCCAGGCGCTGACCTGCATTCACGGCCCGCTGACGGCGGCGCTGACGCCGGGGACGACGCCGCCCGAGACCGCGGGCGCGACGGTGGCCTTCGATCTGGCCGTCACCAACGGCGACAGCGCCAACTGCACGGCGGACACGTTCCAGGCGTTCCCGGAGACCTTCTTCCCGGTCAAGACGGGGACCTTCCCGCCGCCGGTGGCGATCGCGCCCGGCCAGACCGTGCACCTGCCGGTCTCCGTGTCGACCAGCAAGCAGACGTCCGTCGGTTCGTATCCAGTCGAATACGTCGTCGAGGACGTGACCAACTTCAACAAGGGCGAGGCGTTCGCCACGGCCACGCTGGTGATCGGCACCGGCCCCGTCTCCTGCGACGGGCAGCCGCCGTTCACGGCCCAGCTCACCGGCGCGTCGCCGCCGTTCCTGAGCCCGCTCGGCCAGGTGTTCAGCTTCGCGCCGACCCCGCTCGCGGCGCCGATCGCGACGCAGATCATCGGCCCCGACGGCTCGATCCAGGGCTTGCAGGTGACGGCCAACCCCGGCGCGACCACCGACCCGACCGCCTCCTTCGTCGGCTTCGGGTGGGGATTCGGCAACCCGCCCTGCCTCGACGCCAGCGCCTACACCGGCGTCCAGTTCACGGTCACGGGCGATCTCGGCACCTGCGGGCTCCAGTTCTCGCTCACGCCGAGCGAGAACAACAACGTGCAGTTCGGGCCCGAAGGCGTCTGCACGGCGGCCAACTGCGGGGGGCCGTTCTCGGCGAACCTCGGCGTCGGGACCACCATCGTGAGCTTCGCGAGCCTCACCGGCGGCATGCCGCTTCCAACTCTGGACGCGACCGCGCTCAACGCGATCGGATGGAACTTGATCTTGCCGACCGACGGGGTCACCGCCCCGTGCGCGGCCAGCTTTTCCGTCACCAACATCTCGTTCACCACGGCGACCACGCCCACGCCGCCGCCCGACGGCGGCCCGGGCGGCCCCGGCGGCCCCGGCGGCGCGAGCGGCACCGCCGGAAAGGGCGGCAGCGGGATGGGCGGCGTTGGCGGCCGCAGTGGTCCCCCGCCCGGCGGAGGCACGGGCGGGGCCGGCGGCGGACCCATCATCGGGCCACCGATGGGCGGCGCCGGCGGCGGACCCATCATCGGGCCACCCATGGGCGGCGCCGGCGGCGGACCCATCATCGGGCCGCCCACGGGCGGCGCCGGCGGGGGCCCCTAGCCGGCAAGCCGTCGTGCGGGCTCCCCGCGCCACGGCCGAGGCGGAATCTCGGGGTCGCGTGTCACAGCGGACCCCGCCGTCTCGTCGTAGGGTAAGGGGAGCCCATGCCGACCGAGCCGACCGCACCCGACTTCGAGCCGCACCGCCCGTTCCTGGCTGGCCTCGCCTACCGCATGCTCGGGTCGGTGGCGGAGGCGGAGGACGTCGTGCAGGACGCCTTCCTGCGCTGGAGCGAGGTGGACCGGGCGGCCGTCGCGGAGCCGCGCGCGTATCTGGCGCGCGTCGTGTCGCGCCTCTGCCTCGATCGGATGAAGTCGGCGAGCCACCGGCGCGAGACGTACGTGGGGATGTGGCTACCGGAGCCGGTGGTGGCGGAGCCGGCGGCGGGTCTGGCGGACGATCTGTCGGTGGCGCTCCTGCTGGCGCTCGAGCGCTTGTCGCCGCTCGAGCGCGCGGCCTTCCTGCTGCACGACGTTTTCGACATGGACTACGCCGCCGTCGGCGAGGCGATCGACCACACCGAGGCCGCCTGCCGTCAGCTCGCGGCGCGGGCGCGCGCGCACGTGCGTGAGGATAGGCCGCGCTACCCGACGGGGGACGCCGAGGCGCGGAAGCTCGCGGACGCGTTCGTGATGGCGGCGGCGACCGGCGACGTGGCCGGGCTGGCGGGGCTGCTCGCGGAGGACGCGGTGCTGTACGCGGACGGCGGCGGCAAGCGGCGCGCGGCGCTGAACCCGATCGTGGGCAAGGACAAGATCGTGCGCTTCTACGAGGGGATCCTGGCCAAGGGGGCCAGCGCGTTCATCGCCAAGCGCGTGGAGCCGGTGACGCTCAACGGCCTGCCCGGGTTCGTGTTCGAGACCATCGAGGGGACCGAGACCCTGACCGTCGAGGTGGCCGGAGGCGCGATCGTGGCGCTCTACAACGTGCGCAACCCGGACAAGGTCCGCCACCTCGCGTAGCCGCGCCGCTAGCCGGACCACTCTCACTCGGCATCGGCGAGCGACACGCGCGCCTCGAGGGCGATCTCACCCTTGAGCGTGCGCGCGATCGGGCAGACCTCTGCCGCGTGCGCGAGCTTGGCGATGTCCGCCTCGGTGAGGTCACCGGCGAGCGACACCGAGCACCGGAAGAGGTGGCCCTTCGGCGTCCGTGACTGCGTCAGCTTCACCTCCACGCCCGTGAGGGGGATCTTGTGCTTCTGCGCCGACCACTGCACGGTCATCGCCGCGCAGGCGCCCACCGCCGCCAGCAAGAGGTCGTGAGGGCCGGGCCCGGCGTCGTCGCCGTCCTCGGACGTGGGGACATCGGCGACCAGCTCGTGCGGTCCGACGGTGACGATCTGCCGGCGCGGGCGATCGGTGCTGTGCACGCGGCCCGCGCGGAACACCGCGTGCAGCGGCTCGGCGAGCCGCTTCGCGCGCGCGACGGCGTCGCCGAGGCGGTCGAGCGAGTCCTCGAAGCGGACGCCGTTGATGAAGAAGGTGGGCGTGGAGAGCACGTGGCTGTGCCAGCCGGAGACCTCCTGCGCGCGCACCGCCGCCCGCACCGCGCCCGCGTCGAGGTCGCGCTCGAACGCCGCCACGTCGAGGCCGACCGCGCGGGCCGCGGTCACCAGCTCGGCGCGCGAGACCCCCTCCGACTCGAACAGCCGGTCGTGCATCTCCCAGAACCTCCCCTGCGCCGCCGCGAGCTCGGCGGCCTCCGCCGCGGGCTCCGCGTCACGGAACAGGTGGCTGCGCGGGTTGGCGCGAAACACGAACAGCACCTCCGGCATGCGGGCGAGCAGCGCCTTGACGTCCGCGTAGGCCGCCCGGCAGAAGGGGCAGGCGAAGTCGCCGTACTCGACCAGCGTGACGTCGCTGGTCACGGGCCCGCGGACGTGGTCGCCTGGGCCCACCGGCTCGGCCAACAGCGTATGGTGCTGCTCGTCGAAATATCCCATGGGCGCGAAGTCTAGCGCGCGAGCGACACGCAGCCGACCGTCGGGCAGTTCTCGCCGAACCCGCGCGCGTCGAGCCGGCAGGCGACCACCGACTCGCCCGCGTAGGCCCGCCCTCCGCAGCGCGGATCGGCGCGGCAGCTCGTGAGGTCCTTGTGCGCGCCGCACGGGTCCGCGGCCGGCGGCGCGCACCAGTCGTCGGGGCGCGTGCCGCAGTCCTCGCGCTGGCCGGGCGGCGCGGGCCCGGCCGGCGTCGCGTTGGGCGCGGGCGCGGCCGGCGGTGGCGCGGGCGTTCGACACCCGAACGCCACGAACGCGAACAAGATCACGGAGGCGCGGCCCATGGTTCACCCTAGCATCCAGGACCGAGCTCCGGCCGTGTGAACAATTGTGAAGGCGAGGGTTCTCCTCTTCCCCGCCCGCGCGTCCTCTGGCCTACTCGATCCCCTGCCGCCGATGAGCCACCAGCCGAGCAAGCACGATTGCAAAGGTCCGCGCGTCCTGCGCCCGGTGATCGACCGGCGCCGGTGCGAGGGGAAGGAGGACTGCGTGCGCGTCTGCCCGTACGGCGTGTTCCAGCTCGCCGTGCTCGACGGCGCGCAGCGCGCCACGCTGCCGCTGTTCCCCTACCGCCTCAAGGCCTGGGCCCACGGCTACAAGCAGGCCTTCGCCACCAAGATCGACCAGTGCCACGGCTGCGGCCTCTGCGTCGCGAACTGTCCCGAGCAGGCCATCAAGCTCGAGGCAGCGTGAGCTCGCTACGCTGCCCGGCGACCGAGTTGCCGGCGCCGTCGGCGGTGCACGGCCGGCACAAGCCTGATTTGAAGGTCGAGCCCCAGGGCGGCGGACGCCCGTTCGAGGGTATCCAGCGTCGCACCGCGTTCGGCGGGATCGAGCAACCGGTAGACGGTGGGTCGACTCGTCCGCATCCGACGCGCCATCTCGGCCGGCGTCATCTTCCGCGCCTTCATGGCCCTTCGCAGAGCATCCGCGAGGATCTTCTTACGGGCGAGGGCCCGAACCTCCTCGAGCTCACCAAGCTCCTCGAACATCTGCTCGAGATCGTCTCTCGCCTGCTTCTTCATGTCCCTTCCTTCATCCTCTTGCGCGCCAACGCGATGGCTGTCATGGGCGTCCGCTGAGTCTTCTTGTGAATCCCGTGGACGAGCACCATCGTTCCTCGCCGGGAATCCCCGTGGACCAGAACGAGCGCGCCGTCCTCGACGTAGAACAGTACGCGGTACCGCTCATTGTCGTATCTGGTGCGAACCTCGAACAAACGGTCGCCGAAGCCGTCGACCAGGGGTTTCCCGATGGGCCACTGCCACTGAACCCTTTGGATGTCAGCGCCAATCTCTCGTCGTGCCTCCTTGGTCAGGGACAGGAGCCAATCCCGCATCGGACGAGCTCCCGACACGGTCCGATAGAACCTCACCTCCAGAACAGGTTTGGCTCGACCGGTCACGGCCGGACCGTACCAAAAATATTACACATCTGACCGCATGTCACGTCTGCGCGAAACGCTCTCTTCGAAGTCATCGGAGCAATCCAGACCGAGTTGCGGCCCCGCGACGTTGGGCGAAGACACGGCGAGCCACGGAGGTCCCATGAGGAACACGATAAGGACATTGTCGATCGGCGCAGTGCTTGTCCTCGCGCTCGCGCCAGTCGTCGACGCGGCAGGAAGCACGGTCACCGTACGCGTGTCGACGTTCCGGAGCGTGAAGGGGATGCTGCGCTGCCGGCTCTACGCGCGGCCGGACGGGTTCCCGGGGAAACCGCCGGTCGCGGCAGAGGAGTCGGTCGCGGTCAGCGCCAAGGCGATGATCTGCGCGTTTTCTGGGGTCGCGCCGGGGACGTACGCGGTGGCGCTGTTCCACGACGAGAACGGCGACGGCAAGCTTGACAAGAACTTCCTCGGGATCCCGCGCGAGGGCGTCGGGGTCTCCAACAACAAGATCCGCTCCTTCGGGCCCGTCTGGGAGGACGCGAAGTTCGAGGTCAAAGGGGACGTTGCCCTGGACGTCACCCTGCACTACTGAGCGCCGACGTCGCGGCCAGGCTACGCGCCCGGCGTGAACTGATCGAGCGCTTCGATGCCGAGCGTCTCCTCCAGCTTGGCCACCTGCACGACCACCCCCTCGAACCCCGCCTTGCCGAAGAGCTGGTGCTCCTGGTCCTCGAAGGCGTCGCCCATCGCCTCGAACTCCTTGGGCGGGACGACCGAGCGGAGGGCCGGGAACAGCACGGTGTCCTCGCGCGCCGCGTGCGGTCGGTACATGCGGTTGAACAGGCGCATCGTCTCGACGAGCTTCTGCCGGTCGGCGTCGGCCGCAGGCCCGCCGGGAGCGGCGAGCTTCAGGATCGTCGCCGTGAGGCCGTGCCCCGCCTGGTGCTGACGCCGGAGCGTGGCGACGAGGCCCGTGAGCTTGTTCGCCTTCTCGAACCGCGGGAAGAGGTGATCCTCCTCCAGCTTCTCGTGGTACTGCTCGATGAAGCGGCGGACGATGTCGGCCGCGCTGGCCAGCGTCTCGACGGGGAACGGCCGGTGGGCCTCGATGCGCCGGCCGCACTCTTCGTAGATCAGCATCACGCGGTCGAGGACGCCGTGCTCGCGCATCAAGTCCTCGGGCGGCGCCACGTCCTCCTCGCCCTTCGCCTGCTTCTTGTCCGCCTTCGCTCTGTCCGCCTTCGCGGCCGCGGCCGCCCCGCCGCCCGGTGCGAGGACGCCCGCCAGCAGCAGGCCCTGCCCGGTCCGGACCAGGAACTCGCGTCGGTGTGCGCTCACGGAGCTTCTCCTCGTCGGCAACGTAGACCTATAAGGGCGGCGGCGACGCCGCGCAAGGCGGGACCGTTGTCAGCCGGCCGGCTTGTCGCGCCAGGGGAGCTCGATGATGAACGCGGTCTCGACGTTCGGGTCGCTCTCGACGCGGATGGTCCCCCCGAGCGCGATGACGATCTGACGGGTGATCCAGAGGCCGAGGCCGAAGCCGCCGATGCCGCGTCCCGAGGCCGCGCGCTCGAAGCGCCCGAAGATCCGCTCCAGGTCCTGCGGGCCGATGCCCGGACCGTGATCGCGAACGGCCAGCGTCACCGTCGACCCGGCCGCCGACAGCTCGACGTCGATCGGCCGGCCGGGCGCGTAGCGGATGGCGTTGCTGAGCAGGTTCGTGAGCACCTGGTCGATGCGCAGCCGGTCCCAGGACCCCTCGATGGGGCCCACGGGGAGCCGCGGGCGGAGCTCGCACTGGACCTGCGCCGCCTGCTCGGTGAACCGATCGATGACCTCGCCGGCCACGATCCGGAGGTCCATCGCCTCCAGCTGGATGGCGAGCCGCCCGGCCTCGATCTGCGAGACGTCGAGCAGCGTGAGCACCAGCTGCTTGAGCCGCCCGAGGTGGGCGTTGAGCTTGTTCGCCCGCTGCATGGTGCGGGCCTCGGACCCCTGCCGCTCGAGCAGCCGGAGCATCACCTCGAGGTCGAGCGACAGCGCGGTGAGCGGCGTGCGCAGCTCGTGGCTGGCGATGGACATGAACTCGTCGCGCAGACGGATCGCCCGCTGGGCCTCGCTGTAGAGGTGCGCGTTCTCGACGGCGAGCGCGATCCGGCGCGCGAGCTCTTCGGCGACCGCCAGGTCGGCGGCCTCGAACCGCTGGCGTCGGGGGCCGCGCGTGAGCGTGATGTGCCCGACCGTGTCGCGGTGGATCATCACCGGCGCGGTGAAGACGAGCAGCGGATCGGCGGCGTCCCCCGGCGCGTGCGCCCCCCCTGGCGCCGCCTCGGGGTGGACGATCCCGACGGCGCTGCCGTGCCCGCCCCCCGTCCCGATCGTGATCTCGCAGCGATCCGCGAGCGCCGGCACCACGAGCTCCGCGACCCGCCCGAGCGTCGTGGCGTACTCGAACGACGAGCCGAGGACGTTGCTGGCGTCGGCGAGCAGCCTGTTGCGCACCTCGCCCAGCTTGTGCTCGGTGACGTCCGTGATCAGCGCGACGAACCCCTCGACCTGGCCGGAGAAGTTGCGGTGCGGCGAGAACGTCACGCGCGTGTGCCGGGCGGGGGTGTTGGTGCGACTGCCGATCGTGGCCTCGAAGGTGCAGCTCTCGCCGTTCAGGGTCCGGTTGATGTACGGGAGCATGGTGGCGTAGGCCTGGGGATCGAGCACATCGCGCAACATCCGATCGGTGAGCTGCGAGCGCGCGATCCCGAACCAGTCTTCGTGGGCCTGGTTGAGGTACTGATAGCGCCCCTCCCTGTCGAGGTAGCAGACCAGCGCCGGCAGCGCGTCGGTGATGAAGCCGAGCTGCTCGCGCCCGCGGATGAGGACCTCCTCGGCCCGCATCCGGTTGGTGATCTCGGTGGCCATGCCCGCCGACCCACGGATCCGCCCCGCGGCGTCGCGCACCGGGAACTTGGCGGCGAGGAACACGTGCCACTCGCCGGCCAGCAGGAACTTGTCCTCCGTCTCGATGGGGGCGCCGGACTCGATCACCTGACGGTCGATGCGATCGAAGGACTCGGCCAGATCCCGAGGGAGGATGTCGAACCCGGTCTTCCCCAGCACGTCCTC
>Ga0306921_10005656_pt1 | contig 12999 bp, 13 predicted proteins | sample sta12Cox44000080_FD_203760 | JGI IMG/M metagenome (GOLD analysis project Ga0306921, IMG submission 203760) | Lab enrichment of tropical soil microbial communities from Luquillo Experimental Forest, Puerto Rico - statoxic.12C.oxic.44.000.080 (v2)... | ecosystem: Environmental > Terrestrial >... | reverse complement strand
CGGCTCGAGCACCAGCGCGTGGTAGGGGCCGGAAACTTACCCTTCACCATCACATGCGAATGCGGTCGCGAATCCTAACGAAAGAAGGCCGACCCCGCTGAGAGTCGCTGTTAGCGTTCGCTTAAGCGGCCTCTGACACGATCCTGGCAAAGGGAGCGTGTCCAACATCGTCCGAAGCGCGCGAAAGCGTGGATTTGATCCGAGATCATTTTGGGGGGATTGCCATGCCCAGCGCTGCGGCAGGCTGCGATAGCGTCGTGCAGGATCGCGAGGGCGTGCCGGTATCGCGCAACACGGTGCGTAGACGATGACACGCGTCAGTCGAGAAAAAAGCGTCACGCTCGATGGCGGCCGTGTAAGCCGGCTATTGCGAGCGCTGGGTTGGCGAGTGTGGGATGCCGTAGGTTTCGTCCTCGGCGCCTTCGTCGCGATAGCCATCCTGGTCAACGTGCTGTTCATGCAGCCCGGCTCGCACCCAGCGCCCATGTTCAAAGCCATGCTCGCGCAGGGCAGGGCGGGAGTGGTGACGGGGAGCACGTCGGCTGCCATTCCGCGCCCACGGCCAATCGAGTCTGCAGCTCTTCCTGCAGCGACGAAGTTCGCCCCGCCGTCCACGCCGCGTGCGCCGGGCGAGATCATCAACGATATCCAGCGCGAATTGGCACGCCGCGGCTACTACGATGGCGTCATCGATGGCCTCTATGGCCCGAAAACGGACGCCGCAATCCGAGATTTCGAGCAGGCTGCCGCCCTCAAGCCGAGCACGGAGCCGAACGAGGCGCTGTTGCAGGCAATCCTGCGGGCTCCGGCCAAACAGGCGAAGGCAAGCACTGCGGCCCCATCGGGCGCGCGTCCGATGCCGGCGCCGAGCGATAGTGGTGTCGAACGAGCGGCGGCATCGAAGCGCGTGATCGCGCTGCAGCGAGCGCTGGCGGAGTACGGCTACGGTCAGATCAAGGCGAGCGGGACCGTCGATGCGGAAACCCAAGCAGCGATCGAGAAATTCGAGCGCGAGCGCAAGCTGCCGATCACGGGCCAGCCCTCCGACCGGCTCGTGCGCGATCTGGCGGCGATCACCGGCCGACCGCTCGAATAAGATTTCGTCGCGCGAGCGCTTTCGTAATCGAAAAAATGACGATCGGGGCTCTCGTCCCCCTCGCACATGTGGTCTATTCGGCTCGGTCGCGGCGGGCATGACGAGAATTTGTAATGCGCCTGAAATCTGCCGTCTGGGTCGCCGCCTATATCCGCCGCTGCCACATCGAAGGAGCCTTCGCGGCCGTGCGGCGGCGCGGAGCCGAAGAGGCTGGAGCCATTTTCGTCAAGCTGAACCGGCTCGATGGAACGGGCGAGTTGTTCGGCCCGGCGCCGCAGAGCGTGTTCGATGATGCGCGGCCAGCGGACCGGCTGTTCAGCCGCTGCCTCGGTGAACAACCCGCCCCGGAAGCCAAAATCGAGGAACGCCTCGCGCGCGAGTTACGCTTCGACCCTGACGCCTGGATCCTTGAAGTGGAAGATCGCGCCGGACGGCATTTCCTGGATCAGGTTCTCGCGTGACCGGCGCCAGCCGAGCGCGCAATTCTCGTGAGCCGGGCGCCCAAGCCGCGGATGCCGCTGGAGCCGTGACAATGGTCACTGCGCTTTTACTGCAACACTTTCAATTTGAGACAGCCTAAGGGGCTGCTGTTAGCAGAGCGTTAACCTTGTGTGCTTCAAATCGCGCAGGAGCCGCGTTGCGGGTCCGACCGTCGGGACGGGGGCAACGACATGGGTACGGTAATCAACTTCCAGTCGGCGGGGCGCGCCGCGCGGGGGCCGAGTTTGATGGCAGGCACTTCTGAATCGGCTGCCATCATCATCCTTCCGGTTGTCCGCATCGAACGCTATGTCGACGCGCCGAGCGGCGACCTCGAGCCCGAGGCGGGCAGCACCGCACGTCGCCGTCGACGCCGCCGCGCGCACCGCTCGTAAAGACGCAACGCTTTCTTTCGGGGACGTAACTACCGAGGACTTAAGCTCAACTCGGCCGCGAAACGCATTATTGAGGTCGCGCTGAATATCTCATTGCGGGCGGCACTGCGCCGCCGCAAGTGCGGTTCGCACCGTGGGGACCCATCCTGCTTCGGGTGCAAGCGCGCGGATCATGATGAGACCGGCAGTGGTCGGGGACGTCACGATCAGCCGGTCCGCAGCCGTGATTTCTTCATTCTCCGGCAGTGCTGCGCGTTGTGCTCCCGTCATGAGATCGAGCTCAATCACGCGCCGCCCCGCGGCCCGATCGTTGATGGCGTAATAGGGGACGTCGGAGCGAGTATAGAATGACACCGACGTATATGCCTGACTGATCGGCACGGAGAACTTCAATGGACCCCGTGACAGTTCATAGCGGCACACGGACACTTGAAACGCCGGGTCCATGAAGGGCATGAGGGCCTTCTCCGGAGTCGGGCCGGGAAGCGGAATGACGGAGTTCACCGGAGCGATGGCGGAGACGCGAGCGTAGGCATCCTGGGTTGCCATCCGCGGGAGTACCAGGACTGTTGCGAGGTGCACGATTCCGCCAAGCAGAAACGCGCCCAGCACCCATAATGCCAAGCGGATCACAGGCAAGCTCTCTTGGTAACGGAGGGCATCGGCGCTTCCGATCCGGTGCGGCTTGCCATACCGATCGGGGTATCATAGAGGCGCAGCACCAACACATACTTGTCCACGCCGCCGGTCGGAAGCCAATTGCCGGGCCGGACGCGTGGGCCGACCATGATGTCGAAGCTGCCATCCCCGTTGCGGACAATCTCTTGGCTGGTGAAGCCTTGCCGCTGCGCTGAATTGGCGACGAGGCGGCCTTCAGGATCGTACAGCGTGATAGTCCAAAAACGCGCTTGCGGGGTGGTCCCGCTTAGCAGAACGTCGCAGCGGCCATCGAGCGGCTGACCCGCATCATCGGTGCGGGCATAAAATGCCACCCCATCCCCCGAGCCAACCGGCAATTCGCCGGTGCGCGCGACCATGGCGCGCGCATAAGGGTCGATGCCGGGCGTCCCGTTCTTGGGCCAGCCCGTCCATGCGCCGATGCTGACGCCGCCATAGGCGCTGCCTCGCGTCAGGGAGATCCAGGTCGCGCCAAGGCCGGCCATGGCCGCAATCGCAAGCGCAAGCATGGTTCCGAAAAGCAAAGGCACGTTTGGTCCGGTGGCGTAGCCGTTGGAGCGAGGGGTTAGCAAAAGCTGCCGGCCGGCTTCAATGACCGCGAGTCCGATCCGGCGGCGATCGATCGGACGCGGACGCAAAGTTTCCTTGGGAGTTCGTATTCTCCGAAGCTTTGGTCGTCTGGCCTTGGGCGGCGAGGGCGCGCGTGGCGTCGTCCATCAGCCGCTCGAGCCGCACCAAGGCATCGGCTCCGCGCTTGGTGAGAATGGAGTTTGGGCGGGTCGGCGCTGCGTCGCCGTCCTTCTTGCCCTCGGCTACCGCCGCTCGCGCCACCGACGGCGCTTGCGGGCCGAGGCCGGGTAGCGGTTTGAGCTCGATGCCTTGGTGCGCATACGCCATGATCTCGTGCCAGGTCATTGCCGGCAGCGAGCCGCCGGTCATCTGGTGCATGACGGTGTAATCGTCGTTGCCGAACCAGACGCCGCAGATCATGTTCCCGGTGTATCCAACGAACCAGGCGTCGCGGTAGGCGTTGGTGGTGCCGGTCTTGCCCGCGGCCTTGATGCCGTCGAGGATGGCCCGCCGGGCGGTGCCTTCCTCCACCACCTTGTTCATCATCATAATCATATCCGTGGCAACGTGCGGCGTGATTACCTGCACCGGCTTCTTCCCATCGCGATCCCAGCGCCAGATCAACTCGCCGGCGCCGCTGCGCACTTCGAGGACGGCATGCGGGGTCTGCGCCTTACCGAGATTGGGGAACATCGAATAACCACCGGTATGGTCGAGTACGGTCACCTCGTCGGCGCCGATCGGCATCGACGGCGTATCGGGAAGCGGAGTGCGCAGGCCTGCCTTGCGCGCGATGTCCCTGATCTTGGCGCGGCCGACTTTGGGGTTACCATTGCCAACCGCAATTGAAAGTTTGACGGCGACGACATTGATCGAACGCTTCAGAGCCTCGGTGAGCGTCATCGAGCCGGCAAAACCGCCGCCGTAGTTTTTGGGACACCAGTTGCCGATGCAGACGGGAGAGTCGACCACGATCGAGGTGGGCTTGAATCCGTTCATCAGCGCGGTCGCATAGACATACGGCTTGAACGAGGAGCCGGGCTGGCGCAGGGCATCGGTCGCGCGGTTGAACTGGCTCTCGCTATAGTCGCGCCCGCCGACCATCGCGCGCACCGCGCCGTCGATGTCCATCAGCACGGCGGCGCCTTGCTTGGCCTTGTATTCGTGACCGTACTGCTTGAGCGAGTTTTGCAAGGCTTCTTCCGAGTGCTTCTGCAGGTCGGTATCGAGCGCGAGGCGGACCACGAATACGCGCTCATGCACCGACTTCGGCAACGTCTCGACGAGCTTCTTCATCTCGTCGTAGGCCCAGTCGAGGTAATAATTGGGCGAGCGTTCGTCGCGCCGATCCACCGCCATCGCGGGATTGCGGCGAGCGCCGAATACCTGCCCCTCGGTCATGAATCCGGCCTCGACCAGATTGTCGAGGACCACGTTGGCGCGGGCGCGCGCCGCTGGCAGATTGATGTGCGGTGCGAATCGCGATGGCGCCTTGAACAAGCCGGCAAGCATCGCTGCTTCGGCCAGGTTCACGTCACGCGCAGACTTGTTGAAATAGAACTGCGCGGCGGCATCGACGCCAAACGTGCCGCCGCCGAGATAGGCGCGATCAAGATACAGTTTGAGAATCTCGTTCTTGGGCAGTCGCGCTTCGAGCCAAAGCGCTAGGAATGCCTCCTTGACCTTGCGCTCGATCGTGCGCTCGTTGGACAGGAACAGATTCTTGGCCAATTGTTGGCTGATCGAGGATCCGCCCTGAACCACGCCGCCGGCGCGCGCGTTGGTGAGCATTGCGCGGAACAGGCCGGGAAAGTCGATGCCGAAATGCTCGTAGAAGCGCCGATCTTCCGTGGCGAGCGTCGCCTTGATCAGGTGATCGGGAAACTCATCGAGCGGGATCGCGTCGTTGTGTCGGATCCCGCGCGAGCCCACTTCGTTGCCATAGCGGTCGAGGAACGTGACGGCGAGTTCGGATTTCTTCAGCCAGTCGTCGTCGGCGGTTTCACGGAAGGCTGGGATCGCCAGCGCCAGCAAGACCACGGCGCCGGCATTGCCGAGGGTGAGACATTCCGAGAGCGGCTCGACGAAATACCAGCGCCGCCAGCCGGAGACATGGAAACGGTCCATGAAGACCGTGAAGCGTTCGTAAAGCTCGCGTCCCCAGGTCTTGGCCTGGTACAGCCCAAAGTCGATGCGGGCATCGAGATCGAGCAGAAAGCGCTGCAGCCTGACCTTCCAGCTGACCCGATTCTCGCCGCGTTGGAACAGGTTGCGCAAGATTCCCTCTAGTCTGTGGCAGGGTGGAGTCCCCGACCGTCTCGAAAGTTTTTAACCGATCCTGGGGTTCCAAACTATGGCGAGACGGTCACAAGATGAATAGCACGCGATGGGGCAATGGCGCCGCGTGCGGCAGGACTCTCCGCTAGGAAGGCCGCAAAATGAGTGACGACGAGATCCCGTTCTGGCGCCGTAAGTCATTGGCACAAATGACGGATTCCGAATGGGAAAGCCTGTGCGACGGCTGCGGGCGATGCTGCTTGGTCAAGCTGGAGGACGCCGACGACTCCTCTCGGACCTATTTTACCGACGTCGGCTGCCGGCTCCTCGACAGCAGCAGCTGCCGTTGCCGGGACTATTCCAACCGAACCGCCAAGGTTAAGGACTGCGTTAGGCTAACCCCCAGAAACATAAACCGAATCGTCTGGTTGCCGCCGAGCTGCGCCTATCGCCTGCTGGCCGACGGGCGCGATCTCTATTGGTGGCACCCGCTCGTTTCCGGAGATCCCGAGACGGTGCACCAGGCCGGGATCTCGGTGCGCGGGCGCGTCGGCGCGAGCGAGGATGAGGTCAAGGACGACGAACTTGAGGATCGCATCGTGAGCTGGCCCGCGCGCATGCCCAAGGCGGCGAGGAAGCCGCCATCACGGCGATAGGCCGCGCCTCGCTGCATGCCGCCCGCGCTATCCGTCATCTTGTCGCCACCGCCGTTCCCCGCCTAGATCGCAGCGCGCCTCGCCGCCCGGGCCGGCGCCAGGCGAGACCCATGCGCGATCCGCTCACGCCGCCGTTGGCGGACTACCTCGACCATGATGCAGCACGCCGCATCGTCGTGGGCGTGCTCCTCACGATGCTGCTCGCGGCCCTCGACCAAGTGATGGTTGCGACCGCGCTGCCGACGATCGCCGCGAGCCTGGGCGACGTCGAGAACATGTCGTGGGTCGTCACCGCCAATCTTCTGTGCGCGACCGCGGTGACGCCGCTCTACGGCAAACTCTCCGACATCCACGGCCGCCGCACGATGATGCTGATCGCCATCGGCGTGTATGCCGGCGGTTCGCTGGTCTGCGCGCTGGCGCCGTCGATGCTGATGCTGATTTTCGCCCGTGCGCTTCAGGGTCTCGGCGGCGGCGGGCTGATGCCGCTAGTGCAGACCATTATCGGCGACGTTGCCTCGCCGCGCGATCGGCCGCGCTATCAAGCCTATACATCCTCGACGTTCATCGTGTCGACGGTGGGCGGCCCGCTCATCGGCGGCTTTATTGCCGAGCATCTGCATTGGTCGTGGATTTTCTGGTTCAACTTGCCGATTTGCGCGCTGGCCTTTCTGTTCACCCACAACGTGCTACAGCGGCTGCCTCGCCACGATCGTCGACACAAGCTCGACGCGCTCGGCGCCGTGTTGATGGTGGGGGCTGCGATCGCGTTCATGCTTGCGCTCACCTGGGGTGGGCGGCGCTATGCCTGGACCTCGCCACAGATCCTCGGTCTCTTCGTCGCCTCCATCATGCTATGGGCGGCGTTTGCATGGCGCGTGATGACCGCGGAGGAGCCGCTCATTCCCCTAGCGGTGCTGCGTGACGGTGCCACCCGCGCAGGCACCGCGGCAGGTTGCTTCGCCGTCGGCCTGGTTATCGCGCTTAGCATCATCCTTCCGCTCTATGGCCAGCTTGCGCTTGGTCTCTCGGTAAGCGAATCGGCCTGGGGGATCATCGCGCTGCAAAGCGCTGCCACCGTCACGTCGATCGTCGGCGGCCGGCTGCTCGTGCGCTTCACCCATTACAAGTGGGTCCCGCTTGTCGGGCTATTGATCGCGATGGCAGCATTGATCCCGCTTGCGCTCGCGCCGACTGGCTTCTCAGCCTGGGCTGCGCTTGGGCTGATCGCGCTCGTGGGGCTCGGACTGGGGCCGATGTTCCCATTCACGGTCGTGGTGGTGCAGAATGCGGTAGCCCTGCATCAGCTTGGCGTTGCAACCGGCACGATGAACTTCTTTCGTGCCCTGGGCTCGACCTTCATCGTCACCGCTTTCGGCGCCATCGTGCTCGCGGGCACGCCCGTCGTCCGCGGGGTTTCGGCGGGCGCGATACTGGCGGGAACCGACGCGGCTGAAGCCTTCCGCTGGGTCTTTGCCACTGCGATTCTCTGCCTTGCGGTTGCGTTGGTCTCCGTCCTGACGCTCGAGGAGCGGCCGCTGCGCGGCTCCGCGCGCTCGCCGACGCGGGCCGATTAGCTCGGTCTGGCCGCCAAACAAAACGTTGGGGCAGCGTCATACCTGCTCTGTGCACGAGCCGGTTGCACCAACCCTGGGCGAGGGCCATACGAAGCAACGGACGAAACAACGCACGCTCGCAGCAATCGATTGACCCAATTCCGCTTCGAATGACGTTCCCGAGCCGAGACGAACCTTCTAAAGCCGAGCTCATGCCTGCCACGCCGCACTCGCCGCTGACCAGGGCGGACGTGCGCAGTATCTTCTACGGCCTGATGCTGGGCATGTTCCTCTCGGCGCTCAATCAGACCATCGTCGCCACGGCCCTACCTACGATCGGACGCGACTTCGGTAATTTCGAGAACCTGTCGTGGGTCATCATTGCTTATCTGCTGGCATCCACGGTGGTGTCGCCGCTCTACGGCAAGCTCTCCGACATCCATGGCCGCCGCGGCATGATGCTGCTCGCGATCGGCTTATTTCTGGCGGGCTCGGTGGTATCCGCGGCGGCGCCCAACATGACGATACTGATCGTCGGCCGCACCCTGCAGGGAATTGGCGGCGGCGGCATCGTGCCCCTCACGCAGACGACCATCGCCGACATGATCACGCCGCGCGAGCGTGGCCGCTATCAGGCCTATATGGGCACGTCATGGATCGTGGCCGGCCTCGCCGGACCTGCCCTCGGCGGCGCGATCGCCGAATACGCGCATTGGTCGGTCATCTTTTGGCTCAACGTGCCTCTTGGGCTGTTGGCGGCACTCCTCACGTATCACGCCATGAAGCGCCTGCCGCGCCACGAGCGGCCGCACCAACTCGACATGGTCGGCGCGGCGTTGATGATCGTGGCCGCCACCATGTTCCTCATTGCGCTCACATCGGGCGGTACCCGCGTGCCGTGGATCTCCTGGACTATCTTCGGCCTCGTTGCGATTTCGCTGGCGCTCAGTTTCGCCTTCGTTTGGTGGCTCAGGCTCGCACCCGAGCCGTTTCTGCCGCTCAGCGTGCTCGGCAATCCGGTGATGCGCGCTGGTACCGCCGCGACGTCATGGATGCTCGGCGCTGTGCTGGGGCTCACCGTTTACATGCCCTTCTACTTTCAGGTCGTGCACAAGCTTTCTGCGACCGAAGCGGGCCTCGCGCTGATACCGATCGTCCTGATGACGACGCCAGGATCGATGCTGTCGGGGCGCTCGATGATGTATCTGCGCCGTTACAAGGTGTCGGCGATTGCAGGCGCGATCATCGCGATCGCGAGCGTTACGGTGCTCGTCATCCGGCCTGACATGTCGCTTTCCGGCGTGATCATTGCGCTGACGCTCATCGGCTTCGGCGCCGGTACGGTCTACCCGGTCGCAACGGTTTCCATCCAAAACGCCGTGCCCACGCACCAGGTCGGGACCGCGACCGGCGCCATGAATTTCTTCCGTTCGCTTGCGAGCACGCTTGCGGTCGCGGTTATGGGCGCGATTCTTCTCGCCGCGCTGGGCACCGCGCCCGAACGCGGCGCCGGGGTGGAGTTCTTGGTCGAGAGCGCGAAGGCCGCCGGCGTCGACGTTGCGGCCATGTTCCGGTTCGTGTTCGTCGCTGCCGATGCTTTCTTGGTTGCGGCGCTCGCCGCCGTGCTGCTGATGGAAGAGCGTCCGCTGCGGGGCCCTGTCGCCAGCCCGCCGCGGGTCTCGGCGGAGGCGCCCCCAACGCCGGCGGAATAGCGCGGTAGCCGATCTCGGCGCACTACTCGCCTCGCACGCTATCCTCGTAGCTGGGCGCCGCAGGCAAAAAGCCGCGCTTGAGCATCCATTCGACCTTCGTCTCGAACTCGGCCGATGGGTAACTTTTCACGCCGGTCAGTTCCGGAAGGAGTCCATCTTTGCGCAGCTCAGGCGACAAATCACGCAAGAGCTCCGCTCGCGAGCGTTCATCGTTCTCACACAGCCATTTGATCGCGCGGTTGAGCGCGCGCCGCAGCTTTTCCGCGGTCTCTGCGTCGACGTCCTCGCCAGCGACGATGCCGCCGCGCCAGCGCAGGTCCGCGATTTTCCGGCAGCCCGCGGCTGCCGCACGGCTCACCAGTGGTTCCATGAGCGCAGCCGCTTCGTTCCGGCGGCTGAGCAAAGCATCCAAGCGGTCGGCCGCATGTTCGAGCTTGATCTCCGCGAATGGGACGCCGGCCGCCTCCATGGCTTCAATGGCGGCATAAAACGTACCGGCATGCCAGGTGACCGCGATCGGCACGTTGCGCAGCTCGGCAAGGCTCTGCACGCGCGAATCCTTCCGGACCATGATCGCGCCGGTGCGGACCGTGGCATCGAGCCCGATAATCTTGCCTCGTCCCAATTGCTGCACGCGCTCGATCGCGCCCCATTCGCACACCGGATAGACCTCGAGCGCACCCTGCTGCAGCTGCGTCTCCTTCCAACGGTGGGCGAAGTCTTTGACCCGGCCGTCGACTCCCTTGGGGTTGTCCTCGTGATAGACGACGTCGAGGCCCTCTTCGGCGAAGAAGCCTTGCTCCACCGCGACGCGCCAGGGACGGTCATGGGCGTTGCTGTCGCTTTGCAGCCGGATGGTGCGGGGCATGGATACCTGCCGTGTTGACTTAACGGGATACGACGTTATGGCCCGAAATTCATGCGATCACAACGGAGCAGGGGTCCATGCAACAGCGGCCCGGGCCCGCGCTTTTGCCCCGCCGCTCGCAGGGGCGCAATGGAGCTCGGCTTAGGGCGGCAGCGGCGAGCCTAGTTTCGCCGCCTGCTCCACGATCCATGCGCGGTAACGCATGAGCGGGGTGACGCCGGTCAGGCCGCCGCAGCCCTCGCTCAATGCCGGACCGGTCGACCAGCTCACCACGCCGATGACCGCCAACGTGCCGCCGACCTCCCGATAGACCGGCGCGCCTGAATCACCGGTGCAGGCCCCGAGCCCGGCGCGTTCGCCTTTGCCCGCGGGATCGGCGAGCCTGATTTGCAATGTTCCAGGTTGTCCGGTGGCGACGAGCCTCGCAGCGCGTACGACGCCGCCAGTCTTGCCATCGCCACGAACGGCGACTCCGTATCCTGCCACGACGAAGGGGTCCCCGGCTGTGACCGCAACGCCTTCCGGTGCCAGCCGCGCTGGAAGAACCATCAGGGGCGCGCCGAGCTTGATGAGCGCAACGTCGGCGGTGACGCGATGCCGCAACACCGCGTTGACGTCGAAGCCGGGATGGCGCGTGATGGTCGCAACGTCTTTGAGCAGGGGCTGCCGGGCACTATCGAATTCGACCAGCTTGTAGTCGGCGCCCGGCAGCACGCAATGCGCTGCCGTGAGAACAAGACTGCGCGTAAGCGCGACGCCGGAGCAGAACGTGCCGTGCGAGCCGGTCAGCATCATGACCGCTCGCCCCGCCTCTTCGCCGGCAGACGGCGCGCCGCCCACCATGGCCGGAAGCGACGATGTAAGCGTAAAGGTGCAAGCGAGAACGATCGCGATCCGGATCATGGCTCCAGCGGCGATCCCAATCGGGCCGCCGTTTCCAGGATCCAGGGGCGGTAGCGGGCGAGCGGTATGACGCCGCTGACAAATCCACAACCCGGCTCGCCGTCGGACCGCCCCGACCAGCTCACGATGCCGACGAGCGCGCGATCGTGTTCATCGAACACCGGGCCGCCGGAGTCACCGTTACAGACCCCGAAGCCCGCGCTGTCGCCGAGCTTTTTTGGATCGATCAGGCTGAGCTGCTGGGAGCTGGGCCGGTCGGTCGCGACCAGCGTGACCGCGCGCAGCTTGCCGGCGGTCCGGCGATCTCCTTGCACCCCGACACCGAAGCCCGCGACGATGAAGCGGTCTCCGACCGAAGGCGGAGCACGGCGGTCGCTGAACGCGACAGGGGCAAGACTCGACAGCGGCGCCGCGAGCTTAACAAGAGCCAAGTCGGGAGCATCGGCGCGAGGCGAGAACTGCGGATGGGCGGCAACGCTCGCCGCGTCCTTTATCGCAGGGCGGCGGCCGTCGAACGTCATCAGCCGATATTTGCCGGTGCTCGGCACGCAGTGTGCGGCGGTCAGCACAAGATCGGCCGCGATGGCGACGCCGCTGCACAGATGGTCCGCGCCCACGATCAGAACCACGTGACGCGCAATTGTCTGGTCGGCAAAGGGTGCGCCGCCGACGATGGCGCGAGCGGGCTCGGCTGCGAGTGTGAGGCAGGCGAAGGCGAGGAGCGCGGGCGCTTGCCTTTTGAGCCTTGAAACGATTGGAGCGAGCCGTGGGCTAGGAGCGTTCCTGGTTGCCAACCGAGGCCGTCGCTTGCCGCGCCCGCGGCGCAGGGACGGCAAAACGTTTGCGCTTGCACGGATCAGGTCGGATTGTCTTTTCTCGCCCGTCATGCGCGTCCCCGGACTTGGCCGGGGATCGTCGTGGGCATCCACGTCTTTATTGTGGCCTGTTGCTTGGGAGGAAGATGTGCGTGGCCGGACAAGCCGGCCACGACCGCAGCGACTGGACGGCCTACGTTCCTGTTGCCAGGAGCGTGCCCGTTGAATTCGGAATTTCGACCTCGATCTCGAGCGTCGAGACGCTCTCGCCGCGATCCATCCGCACCTGAACGTTCTGGCGCTCGACGGTGATGTGTTTGGTGAGCGCGGCTAAGATATCCTCGCGCAGGACCGCGAGCAGATCGGATTGACCGCGGGCCGCCCGTTCGTAGGACAACAGGATCTGCAGTCGCTCCTTGGCGACCGGGGCGGAACTGCGACGCCGGAACAGGTTGAGAACGTTCATGCCGTTGAACACGTTCATGCCGCTCTCCGTCCGAACAGCTTGTCGAGCAAGCCCTTGCGATCGTTGGGGACGGTCATCGGGACGTCGTCGCCCTTGAGTCGGCGGGCGGCATCGAGATAGGCGCGAGCCGGAGCGCTCGTCGTATTGTTGATGGTCACCGGCGAGCCGAGATTGGATGCGCGCAACACTTCCTCGCTTTCGGGAATGATACCCAGAAGCGGCGTCGAGAGGATGTCGAGCACGTCTTCGATATTGAGCATCTCGCCCCGCGCGGCGCGCTGCGCGTCATAGCGGGTGATGAGGACGTGCTTCTCGATGCGCTCACCCTTTTCTGCCTTCTCGGTCTTGGAATCCAGCAGTCCGATGATGCGATCCGAATCGCGTACCGACGAAACTTCCGGATTGGTGACGATGACCGCCGTGTCGGCAAATCGCATCGCCAGCGTTGCGCCGCGCTCGATTCCAGCAGGGCTATCACAGATCACCCAATCGAATTGCCCACGCAGCTCCTTGATCACGGTTGCGAC
>Ga0306921_10005655_pt1 | contig 13004 bp, 11 predicted proteins | sample sta12Cox44000080_FD_203760 | JGI IMG/M metagenome (GOLD analysis project Ga0306921, IMG submission 203760) | Lab enrichment of tropical soil microbial communities from Luquillo Experimental Forest, Puerto Rico - statoxic.12C.oxic.44.000.080 (v2)... | ecosystem: Environmental > Terrestrial >... | reverse complement strand
CCTACTTCCGGACACGACATCGCCCAGCACGCGCAGCAGGCGATTGCGGGGATTCCGCTCGGCGTCGCACGGGCGCCCCCTCGGCCTGATCTCATCGCGGCATTGCGATCGGTCGTCGCCAGGCGGATACGCGCGTTCGCGCCGCTCCTGCGGCAAGCCCTTCTCCGGCTACGGCTCAGCGCAATTCCCCGAAGTGCCAACATCAAGCTGGGGATGGGCTTGGCAGCAGCGGCGCTCGGCTTGGCGCTGGGTCTCAGTTATGCGTCTGGCCGCTTTACTCAATGGATACCGCCATCGGAAGACGGTGCTCCGATTGTGCAGACGCAGCCGGCGGGTGCCGAGCAATCGGCGGAAGAGCGCCCCCTGCGCGATGCCAAAGGCGAGCTCACGCGCGCGAACCTGCGCTATTGCAGTTTCCAGCAAATTCGGCTGGAGGCGTTGGGTCCGATCACCAAGGGCGCCGATCTGCTGGTGTTCAACGCGCTGGTGGAAGATTGGAACGTACGCTGCACGAAAGTTCGCTATCGCGCGGAAGACAAGGTTGCGGTCGAGGCGCAAGCCGGCCGGCGCCGCGCCTTGCTCGAGGTCGAGGGGCGCGCGCTGATGAATGGCTGGCGGCGCAAAATCGTGACGACCGTGCAGCAACGCCCGGCCTTCGCTGCTCTCGACGTCGACGAGAGAGTCGCTGCGGCAGATCCCGCAGCCGCCGTCAGGCCCGAGCGAGCGAGCGACGCGGTTGAACGCTTGCCCCTGTTGATCACGCAGGGGCGAGCCGCGGCCGATGATCCCGATCGCGATGCGGGCCTCTCGCCGAGGAGCCCGTCGCTCGCGCTGTTACGCGCCGACGTGGCGACGCGCGTGCAGCGCCGGCTCAGCGATCTCGGCTACGCCATCGCGGTGGACGGCACGTGGGGAATCGGCTCGCGCGCCGCGCTGCGCCGTTTCAAGAAAGCCAACGGCCTGCTCGGAAACGATGCCTTCGACGCCGAAACCGTCGTGCGGTTGTTCTCCACATTGGCGGTGGCCGCCCCCATGAGCCAGCGTGACGATGAGATCGCCACGGTCGAGACAACGTATCCGCCGCCGCCGCTTGCCGACATCAACCCGCTTAATCGCGCCGACGGTCAGCGCATCCAACAGCGGCTCGCCGCACTTGGATATTACAACGGTCGCGGCGAAGGAGCCTGGGACAACGCCGCGCGCGTCGCGCTGCGCAAGTTCAAGGCGGCGAACGGCCTCGGCAACAATGAGAATTGGGACGCATCGGCCGAGACCGTGCTGTTCGACGAGCAGGCGGCGCGTGCCGGCGACTCCGACGCGAGCGATCCGCGCAAAACGAGTGCACCTGCCGCCGCGCCGGTGCCGCTTCCGCCCAAGCGCCCGATGCCGCCGGCCAAGGCTGCGGAACACTCAGCCGCGATAGTTCCCCCGGATAGTCTGCGGCCGCCCGGGGTCATTCCGGGGCCGGCACGCGGGGCAGCACCCAGAACCTCGCCGTAGATCCTGCTCCAGCAAAAAAATGGCCGCGCGGCCGCGATCCTTGACATGACGGCAAACGGCGTGTCTTACCGGCCTTTCCGAGGTAGGGCATGTCGATTGCGTTGACGTTTCCCGGCCAGGGAAGCCAGGCCGTGGGGATGGGCCGGGCTCTCGCCGAAAATTTTCCCGCGGCGCGGCAGGCATTCGAGGAAGTCGACGCCGCCCTCGGCGACAAACTCACGACTATCATGTGGAAGGGGCCGGGCGAGACTCTCACGCTGACTGAAAATGCGCAGCCGGCGTTGTTGGCGGTTTCCGTTGCGGCGCTGCGTGTGCTCGAGAACGAGGCCGGCTTCGATGTCTCACGCGAAGCTGCCTTCGTCGCAGGTCACTCGCTCGGCGAATATTCAGCTCTCGTTGCGGCGGGATCCCTCGCGTCGGCCGATGCGGCACGGCTAGTGCGCATTCGCGGGCGCGCCATGCAGCAGGCGGTTCCGGTCGGCGTCGGAGCGATGGCGGCACTGCTCGGACTCGAGTTCGACGCGGCCGCCGCGGTCGCCGCCGAAGCCGCGCAGGGTCAAGTGTGCCAGGCGGCCAACGACAATGGCGGGGGCCAGGTGGTCATATCGGGCGATAAGGCCGCAGTCGAACGGGCGGTCGAACTCGCCAAGGAACGCGGAGCGAGACGCGCCATGATGCTCAGCGTGTCGGCACCGTTCCATTGTGCGCTGATGCAGCCCGCCGCAGATGCCATGGCACAGGCGCTCGCAGCAACGCGGGTGCACGCGCCGAAGGTGCCGGTCGTCGCCAATGTGTTGGCGCGCCCGGCGTCAGAGCCGAGCGAGATCGTGCTCAGCCTCGTTGCGCAAGTCACCGGGACCGTGCGCTGGCGCGAGTCCGTGGCCTTCATGGCACAGGCAGGCGTGACGACGTTTTATGAGGTGGGCGCCGGGAAGGTGCTGTCCGGGCTCGTCAAGCGGATCGCCGCCGGCGCGACCGGCATCGCGGTGGGAACGCCCGAGGACATCGCCGTCGTCAAGGCAGCTCGCGCAGTGTGACGGCGGGAGGGCCAGTCATGTTCGATCTCACCGGCAAGACCGCGCTCGTGACCGGCGCAAGCGGCGGCATCGGCGGCGCCATCGCCCGGGCGCTCCACCGCCAAGGCGCAACCATCGCGATCTCCGGGACTCGCCGCGACGCGCTCGACGCGCTCGCGGTCGAGTTGGCCGACCGCGTTCACGTGTTCCGGTGCGATCTCGCGGACAAAGACCAAGTCGAGAAGCTGGTGCCCGACGTGGAGCAGGCGCTAAGTCAGCTCGACATTCTCGTTAACAACGCGGGCATCACCCGGGACAACATTTTCGTGCGTCTCAAGGACGAGGATTGGAACCAAGTGATCGCGGTCGATCTTACCGCCGGCTTTCGTCTGGCGCGCGCGGCAGCGCGCGGCATGATGCGTCGCCGGTTCGGACGCATCATTGGGATTACCTCGGTTGTCGGCATCACCGGAAACGCCGGGCAGGGCAATTACGCCGCCGCCAAGGCCGGTATGATCGGCATGACCAAGGCGCTCGCCCACGAGGTCGCCCCACGCAACGTCACGGTCAACTGCATTGCGCCCGGCTTTGTCGGCACGGCAATGACGGCCGTGCTCAACGAGAAGCAACGGGAGGCGATCCTGGCGGCGGTGCCTGCGCGCCGGCTTGGCACCGGCGAGGAAGTCGCGGCGGCGGCGGTGTTTCTCGCTTCGAACGAGGCTGCCTACGTGACTGGCCAGACGCTTCACGTCAACGGCGGGATGGCGATGATCTGACGCGTTCGGAGTTCACCCGGCCGGTGCTGGCCAATGCAAAAGAAGTATGTTAACCGGTCCCCGGCCCGGCTGGGGGCGACCAGTCAGCGGGTGCCCGGCCTCATGCCCGGTGTGCCTGCGATCCGGATGCGGCACGCCATCGTCCATGCGACGAGGCCACGTCGCAGCGGCTCGGCCCCGCACCGACCGAGCCACTTCCAAAACGCACGAGGTTGAATGAAATGAGCGACATTGCCGAGCGGGTCAAAAAGATCGTGGTCGATCATCTCGGAGTGGAAGCCGAGAAGGTGACGGACAACGCGAGCTTCATCGACGATCTCGGTGCGGACAGCCTCGATACGGTCGAGCTCGTGATGGCGTTCGAGGAGGAGTTCGGCTGCGAGATTCCCGATGATGCCGCCGAAACGATCCTCACCGTGGGCGACGCGGTGAAGTTCCTGGAAAAGAACGCCAAGAGTTAAATCCCGCCGAGGATGTAAGTCCGGGACGGGATCGTCGTCGCTCCGCAATACCGGCAGAGCCAAGGATGCCATCGCCCGCCTCGTTGCAGGCCGGCCCCGATCGCGCCATCTTGTCCCTGATTGAGCCACGCTCCCCTGCCGGTGGAGTGACTTTTGCTCTTCGGCAGGTTCATTCGTGCCGGCAAAACGGCGCGGTCGGGTACCCGAGATGAGACGCGTCGTCGTCACCGGAATGGGCATGGTTACGCCGCTGGCCTGCGGAGTCGAACCCACATGGCAACGACTCCTCGCCGGCGGAAGTGGCGCGCGCAAGGTCGAAGCGTTCGACGTCTCCGACATGCCGTGCAAGATCGCCTGCTCGATCCCCCGCGGCGACGGCTCGAACGGCACTTATAACGCCGACCAATGGATGGAACCGAAGGAGCAGCGCAAGGTCGACAAGTTCATCACCTATGCGGTGTGCGCTGCCCGCCAGGCCCTCGACGACGCCGGATGGAAACCGGAGAGCGACGAGGATCAGTTCCAGAGCGGAGTGATGATCGGCTCGGGAATCGGCGGCGTCGAAGGGATCGGCGAAACCGCTGTGACGTTGCATGAGCGCGGCGCGCGCCGCGTGTCGCCGTTCTTCGTGACCGGGCGTATCATCAATTTGGCGTCGGGCTACGTTTCGATCGCTTGCAAACTCAAAGGCCCCAACCACGCGGTTGCGACCGCCTGCTCGACGGGCGCCCATGCCATCGGCGACGCGTCGCGGCTGATCGCGCTGGGCGATGCGGACGTGATGGTGGCGGGCGGCACCGAATCTCCGGTGAACCGAATCTCCATGGCGGGATTTGGCGCTTGCCGCGCGCTCTCGACCGGGTTCAACGACGAACCCACGCGCGCCTCGCGTCCCTACGACCGGGACCGCGACGGCTTCGTTCTCGGCGAGGGAGCGGGCTGTGTCGTGCTCGAAGAATACGAGCACGCCAAGCGCCGCGGCGCGAAAATCCTCGCCGAGGTGATCGGCTACGGATTGTCGGGGGACGCCTACCACATCACCGCACCGCCGCCGGACGGTAACGGCGCTCTGCGCTGCATGCAGATGGCCGTACGGCGCGCGGGGATTTCCCCCGACGAGATCGATTACATCAACGCCCACGGCACCTCGACGCCGCTCGGCGACGAAATCGAACTCGGCGCGGTGCAGCGGCTGCTGGGCAACGCGGCTGGCCGCACGTCGATGTCGTCGACCAAGTCCGCCATTGGCCACCTGTTGGGCGCCGCCGGCGCGGTTGAAGCGATCTTTTCGATTTTGGCCATGCGCGACCAGATCGCGCCGGCCACCATCAATCTCGATAATCCCTCAGTTGAGACGCCGATTGACCTCGTGCCGCACGAGCCGCGCCGGCGCGAGATTCGCGTGGTGCTGTCGAACTCGTTCGGCTTCGGCGGCACCAATGCATCGCTGGTTTTTCGTCGCCCAGAGGCTTAGGGTCGGCGTTACTTCACCCTTTCGCCATATTTGAACGTGAACCTCCCCGCGGGGAACAAAAGCCGGCATGGGCAACGGGGCGGGAACGCATTCGTAGCGCGAGGGCAGGCGCGCTCACCACGGCGAACTTTCGACATGCCAGCGTCAGCCGGGGACGGGGTAACGGGTCCATGGTAGAGGCCAGGAGTATCACTCCGCGCAGCCCGCGCGCGGCGCTCGAGCCTGATCGCGTGCCCGAGCCCAAGCGCCACTCCACCCGCGCGCGCCATCCGGTGGTGGTCGCCGGCAGCGCATTGTTCACGCTCATCCTGCTCGCCGCCTTCGCGGCGGGTCTCGCCTTGATGTTGGGAAAGCAGCGCTTCGAGGCGCCCGGCCCGCTCCCTGAAGACAAGATCGTCAATATCCCGCAACGGGTCGGCGTGCGCGACATCGCCGACCTGCTACAGCGTGAGGGCGTGATCGATCAGCCGTGGGTGTTCATCGGCGGCGTGTGGGTGCGCAAGGCGCAGGGCGATCTAAAATACGGCGAATATCTCTTCCCCAAGCTGGCGAGCCTGCACGACGTCATCAACGTGATCAGCGAGGGGAAGGTCATTCAGCATCAAGTCACCGTTGCGGAAGGGCTCACTTCGGAACAAATCGTCGCCCGTCTGATGGAAAACGACGTGCTCACCGGAAACATCAAGGAAATCCCCAGGGAAGGTTCGCTGCTGCCGGAGACTTATAACTTCACGCGCGGTACCTCGCGCGAGCAGATAATCCAGCGCATGCAGCACGAGCAGCGCCGGATGGTTCAGGAAATCTGGGAGCGCCGCTCGTCCGACCTGCCGATCGAGAACCCGGATCAGCTCGTCATTCTCGCCTCCATCATCGAGAAGGAAACGAGCAAGCCCGAGGAGCGCACCCGGGTCGCGGCAGTGTTCGTCAATCGCCTCAAGCAGCGCATGAAGCTGCAGTCGGATCCGACGATCATCTACGGCATCGTCGGCGGCAAGGGCAGCCTCGGCCGGCCGATCACGCGTTCGGACATCGAACTCAAGACCCGCTACAACACCTATGTGATCGACGGCCTGCCGCCGGGGCCGATCGCCAATCCCGGCCGGGCGTCGCTCGAAGCTGCGGCCAGCCCGGCGCGCACCAAGGAGCTTTATTTCGTCGCCGACGGATCCGGCGGGCACGCCTTCTCCGAAAATCTCGACCAGCATCAAAAAGGCGTCGCCCGCCTGCGCCAGATCGAGGCACAGCAGCAAAAGGACGCCAAGGAGCAGGGTACCGATGTGCAGCCGGGCATCCGTTCGAGCGCGTCTCCGCCGGCCGCGCGCTCCGGCGCGCCGCGTACGATGCAGCTCCAGCAGATGCCGGCATCTGCCCCGCAACAGCGGACGCAGTGATCTTGTGAGCTCTGTCGCTCGCCGTTAAGGTCGCGACCCATTTCGCCGAGTTGGGCCGCCGAGTAGTCCATCGGGCGGTGCAGGGATTTCCGCTCACATGGCGCTCTCCAGCATGACCGGATTTGCGCGGGCGGATGGCGCGCTCGGCTCGTATCGCTGGACGTGGGAACTCAAGTCCGTCAACGCCAAGGGCCTGGAGGTCAGGCTGCGCCTGCCGCCGGGCTGGGATTCGGTCGAAGTCCCGGTACGGGCGCGCGCCGCGGAGGCGCTTACCCGCGGGACGGTTTATGCGACGCTCACAACGAACCGCGAAGGCGCGGCGCCGGTCGTGCGGGTGAACGAGCCGGTGCTCGCCGCGGTGCTTTCGGCAATGCGAGACGTGGCGGGTCGCATCGATGCGGAGCCGGCGACCCTCGATGGCATCCTCGGCTTCAAAGGCGTGATCGAGGTGATCGATCAAGTCGAAAGCGAAGGCGAGCGCCGTGCCGCCGAAGCGGCCTTCGTGGCTGGATTTGCTCAGGCGGTCGTGGCGCTTGCCGAGACGCGCCGGCACGAAGGCGCCGCGCTCGGGACCATTTTGACCCAGCGACTCGACGAGATCGCGGCGCTGACGGCACGCGCGGAAGCGGCCCCGGGGCGCAAGTCCGAAGCGATCCGCGAGCGGTTGCGCGAGCAGATTGCGTCGCTGCTCGAGGCATCGGATCGTTTCGATGCCGATCGGCTGCATCAGGAGGCGATCCTCATCGCCGCCAAGGTCGACGTGCGCGAGGAACTCGATCGGCTTGTGACGCATGTGGCGCAGGGCCGTCACCTGCTGGTGCAAGGCGGAGCGGTCGGGCGGCGGCTCGATTTCCTCGCGCAGGAACTCAATCGCGAGGCCAATACGCTGTGCTCGAAATCGAACGATGTGGAGCTCACAAATATCGGGCTCGAGCTCAAGAGCGTGGTCGAGCAGTTCCGCGAGCAGGTTCAGAATCTGGAGTAGGCGAAAATGAGAGGAGGGGGGCAGGGCAGGCGCGCGGATGCGATTACGCGGCGCGGCGTCATGCTGGTCCTCTCCTCGCCATCGGGCGCCGGCAAGACCACGCTGTCGCACAAGCTGCTGGCGAGCGATCCCGTCATAACCTTGTCGATCTCGGTCACGACACGGCCACGCCGTGCGGACGAAGTCGACGGCCGCGACTATCACTTCATCGATGCGGCTCGGTTTGAGACGATGCGGCGCGGCGGCGAGCTGCTCGAATGGGCCACCGTATTCGACAACTGCTACGGCACGCCGCGCATTCCAGTGGAGCAGGCGATCACCGCCGGGCGCGATGTGTTGTTCGACATCGACTGGCAGGGCACGCAGCAGCTGCGCGAGAAAGCGCGCTCCGACCTCGTGAGCGTTTTCGTGTTGCCGCCGTCGGTCGAGGAACTCGAACGGCGCCTGCACAGCCGGGCACTCGACAGCCACACGGTGATTGCCGGCCGCATGGGGAAGGCCGTCGACGAGATGAGCCACTGGGCCGAATACGATTACGTGATCGTCAATCGCGATCTCGACAGCGCCTTTGCAAAAGTGCAGGCGATTCTTGCCGCCGAGCGAGTCCGGCGCGAGCGCCAGACCGGCCTCACGGAATTTGTTCGTGGGCTGCAGGCCGGAGTCTGAGACGCGTCAGGTCGTCAGCACCACGCGGCCGACGATGCGGCCGTTGCGCAAGTCGTCGAGCGTAGCCTGCGCCGCAGAAAGCGGTCGCTCGATAATCGGCACCGGGGGGACCTTGCCGGCGCGCGCCAAGTCGAGCATCTCGCGCGCTTCGTCGAGCCGCCCGACCAGCGTTCCCTCGATCGTCATCGCGCGCAGCGGAAACATCGCGATCGGGGTCGAATACATCCCGCCGATCAGGCCGGTGATGACGATCTTGCCGCCCTTGGCGAGCGCGCCGAGCGCGAAGTGGAGCGAACGATCGGAGCCGACGAAGTCGCACGCCGCGAACACGCCGCCGGTCGCGGCGAGGACGGCTTTGCGGGCTGCGGGATCCGCCGGATCGTAGGCGCCCGCGACGCCGGCCTTGAGGGCCGCCTCGCGTTTGGCCGGATCGATCTCCGCGACAATTGGAGGGTGCGGGAACATTGCGCGGGCAAGCGCGAGCCCCATCATGCCGACACCGCCCAATCCCACCAGCAGCGCCGGCCCGCGCGCGGCGTGCTCCTTAAGTCGCTTGAGCGCCGCATAGGCCGTGAGCCCGGAGCACATGTAGGCTGCCGCAAGCGCCGCCGGCAGCGGTGCATAGTCGAGCAAATAACGCGGGTGCGGCACCAGCACGTGGGTGGCAAATCCGCCGTCCACATAGACGCCGAGGTGGCGTGGCGCCACGCACAGATTCTCATCGCCCGCCGCGCAGGCCGGGCATGTCCCACAGCCGATCCACGGATAGACCGCAACTTCATTCCCGACGCCGGCGCCCTGGGCTTGCGGCCCGACGCGCTCGATCACACCGGCAATCTCGTGGCCGAGCGTGAACGGCAGGTTGCGCCCGGCGGTCACGTCGAGATTCTTGTCGGGACCGAGCACGAAGTAGCCGTCTTGGAGATGAACGTCCGAGTGGCACACCCCGCAGCGGCGTATGCGCACAATCACTTCGCTGCCGACCGGCTCCGCCACCTCGGTAACGGTCTCGCACAGCGGAGCGGCATAAGCGGTGAGCGATTGGCGGATGAGCCGCGTCATGTCGGGCGTCCCTTGCTGGGCCTATTATGACCTGTCACTGCGCACCGACGCCAGCGCGCGCGCCATCGCGACAAAGCCCTCGACCCGGACATCTTCCGCCCTTGCGGTGGGATCGATCTCGGCCGCCGCGAGAATCGGGAGCGGATCGGCCCCCAGCGACTTCAGGCTCTGTCGCAGCATCTTGCGCCGCTGGCCGAAGGCAGCCTCGACCACGCGTTCAAGCAGCCGGCGTTCGCAGGGGAGTGGTTGCGCCCGCGGCACCAGCCGGACCACCGATGAGGTGACTTGCGGCGCCGGGACGAACGCCCGCGGCGCGATATCGAACAACATGTGCGCCGTGGTGCGCCAGCCGGCGAGCACCGAAACGCGCCCATAGGATTTCGTGCCCGGGCCTGCAATGATACGTTGCGCGACCTCGCGCTGGAACGTGAGGACGAGCATTTCGTACCACGGCGGCCAAGGCTCGAGCGTGAGCCAGCCCACCAGCAACGCGGTCGCGATGTTGTAAGGCAGGTTAGCCACAATCCGCACGGGCCCGCTTTTCACATCGGCGGGGAGATCGACGGCCATGGCATCGCCCGCGATGACGGTGAGGCGATCGCCAAAACGCTGCGCGAGTTCGTGCAAGGCAGCAACGCAACGCTGGTCCCGCTCGATCGCAATCACGCGTTTTGCGCCGAGTGCGAGCAGCGCGCGGGTGAGGCCGCCTGGTCCCGGCCCGACTTCGACGACGGTGACACCTTCGAGCGGTCCTGACGCGCGCGCTATGCGGGCGGTGAGGTTGAGGTCGAGGAGAAAATTCTGCCCGAGCGATCGGCGGACAGCCAAACCGTGACGACGGATCACCTCGCGCAGCGGGGGGAGGTCGTCGATTTGATTCATGCGGAGTTGGCCGTGGCGAGGCGGGCGGCGAGACGTAGCGCCGCAACCAGGCTCGACGGGTTGGCTCGCCCGCTGCCCGCGATGTCGAAGGCGGTGCCGTGGTCGGGTGACGTGCGGACGAACGGAAGCCCAAGCGTCACGTTCACCGCATGGTCGAACGCCAGGGTCTTGATCGGGACCAGCGCCTGATCGTGATACATGCATAGCGCCACGTCGTAGTTAGCCCGCGCGGCGACGTGGAACATGCTGTCGGCCGGCAGCGGCCCTTTGGCCGCGATGCCCTCGGCGCGCAAACGCGCGACCGCAGGCGCAACCACCGCCAGGTCTTCGTCGCCGAGCGTGCCGTGCTCTCCCGCGTGTGGATTGAGGCCGGCGATCGCGAGCCGCGGCTGTGCGATGGCGAAAAGGTGCTGCAAATCGTGGGCGGCGATCCGTCCGGTCTCAACAATGAGGTCGGTCGTGAGCCGCGCCGGCACCTCGCGCAGCGGCAGATGGATGGTCACCGCCACCACCGCCAGTTCCGGCGACCACAACATCATCACCGCTCGCGTGGCCTTGCCGGTTGCCTCATGGGCGAGCCGCGCGAGAAATTCCGTGTGCCCGGGATCGACGAAGCCGTTGCGGTAGAGCACGGACTTGGCGACGGGGTTGGTGACGACGGCGCCGGCCCTACCGGCAACCGTGTCGGCGACGGCGCGGGTGATCGAGGCAATGGCGGCCGGCGCACTCGACGAGTCGGGTTGACCCGGCGTCGCGCTCACGCGGTGATCGAGGGCCACCACCGGCAGCGCGCGCGGGAACATCGCCTCCGCCGCTTCGGGCTCAACCGCCGCAACCGGCACCGGAAGCGAGAGGCGGCGCGCGAGCCGCTCGAGGAAGCCAGGATCTCCCGCCACATAGAAAGCCGGAAGCTCAAGCTCGGCGCGGCGCAGCCAGGCAGCGAGCGTGATGTCAGGGCCGATGCCGGCCGGCTCGCCGAGCGTCAGCGCCAAGGGTCTCGGCATGAGAACTTCAGTGCGGCGGCTCGATGATCGCTTCGCGCCGCAGTTGCTCCAGGTAACGCTTGGCTTGGGCGTTATAGCGCTCGGCTACCATGGCTTCGCGCGTCTGCGCCATGCCGACGGTGTCGCCGCCGGCCTTATCCCGCGCGCACACCGCGATCATTTCGATGCCTTGCTGGGTCTGTTCGGGCGGCGTGAGGTGGCCGATCGGCGTGGCATCGAGAACCGCGCGTTGCGGCGCCCCCATGTCGATCGATGTGCGGCGCGCGGGTTCGCGCACGGCCACGTCGGTGAGCGCGCGCGCCACCGGCACGCCCTGTTCGCAAGTTTCGAAGCGGTGGCGCAATTCGTCCGCCTGCTTCCGGCGCGCCTCGAATGCGGCCGGTAGCGATCCGCGCGGCACGATGAACAGGATTTCGCGCAGCGTGTATTGATACGAAACCGCGTCCTTCTCGTCGGTCTTCTTCGACTCCATCGCCGTGAGCACGTCCCTTTCGCCCACGGCGTTCACCGAGGGGAATTTGCCGCGAATGATCGATGACCAGGTGATGTCCGCTTTGATGCGTCGCTTGAGGGCGGGAACGTTGATGCCAGCGTGGGCGAGCCCTTCGGCGAATTGCTTGGAGGTCTGGCCTGCTCGCTTCGCCATGGCGCTGAACGAACTTTCGACGTCCTTTTCCGGCACCTCGAGACCGTAGCGTTTGCCGATCTGGACCTTCAATTTCTCATCGATGAGTTCGTCGAGCGCCTCCTGACGCGAGGGCGCCTTATGGGTGGAAACCTCAATCAGCTTGATCCGTTGATCGATGTCGAGCGCCGTGATCGGCTCGCCGTTGACAAACACCGCCACGGTTTGAGCCCGTGCACCGCTATGGGTGGCGAGCGCAAGCCCGAGCGCGACAACGAGCGCGGCTGAAAGGCGACGCAACCGCGGTGGGGAGAGAGAAATATCCGGCATGGCAAGGTCCGATCGACGAGCCTCAGTTGGTCGGGGTCGTCGTGTAAACCTGTTGCGAGAACGAGGTGCCGCCCAAGGTTCGCAGGCTCAACTGGAGCATCACCGTGTGGTTGATGCTGGCCTGGGTCGAGGTGTTCGTCGTGGGCGAGTAGCCGTAGCTGTAATCGGTGATGTAGTTCAAACCGAGTGCGATGCAATCGTCGATATAGCCGAGGCCGACCCGGTATTGATTGAACTCCCCGTTGGTCAGATCGTAGCGCGCCGCGCCGAGCACCGACCAGTTCGGCGTCACCTTGACTTGGGTGGTGCCCAATACGCCGTCGCGCCGCGTCAGAAAACCGATGTCCGGCTGGGCCGCGTAATTGCCGTACATGACGCTCGCCGACCAGCGGTCGAAGTTGCCCTTCGCTTCGAACTCCGCGCGTTCGACATTGGCGGTTTGTTCGGAAATCCGGAAGCGCGAGATGAACGAGTAGGTCTTGTCGGGCTGGTAGGCGAGGCGCGCGACCCAGTCGGAGAGGCGAGTTTCGAGACCGCTGTCGAGTCCGGTATTGGCGGTGTCGCGCACGTCAAACGAATTAAGGCCGAGCAGCTGATAGGATTGGCCGACCAGTGCGCTGATCGTTCCACTTTGATTGAACTGCGCCGTATACTGCGTGCCGTAGTTCACGCGCGTGCCGCCTTCCCAGCGGTCCCAGCCGCTGAACTTGTCGACCTTGAACAGATTGCTGTCGTCGAAAATAAGGCTCTGGGCGTCCTCGTTCGGCATCCTGCCGATGAAGGTTTCGTTGGGACGCACGATGAGCTGCGCGATCGGCTCGATCGTCTGCGT
>Ga0306921_10005651_pt1 | contig 13007 bp, 6 predicted proteins | sample sta12Cox44000080_FD_203760 | JGI IMG/M metagenome (GOLD analysis project Ga0306921, IMG submission 203760) | Lab enrichment of tropical soil microbial communities from Luquillo Experimental Forest, Puerto Rico - statoxic.12C.oxic.44.000.080 (v2)... | ecosystem: Environmental > Terrestrial > Soil... | reverse complement strand
GGATGTCGCGGGAAAAGCGCATGCCGCCATCCACACGCAGGCGCACGCGCGAACGAAGACCGGCGCGGAGCAGCGTCTCGTGAGTTTCGCGCAAGCCAATTTCCCAAGGCAAGCCGGTATTCTTAATCGAGGTCAGCGGGGAAGAACCGGTGCCGCCATTGTGACCGCTGACGGTGATCACGTCGGCACCGGCTTTGGCCACGCCCGCGGCAATTACGCCGATACCGGTGCCGGAGACTAACTTCACGCCCACGCGCGCCTGCGGGTTGACGGCGCGCAAGTCGTGAATCAACTGCGCCAGATCTTCAATGCTGTAGATATCGTGATGCGGCGGCGGGGAAATCAGCGGCGTGCCCGGAGTGGCGTGGCGAATACGGGCGATGTACTCGGTGACTTTGCGCGCGGGGAGTTGACCCCCTTCGCCGGGTTTGGAACCCTGCGCCATTTTGATTTCAAGTTCCTCAGCCCGAACCAGATATTCGGCGGTGACGCCGAAACGCCCGGAAGCCACCTGTTTGATTTTGTTGGACGCACCAGGAGTGTGGTAGAGATCGCTGTCTTCGCCACCCTCGCCGGTATTGCTTCGGCCGCCGAGCTGATTCATGGCCAGCACCAGAGTTTTGTGCGCCTCCGGGCTCAAGGAGCCGAGAGACATGGCCTGGGTGCTGAAGCGCGCGAGCACCGAGTCGAGCGGTTCAACTTCCTCGAGCGCGAGCGGCTGTTCCGGGACCATCTCGAGAAGGTCGCGCAAAAAGATCGGGCCATCGCTCCTGGCAAGTTGCTCGAAGGCCGCGTAGTTCGCCGCTTCCGGCTTGCGCACGTGAGCGTGAAGACGGCGAACTAATTCCGGCGAAGTAGCGTGCCGTTCGGCGCCTTTTCGGAAGCGGTACAGGCCATGATCGCCCATTTCATCGGAGGGCGCTGCGTAGGCCGACGCGTGCATCTGCAGATAATCCTGGAGCAGCGAATCCAGAGTCTTCGTACCGGGGTAGCAGGCCGCATCCTCAAAGTATTCACGGCAAATATCCTGGTCGAGGCCAAGCAGCTCGAAGAGCTGGCTGTTGCGATAACTGGCGAGCGTGGAAATGCCCATGCGGGCGAGGACTTTGCGCAATCCGGCCAGCATGCCCTTGCGAATTCTTTCGAAGCCGCCTTCTTCCTCGGTCTCGGCAAATTCTTCCGCGAGATAGGGGACCACGGCGCTGGCACCGGCGGCGAGAAGCATGGCGACATGGTGCGTTTCGAGAACTTGAGCCGTTTCGACCACCAGTGGGACGGTCGAGAGGTCTTGCGCCACGAGACTCTTCCACGCGTTGGCAGCCGCGAGAAGAGCGGGCAACGCAGCGCGATCCGGCCCGAGCGATCGATCGGAAAGGAGGAGGAGCTCCGGGCGCTCGCCGCTACCCAGAGGGGTAGTTTTGCACTGAGTTAAACAGCGGCGCGCACCCGGAACTCCCAGGGTGGAAGAGCACGTAAAGTCGATGGTCTCGACCGGCGAGAGCTGCGCGAGCCAAGAGGCCAGTTCGGCGGCACTCAGAATGGGGCCGGGCAGAAAATGGCCGTGAGCGACGGGCACTTCGAGCGACATGACGTGGGATTCGCGCAAAGGATCGATCGGCGGATTGGTAACCTGAGCGAAACGTTGTTTGCAGTAATCCCACAGCGGGCGCTGGACCGAGGAAAGGAAAGCCGGAGGTGCGTCATCGCCCATGCTCCAGTCGGCTTCCTTGCCGCTGAGCAGCGGACGGAACAGGATTCTGTATTGATCCTCGGACCAGCCAGAAGCAGCCGCTCGGCGCTTCGGATGTGCGATCGGAGGACGTGGCGAGTCATTTTCAAGATGCAAGCAACGCGAGCGTGTCAGCACCCGGCGTGGCACCTGCAGGGTGACGTTTTTCAGAAGCTCGCGCCAACGCAGCAGAGAACCGCTGGCGGGCGTGGCGAGAATCATTTCTCCGGGCCCGAGGCGATGGCGTTCGGCGACGCGGGCGTCGTCGAGATCGACGAGACCCGTTTCGGAGCCGGCAATAACCAAGCCGTCATGCGTTACGGTGTAGCGCATCGGGCGAAGCCCATTCCGATCGAGTTTCACGCCCACCGAAAGCCCATCACTGAAGACCATGGCGGCGGGGCCGTCCCAGGGCTCGCCTTCCTGCGAGAGAACTTCGAGCGCCGCGCGCACGTCGGTCGAGAGAAACGGATCCTGGTTAAAGGCCGGGGGAACCAGAGTGAGCATGGAAGCTTCCACGCTTTTCCCTTCGAGAAGCTTCAGCTCGAGGGCATTATCGAAGCTAGCCGAGTCGCTGACCTGTTCTTCGAGCAAGCTGAACCACTTCCCTACCCCGATGCGCTTGCGAATTTCGCGCTCGCGTGCGCGCACCCAGCGGCGATTACTGATCACCGTGTTGATCTCGCCGTTGTGCGCGACGTAGCGGAACGGCTGCGCGAGTTGCCACGACGGCTCCGTGTTCGTCGAGTAACGCTGATGGAAAATCGCGAACTGGGCCGTGAATTCGGGGTTAGGCAGGTCTTCGTAAAAACGGGGAAACTGCCAGGGCGTGAGCAGCCCTTTGTAAACGATGGTGCGAGACGAGAGAGAGCAGAGATAACAGCGCTCGGGCAGAGCTTTTTCGGCGCGCTTACGAAGAAGGGCGAGGCTGCGCTCGAATTTCGCGGCGAATTGCGGAGCGGAACTGCGGGCGTTGGCCGGTTCGATAAAGAATTGCCAGATTTCGGGCAGGCTCTCGAAGGCGCGCTGACCAAGGCAATTGGGGTTTACAGGAACGCGGCGCCAGCCGACCAGACGGAGCTTGCTGCGACCGATGGAGTCTTCCATGGCCGCGCGAGCATCGGCAACGCGCGTGGACGGGACAAAGAGCATGCCCACGCCGAAGGATTCGTCGAGACTGACTTTTTCTTCGGCTGCGCGCGCGCGGAAGAATTCCACGGGAAGGCTGGTCAGAAGGCCGGCGCCGTCACCGCTGGCGCCATCGGCATCGACACCACCGCGATGGGAAAGGCGCTCGAGGGCCTGCAAGGCGTGAACAATGATTTCGTGGGTGGGCGGGCCGCTGAGTTGCGCGATGAAGCCGGTGCCGCAGGCATCCCGATCCGGGTGCCCCCAGTTGGGGTGGCCCGCTTTCTCGCGCGGGATGCGATAGCTCCACATACTAGTTTAATAGTGGGCGCGCGGACGAAAGTACAATGCAGAATTTTTCTGTAATGAATCAATTTTGCGATGTGGAAAAGGGGGGTCGGGCTCAGAACTTGGTGACTTCGCTAAAGTGGAAATCGCGAATCCTCATGGGCGGAACAACCATTTCGGAGGCTTCTTCGCCAGCGGCACGCTCGGCGGGACCGAGGCGTTCAACGTTCCGTAACATTTCAAGGACCGATTGGTTGAATCGGAAATTCCGGGCGGCATGCCGGATTTTGCCGCTTTCCACGAGGAACAGGCCATCCCGAGTCATGCCGGTCATGATCTTTTCGTAGGGGTCGACCTCCCGGATGTACCAGAGACGGGTGACCAGGAGCCCGCGTTCGGTGGTGGCGATCATCTCCTCGAGCGAGGTTTTCCCTCCGGCGACGACGAGATTCACGGGCGCTTCACCGTATTCGTTGGGCAGGGTGAAACCGTGACCGGTGGGCTTTTTCTTGGCTTGTTGGGCGGACCGGCGGGAATACACAAGGTTTTTGACGGTGCCCTGATCGACCAGGAGAACGCGCTGGCGGGGCATGCCTTCACCGTCGAACGGAGGACCCAGTTGCTCGGGATGGTGGACGTCGTCGGTGATGGTGACGTTTTTGCCGAGCAGCGGCTTGCCGACACGGCCGGAAAAACAGGAGCGTTTGTCGGCGACCGCAGTGGCCGCGAAATCGTAGAACAGGAAGCCGACGAGGTCCAGTACCGCCGCGGGTTCGAGGATAACGGTGTAGCGGCCGGGCTCCAGTTCGACGGGGTTTTGGGCGCGGGAGGATTTTTCGCTGGCGGTTTCGGCGAGAGCCTGGGGATCGAACTCGCGATGATCGGCGGCGTTGCCCTTAGCCCAACTGGCGGCGGAACCCGCTTGCATGGTGACCGAGAAGGTGGCGTGGGTCTGGCGGTAGGCGGCCTGGAGGCCTCGGGAATTAGCGAGGACGCTCTGGCTCTGGCCGCTCGAGAAAATACCGGCGGCGACCTGCCCCTTGCGCGCGGCGAGTTCACAGGCTTTTTTGACGGCGCGGGCGCGTTCTTCGGGGGAGAGGGAGGCGGTTCGGGGATGGAAGCGGCGCACGGGGCGGTATCTCTGCCGGCCAGGCATCGGGAGGAGACCCGGATCTTTAGGCTGTTGAGAGCCGAGAGAAACGGAGTGATTGAGGGCGGCGCTTAAGGAATCTTCATCGATGCGATTGGTGGTGACGCGAGCGGTGCGGCCGTCGACCGCGGTGCGAATCGAGACGGTGAGGCCGTGTTCGGCAACGTGCTGGTGAATGGCGTTGTTGGCGAAACGAGTAAGGGCGTCGATGGATTCGTCGACATGAACTTCGGTCTCCGGGATGCCCCGCGCTTTGGCGATGCGGAGAACGCTGGCGGCGATCGCGTGAAGATCGCGCTCCGGGCGCAAACCGGCAATGGGGGGTGACGCGAGTTTTATTTTGCGTGCCTTCATTGGCCGGAGAAAGCGGTACCGATTTTTACATTTCGAAAACGGGCAGGCGACGCGCCGTGGCCGGTGCCCATCACTTGCATCGGCTGGCCCTTGCCGCAATTCGGAGTGCCCCAGAGGACCCAGTGGTCGGCGTTGCAGATGGCGTCGCAGGAATTCCAGAATTCGGTGGTGATGCCGCTGTAGCTGGGATTTTTGAGCATGCGCGATTTCTTGCCACCTTTGATTTCCCAGGCGATTTCGGTAGAGAACTGAAACTGGTAACGACGATCGTCGATGGACCAAGAGCGGTTGGTGTCCATGAGAACGGCATCCTCGGTATCGGCGATGAGATCTTCGAGGCTCCACCGTCCGGGAAGGAGGCTCACGTTGGTCATGCGAATCATCGGGAGACGGTTCCAGCCTTCGGTGCGCATGGTGCCGCCGGAGCGAGCGAGGCCGATGAGGTGGGCGGTTTCCCGACTGGAAAGATAGCCGTGGAACTCGCCATCTTTGATGACCTCGATGCATTGCGCGGGCACGCCTTCGTCGTCGTAAGCAAACGTGCCGAGGCCGGGACCGTGCTCGGCGCGCGCGTCGGCGACAACGTTGACGATCGGCGAAGCGTAGCGAAGTTTGTGCAGCTTATCGAGGGTAAGAAAACTGGTGCCGGCGAAATTCGCTTCCTGACCGAGGACGCGGTCGAGTTCGATGGGATGGCCGACGGACTCATGGATTTGCAACCCGAGCTGGCTACCGCCGAGGATGAGGGTGCCCGTCGTTTCCGGACATTGCGGGGCAGGATGGAGCGCAACGCATTCTTCGGCGATACGCTGGGCGTTGCCGGGGAGGTCCATGGCTTCGATCAGCTCGTAGCCACCGAGGATGTGCTGGCCACCGAAGCTGTTCGGGTAGGAGCGCTTTTGGATGGCATCGCCTTTAAAAGAAGTGGCCACGATACCGCAACCGGAGAGGAAGCGGCGCTGATGGATTTTCGAACCGGCGCTCGAAGCGAACCAGGTATCGATTTTGCGGAACTGCATATCCGTTTCGGTGAGAGTGATGCCTTTGACTTTGCGCATCAGGCCGTCGACCGAGAGGAGCAGGCCGAGTTGGGTGTCGATAGGAATTTCGAAAGGGTCCTTGATGCACGGGCCGAGCCAGCTGTCGATGTGTGCGCCCTCCGGGGCGAGTTGCACGTCTTCTTTTTTGGCGAGGGCAGAGGCTTTGGCGATGGCGACCGCTTGTGCGGCACAGGCGGACACGCCTTCCGGCGTGAGTTGATCGGTGGAGGCAAAACCCCAGGCGCCGCTCGCGACGACACGAATACCGAGGCCGAGCGATTCGGTTTGGCCGAGCGTGCCGACGCGGCCGCCTTTGCTGGTGAGATCACGCTGCCGGTGGTGCATTACGCGAACGTCGGCGTACCTGGCGCCCCGGAAGCGTGCGGTTTCGAGGGAATGTTCGCAGTAGTCCCACATGGATGACCGCCAAAGGATCGGGCGTCTCAAGGATGCGAGACGCCCGACTATAAGGTATCACGCGGTGATCGGTCAGGCGGCTCAGGTGCCTTCGTTCCAGGAGGCCAGATATTGCTCCTGCTCGGCGGTGAGCTTGTCGAGGTGATGGCCCATGGACTCGAGCTTGAGGCGAGCGATTTCGCGATCGATGTGCTCGGGAACGACGTAAACCTGCGGCTTGAGATCCTTATGATGCTTCATGAGGTATTCAGCCGACAGGGTCTGGTTGGCGAAGCTCATATCCATCACGGCCGCGGGGTGGCCTTCGGCACTGGCGAGGTTGACCAGGCGGCCTTCGGCGATCAGATAGATCTTGCGGCCGTCCTTCAACTGGAACTCGTCGACCAGCGGGCGAACTTCTTTTTTGGAAGTCGCCAGGGCTTCGAGCACCGGGATTTCGATTTCCACGTTGAAGTGTCCGGAATTGCAAACCACCGCACCACTTTTCATGGCTTCGAAGTGTTCACGGCGGATGACGTTCTTGTTGCCGGTTACGGTGATGAAAATATCGCCTTCTTTTGCCGCTTCCGCCATGGGCATCACACGGAATCCGTCCATGACCGCTTCAATGCCCTTGACCGGATCGATTTCGGTGACGATTACGTCCGCACCGAGGCCCTTGGCGCGCATGGCGGTGCCGCGGCCGCACCACCCATAGCCCGCGATGACGAGTTTTTGACCGGCGAGAAGAATGTTGGTGGCACGAATGACGCCGTCGAGAGTGGATTGCCCGGTACCGTAGCGATTATCGAAGAAATGCTTGGTCATGGCGTCGTTGACGGCGATGACCGGGTACTTGAGCGTGCCGTCCTTGGCCATGGCCCGAAGACGAATGACGCCGGTAGTGGTTTCTTCGGTGCCGGCGATGACGTTGCCGACGAGGTCCTGGCGTTTGGTGAGGAGCGTAGTGACGAGGTCGCAGCCGTCGTCCATGGTGAATTGAGGCTTGTGCTCAAGCGCGGACTGGAGATGCTGGTAATAGGTGGCGTTGTCCTCGCCCTTGACGGCGAAGGTGGGGATATTGAAGTCGCGATTGAGGGAGGCGGCAACTTCGTCCTGCGTGGAGAGCGGGTTCGAGGCGCAAAGAACGGCGTCGGCGCCAGCATCGCGAAGCGCGATCATGAGGTTGGCGGTTTCACTGGTCACGTGAAGGCACGCGGAAACGCGCAGGCCTCTGAGCGGCTGCTCCTGGATGAAGCGCTTGCGGATCTGCTGGAGAACGGGCATCTGCTGCGCGGCCCATTCGATCTTGCGCTTGCCCGCATCGGCAAGACCGATGTCTTTCACATCACCTTTTTTAAGTTCTGCCGTGGCCATTGCGTTCTCCTTGAGTATCGCGATAACGGGATCAAATCCAAACTTCGTCAAAATTCCGGAGGAATTGTGCCGGCCTCAGAAGCGGCCGCTACAAAGTCCGAGACAAACGCATGGCACCCTAGCGAAGGATCAGCGGGGCGCGCCGACCTCGACAGCCGCGAGGCCGGCGGCCTTGCGCAGAGCTTCGGCACGGTCGGTGCGTTCCCAGGTGAAGCCAGCGGCGGTGCGTCCGAAATGTCCGTAAGCGGCAGTCGCCTGGTAAACCGGCCTGCGCAGGTCAAGGGTTTCGATGATGCCCTTGGGAGTCAGAGAGAAATTCTCGCGGACGAAGCCTGTGATCTTTTCTTCGGGAATGGCGGCGGTGCCGAAGGTGTCGACCATAACCGAGACGGGCTCGGCGACGCCGATGGCGTAGGCGAGTTGTACTTCCGCGCGGTTCGCGAGACCGGCAGCCACTACGTTCTTGGCGATGTAGCGGGCCATGTAGCAAGCGGAACGATCGACCTTCGAAGGATCCTTGCCGGAGAAGGCGCCACCGCCGTGTCGGCTGTAACCGCCGTAGGTGTCGACAATGATTTTACGGCCGGTGAGGCCGGCATCGCCCATGGGTCCGCCGATGACGAAACGGCCGGTGGGGTTGATGTGGAACTTGGTTTTGGAATCGAGCATTTTCGAAGGCACGATGGGCTTGATCACGTGCTCGGTGACCGCGGCGCGCAGGTCTTCGCTCGCGATGGTGTTGCTGTGCTGCGTGGAGATGACCACGCAGTCGACGCGGTAGGGTTGGCCATCGCGGTATTCGACGGTGACTTGGGACTTGCCATCCGGACGAAGAAAATCGCATTTCTTGTTCTTGCGGACTTCCGAGAGGCGATGGGTGAGGCGGTGGGCGAGTTGGATAGGCATGGGCATCAACTCTTCGGTCTCATCGCAAGCAAACCCGAACATCAGGCCCTGATCGCCGGCGCCACCGGTGTCGACACCCATAGCGATGTCCGGAGACTGGCGCTTCACGGTGCAGACGACCGCGCAAGTGTCGGCGTCAAAACCGTATTCGGCGTTATCGTAGCCAACCTGGCGGACGGTCTTGCGTGCTATTTCGTCGTAATTAATGTGGGCCGCGGTGGTGATCTCGCCCGCGACCACGACCAAGCCCGTCGTGACCAGAGTCTCGCAAGCTACACGCCCCTTGGGATCCTGGCGCATAACCTCATCGAGCACGGCATCGGATATTTGGTCGGCGATTTTGTCCGGGTGACCTTCGGTGACGGATTCGGACGTGAACAGAAAATTCCTCTTCGATTCGCTCAAAACAACTCTCCTCAGTAACTTTTCGAAACCGCCGCGGACGGCCCCCAACCGCTGTCCTCTCTTGGGGTGAGAGACAGGCGACGTCCTCATCAGGCTAACATTCCAGGAGCATGGAATCAACGTATTGAATTGGCAAGGGTTAGGGCGGCAGTAAATGGCGATTTTTGGGCTTCGAATGGGCAGGACGACTGAGCCGACGGTGAGCGCCCGAGGCCGTGCGCGCCTTCATCCTTTGACGCACACCACCTGGCGGAGGGTGTGCGCGACTTCGACGAGATCGCTCTGCGCCGCCATGACGGCGTCAATGGACTTGTAAGCAGCGGGAGTTTCGTCGATCACCTCGGCGTCCTTGCGGCATTCCACTCCTTCGGTCATGCGCTTGTGGTCTTCGACGGTGAAGCGCCGCCTGGCTTCACCGCGAGACATGGCGCGGCCGGCACCGTGGCTGCAACTCATGAAGCTTTCGGGATTGCCCTTGCCGCGAACGATGTAGGAGCGCGCGCCCATGCTGCCGGGAATGATGCCTAGGTCGCCGCGTTGCGCGCGGACCGCCCCTTTGCGGGTAACGAGGATGTTCTGGCCGAAGTGCCGCTCGCGGGCCACGTAGTTGTGGTGGCAATTGATGGCTTCGAGATGAGCCGTGAACGCGCGGACTTCGCCGGAATCGCGCACTGCCTGGACGATTTGCTGCATCATCAAGTCGCGATTGGCGCGAGCGAAGTCCTGAGCCCATTCGACGGCTTCGACGTAATCGAAAAAATGCTCGGAGCCCTCCGGGAAATAAGCCAGGTCTCTGTCCGGCAGATTCTTGATGGATTTTTCCAGATCCTTTTTGGCCAACTCGATGAAGTAGCAGCCCATGCGATTGCCGACACCGCGTGACCCGCTGTGGAGCAGGAACCAAACCATTTCGGATTCGTCGAGGCAGACTTCAATAAAATGATTGCCGGTGCCGAGCGTGCCGAGATGATTGGCGTGATTGCCCCGATCGAGTTTCGGATGCTTATCGAGGATCGCGTCGTAGCGGGGCTTGAGGTCGGCGCCCCAAACTTCCAGATTGCGCTCGGGGAGGATTTGCCAGGCGCCTTGGTCACCCTTGCCCCCGTGATGGGTGCGGCCGTGAGGAACGGCTTCTTCGATGGCGCTGCGTATGGCGTGAAGATGGTCGGGCAGATCGCGCGCGTTGAGGTCGGTTTGCACCGCCATCATGCCGCAGCCGATATCGACACCGACGGCCGCGGGAATGATCGCGCCTTTCGTGGGGATAACGCTGCCGACGGTGGCTCCGATACCCCAGTGGACGTCCGGCATGGCCGCAACCCACTTAAAGATGAATGGAAGCTGCGCGACGTTCAGGAGTTGCTGGCGGGCCTGGTCTTCGAGTGGGACGCCTTTGACCCATGCTTTGATGGGCGCACCCTTCGAGGAAGGAATCTCCAGGTAATTTTTCCCTTCGCGCATGGCAGTATCTTCGCACAAGGAGTTTGGCAAACCGAAGTGGCCCGGGTTTAAGCGTTGTCGTTGTCGTCTTCGGGTTCGACAATGAGCCGGCCTTTGGTCTTCTTGGCGAGCAGATAGGAGCGAATGAAGGGGCCAAGGTCACCATCGAGGACCCGATCGACGTCGCCGACGTCGAACTTGGTGCGGTGGTCCTTGATGAGCCGGTAGGGCTGCATGACGTAAGAGCGGATCTGGCTGCCGAAGGAGATGTCGAGCTTGGTCTCGTCGAGTTTCTCGCTCTCTTCGCGGCGCTTTTGCATTTCGAGGTCGTAGAGTTTGGAGCGCAACATCTTCATGGCCATTTCGCGATTCTTGTGCTGGCTGCGCTCGACCTGACAAGCGACGACGACGCCCGTAGGGATGTGGGTAATGCGCACGGCGGTCTCGACTTTGTTGACGTTCTGACCGCCTTTGCCGCCGGAGCGAAAGGTGTCGAGTTTCAGGTCTTCGGGCTTAATGTTGACCTCGATGCGGTCGTCGACTTCGGGAATCACAAAAACGGAGGCAAAGGACGTGTGGCGTCGCGCGGCTTGATCGAAAGGGGAAATGCGGACCAGACGGTGCACGCCGGTTTCCCCGGAAAGAAGGCCGTAGGCGTTTTCACCCCCAAATTGGAGGGTCGCGCTCTTGATGCCGGCTTCTTCGCCGGGAGTTTCATCGAGCACGGTCGCTTGAAAACGGTTGCGCTCCGCCCAGCGGAGGTACATGCGCATGAGGATGGAAGCCCAGTCCTGGGATTCCGTGCCACCGGCGCCGGGCTTGATGGTCATGATGGCGTTGAGGTGATCGTTTTCGCCGGAGAGCAGGGTCTGCGTTTCGAGTTCGCCGACGTAGGAATCGAGAGAGGTCAGTTCCCTGCTGAGATCCTTGAGCAATTCCTCGCGCTGCTGGGCGTTCGATTCGCCCCTGGCGAGTTCGATATAGGTTTCTATATCGCCGGCGAGCGAGCCCAACTTGGCGTCGGCGGCAAGCTGGTCCTCGGCGCGCTTGCGCTCTTTGAGCACGCTCTGCGCTTCTTCCTGATTGTTCCAGAAATTGGGGTCGGAGATGCGCAGCTCGAGCGCTTTTACCCGCGCGCGGTTCTGTTCCGGGTCAAAGGTAGCTCCGCACGAGGTGGATGCGCTGGCCTAGTCCTTCGTACTGGTGCTCGAGGTCTTCAAGAATCATGCTGGCAATTTACCCGCGGGAGGGCGGATTTCCGTTTACCTTTCGAAAAGTCGATAAAAACAGGATAGCGGAAACAGCGACACACATCCAGGCAAACCAGTCGTTCAGGCGCGTGTAGATGGTTTTGTCGGTGCGAAAGTCGTAGGGAAGGTCGCCGGAATCGCGAGTGTCGCGGCGCATGACGCGAGTGATGTTGCCGTAGGGATCGATGGAGGCGGAAATGCCGCTGTTCGTGTCGCGGACGAGCCAGCGGCGGTTTTCGACGGCGCGGACACGAGCCATGCGCAGGTGTTGTTCGGCGGCTTCGGAGGTGCCGAACCAGCCGTCGTTAGAGATGTTGATCAGGAGCTGCGCGCCGCGCGCGACAAAAGCGCGGACTTCCCCGGCGTAAATCGCCTCGTAGCAAATGAACACGGAAAACGTATTGCCGCCGGGCAGCGTGCCGACACTGCGCGCTTTTCCCTTGTGGAAGCCGCCGACTTCCTCGGAAACGCTGGTGACCACCTGATGAATGAAAGGAAACGGTTCGTATTCACCGAAGGGCACGAGATGGATCTTGTCGTAGTCGAAGACGCGTTGGCCGGAAGCGCTGAGCATGGCGGCGCTGTTGTACGGCGCCAGGATGGTTCGCTCGATGCCGTTTACGGTCTGCGGCTCGGGTTTCCACTCGATGACGCCGACAATGAAGGGATGATGAAATTCGGCGGCGAGATGGGCGACGTACGGTGCGAAACGCGGATCTTGGAAAGAAAAGGGGGCGGGAGCTTCGGGCCAGATCAGGAGATCGGTTTGCCGGCCGTCCGGCGAAGGACGGAGGCTGAGATTTTCAAGTTCGGCGAGTTCCGGTTTGTGTTCGGCATACCAGTCGCTGAGGTACTCAGTCTTTTCGGGGAAATTCGGTTGCACGACACGCGCGAGATGGTGAGCTTCGGCGCGGGGTACAAATCGCGGGCCGATCGCCATGATCAGGAGAAGGAGGGTCAGCGCCGAACCGAAAATCGCAAAACGACGGCTCGCCTGGCCCGGTCTGCCGCAGTCGCACCAGAGCAAAAGCGCGTTGAAGGCCGCGGCGAGAAACGACAGTCCGTAAATGCCGGTGATGGCCGCCAATTGCAGAAGTGCCGGGTTTTCGGCCGGCGGATAACCGAGCAATCCCCACGGAAAACTGATTTCGGGGAGATACGCGCGATAGACTTCGGTGACAATCCAGAGGAACGGGGCGCCGATCAGGGCCAGCGTGTAACTCCGCTGGGAAAGGCGCTGGATGATCCAGCCGGCCGTGCCGGTGGAAAACCCCCAAACCATCGCGATCACGAAAAGAACGCCCCAACCAGCGGCACGCGACATGCCTCCGTGGACCGAGAGGACTTCGGCAACCCAAGGGACACAGGTGAACACGAAGATCAGGCCGTGCAGGAAGCCGCAGGCAAAAGCGATTCGCGGGCGCGCACCGAGGAGGCTCGAAAAGAGCAGCGCCAAGCAAAACCAGGAGTACAGGCTCAAAAACGAGCCGTGATACGACAGCGACAGCATGGCTCCGCTGAGAGCGGCGAGGAGGAGTCGGAGA
>Ga0306921_10005642_pt1 | contig 13015 bp, 15 predicted proteins | sample sta12Cox44000080_FD_203760 | JGI IMG/M metagenome (GOLD analysis project Ga0306921, IMG submission 203760) | Lab enrichment of tropical soil microbial communities from Luquillo Experimental Forest, Puerto Rico - statoxic.12C.oxic.44.000.080 (v2)... | ecosystem: Environmental > Terrestrial >... | reverse complement strand
CGTATCGGCTGTCATAGAACGCCAATAGCTCGTCAGCCTAGGGCAAGACGGCCGGGCCTTGAGGTCCCGGTGGCGATGGCAATGTCCGAGTTGGGTCAAAAGCGGACATTTCGTTACGTCCGGCTGATGTCCGCTTTACCCCCAAAAGCGGACATTGGTCGCGCGCTCTGCGATGCCCGCTTAAACTCATTCAATTATCTCGTCTGCGATGCCTGACGGTACCTCGACGCCGAGTGCTCGCACAGTCTGAGCGGGTTCGTGCACCGCAGCAATTTGATGCCGTCCTAATTGGATGTCCATTCGATCCCTTTGGGTAATATCGATGTCCGAGAATTTTCTTGGACGACAACGTTGTGCGGCCAATGTCAGGGGCACTAACCGACATTCAGTGAGTTTGTAGCCAAGGAGACACAGTATGTCCGGATCATTAGGAATCATAATGCTCACGGCACTGATGGCAGCCACCGAACCCAACATAACGCCTAACGAACTACAACAGAATTGCGAGAGGTTGGCAGCGGAAAATTTCAACCGAAAGACTGCAAATGATGAAGACCGATTTGACTATCGAGCGCATTACAACGTCCGTCTAAAAAAGTGTTTCTATAGGGAGACCTACATATCTCATACGCCTGTGGGCATTAGCATGTGGGTTTACCTGTCCGATCTCCAAGAGAATCGAATTTACGGCGGGTTTCACAGGTCCACCAATATTGGCTTTTTTTACTGCGACCTTCAGGACAAGCAATGCCGCTCAATAAGCGAGTGGAACGAACTTGTGAAGCAGTACATGGTGGAGTGATGTGCCAGTTCTCACGACGGTAACCGCGCCTTCGGGAAGCCTTCCCACGAGGGGGTCGGGTCTCGTTAGCAGACTCGTTCAGGCACGGAACGATCCGGGCAACGAGCGCATCCGCATCTGGCTCATCGATCTGGATGACGCCCACCTGCCCTCGGGCCTCGGCCGTGATACGCTGCGAAATCCGCGTCGCCCTCGTGTTCTCAAACACTCTATCTGGGAGAACAAACTGTAACTGCGCCAACGTCCGCTTTGGGTCAGGAGCTGACATTTTGCGCGGTCTGACGGATGTCCGCTTTACCCCTAAAAACGGACATGGCTTGTGTGACCAGCTTTTAAAAATCTCAGTTGTCTAACGCGTTTTCGTAGAAGCGTCGTTTCGTGATCATGGTCACATACCAAACCTGCGAACAGATCCATGGTGGGTTAGCCCACGAGTATTAGGAGGCGTCTATGACCATTCAGTTCTCAAGAAAAGGCCTACCCTCGACCGGTTCGGCACTCGTTCGCAGACTCGTTCGAGCCCGGAACGATCCGGGTAAGGAGCGTATCCGAATGTGGCTCATCAACGTCGATGACGCCCAATTGAGGTCGCGCCTTGGCCTGACGCAGGAAGACATTGCTGTCCTGCGCGGTGCCATCCTGTGAAATCCGCATCCATCTCGCTTGTCCCCTGCGATTCAAGGAACGGACATTGAGGAACCTGCGATCGACGTCCGCTTTGCATCCGAAAGCGGACATCGTTGAGTGCGATGGTGATGTCCGCTTTGTGCCAAAAGCGAACATCGGAACCGTCACTTTGGCGGCGGGACTTCATCACACCGGAAGTGTCATTTCGCAGGTCCGTGTCACCCCTGATAGCCTTTTAAGTACACACTACGATTTTGAAAGACCCCCTGTCATCTCAATAAAATGAACAATGCTCGCAAGTCCATCGCCTCGACGCAGATTGGTCATGACAAAGGGCCGACCAGCCCGCATTCGCTTGGCGTCGGTTTCCATTTTTGGCAATGATGCTCCAACGTAAGGAGCAAGATCGATCTTATTGATCACCAAAAGATCAGATCGGGTGATGCCTGGCCCGCCTTTAGAAGGAATTTTATCCCCTGCCGCTACGTCGATCACGTAGACGGTTAGATCGGCCAGTTCCGGCGAAAAAGTCGCGGCAAGATTATCGCCGCCCGATTCAATCAGGATCAAATCCAAATCGGGAAAGCGCGCGCGCATATCGGCGACCGCGGCAAGATTCATCGAAGCGTCTTCGCGGATTGCCGTATGCGGGCAGCCTCCGGTTTCGACGCCAACGATCCGGTCGGCATCTAGCGATCCCGACCGCACCAAATACTCGGCGTCCCATTTCGTGTAGATATCGTTAGTAATGGCCGCGATCTCGTAGCTCTTCCGCATCGATTTGCATAGAGCATCCATCAATGCCGTCTTGCCCGAGCCCACCGGGCCGCCAATTCCGACTCGAAGTGGGCCATTTACGCTGCGCATAATTCAAACTCGCGTCAACTGCGGAACAAGCGCGTGTATTGTGTTTCGTGCCGGGCGCTGGCGATATCGGCGCGAATTGTTGCGCTCGCGAGATCATCAAGGCGCGCGGCGAGCGCGCGGTTAGTGCTCGCGGCCACTGCCGGCTCGAGCGCGCTTAACACGCACTGGCCGTCAGTATGACCGAGAGGAATCAGGCGAACGCCTGCCGATATCCAGTTCGCGCACATGGCCGTCAGAAATGCGTGCAAAGCCGGCGCCAGCGGAATGCGATGCCCGGCGCATGCAGCGCCGGCGGCGACAGGATAAGCGATCGACCCGCGCCAAAGTGTAACCAGTTTCGTCAGCGCGGCGCAGGGCCAGGCCGTCTGCGTCACTTCCATGAAGGCACGGCCCAATGTTGTTGTTTCAAGATGGCGTTCACGGGTTGGCGCAAATGCCGCCGCGAGCTCGGCAATCTCGACCATGGCTGCCGCGTCGTCGCGACCAACAGCACGATGGATTTGGCTGAAAAAAATGCCGTCGTTAATACCGGCGCCGCAATTGAGCATGCTTCCAAGCCAAGCCCCCAGCGTTTCGGCGCTGGTGACGTCGCCAGCCTCGACCGCCCACTCGATACCGCTTGAATGAGAAAATGCCCCGATCGGATAAGCCGGCGAAAACCAAGTCAAAAGCCGGTAGAGCGTATCGTGCGATACCGTCTCCGCGGCTACTGCGCGTGGGTGGTGGGCGCCGAGAACTATCCGCTTCTCACCGGCCATGATTGTGCGAGTCTTGATGATGATGATGCGCGTAGGCGCCGCGCTCCGGATCGAACGGCGCCTCCATTTCGACTGCATGGGCGCCGAGCTGGCTTGCCAACTCGGCTATAACGTGATCGCGGCGAACACGCAGCGCCATTGCGAGTAGCTGCGTAGGAACGTGCCGATTGCCCAGGTGCCAAGCCATGCGGGCGGTTTGCAGCGGATCCGTACAGCGGATCTCCAGGAGCGGTTCCGATGCGGCAATGACTTCGATCAGCCGCCCGTCCTCCAAGACCAGCGCATCCCCGCCGTGCAACCCGGCTGCTTGCGGGAGATCAAGTAAAAAGGGAAGTCCCTTTTTCCCCCGCATCGATACACGCCGCCGGTGTCGACCGTCATAGTCGAGCACGACGCAATCGGCCGGCTCGCCCGACCAGGTCGCTGCCGCCTTAATGGAGATCGCACGTATCGCCATCGCAAGGCCCGCACTAGAACAGAAAATAGCGCTGCGCCATCGGCAGCACGTCGGCCGGCGCACAGGTGAGGAGTTCGCCGTCAGCGCGCACCTCGTAGGTCTCGGGATCGACTTCGATGTGCGGCGTGGCGTGGTTATGGATCATGTTCTTCTTGGAAATCCTGTCGCGCGTGTTCCGCACCGCGACAAGCGCTTTTTGCGTACCGAGCTTTTTGCCGAGACCGGCATTGACCGCCGCGGCCGACGCAAAGACCACGGACGAGGCCGTGCGGGCGCGGCCGAATGCACCAAACATGGGACGGTAGTGGACCGGCTGCGGAGTTGGAATCGACGCATTGGGATCGCCCATCGGCGCTGCGGCGATCGAACCTCCCTTGATGATACAGTCAGGCTTAACACCGAAGAAGGCCGGCGACCACAGCACGAGATCGGCCAATTTATCTTTTTCGACCGAGCCAATGAGTTTCGACACGCCGTGCGCAATTGCCGGGTTGATAGTGTATTTGGCGATGTAGCGTTTGACTCGAGCGTTGTCGTTCTCACCCTTCTCCTGTTGGAGCCGGCCGCGTTGCCGCTTCATTTTGTCAGCAGTCTGCCAGGTGCGAATGATGACTTCGCCGACCCTGCCCATGGCTTGCGAATCCGACGACATCATCGACAGCGCGCCAATGTCGTGGAGAATGTCCTCCGCCGCGATCGTCTCCTTTCGGATTCGACTCTCCGCGAAAGCGAGGTCCTCGGCGATCGCTGGATCGAGATGATGGCACACCATGAGCATATCGAGGTGTTCATCGATGGTGTTGAGTGTGTAAGGCCGCGTCGGATTCGTCGAAGAGGGCAGCACGTTCTTTAGCCCCGCCACCTTGATAATGTCCGGCGCATGCCCGCCGCCGGCGCCTTCGGTGTGGAAGGCGTGAATGGTGCGGCCCTTGAACGCCTTGATCGTGTCCTCCACGAAGCCCGACTCGTTGAGGGTATCGGTGTGGATCATGACCTGAACGTCATAATCGTCCGCGACCGAGAGACAGCAATCGATCGCTGCAGGGGTGGTGCCCCAATCTTCATGCAATTTCAGCGCGCATGCGCCGGACTCGATCATTTCCTCAAGTGCCGCCGGTCGTGAAGCATTGCCTTTGCCGGCGAAGCCGAGATTGACCGGAAACTCGTCGGCCGCCTGGATCATGCGCGCGAGATGAAACGGGCCGGGCGTGCAGGTCGTTGCAAAGGTGCCGTGTGCCGGTCCGCTGCCGCCGCCAAGCATCGAAGTGACCCCCGACATCAGCGCCTCCTCGACCAGCTGCGGGCAAATGAAATGAATGTGAGTGTCAAAGCCGCCAGCGGTGACGATCTTGCCTTCGCCTGCGATCGCTTCAGTGCCCGGACCGATAATGATGCTGACGTTGGGCTGGATATCCGGATTGCCGGCCTTGCCGATGGCGAAAATCTTGCCGTCCTTTATGCCGACATCGGCCTTCACGATTCCCCAGTGGTCGATGATCAGCGCATTGGTGACGACAGTGTCGACCGCGCCCTGCCGGTTGCTCAGTTGCGATTGTCCCATGCCGTCGCGGATAACCTTGCCGCCGCCGAACTTCACCTCCTCGCCATACGTGGTGAAGTCCTTTTCGACTTCGATAATCAGATCGGTGTCAGCGAGCCGAACGCGGTCACCTGTCGTCGGCCCGAACATGTCGACGTAAACAGCGCGTTTCATTGCGGCCGGCATGGCGGCACCTCACAGTTTGTCCATGATCTCCTGGCGAAAGCCGTAGATCGCGCGCTTGCCGGCAACCGGGACCAGCGTGACCTCGCGCGATTGTCCCGGCTCGAAGCGAACGGCCGTCCCCGCCGCGATATCCAGGCGCATACCGCGTGCTTTCTTACGATCGAACTTCAGCGCGGAGTTGGTTTCGAAGAAGTGGTAATGGGAGCCGACCTGGATCGGGCGATCCCCCGTATTGGCGACGGTCAGCGTCACGGTCTTACGGCCTTTGTTCAATTCGATCTCGCCGTCGTTGACGAAAAGTTCGCCCGGGATCATCGCCGCCCTCATCGGATTGGTTGATGGACCGTGACGAGCTTGGTGCCGTCCGGGAACGTTGCCTCAACTTGAATTTCGTGGATCATCTCCGCGATCCCATCCATCACCTGCGCACGTGAAATGACGTGAGCTCCGGTTTCCATCAACTGAGCGACGGTCCGTCCGTCGCGCGCACCTTCCATGATGAAGTCGGAGATGAGCGCAACCGCCTCTGGATGATTAAGCTTGACGCCCCGCTCAAGCCGGCGCCGCGCGACCATGGCCGCTAAGGCAATCAAAAGCTTGTCTTTCTCGCGCGGCGTGAGCTGCATGGATTCAATTAAGCCACAACCTCGGCAACGGACTCGCGCCGAGGGCATGCAAGACACAAATGAGATCGCGTTGCAGCGCTGCTCCGTCGGGCGCCACAAGCCGCGCCACCGCGAATCCTTTCCAAACGGATATGCCGACCTCCCCGACAAATCTATCCTGCAGCGAACGTACGGCCGCTGCGCAGTCCTCATCGGCGGGGAGCTTCAGTACGCTGGCAATCGCGACACCGCGTTTGGCTACTGCTGCCTGCGCCAAATGCTCTGCGATGTCGCCGTCAAGCCCAACTGTCTCAGCAAAAACCAACCGGCCATCGACCCGGACGCGCCGCCGATCCAATAGCTGCCCTTGACTCACGCGCTCGCCCATCGCGGAGCGGCCGAACACGGTTGCTTCGGCGAACAACAAGCGCGCATTGCCAGCGAGCCTTACATCGACCGTGCGCCGCAGCCGAAATCCATCGAACCCGATCATCAGCTGCGGCAACCAGGCAAGCGCGCCGTTCGTGCCGACCTCGAGCGTCACGGCAATTTCGGCTGTCGGTCCGAGCGAGCGATAGATTTTTTCCGCGGCGGCGGTCGTCACCGTTAGCTCTGCACCGGCAGCGACCGTGATATCAAGATCGAACCGGTCGCCGCCGGTGATGCCGCCAGCCGTGTTGACGATGACCGCATCGAGCGCAGCGCGTGTCTGGCTATGTGTAAAGCGCAGCCGCAACGATCCCGATTCGCGCAAGTGGGTTCGACTGGGACCCGATGGTGTGGCGGCGATTGCGAGTGAAATGCGCCCGTCCGCCCGATTGGCGGCGAACACTTCGTTCGCTGCTGCGCTCGCGCTCATCAGATGGCTATCGCCCGCCACAACGCCTGTTCGTCGAGTGAGTCCCGGCTGCAGGAATAGACGATGGCCCCCCTGTCCATAACGGCGAAATGATCGCCAAGTTCGCGGGCAAAGTCGAGATATTGCTCAACCAGCAAGATAGCAATTTTGCCGAGAGAGCGCAGATAGCTAATGGCGCGGCCTATGTCCTTGATTATCGAGGGCTGGATGCCTTCAGTCGGCTCATCGAGCAGCAGCAAACGCGGGCGCATAACCAGCGCCCGACCAATGGCCAGCTGCTGTTGTTGACCTCCGGAAAGATCGCCGCCCCGCCGGCGCAACATGCTCTTGAGTACTGGAAATAACGAGAACACGTCGTCCGGAATGCTGCGCTCCTGGCGATCGAGCGGTGCAAAGCCGGTCTTCAAATTCTCCTCGACGGTCAACAGTGGAAAGATCTCACGGCCTTGCGGTACATAAGCAATCCCGCGGCGGGCGCGCTCTGGTGGGCGGAGCACCGTGATGTCGTCGTCCTCCCAGGTGATCGTACCCCGACTGATCGGATATTGGCCGGCAAGGGCATCGAGCAGGCTGGTTTTGCCCACGCCATTGCGGCCGAGCACGCAAGTCACTTTGCCAGGTTCGGCTTTGATCGATACACCGCGCAACGCTTGTGCGGCGCCATAGTGGAGATCGATCGATTGCGCATCCAGCATGGTTCATCGTCCCAAATAAACTTCGACGACACGTTCGTTGCCAGAAACTTGGTCGATCGTGCCTTCGGCCAGCACGGAGCCCTCGTGCAGACAGGTGACCTTGACACCAAGATCGCGCACAAAGGTCATGTCATGCTCCACGACGACGACCGTGTGCTCGCGATTGATCGCCTTGAGCAGCCCCGCGGTTTGGCGCGTTTCAGAATCGGTCATCCCGGCAACCGGCTCGTCGACGAGTAGCAATTTCGGGTCCTGTGCCAACAGCATGCCGATTTCCAGCCATTGCTTCTGGCCATGTGAAAGACTGCCGGCTAGGCGCTTCTGCGCCGGGGTAAGGCGAATAACGTCCAATATCTGGTCAATGCGATGATGCTCATCGGGCATTTCCCGCCACAACAGCGTGGCGCGTGCGCGCCGGTCGCCCTTCAGCGCAAGTTCTAAATTGTCGAAGACGGTATGACTGTCGAACACGTTCGGCCTTTGGAATTTGCGGCCGATGCCGAGTCCGGCAATTTCCGTTTCGTCGAGACGGGCTAGATCGTGAAGCTTATCGAATATGATGGCGCCGGCATCCGGTTTGGTCTTGCCGGTGATCACGTCCATCATCGTAGTCTTGCCGGCCCCGTTCGGACCGATGATGGCGCGCATCTCGCCCGGTTCGATCGCGAAAGAGAGGTTGTTAAGCGCCTTGAAGCCGTCGAACGACACGCTGACGCCCTCCATATAGAGCAGCGTGCGCTCGAACGCTTCCATTGATTGGCTTTCCGCCTGCGCCAGCCGCTCTTGGATCTTCATGGCCAAATTCCTCACTCCGCCGGCTGCGGATCGGGGGGCGGGGCAGTGACGCCATCCTCAACCGCCGCGGAGATCCGGTCGCGCCGCAGTCCCGTCCAATGCCGCAGTGTGCCAACGATCCCGCGTGGCATAAGTAAAGTGACACCGATAAACAGCGCGCCGAGCATGAAAAGCCAGTACGGAGCCAAGATTCCCGATGTAAAATAGGTCTTTGCGTAATTGACGAGAACCGCGCCAATTGCGGCGCCGGTCAGCGTGCCACGGCCGCCGACCGCGACCCAGATCACCGCCTCAATGGAATTGCCGGGCGCAAATTCACTTGGATTTATGATGCCGACTTGCGGCACGTAGAGGGCGCCGGCGATTCCTGCCATACAAGCGGATAATGTAAAAACGAGCAGTTTGTATGACTCCACGCGGTAGCCAAGAAACCGGGTTCGCGCCTCAGCGTCGCGAATAGCGATCAGGACCTTGCCGAATTTGGAAGTGACGATCGCGCGGCAGACCAGGAAGCCGAAGATGAGCGCGAGGCAGGAGATCGAAAACAACACGTTGCGCGTTGATTCCGCCTGAACGTTGAAACCAAGAATGTCCTTGAAGTCGGTCAGCCCATTATTGCCACCAAATCCGAAGTTGTTGCGAAAGAACCCGAGCATCAGGGCATAAGTCAGCGCCTGGGTTATTATCGACAGATAGACACCGGTGACGCGACTGCGAAATGCGAACCAACCGAACACGAAAGCGAGCACTCCTGGGACCAAGACGATCATGAGCGCTGCATAAGCAAAATATTCAAAGCCGTACCAATAGATTGGCAGCTCTTTCCAGTTCAGGAAAACCATGAAATCCGGCAGGATCGGATCGGCATAAACTCCGCGCGTGCCGATCTGCCGCATCAAATACATGCCCATCGCGTAGCCGCCGAGCGCGAAGAATGCCCCGTGGCCAAGCGAAAGAATGCCGCAATAGCCCCAGATCAAGTCGATCGCGAGTGCAAGGACCGCGTAACAAACATATTTGCCAAATAATGCCACCAGATAGAGCGGCAAATGGAAAGCCGATTCCGATGGCAAAGCTAAATTGAGAATTGGAACGACAATAGCGATGCCCGCGACAGCGAGAATAAAAAGGATCCCGCTGCGCTCCAAAGAGCGAATGAGGATGTGGGAGGTCATGCCTCAGCGGCCCGGCCCCTCAAGGCGAACATGCCCCGTGGACGCTTTTGGATGAACAGGATGATCAGGACGAGAATTGTGATCTTGCCGAGCACAGCGCCCGCATAGGGTTCGAGAAACTTGTTCGCGATGCCGAGCACGAATGAGCCGACAAACGTGCCCCACAGATTGCCGACGCCGCCGAACACGACAACCATAAAGCTATCGATAATGTAACCCTGACCAAGATTCGGGCTGACATTATCGATTTGCGAAAGCGCCACGCCGGCAATTCCGGCAATTCCTGAACCGAGGCCAAATGTCAGGGCGTCGACGCGACTGGTGCGAATCCCCATCGACGCCGCCATGTTGCGGTTTTGCGTAACTGCGCGCATCTCCAGACCAAAACGCGTGAAACGCAGCAGGCAAATGAGCGCAACAAACACTGCGAGTGCGAAGCAGATGATCCAAAGCCGGTTGTAGGTGATGGTAATGCCGCCGACATCGAACGCTCCGCTCATGAACGACGGATTGCCCACCTCACGATTATTTGGCCCAAATATGGTCCGCACAGCCTGCTGCAAGATGAGCGACAACCCCCAAGTTGCGAGCAGCGTCTCGAGCGGTCGTCCGTAGAGGAATCGAATGATGCAGCGCTCGATGAGGATGCCAAGCAGGCCCGCAACCATGAAGGCGAGTGGGACGGCAATCGCCAGCGAGTAGTCGAACAGCGCCGGATAGTTGTTGCGGATCGCATCCTGCACAACAAACGTCGCATACGCGCCAATCATAACCATCTCGCCGTGCGCCATATTGATGACGCCCATGACGCCGAAGGTGATGGCAAGCCCGATAGCAGCAAGCAGCAGCACCGAACCCAGGGAGACGCCATACCAGGCATTCTGCACGGCATCCCAGATAGCGAGGCGGCTCTGGATGACGCTTATCGCGGACGCGGCAGCTTTGGCGACGGGCTCGGAAGTATCCGCGGGTAGGCTGGCGAGCAAGGCGAGCGCATCCTGATCGCCGCGTTGCTGGATCACGCTTATGGCGTCAAGCTTGTCGGCATCATCGTGGTCAGTTGTGAGAATGATGGCCGCGCGCGCTTCTTCAAGTGCAAGCTTGGTGCGGCTGTTTGTTTCGGCGGCGATCGCCTTTTCGAGCGTCGATAGCACGCTCGTCTCGCGCGATTTGAATACAGCACGCGCAGCGTCGAACCTTCTATCTGGATCGCTGGATAAAAGCGTCAGTCCACCCAAGACGGCATCGATGATGCCGCGGACGCGATTATTGATATGAACGTTGTCAAGGTCGTCCGGAGGATCGCCGGGGACAGGCTGTCCGGACGCGGCGTCGAACAGCTTACCGTCGTCGTCCTGGATGTAGACCGCCTTCTTTTCAGCGCTGAACATTAAACGACCATCCTGCAGGGCACGAATGATAGTTTGTGCCCGCGGACTGCCGCTTGCGGCTACTCCGCCTATACCTTTCGATGTTTCGTCAAAATCGTCGGCGGTGAAGTAGCTGAGCGCGTCATCAAGGGTCGCGGCACGCGCAGTCGCAGCGCCTAGTGAGAAGGCAAACACGAATAACAACGCGACGAGACAAGCTCGGCTGAAGCTCATCGCAAATAAAGCCCGGCTCAAAGCGGGAAGGCAGATGTGTCGCCTTCCCGCGAATTCAACGTCGGTGCACCACCGTGACCGTCACGATGCGCCGCCGCACTTCTGTGTGACTTTATTGAAGTTGCCGCACTTGAGCTTCACCCAGTCTGCATCGAGGTCCTTCGATCCGGGGAGGTAGGGTGACCATGCGGCTCCAGGAACGAGATCTTTCGTCTTCCACACCACATTGAACTGACCATCGGGTCTGATTTCCCCGATGTAAACGGGCTTAGTGATGTGGTGATTCGGGAGCAAGGTCGAGACGCCGCCCGTCAGATTGGGGCCCTGGGTGCCAGGCAACGCGTCGATAACCTTATCTGGATCGGTTGTGCCGACCTTCTCCACCGCCTTCACCCACATATGGAACCCAATGTAGTGCGCCTCCATCGGATCATTGGTCGTTCGTTTCGGGTTCTTGATGAAGTCGTGCCAATCCTTGATGAAGGCGGCATTCGCTGGCGTCTTGATCGACTCGAAGTAATTCCACGCGGCGAGATGACCAACGAGTGGTTTGGTATCGAGACCAGCAAGCTCTTCTTCACCGACAGAGAATGCCACAACGGGAATGTCAGTAGCTTTTATCCCCTGGTTGCCCAACTCTTTGTAAAACGGCACATTGGCATCACCGTTGATCGTCGACACCACCGCCGTCTTCTTGCCGGCCGAACCAAACGCCTTGATTTTCGAGACTTCGGTCTGCCAGTCGGAGAAGCCGAACGGCGTGTAATTGATCATGATGTCATCGGTCGCCACGCCTTTCTGTTTCAAATAGGCTTCGAGGATCTTGTTGGTGGTGCGCGGATACACGTAATCCGTGCCTTCAAGTACCCAGCGTTTCACTGAGCCGCCGTCGGCGCTCATTAGATAATCGACCGCCGGTATCGCCTGCTGATTCGGAGCCGCACCGGTGTAGAACACGTTGCGTTCGCTCTCTTCGCCTTCATACTGCACTGGATAGAACAGAACACTGTTGAGTTCTTTGAATACTGGCAGCACTGACTTTCGCGATACTGAAGTCCAGCAACCGAAAACGACCGCAACCTTTTCCTTGCTGATGAGTTCGCGCGCTTTTTCCGCGAACAAGGGCCAATTCGACGCTGGATCAACGACGACTGCCTCGAGTTTTTTGCCGAGTAGGCCACCTTTCTTATTTTGCTCATCAATGAGCATGAGCACCACGTCCTTCAGCGTGGTCTCGCTGATGGCCATGGTGCCGGAAAGCGAATGCAGAATGCCGACTTTGATGGTGTCCTCGGCTCGAGCGGGCATTGACACTAGAAGCCCGAGGCCAAGACCGGCCGCCGCCATAAACCAGCGACGGCTTCTTAGTCTAGTGGATGGGGAATTGGACATGGGCGAACCCTCGCGTTTTCGGGAAGTACTCTGAACGCTTCTCCCAAATTGGTACCGCAAGGCACGTGCCAACTTCGCGATGTGCGTAAGCACATGAAACTATTTATCAATCGCGAAGCTTGCCAAAGGCGGACGGCTTTTCTGATCGCACGTGCGCCTTCTTTGTGTGCAGCCTGCCGAAAGCTGAAGCAGATGTGGTCCAACCGTCATTTTGCGTGGCAATAACCCTCAGGACCAAATGTGTCTGCTTTACCCCCGAAAGCGGACATTGGGACTCAGCCGTGAAATGTTCGCTTTGTGCCAAAAGCGGACATCAGTCAGCCCCTGCAGGTTGTTGTTTTTCCCGCCCGATCCATGAAGTGACCTCATAAGTACATGCGTATTTTGGCGGCTAATCGGAACTCAGCACAGTCCTTATAAAAAGACTGCCCCCGTAGGTCGCATCGCAGGCGCGGGGGCGACCGAGTGCCGACTAGCAATCCAGAGCGCTCGGGTCACCCGAGCTGGATCGCATTTGCCATGTACCGACACCACGAAGACGAAATCATCGTTTCGAACCGCGCGACAACAATGAATTCGTTTGTCGCGCCGCTGATACCGATCATGGCGGTCGTCTTGATCGCCTTTCTGATCATCGGCGTTGCTTTGCCTGT
>Ga0306921_10005636_pt1 | contig 13018 bp, 9 predicted proteins | sample sta12Cox44000080_FD_203760 | JGI IMG/M metagenome (GOLD analysis project Ga0306921, IMG submission 203760) | Lab enrichment of tropical soil microbial communities from Luquillo Experimental Forest, Puerto Rico - statoxic.12C.oxic.44.000.080 (v2)... | ecosystem: Environmental > Terrestrial > Soil... | reverse complement strand
CTCCGAACTCCAAACTCCAAACTCCGAACTCCAAACTCCGAACTCCAAACTCCGAACTCCAAACTCTGAACCTACGAACCCGAGGGCTTCTTCTCGGCCCTACCCGGTTGCTGTTCGGGACCCGCCGGCCCGTTGCCAGCATTTTTCTTGATGTCGAGAAGCTCCACCTCAAAAACCAACGTCGAGCCTGGAGGAATATCCTCGCCGTACCCCTCGTCGCCATAGGCAAGTTCAGACGGGATATACAATTCCCACTTCGAACCAACCGGCATCAACTTCAGAGCCTCTGCCCAACCCTTGATCACGCCGTTGACTGGAAAACTGGCGCTGGCGCCGTGCTTTGCGGAATTATCAAATTCTTTTCCATCGATCGTCGTGCCACGATAATTCGTTTCGACGATATCCGAATCCTTCGGTTTCTCCCCTTTTCCCTCCTTAATGATTTTATATTGCAGCCCGCTCGGAGTCGACTTTACCCCGGATTTCTTCGCATTATCATCAAGAAACTTTTTGCCGTCCGCTTTGTTCTTCTCGGCGACGACTTTCATCTCGCCCTGCTTTTTAGCCATCGCCTCCTGCTGCTTCTGCATCATTTTCTGCTGGAAAGCCTGGAGCGTCGCTTGCAGTTCCTGGTCTGTCATTGCCATCGGCTTACTGCCAAGTACATCGCCAATCCCTTTGGAAAGGGCCTCTTCATTTAAATCCAATTGAAGCCTCTGCAATGTTCGCCCGATATCCACTCCCAGGCTGTAGCTGACCTTGTCCTTGTCAGTTGTGTAAGTTGAGCCAGGAGCTGAGGCAACTGCGGCTGGCGACACACTCGGAGTGGCGTCCTCAGCCGAAACAATATAAGCGGAGGAAAACAAGAGGGCTGCGAGGGTAATCCGTTTGATCATTATCAGCCCAGCCTCAACGCAAAGCCGGCGAGCTGCAACCCATTTTTAGTCAGAGCTGGTGGCAAGGTCACCGAGAGGGCGGATTCACTACAAAGGCGCAGAGGAACCGCAATTTTTGGATTGCGAACTGCGGATTGAATTTGCAGAAGAGTTTGAGACGGCGAACTAAGTGCCAATCCGTGATTCGAAATTTCGCAATCCGCAATTCCAGCGCCAATTCAGTTGCTTTGGTCGCTGCCGGACGGAGTATCCTCGTCCATCTGATCCGACTCCTCTTCCTGCGAACTCTTTTTCGGCGGCGGTTCAGCCTTGAAGACTTCACGCAACAGTTCACCAATCATCGGCGCCGCTGCGGTGCCTCCATGAACCTGTTCGCCTGGGGCACTTTCGTATAGCGCCGCAAACGCGTATTTCGGTGAATCGGCGGGCGCAAATCCGGCAAACCACGCAGCGGTGCGTTCTCTTTTCTTTGGCCCCCACTGCGCCGTCCCGGTTTTACCTGCCACCTTGACATTTTTCAACTCGGCAGCGCCTCCGGTCCCATTCGGACTTGAAACCACGCTCATCATGCCCTGGCGCAACTCCTCAAGCGTTACTGACCCAAGCTTCAGAATGTCCTTGGGGCGCGGGCTGTACACATAGACCACTTCGTTATTTAAAGTCTGAACCTGGCGCGCAATCCTTGTTTGATACAGGATCCCACCATTGGCGATGGTGCCCATCGCTTGCGCCATCTGAAGTGGGGAAATCAGAATGTCTCCCTGTCCGATCGAAAAGTTGGCCAGATCCCCTGCCAGAAAATGGCGATGGTACGTCTGCACCATGTAGCTGTCCGTAGGTATCCGGCCTTCTGCCTCTCCATTTAGAAGAATTCCCGTGCGGGCCCCCAAGCCGAGTTTCTCAGCCCAGCTTACCAGCGTCCGTGCCCCGATCTTTTGCCCAACCTGATAAAACCAGGTATTGCAGGACTGTGTCAGCGCCTGGCGAAAATTGAGGTCGCCTCCATCGCTTTTCCGCCAGTTGCGGAAAACCATGTTTCCCACTTCCAAAGCGGCGGGGCAGTCAAACTCGTCCTTGGGACTGATGGTGCGACTTTCGAAACCCGCCACGCCCACGAAAACCTTGAAGGTGGACCCAGCCGGATAGGCAGAGCGATAAGCTCTGGGCAACAGTGGAATATTTGGATCGCTCTCAATCCTTTTGAATCGCTCTTCAGAAATCGAAGGAACGAAATCATTCGGATTAATCGTGGGCCACGAAGCAAGCGCGAGGACTTCGCCTGAGTTGGGATCAACAACAACGATCGCTCCGCGTTTGGCCCGTTTCTGAAGGATTCTTTCGGCCAAGCGCTGCATGTCGAGGTCAATCGTGGTGACGAGATTGTATCCCGGCTCAGGTGGAACTGCGATCCGCTCGCCCGTTTTTTTGCCGTCCTTATCGAAGGTAAGGCTCAGGGTACCCGATTTGCCGCGAAGCTGGTCATCGAAAGTTTGTTCCAGGCCCTCCCGCCCTTCACTCTCCGGCCAGAGAGGTTCGTTATTCTGCAGGATCCGTGTGCTTTCACGACTCGTTCGCCCTGTGTACCCGACGACCTGGCCGGCGACAGAGCCTTGCGGATAGATGCGCGCGTAGGTTCCCCGCAATGTAAGATTGGGCGGAAGTTTGCCTCGCAGTTTTGCAACCTCACTATCGGGTAGATCGGTTGCGATATCGAATGGAATCACGCCCCGGTTGCGATAATGTTGAACCGCCGCGTCTTCAGAAAAGCCAACCTGCCGAGTAGTTAGCCCACTAACGGAAGCCACAGCACGATTTACGAACTCCACAACCTGCTGGTCCGTGAAATCCAAGGGCGTCGGAAATACGACACTTAAGTTGTAGCTGACACGTGTCTGAGCAAGCGGAACACCATTGCGGTCGGTGATCTGACCTCTCGGCGCCGGGATGGCAAGGGCATAAGTCGCTGCCTGGCGCTGCGTTTCCCAGCTGGGCACCAGGTTTGTCGGGGGCGTCGAGGTCGCCTCGTCAGATCGCGCGTTCGAGAAAACATAAAAACTGAACGCACAGGCCCAAATGATCAACCGCTGATTCATCAAGTGGGTAAAACAACACCCGGCATCGGATCGCGCAAGGAGTTTCTCGTCAGCCAGGGAGCATCGCAACCCGCTCGAGCCGCAAACCGGGGACAAGATGCGCCCCTCACCTATTCAGAAATCGGGCAATAACTTCGGCAAGTCTCTCGCTGATTCCATCCAGCTCTGCAATTTCGGCTACGGAGGCTTTGCGCAAACGCTCGATCGAGCCGAAGTGTTTAAGCAATATCTGCTTGCGATTCTCGCTGACACCGGGGCAATCGTCCAAAATGCTTTCGGCAACTCGCTTCTTCATCAGAAGCTGGTGGTAGCTGTTTGCAAAGCGATGCGCTTCATCCCGAATCCTCTGCAGCAGTTGCAAAGCACCTGACCCTTCTGGGAGCCGCAACGGGAGCGGTCTCCCCGGCCGATAGATTTCCTCGTATTCTTTGGCTAGACCTATAATTGGAACGTCGTGCAGGCCGAGTCGCTCAAGTTCCCGGCAAGCAGCGCTAAGTTGGCCCTTTCCTCCGTCGACAACGATTAGATCGGGCAATCGAATCGCCTTTTCCGGTTGGATATGTTCAATTCTCGCCATCGATTCCGATGGTGTTTCCTGGCTGAATTCGTGCAGATCCGGCGCAATCGCCCGACTCTCCAGCAACACGCGCGAATAACGCCGACGAACCACTTCCGCCATGCTGGCAAAATCGTCCTGCCCTTCGACCGTCCTGATCCGGTACCTTCGATAATTGGATTTGTCCGGAACTCCGTTCCGGAAGCTTACCATCGAAGCGACAACATGCGTTGTCGAAATATTGGAGATGTCGAAACATTCCATCGTGGCCGGAGGTATCGGCAGTAGGAGCGCGTCAGCCAACGAGCGAAGGTCCGCTTCAGGATCGATCGATGTGGGCAACGAGCCTCTGGTAAATCGACGCGCCGGCCGGGTCGTACGCCGCAAATCGTCCAGCATGTTTCTCAGTTCCGCAGCCTTCTCAAAATCCAGTTTCTCTGCAGCGTTCTTCATTTGCTGCTCAATCTGCTTCAACATTTCCTGACTCTGGCCATCAAGGAACTCACACGCCTGGAGCACCCTTATCTTGTATTCTTCCAAACTTACCCGCCGTATACAGGGGGCGGAACAGTTCTTGATGATATGATCCATGCATCGGCGATAATCTTCTTCACCGGGTTCCGGCGCTCTACAAGAGCGAATTCCGAACCGTTTCCTCATCCAACTCAACGTCGAGCGAAGCGCACCTGCATGGGCGAAGGGCCCGAAATAACGGCATCCATCGTCCTTCTTCAAACGCGCCAGCTGAAATCGTGGGATCGCATCCGAAAGATTCACCTTTACCAATAAAAATCTCTTGTCGTCACGAAAGCTCACATTGTACTTGGGGCGAAATTCCTTGATTAACTTGCCCTCAAGCAGGAGTGCCTCCGGTTCATTGCGGACCAGATGAATTTCAAAATCCCAGACACTGTCAAGCAACGCTCGCGTTTTCAGATCGGCAGTCAACCGCCGGGAGGGAATGAAGTATTGCCCAAGGCGCTTTCGGAGATCGCGCGCTTTTCCAACGTAAATGACTCGCTTGAGCCTGTCCTTCATAAGGTACACGCCAGGCTTATGCGGCACGTCACGCAATTTCTTATTCGGATCCGGCTTTTCGCCTCGGGCTGCGACCTCCATCGAACACAGAATACGCCGCATGCCCAATGCCGTCCAGCTACCCCATTCCTCCATTCTCCCGTTGCAGGAAGTCAATCTTGTGAGACAGTCTCTTTCTTGCAGCCGGGCCCTGTCGGGATGGTAACGTTTTGGATAGCTTCAGCGCGCCGGCATAAGGAACTCGTTTGCACTTCGAGGACACGTGCATTTAAATAGGGAGCTAACCGTGATGAATCCGTTTGTTCTTCCGATCGCCTCGCTTCTGGCGCAAGCCGTCGAGGCGGCTCCTTCGCCAAGCTCACCCCAAGCGACTTTGCTCCAGCTTGTCAAAGCAGGGGGCTGGGTAATGATCCCGCTCGTGATCGCTTCTCTGACCACGGTGGCCCTCGTCTTTGCCTGCCTGTTCAGTCTGCGAAAAGGAGCGGTCGTAACCCGCCGCTTCATGGAAACCGCTGAGGCGCTGCTTCGAAAACGTGACTACCTCGGATTGATCGCGGTCTCCAACCGCCATTCGGAAGCCGTAGCCCGGATCACCTCGCGAACGCTTGACTTCGCGACCAAAAATCCAACCGCAACTCCAGAATCGATCCGCGAGGTTGCCGAAACGGAAGGCTCCCGTGTGGCAAGCAGTTTGCACCATCGGATCGTTTACCTTGCTGATATAGCAACGCTCTCGCCGATGCTGGGTCTGCTCGGCACCGTAATCGGTATAATCAATGCCTTTGGAGTTCTCGCCGGCAATACCACGCAACAACGCCCAATTTTGCTGGCACACGGCGTGTCGGAAGCGCTGGTCGCCACGGCTGCGGGCCTCATCGTTGGAATTGTTGCCATGGCATTTTATGCGATTTTCCGTGGGAAGGTTGCCTCAATGATTTCCGATCTGGAATCGGCCACCTCGCACATCGTGAACATGATCACAGCCCACCAGTTGCTACGCCGCCAAGAACGATCCCGAGTACTCGAAAGCGACGAAATCTGAGTTCAATGAATTTTCGCAAACAACCAGAACCCAGGATATTCGGGTTTATGATTGCGCCAATGGTCGACATCCTTCTGGTCGTCCTGGTGTTTTTCATCGTCACCTGGAATTTTGCGCTGACCGAGAACGAGTTGGATGTCCGGGTCCCAACGGCCACAAAGGCTAACGAGCCCCAGCCTTACGTCGGTCAAGTGGTAATCAATATCGCAGCCAACGGTACAGTTATCGTGAATCGGCAACAAAAAAATCCCCAGGAACTCCTGGATCAGCTAAAGAGGCTTTCCCAACTCTACCCGGATCAGGCGGTCATCGTCAGGGGCGATCAGGCCGTGGATTACAAGCACATCGTCGATGTTCTCGACATCTGCCGACAGGCGAACATTTGGAATGTCGCCTTCGCGACCGGTAAACCGGAACAATGAGATTTCGTTCCTGGCAGATTTTTTTACTTAGCGTATGGCTGGCTTCGGACCTTCAAGGTCAGGAGGTTCGACGGGCTTTGCCTGTTACTCCCACGCCGGCCCCCGCTCCAAGAGCGCTTCCCGTTCATCCCGATCAAGTGCGAGGTTCGCAATCGATTCTGGACGAGCATATCCCCTCATCCCAGGCCCAGGAACCGCGCAAAACTCTTGAAAATAATCCGGGCGCAAAAACATCGACTGGAAGCGCTGCCGAACCGGATTCCAAGGCGAGGGATCAGGCCACGGACGATGAGATAAGGCTGGCTCCAAATCAGGGACAGGACACCCGAACCACCGATCCAGCAAAAAATCAACTGGCCATCGCTGACGGATTGTACATCCGGAAACTCTACGATCTTGCGGTTCCTGAATACGAAAAATACCTCGGCCAATACCCGGGCGACCCGGCGCGGGCGTCCGCGATGTACCGCTTGGCCGACTGTTATGGAATTCTCGGCCAGGAACAACCTGCGCTGAACACTTATCGGATGCTCATCGAGGAAATAGGCTCAGGCGAGTACGTGGGAAGCGCGGCATTCCGCCTTGCTTCTCACGAACTGGACAAAAAGAGCTATTCGGATGCCGCGTCCCTGTATGAGAAGGCATTCACGAACGCGAAAACACCAGAGGTAAAACTCACAGCCCGCTACTATCAGGCCAAGTGCCTTGAGTTAAGCAACAAAAGGTCCGAAGCAAAATCTGCTTACGAAGACGTAGCCAAGACTCCGGGCAAAAACCCCTACCGCGACGCAGCCCGTTTGTCACTGGCTTACTACGCCCTCGAGAACAGTCAAAGACAACAAGCGTTCGATTTGTTCCAGGAGCTCGGCCGCGATGCAGTCAAGCCGGTCGTGAAGGCAGAGGCACTGACACGAGCCGGAATTCTCGCCTCGGATCTCAAGCAGAAGGACACGGCAGACCAACTTCTCCGGGCTGCAATCGCGCTGAATACCGAAGGCAAATGGAAACAGGTCGCCGAACTCGAACTCATGAAGGTCGAATACGAAGGAGACAAATTTGCGCAGGTGCTTGACTCCTACGCGAAGAGCTCGAACGCGCCCGGAGACGAAACCAGGCCGAGTGTTATGCTCCTTGTGGCAAACTCCTACCGCCAACTGGGCAAACACCAAAAGGCGCTTGAGCTCTACGATCAGTTGATCCGCATCTATCCGAACACATCAGAAGCGTACGATGCGCGCTACCAGAAGCTGGTTTCCCTTGACGCATTGAAAGATCCTTCGCTCGTTCAGGAAGTCGATTCCTATCTCGCAACCGGACCTGGGCGGGACCGCGCCGATAAGGCCAAGCTGCTGAAAGCTCAAGCTTTGTTCCAACTCAACAGATACGAGCCAGCCGCAAGACTTTATCTGGAATTGACAAACTCTTCTCTGGCTGACCCTTACAAAGCCGATTGTTATTACGCCGCCGGGTACGCGTTCCTCCTTTTAAAAGACAATCAATCGGCGATGCACGCCTTCTCCGGACTGATAAATAAATATCCAAAACACAAGATGGCTTCCAAGGCTCTGCTTAAGCGAGCGCTTCTCTACCAGGAGATCAAGAATTTTCCCGCTGCTGTCACTGACTTTAACAAAATCATTTCCGACTATCCCGGCTCTGCAGAAACCGAAACTGCTCTCCTCCAAAAAGGACTGACCCTCGGACAGCAGGGGGATTACCCACAAATGACCGTGACTTTCCGGCAGCTGTTGAAAAATTATCCCGACACGACAGGGGCAGCTCAGGCCTATTATTGGATCGGCTGGGCGGCGTTTGAGGCGAAGAAATACCAGGATGCAGTGGCACCTCTAATTAAGGCAAGAGAACTGAACGCGGATGAATTCGCTCAAAAAACGTCTCTTCGATTGATGTTATGCTATCAATTCCTTCTCAAAAAGACGGAAGCAGCCAGAGAAGTGGATGACTTTCTGAAGAAGGATCCCGACAGAGCTGCCATGGTAGTGGATGTCTGCCGTTGGTTGGGCACCGAATATTACAATGAGAGTAACTACAACCAGGCCGCCAAATTTCTGGCGTTGACGACGAAGAATGTCGAACCGGTGAAGGTGGACAAGGGCATCTGGTTGATGCTCGCAAAATCGCAGAGCGAACTGAAGGATTATCCGGGCGCGATCGAAGCAGCCAACCATTACCTCGAAGGAGCGACAGAGCCAGCCGCACGATCACAGGGCTTTCTTGCATTGGGTAACGCTCAGCTTGGCGCTGGACAATTTGACGCGGCACAGAAGTCTGCAGAGCAAGCGCTGGTCCTGCAACCCGAAGGCCGACTCAATGCCGAAGCCAGGATGCAACTTGGTGATATCGAATTGAGCAGAGGAAACTATGAAAATGCGGCGCGCGCATACATGAGCGTCGCAGTGCTCTACGAAGATGCGGAGGTTACACCCCGAGCTCTGGAGCACGCGTACCAAGCTTTTCAAAAAGCCGGCAACCAACCTCAGGCAACCAAGACTCTTTCCGAACTGAAAACCCGTTTCCCAAATTACAGTCTGAAGGGTTCAACGGCGGGGTGAGGCGTATCGGCGTGTGGGCGTAACGGCGTAACGGCGTGAGACCCCGCGTTGAACGTCGCAAGGCGAACGTTGAACCCCGAACCCCAAACCTCGAACTGGGATTCACCACAGAGGCACAACGCGGTGGAGCCGCAACCAAATGCTCGTCCTCGTCCTCTGGATGCCTCTGTGGCCAAAGGATTTGCCTCTTTGGATCGAATTCAAGCCGGCAAAGAAGTGGTGGTTCGCATCCTTGCCCCCACGCCGACACGCCGTTACGCCGACACGCCGATACGGCACTTCATGGTTGCGGCTCCGCCGCTGTGGTCTCTGTGGAGAAATTCCCCTCCCCGCTTAATACTTGTGCTCAAATAGGGATGGGACTAGTTTCCCAATCCCGAAACAGGATGACCTTTGCGCAGCTACTTCATTCTTCCGACCGCTCCAGAAGTCGACTGATAGGAGAGTTTGCGACGCTGCTGGAGCCGATGGACGACCAGCAACTGGCAAAATTGGCAGGGCGATCCAAAATGATCACTCGTCGCTTTTTTGGTCGAACCATGCGGTTGTTCGCGCCCTTGTATCTGTCCAATGAATGTATCAATAACTGCCAGTACTGCGGTTTCTCTCGCGATAACCCTATCTTGCGTGTCACTCTTTCCCCTGAAGAAATCGAACGCGAGGCGAGGCATTTGATTGGAAATGGCTTCCGCAATATTTTGCTCGTCTCTGGCGAGCATCCCAAATTCGTTCCGAGTAAATACCTTCAGGAGGTAGTTAGTAGGCTCGTTCCCATGATCCCTTCCGTCTCTCTGGAAGTAGCTCCCATGGAGACTGAGGAATACGAACCCTTGGTCGCGCTTGGAGCGGAAGGACTCGTGGTTTATCAGGAGACCTACGAAGGCCAGATCTATTCCGAACTGCACACGGCAGGGCCGAAACGAAATTTTGACTGGAGACTTGAATGCCCGGAGCGGGCATATGCTGCAGGGTTCCGAAGAATAGGTATCGGCGCTTTGTTCGGGCTCCGGGAATGGCGCGCCGAACTTGTGGCACTCGCCGAACACCTTGAATATCTATTGAAAAAGTGTTGGCGCGCGCAACTCTCTGTGAGCCTGCCACGGCTTCGGCCCGCAGCAGGCGGATTTCACCCTCGATTCGCTTTTTCGGATCGGGAACTTCTGCAGGCACTGTGTGCCCTTCGAGTGACTTTCCCGCAGGTTGGAATCGTTCTTAGCACGCGGGAATCGGCAAAATTCAGGGATTTGCTTATGCCCTTGGGTGTAACGATGATGAGCGCGGGCAGTCGGACCGAGCCGGGCGGTTATACCGGTCAGGGAACGCAATCGCTGCATCTGACCGTAAAGGGCAGAATTATGGGCTCAACTTGCAAAGGTTCGAAGGCCGAAGGACAATTTGAAATTGAAGATCACCGCTCGCCTTCGGAAGTGGCGGAGGCAATTCGGGCTAGCGGTCTCGAGGCAGTCTGGAAAGACTGGGATTCTGCCATTCTGACGGCATGAAACTTGTTCTGAACGGGGAGGAACGGAACGTGCCGGGCATCGGTACTATCGGAGAACTACTCGAGAGACTCAACCTGGCCGCTGGACTGGTCTTAGTGGAACAAAACGGCCAAGTAGTACAACGCGCGCAGTTCGCTTTGACCAGCCTGGCCGAAGGAGATAGGATCGAAATTCTCAGAGTCGTCGCCGGCGGTTGACCAATGCCTCGCATTGCCCAAGAAACTGTCGAACGGGTCGCTGCGGCTTCCGATATCGTTGAAGTAATTGGCAGCTACTTTCCTTTGAAACGCGCGGGAACAGAGTTCCGAGCCTTGTGCCCTTTCCATCAGGAGAAGACTCCGTCGTTTTATGTCAACCCCGCAAAGCAATCGTACTATTGCCACGGCTGCGGTGCTGGCGGAGCCATATTCCAGTTTCTGATGCAATATGAAAACGTCGATTTCCCGGAAGCAGTCCGCCGCCTTGCTTCGCGAGCGGGAATTCCGATCCTCGAAAGCGAGCACAGCGCCGAAGATGAGGCAAGACAGAATCTCAGGAAGCGCCTCTTACGCATCCACTTCGAGGCCGCCGCATGGTTCCATCAAAATCTGCTGCGTACGCGTGCCGCGGACCACGCCCGTGCCTACCTGCAAAGCCGTGGAATCAATGTGGAGATGGCAAAGCGCTGGCAAATCGGTTACGCGCCCAGGGGCTGGGGTTCACTGATTGCCTGGGCCGAAAACTCGGGATTCAGTAGAAACGAACTCCTCGAAAGCGGGCTTGTAAAGCTGAAGGAAGATGGAAATCGCAACTCGCGCATTTACGATCGTTTCCGGGATCGTCTCATGTTTCCAATCTGCAATGATATTGGGGAAACGGTTGCCTTCAGCGGGCGAATACTTGATCCCGCTGCAAAGGAAGGGAAATATGTAAACTCTCCGGAAACAGCATTGTTTACAAAGGGGAATATTCTTTTCGGGCTCCATCAATCAAAGCGACACATCGCAAACGCACGCGAAGCGATCGTGTTGGAAGGTCAGATCGACCTGATCATGAGTTTCGAAGTCGGGATTCGGAACGTGGTGGCCCCCCAAGGCACGGCTCTCACAGAACGCCATGCCACCCTGATCCGGCGCTTCGCGGATCAAGTCGTTTTGTTCTTCGACGCCGACACGGCAGGCCAAAAGGCGGGCGAACGCGCCCTCGAAATTCTCTTCGGCGCCGGACTCCAGGTGAAGCTAGGCGAATTGCCCCCAGGCGAAGATCCCGATTCACTCATTCGAAAAGCGGGCGGCAAAGCATTCCAGGCGCGGGTTGAATTAGCGGAAGACTTTTTCGACTTTCAGGTGAACCGGAACCTCAGCTTTGTAGAATCGAAAACAACTGCAGGCCGAATCGCGTTTGCTCGGAAAATGTCTCAGTTCATCCGCGCGGTTCCGGATCCCGTCTTGAGGGATACGCTCACAAGCCGCCTTGCAAGCAGGCTGACGATCACGCGCGAGACTCTTTCGCAGATGATATTTGCCCAGGCCAGACATTCCGGAACAAAAACGTTGAGAGAAGAGGTTGTAACCAATCCGGTAGTAATGCCTCCGCATGGCCTGGCAGTGATCTGTAAAGCTGCTCTCACGATCCCTGATTTGCTGGGAAAGATTCGCCAGCAACCATGGGAGGCAATCTTGAGGCAGATCGAGGGCGGTGAACTGCTCTCAAAGATTTTTTCGTCAGATCTGGAACCGAATGATCCTGCAAGCATCGCCGGGCTATTCGCGACGCTCCCGCAACCTGAGGCAGCTGCTCTATCGGCGATTCTCGCAAATAAGGAACTCAATGAACACATGGGAGAACGATTCTGGATTGAACTCGCTCAGGTGGAAATCCAGCGCCGGAAACAACAACTGGAAAATGTTCAGCGATTGACCTCGGACGATCCCATAGCTTATCGGCAGGCAACCGAGGAACTTAAAGAAGTCCTTGACCTCCAATCTCGGTTCACAGATATTTCGCGACTTCCGCGCCGGGCACCGTGAGTATAGTCAATCCATTCGATTATAAACTTTTCTCATCCCCCTCTTCAGGAGCCGGAGCGAACGCATTCGTAAACGCATTCGTAGGTGGATATGGCAAAGCTTATCTCTCAAAACTCGTCCAAACCGAAAACTGCCAAAACGAGGACCGCGACTTCGAAAACCACCTCAGAGGAAAGGAACCCTAAGCTCCCCGGGAACGGCACCGCAAATCTGAAACGAAAACCTCCCGACTCAACTTCCAACTCTCCAATTACGGAATCCACAGAGATGATAATTTCTGCTGTTGCGTCAACCAACGGCCACTCGGCTTATCCGCCAAGGTTGTCACAACCAGATTCGAGTCTCGATCTTCAAGAGCGAGTCCGGGACATGGTAAAGCTCGCGAAGGAACAGGGTTATGTAACCTACGACGACATCAATGAAGCGTTGCCGGAGAACATGGCTGATCCCGAAGAGATGGAATTGCTCATCAGCCGGCTACGCTCCATGGAGGTCGACATCATCGACGCATCTGAGGTAGATCGCTACAAAGATGGGAAAAAGGACGTTGATGACGAAGATGAAGAAAAAGATCAGAAGTTAGATATTCTGGACGACCCGGTCCGCATGTATCTCAAGCAAATGGGCCAGGTACCGCTTTTGACCAGAGAGCAGGAAGTGGAAATCTCGAAACGCATCGAAGACGCCGAGTTGATGGTTCAGAAATTCATCAACCGTTTCGGATTCACTTCCAAGGCCCACCTCGAACTTGCGCAGAAATTAATCGAAGGCCGCGAACGTTTTGATCGCGTGATTCTTGATAAAAAAATCGAGAGCCGAGAGCGCTACATGAAGGCGCTGCCAAAGCTTTGTTCGCAAGTTGAACGGTCCAGCGGCGAGGTTGCCAC
>Ga0306921_10005631_pt1 | contig 13023 bp, 10 predicted proteins | sample sta12Cox44000080_FD_203760 | JGI IMG/M metagenome (GOLD analysis project Ga0306921, IMG submission 203760) | Lab enrichment of tropical soil microbial communities from Luquillo Experimental Forest, Puerto Rico - statoxic.12C.oxic.44.000.080 (v2)... | ecosystem: Environmental > Terrestrial >... | reverse complement strand
GCATATTGGCCCTGAGCGCCGTTGGCCATGAAGCTGTCCGCCGGCATGCCGGCCGCGATGCGTTCGCGCGCGGCGGCCGAGTTGCCGCGGACGGTCCAAAATCCGGCGCCGTATTCGAAGTCGTGCTCGCCGACGCTTTGAGGGGTGAGCTTGGCCGAGTAGTCGACCCAGCCTTCGGGCAGGATGCGCCGCCCGCCCTCGGTCACGCCGTCGCGCAGGTACAGCAGGCCAAAACGCGCCCAGTCGCGGGCGCTCGCCCAGAGATGGATCGTTCCAAGCGGCACGCCGGCGCTGTCGTATTCGAGCGTGGCATGCTCAAAGCCCAGTGGCTCGAACAGCTCATGCGAAATGAATTGTCGCGTGGCGTTCGCATCACCGCCGGCTAGGTTGCGGATGATCCGCGACAGCAGCACGAAATTGCAATTGGTGTAACGCCACTCGCTTCCCGGATTTGCGCGCTGGCTTGCATTCGCCGCGAACGCCGATTGGTCGGCCATGTCGTACTCCATGTGGGTGTCGGCGTCGAAGAGGGTCTTGAATCCCGCCGTGTGCAGCGACTGGCCGCAGCCGATCCCGCTCACCATGCGCAAGAGCTGGTCGGGGGTGATGGATCGACGCGGGTCTCCCGGCGTCGACCATTCGGCAATCGGCGCTGGCTCGTACATGTCGAGCTTTCCATTCCGGACAAGGATGGCAAGCAGCGCATTGGTGACGGATTTTGTCATCGACCAGCCGATCAGCGGCGTCGCCGGCGTGACGCCATCCGCATAGCGCTCGCCGACGATGAGGCCGTAATGCAGAACGACGATGGCCTTGGTGAAACGGCGCGGCCCTGAGGCATCTTCGGCAAAGGCATGATCGAATGCCTCCGACAGCTTCGCGTTCACCGGCGCGACAACGCCGGGGCCGGCGAGCGGCGATAGTGGCGCCGCGGATGGTTTGTCATCGTCACTTTCGCCCTGGAAGAAGCGCACCTCGCGCCCCTGATGAACGACGCGGCATCCGAACGGCCCATCATGGATGGCTCTGCTTTGCACAAGGCCGGCAAGGCTGGTCCGGACTTCTTGCCGTTGCCGGTCGATCTCGTATCGAAGAAGGTGGCCGGCCGGACCAAGCTTGGGCTTGACGGCTTCGTCGTAGAATTGCGTGGGCTCAAGGCCCCCCACGAACGTGGCCGAGCACAATTGATGGCTCGCAAAATGGACCGGCACGCCGGCCACGCGCGCCAGCGCTTCGCGTCCCACGAGCGCTGCTGCCGCGGATCCGAGCCAAGCCAAAGTCGATGCGAGCTTCCAGTTTTTTCGCAGCCAAATCATCCACTTCACCCATCAGTGTTTTGCGTGGGCGATGGCTTAGCCGCATCATCCGTTGCGGTCTGTCGGCGAGCCGACAGAAGGTGCGAGGATTCGAAGCAGAACATGCGATGAACGACGTCATCCGATCCGCTGCGATTGCCCCGGAGCAGTTGGCCGTTTTGAAAAGCAGCGAATGGTTCGCCGCACTCGACGGAGCTTTTCAGCGGGCCGTGCTGGAATCATCGCGCATGATGGCGGTGGCTGCCGGCGAATCCGTTTTCCACCGCGGTGACCAGAGCGACGGCATTTATTGCGTCATGTCGGGTGCCGTTTGCTTCGGCGCGACCGCGTCCTCGGGCAGGGGTTCGATTGTTGCGCTGGCCGAAGCCCCGCAGTGGTTCGGGGAGATTGCGTTATTCGATGACGGCGCACGCACTCATGATGCCTGGGCAGACATCACCTCGACATTATTGCACCTGCCTTTGCGTCACCTGACAAGAATCCTCGCCGACGATCCGCGCAGGTGGCAGCAGATGGGACGATTGCTTGTGCACAAGCTCCGGATCGCGCTCTCGCTGCTTGAGGACATGGCTCTGGAACCTCCCAGGGTTCGGCTGGCGCGATGCCTCATCAATCTGTTTGAGGGTTATGGTCAGCGAACGGCCGCGCCGGCGTGTCATGTGCGCGTATCGCAAGAGCGCCTGGGAATGATGCTCTCGCTCAGTCGCCAAACCGTGAACGAGTTGCTCCAGCACCTGGAGCAGGACAAGATCATTCATTGCCAGCGCGGTGCAGTTCGCATCCTTGACCCGAGCAGGCTCAGAGACGCGGCCCGGGCCTCTTCGTAGGGCGCCGTTGACTCGGATCTGGCATCATTTCTTGCCCCGACGATCACGCCGGGACCGCCATGTCGAACATGTCGCGTTGCGATGCTCTTAGCCTTATGGTTCTTGATCATGCTCGCCGGTGAACACTTGATTCGAAAATGAGCATGATACGGTTTGTTTCGGCTTTATTTGTCGGGGTCTTTTCGCTGCTTGCGATCGCGAGCTTATGTGAGGTGCGCGCACAGCAGTTGCCGCGCCCGATTGTCGGCTATCTCAGCTTCACCTCGCCGGATCAACGACCGACGCTCGTTGCAGCGTTCCGGCAAGGACTGGAGCAAGCTGGCTTCGTTTCGGAGCAAAATGTAAGGATGGAAAACCGGTCGGCCGACGGCAATTACGAGCGGCTACCCGCACTTGCGGCAGAACTCGTCAAAATTCCGGTGGCGGTATTGGTGGCCACGGGTGGCGAAGTAGTAGCGCGCACCGCGAAAACCGCGACCTCCGAAATCCCAATTGTGTTCACCGCCTCATCCGATGCGGTCAAGGGTGGACTTGTTGCCTCGCTCAATCGGCCAGGTGGCAACGTTACCGGCGTCAGCTTGCTGAGCTACGAGCTTGACGCCAAACGCTTGCAGCTGTTGCGCGAACTTCTCCCGCAAGCTTGGACGATCGGGGTTCTGGTGAACGCGAACAATCCCGCAATCATGGCTACCCTTCCAAACATGACTGCGGCGGCGGAAGCGAACGGTCAGAAGCTCATTGTTCTCGATGCCCGCACCGAGGAGGACATCGATGGAGCGTTTGCATCTTTGCGGGCCAGGGGTGTGGATGCCTTGCTGGTCGCTACCAACCCGTTTTACGAGGGATTGCGTGATCGTATCGTCGCTCTGGCAAAAAGCTATTCTGTGCCGGTGTTATATCCCTGGCGCGAATACTCGGTCGCCGGTGGGTTGATCAGTTACGGGACGAACTTCACCGAATCCTACCGTCAAGCAGGCCTGTATGTTGGCCGTATTTTGAAAGGCGAAAAGCCCGCCGATTTACCCGTCGTTCAACCAACCAGGTTTGTGCTACTCGTGAACATCAAGACGGCGAAGTCGCTCGGATTGACCGTGCCGCCTTCGATACTGGTCGCGGCCGACGAGGTCATCGAAAAAGCGGAAGCACTCGCGTTTCGTGACGATCGGCCGAAGCGCCCTCGAGTTGGAGGCGCAAAGATGCCTTACGGAAATGATGGGTGACAGCGTTGGGCTGTCTGGATATCGCTTGCAAATGGGCCTGGCTCCATCGCGGCACGCTAATCAGACCGGAGCGACTTGCGTTACCATGGGGACTGAAAAGCCCGGTAAGACAGCAACGGGACATGAGCGGCGCTCGATACGGAAGGCGATAGATCATGATATCTTTGCGGATCGTCATCATCGGCGCCGGAATCGGTGGGCTGACGGCGGCGCTGGCCCTGCAGCGACGCGGTTTCAGGCCAGCAGTGTACGAGAGAGCCCCGGTTGCGCGCGAGGTCGGCGCCGGTGTGATCATCGCGCCCAACGCCCGGCGGGCCTTGCGAGATCTCGACATCGACGAGGGGCTCGCGGCAATTTCGAGTGACGTGCCGACCTCCTATCTCTGCGACTACGTATCCGGAAGGATTTCCGAAACCCGATGGGGGGAGTCGCTCATCGAGCGGTACGGCATGGGCAATCTGCAGGTGCATCGAGCAGACCTGCACGGGCTGTTGCTGCAGGCCGTTCTCGCCAATGACGCCGACGCGGTTCATACCGGCCACGAGTTCGTCCGCCTCGCGCAGGATGGTGAAGGCGTGACAGTCGAGTTTGCAAACGGTGCCAACCTACGGTGCGACGTCGCGATCGGTGCGGATGGCAACGCGTCAGCCGTCCGCTCGCATATTTTCCCAGGTGAGGCGCCGGTGTTCACAGGGCAGGTCTCGTTTCGCGCCCTGATCCCCTGGCACCTGCTCGCGCCGACCATCGCCGAGCGCAAGTACGCGATGTATCCGGCGCCCCAGCGCATGCTCCTGCACTATCCGCTGCGCGGCGGCCAGATCATGAATCTCATCGGTACTGGCCGATCGGCCTCCTGGGAGGAGGAGGGGTGGTCCATTCCGGCGGCCAACGAGGAGTTCGCCGCGGCTTATTCGGATTTCGCCCCCGAGGTCGTTGCAATGATCCGCAGCATCCCGCCCGGGGCGCTGTTCAAGTGGGGTCTGCGCGATCGCGAGCCGCTGGCAAATTGGACCCAGGGCCGGGTCACGATGCTTGGCGACGCGGCGCATCCAATGACCCCGTTCCTTGGCCAGGGCGCCTGCATCGCCATCGAAGATGGACTGGTGCTCGGCCGAGCCTTTGCGCTTGCCGGCTCGATCGAGGAGGCGCTCCACCGCTACGAGGCTGCGCGCAAGACGCGAGGTACCAACGTGCAGCTCTGGTCGCGAGAGCAAGGCCGCAATCTGCAGTCCTCGCGCAAGGGGCAGACCGCCGTCGACCGCGGTCTTCTGGACTACGACCCCGTAACCGTCCCGGTCTGACGATCGTCTTTGGCATCGCCCTTTCGCGAGCCCTGTATGGGGTCGACACCGAATGAAATTCTGATCTGAGGGGCGGAAAGCTCCACGGATTGAAATGTCTCATCAAATCGGAGTTTGCGCGCACGCAACGACGCGTGAGAGGTCGCCAGGCGTTGCCGAAAGGCATCGGCAATCAGAATTGCGATTCATCTCACTTCGTCTTGGAACCAAGGTGCGGATGGCGCGTTGCCGGGCCGGAGGGTAATCCAGTTTCATTCTTGAGGTGTGGTCGAGCACGCATCGTCCGGATTATCTCCGGAGGACGCTGCATTCTTGCGGCCATTGGACCCGCGTCGGCGTGAGTGAGGGAGGGTGCGCAACGCATGAGTTATCGGGCGGAAATCAGTCGCGCGTCACCGACCGCTATCGTCATGGTGATGGATCAGTCTTCGTCCATGAGCCACCGGCTCAAGAGCGGACAAAGCAAAGCCGCCTTCCTGGCGGATGTGCTCAACAAGACCCTCTATAGCCTTATCACCAGTTGCTCGAAGGCGGACGGGGTCCGCGACTATTTTCACGTCGGCGTGGTCGCCTATGGCGGGGAAGAGGCGCGCAGCGGTCTTCATGCCGGCCTGGAAGGCAACACGTTGCATCCGGTCTCCTGTCTTGCCGATGCTCCACTGCGCGTCGAGACGCGGACCAAGAAGGTCGCGGGCCTCAACGGCGACGTCATGGAGCAATCGGTGCGATTTCCGGTCTGGTTCGAGCCCAAGAGCGGCGGCAAGACGGCGATGTGCGCCGGGCTCTCCGCCGCCACCGAAATTCTCCAGGACTGGTGTGCCTCGCATCCGGCCGCCTATCCGCCAACGATCTTGCATGTGACCGATGGCCATCCTTCCGACGGCAATCCCGAACCGATTGCGGATCGCCTGAAGAAGCTCGGCACCGCCGACGGCGGCTGCCTGTTCTTCAACCTTCACGTCGATGTCGGCGACGGAGCGCCGCTGATCTTTCCGAACGATGAGCGCGCCATTGCTGACCGCTTTGGCAAGGCGCTGTTCCGGATGTCGAGCCTGTTGCCGCCGCACGCCGTGGAGGCCGCGGCCGCCAAGGGTCATGACGTCCGCCCCGGCGCGCGCGCATTTGTCTACAACGCCGGAATAGAGGCAATCGCCGACTTTTTCGACATCGGAACGCGTCCGGCGGTGGCCGCCGATCGCTAGCTATTCAATTTACGGAAACTGCGCACGAGGGAGCCTATGTCATACGAAGCTGAAATCAGCAGGGAGCATCCGACTTGCTTCCTTTTCGTCATCGACCAATCCGGATCAATGGACGAAGTCACGGAGGCCGGCCGCTCGAAGGCAAACTTCGTCGCCGACGTCCTCAACAAGACACTCTACACGCTCGTCACCAGTTGCTCCAAGGCCGACGGCGTGCGCAACTATTTCGACGTCGGCGTGATCGCCTATGGCGGACAGGAGGTCACGACCGGCTTCGGCGGCGCGCTCTCGGAGGGCATCGTGCACCCGATCCAGGCGATCAGCGAGCACACCCTGCGGGTCGAGGAGCGCAACAAGAAAATGGACGACGGCGCCGGCGGCATCGTCGAGCTGAAGACCAAATTTCCGATCTGGTTCGACCCGAAGAGCGCCGGCGGCACGCCGATGCGCGCGGCACTCAGCAAGACCATGCAAACGGTGGCGGACTGGTGCGAGCGGCATCCAGCCTCCTATCCGCCGACCATTCTGCACGTCACCGACGGGCAATCGACCGATGGCGCGCCAGAGGAGGTGGCGGAGGGACTGCGGCGGCTTTCGACGAGGGACGGCGAAGCGCTGTTGTTCAATCTCCACGTCACCGCAGGCGGCGGAAGCGAAGTCGTGTTTCCGACCGCCGACGCCGAGCTTCGCGATGAATACTCGCGGACACTGTTTCGGATGTCGAGCCCGCTGCCGGCGCATCTGGCGAGATTTGCCGGCGACAAGGGGTACTCCGTCGCCGACGGCTCGCGCGGTTTCATTTTCAATGGCGATCCGCAATGCATCGTGGATTTCTTCGAGATCGGCACCCGGCCCAAGCTGGTCGCCGATCGATGAGCTCCTGCCTCGAACAAAAGGTGCGCCTGCCCTTGGCTTTCACCGTGCCAAAGGTCTTCGAGGATCAGCGCAACGAGGACAGTTTTCATCGTTCGCGCAAGGGCGTGTATGCGCTCAGCGACGGCGCATCGGTGTCGTTCGACTCGGCCTCCTGGGCGCGCATCCTGGTGAAGCGCTACGCGCGCAACCCGGAGTTCACCCACGCCTGGCTCGCCGCCGCGATCGCCGAATTCCGCAAGCTCTACGATCGCGACAGCATGCCCTGGATGCAACAGGCGTCGTTCGACCGCGGCAGCTTTGCTTCCCTGCTCGGGGTCCGGATGATCGATGCAGGACGGCTGATCCAGGTTTTTTCGGTTGGCGACAGCCTCGCAGTGCTCTGCGACGGCGATGAGATCAAGGCGACGTTTCCGCTTGCCAAGGCGTCGGAGTTCACGCGATCGCCGCAGCTCTTGTGCACCAATCCGGTACAGAATGCGTTCCTGGACAAGGTCGATCTCAACTACGACCTGGTCGCTGATTGGACTTTTCGGGGACTAGAGCAGCCGGCGCTTCTGTGCATGACCGACGCACTCGGTCATTGGCTCTTGTCCCACCGCGATGCCGAGCCGTCCCCGATCAGCATCCTGCGCAAAGTGAGAACATCAGATGCTTTCGCACGCTTCGTCAAGGACGAGCGCGCGGCTGGCCGCATGAAGCGCGATGACACCACGCTGATCGCGTTGTGGTAGGTGGGTCATGCCGTACCCGCAGATCACAGAATACCACGAGGCCGTGCAACATCCGCAGCTTGCGTTCATTGACCCGGAACTGAGGCAGGGGACCGTTGCGGAGAACAATCTCGGCCTGCCGCTGGTGATGTCGGGCGGGTTTGCATTGACCTACGCGGTTGCAACCGCGCGCAAGAAATGCGCAGTGCGCTGCTTTCACCGGGAGATTCCGGCGATCCAGCAAAAATACGATGCGATCGCGAAAAAGCTGCGCGCGCTGCCGGGCAGCTACTTCGTCGACTTCGATTTCCAGCAATCCGGCATCAGGGTCAGGCAAGCGACCTTTCCCATCGTGCGGATGGACTGGGTCGAAGGTGATACCTTTGGCATCTGGCTCGACAATCATATCGGCGATACGCGCGGGCTGGAAAATGCTCGCGTGGAGTTTGTCAACATCGCCCGCTTCCTCGCGCAGAAAGGTATCGCTCACGGCGACATCCAAAACGGCAATGTCATGGTCGAGAATGGGCACATCAGGCTGATCGACTACGACGGCATGTTTGTTCCCGGAATGCATCCGGGCAACGGTAGCGAGACCGGACACCGGCATTTCCAGCATCCCGAGCGGCGGGTCGCGGATTTCGGTCCACAGATGGACCGCTTCAGCTTCATTGCGCTCGATCTCAGCTTGAGGGCCATCATCGAGGACAAGTCGCTCTACCCGAAATTTCGCGAAGGTGGTGAGACCATCATCTTCAAGGCCAACGATTTTGCCGATCCCGAACGCAGCGAGATCTTTCGGCGATTGTCGGCAATGCCAAAACTCAAGGAACAGGCGAGCAATTTCGCAGCGGTTTGCGCGGCGCCGCTTGCCGCGGTCCCCGCGCTTGACGATTTCCTTGCCGGTCGGAACATTCCGCCGCAGAAGACGTCGATCAAAACGTCCGCCGCGCCGAAATCAACGCCACAGGCCGCAGCCTATCTGCCGGCCTACCCGGTGGTCGACGCCTTGAATTTCTCCGCGGCCTTGCAACGGGTCGGCGACCGCGTCGAGTTGATCGGGCGTATCGTCGAGGTCAAGCCCGGCTCGCGTAAACGCGGCAAGGGGCCCGCCAAGCCCTATGTCTTCATCAATTTTGGCTCCGCGCGAGGCAACACGTTAAGGATCTCGCTGTGGTCCGAAGGGCTCGCCAAGATGAAGGAGCGCCCGTCCAAGGGATGGGTCGGCCGCTGGGTAAGCGTCACTGGCCTCATGGATGTGGCGTATCAGAACAAGCGCTACGGTCTCAAGCACCTGAGTATCACGGTGCAGGACGACGGGCAGATCCTTCACATCGACGAAGCGGAGGCCGGCTTCCGTCTGGCCAGCATCGCAAAGGCCGACACCGTTCCCGGTCCCAGCCCGCCTGGCGGGGCGGTTGCAGCGCCTCCAGTTGTGAGCAAGCCGAAAGCCAAGCGGCCGGCTCGGGGCAAGTCGACACGCGTGGGAAAGCCTCAACCGGCGTTGCCCAGCGCGACAACGGCGCAACAGACGGCGCCATTGCCTTCGCAACTGTCTTGGCGTCACCTCGCTTCCATCCCCCGCTGGATTTGGGTGGCCGCGGCGCTTCTGATCATTGCCGCAGCGCTTGGCGTAAGCGCCAACCAACTTCGTACCGTCGTTGCGTGGACTGCCGCGACTGACCTTGCCGCAGAGACGGCATTGGCAGTTTTCCCGAGCGCGCCGCAGGGTGACCAGCGCAGTTCCCGTCACACGTCCAAAGCCGTTCGCGCCAGGGAATAGACTGCGCGGACCAGGACCACACGACTTGGCCGTCCGCAACACTTGTCGGCTTTGGCGTTTCTCCCGCCGGTTTCTTGGCTCACCCACAGTCCGGCGGCGACGTATCAAGTCATTGTCCCCGCGAGCATGGTTCAAGTCTCGCATATAAGAACAGCCGAGCACGCATCGTCCTTGGGGTAGGTGGAAAGGCGAGGTGCTCGGCTGTCAGGCCGCGCGACGTACGGCCGTTCGTATTGTGTGATCGTTCATCAAGAGAACTTGCCACGGAGGAGGCGAGGCATCCGATCGGGCACGATCAAAGCGCCTGGAAGCTATATTTGCGCGAATGAATGTAGCCTGTTTCTCTGGAGGCCGACTGCAATCAAGCCGGCAAGTACAAGCAAACTACCAATGGTGATCAGTCCAACTGCTAACGGCATCATTGATGCTCCCAATGAGCGGCAGCCGCGCGCGCGAAAGGCGCCGCTTCAGCGACTCGAAAAAGTGATCGGGAAAAAGTGGCAAGCCTGTCCGGCCGCTCGATCGAACCCAGACTATTCGATAAAATTTTATCGACAATCGAAAGGAATTTTTAAGGTTAATGTCGCCGCCGCGGATGCTCGCCGGGTTTCCGATCCGCGGTTGCTGGCGCGGAGGCCGCACGCTATCCGCCAAGTAGATCGCGGACGATCCGCTCCACTTCAGCGTAGTCCTTCGCCACGTGCTGCGCGCCGGCCGCTTTCAGCGCCGCGGCATGACCGTCGCGGATATGGCCGGCCGCGAGCAGTCCGATCACCGTGGCGCCGGCCGCCCGTCCGGCCATGACGCCGCCGGCACTGTCTTCGATGATGATGCAGTCGCGCGGCGACACCCCGATTTCGGCCGCCGCGTGCAGGAAGATGTCCGGGTGCGGCTTGCCGCGCGCGACATCGGACGCGCTGAATACACGGCCCTCGAACAGGGCCGACATGTCCAGAACTTCCAGGCACAAGGCGAGCCTTTCCGGCGAGGAGGACGAGGCGATGCAATGGGGAACATCGGCGAATTGTGCGATGAACTCCCGCGCGCCCGCGATCGGTGCAAGCTCCTGTCTGAATCGCTCCAGGGTCCGGGCCTGATATTGTTCGCTAAAGGATCGGGGCAGGCTTCGGCCAACGGCCTTCTCGATGGCGGCGATCACGTCGGAAAACCGTTTGCCCATGTAGTCGCGATAGGCATCCTCGATCGTGGTCGGCACGCCGAGTTCAGTCACGACCTCGGCCAGCACGGTATTGGACAGTACTTCGCTGTCCGCGATGACGCCGTCAAAATCGAAGATGATCGCGCGAGTCATCAGCTAGAAAAACACCTCGGGCGGCACACCGAGCAAGATCTGCCCGACCTGCTCGAAATGCGCGCTTCGCGACTGGATCTGCTGCGAGAGCGTGTGCATGTCGCGGAAGCGGCGCTCGAACGGGCTGCCCGGGAAGATCGCGTCGACGCCGGCGGCCTTGTAGACGTAGTCCGCCACCTCGATCGCGCCGTGGATCGCATTGGTGGAGGCGAGCCGCACCCGGGCGCGATCGGGGATATCGATCGGCGCGACGTCGTCGGCCTGTGCGTAGATCGTGCTGAGCGTTTCGATCAAATAGGCGCGGGCCGAGCCGAGCCGCGCCTCCGCCCGCGCCACATCGGCCTGCACCATCGCCGTGTCGGCGAGCCGGTCGAGGTTTCGCGGTGTCTTGCGGGACGCCAGCGCAATGAACTCGGACAGCATCGCGCGCGCGATGCCGAACGACACCGCGGCGACCCCGCTCGCGTAGAGGCCCTGCATGGTGAAGGCATAGAGGGGGCCGCGCTCGCGGCGCAGCGTCGGGTCCTCGCGCGTGGAGCTGAACGCCTCGGGCACGAACAGATCCTCGACCGTGTAGGACTCCGACGCAGTACCGCGCAGTCCGATCGTTTGCCAATTGCCGAGCAAGGTTGCCTCGCTCGCCGGAAACAGCAGCGTGCGGACCGTGGGCTTCCCGAAGCGGTTTAGCCTCAGCTCGCCGTCCGCACGAACCACAAGGCAGTGCGCGCCCAGCCAGCGCGCCTGCCGGCAGCCGCTGCAAAAATCCCATTTTCCCGTCACGCGATAACCGCCCTCGACCGCCCGCGCGCGCGACGCGTTCGGCGGTCCCCAGGCAATGTTGCTGCGCGGATCGGCATAGATGGCGTTGGCGGCTTCAGGCTCCAGAAAGGCGGCGATCAGGGAAGAGCTGTTGATCGCAAATGTGTTCCAGGCGAGCGAGGCATCATGCCGCGCGAGCTCCTCGATGGCTGCCACGTAGGTCCAGGGCTCGGTCTGGTCGCCGCCTGCCGAGCGCGGCAGCAGCATGCGGAACAGCCGCGAGTCATGGAGGCGCCCCAGCAATGGCTCGGGAAAGCGTTGCGTGCGCTCGATCTCGTCGGCAGCGGCGTTGATCTCCGGCCCAACTTCGCGAGCGCGGGCGAGGGGGTCCGGACGGGTCTGGATGTTCATGCGCCACCTCCCGGCTTTTTCGGCCATTGCGGCCGAACGCCCGGGCGCTGTCAAGTAGCGGAACCGATTGCGGTGCGCGCCATTTAGCGTGTCAGCAATGCGCCGGCGCGACGATCGATCCGGATGTGGCCTAGCTCGCTGCGGCCAGCCGCGAGTCGATCTCTTCGCGCAGCACGGTGAAGTCGATCGGCTTGGTGAGAAGCCCCTGAGCCCCGCTTGCAAGCGCCTTGCGCTTGGTCTCGGCATCGCCATAGGCGGTGATCATGATCACGGGCACCTCGGGGCGCATCTCCTTGACCTTGGGCAGCATTTCGAGCCCGGTCATGCCGGGCATGTTGATGTCGGACAGGATCAGGATCAGCGATTGCCCGATGGTAGCGGCGATGCGCGACAGCGCGTCCGCAGCGGAATTGGCAAAATCCATCGCAAAACGCTGGGCGCGCAGGTCGCGGCGGAATTGCTGGCGGAACAGGGCTTCCACATCGGGCTCGTCATCCACCACAAGAACGAGAATGCTCACGGCTAACCTCTGATTTCTATTCTAAAAAAATGCTTGTTATTTCTTGGCTCTGGGCAAGACGATCGTAAACTCGGTAAAAACGCCGGGCTCGGTATCTACATCGATCGTGCCACCGTGTTGTTTCACGATGATGTCATGAGACATCGACAGGCCAAGTCCGGTTCCTTCGCCCGCGGGCTTGGTTGTGAAGAAGGGATTGAACATCTTTTCCTTCACGTCAGGCGGAATTCCGGTGCCATTGTCGCGGATTCTGATCTCGACGCGGTCGCCGTGGCCCTTTGTGCTCGCAGTGAGCAGAGGCTCGAAGCCGGTAGCTCCATTGTCGGCCTTGCGCTTGGTCACGGCATAGAACCCGTTTGTGATCAAATTCAGAAGCACGCGGGTGATTTCCTGCGGAAAGGCTTCGACCATACCGGCGCCGGGATCGAAATCACGCTGCAGGGTCACATTGAACTGCGGCTTTTCAGCGCGGGCGCCGTGATAGGCGAGGTTGAGGCTCTCGTCGACCAGTGCATTGATGTCGGCGGGCCGGCGCTCGCCGGAACCCTCGCGCGAATGCAACAGCATGTTCTTGACGATGGAATCGGCGCGCTTGCCGTGCTGCACCACTTTGCCGAGATTGTCCTTCAAAAGGCTAGTCAATTCGTCGACCTCGCCGCGGAGCTTGTCGGCAAGGGTCGCCTGCTTCAAGAGGTCGTTGAGCTCGTCGGTGAGCTCCACTGAAAGCGCGGAAAAATTGTTGACAAAATTCAGCGGGTTCTTGATCTCGTGCGCGATGCCGGCGGT
>Ga0306921_10005625_pt1 | contig 13026 bp, 10 predicted proteins | sample sta12Cox44000080_FD_203760 | JGI IMG/M metagenome (GOLD analysis project Ga0306921, IMG submission 203760) | Lab enrichment of tropical soil microbial communities from Luquillo Experimental Forest, Puerto Rico - statoxic.12C.oxic.44.000.080 (v2)... | ecosystem: Environmental > Terrestrial >... | reverse complement strand
GGCGGCGATGGAGGATCGTGACCGCATCGTCGAGCTGGTCGAAGGCTGCGACATGCTGTTCATCACCGCAGGCATGGGCGGAGGCACGGGCACCGGCGCCGCTCCGGTCGTGGCACAGGTCGCACGCGAGCTCGGCATCCTCACCGTCGCGGTCGTGACCAAGCCCTTCGAGATGGAGGGCGGCAAGCGCTCCTACGTGGCCGATCAGGGGATCGCCGAGCTCGGCAAGTACTGCGACTCGCTGATTACAATTCCTAACCAGAAACTGTTGACCGTGTTGGGTCCGCAAACCACGCTCCTCGATGCGTTCAAGGCCGCCAACCAGGTACTGCAGGGCGCGGTGCAGGGGATTGCCGAGCTCATCACGCGACCCGGCCTGATCAACGTCGACTTCGCGGACGTGCGCACCGTCATGGCGGAGACGGGCATGGCCATGATGGGCTCGGGAGCGGCGAGCGGCGAGGGCCGTGCACGTGCCGCGGCCGAGGCGGCGGTGTCTTCGCCGTTGCTCGAGGACATCAACCTCGCCGGAGCCCACGGCATCCTGGTGAATGTGACCGCGGGCATGGACCTCTCCATCGGCGAGTTCCAGGAGGTCGGGCAGATCGTCAAGCAGTTCGCTTCCGACGATGCCACCGTGGTCGTGGGCACCGTGATCGACCCGGACCTCTCCAACCAGGTACGCGTGACCGTGGTTGCCACGGGCCTCGGGAGACCAGCATCGGCCCGTGCGCCGCTCACGGCGCCGCGCGAGCGCGAGACGGTCAACGTGCGCGAGCGCGAGCCGCGGGCGGAGGTCGGTATGCGCGTGGTGCGGCGCACTCCGCTCTCGAACAACGACTATGCGGCGCTCGACAAACCCACCGTGCAGCGTCAGCGGGCGGTCGGGGACGGCCTGCGGAACGAGGCGGACCCGGAGGAGCTGCTGGACATACCGGCGTTCCTGCGGCGGCAGGCTGATTGATGTGATACGGTAACGCGGCTTAACGTTAGCGCCTGGGAGGGGCCTCCGGGTCGCGAGGCCCCCCTCCACAGGGCGCGCGGCGCGTTTGTCATCCGCAAGGTGGCGCGGTCGTTAGTGAAAGAACAGGCATGGTCGGACAACGCACCCTCAAGAACACGATCCGCGCCACCGGTGTAGGCCTACACACCGGTAAGAAGGTGCTGATGACGCTTAAGCCGGCCGATCCGGACAGCGGGATCGTCTTCCGGCGTACCGACCTCACCCACCCGGTCGACATCCGCGCCACGGCGGACAACGTCGGCGACACCACACTCGGCACCACGCTCGGCCGCGGCGAGTCACGCGTCTCGACCGTGGAGCACCTGCTGTCGGCCTTCGCCGGACTTGGCATCGACAACGCCATCGTGGAGGTCTCGGCCCCCGAAGTGCCGATCATGGACGGCAGCGCCGGTCCATTCGTGTTCCTGCTGCAGTCGGCCGGCATCGAGGAGCAACGGCGGCCGAAGCGCTTCATCCGCGTGAAGAAGCGCGTGCGGGTCGAGGATGGCGACAAGTGGGCGCAGTTCGAGCCGTTCGATGGCTTCAAGGTGAACTTCGAGATCGAGTTCAACCACCCAATCTTCAAGCGCCGCGCGCAGCACGCCTCGATGGACTTCTCGACCACCTCGTTCCTGAAGGAAGTGAGCCGCGCGCGCACCTTCGGGTTCATGCGTGATCTGGAGACGCTGCGCGCACGCAATCTCGCCCTCGGCGGCAGCCTCGACAACGCCATCGTGCTCGATGACTTCCGCGTGCTGAACGAGGACGGGTTGCGTTACGAGGACGAGTTCGTCAAGCACAAGATCCTCGATGCGATCGGCGACCTGTACCTTCTCGGTCACAGCCTCATCGGCGAATTCAGCGGCCACAAATCCGGTCATGCGTTGAACAACCGGCTGCTGCGCACGCTGCTCGCCGATACCTCGACCTGGGAAGAGGTGGTGTTCGAGCGCTACACCGATGCGCCGATCTCCTACATCGAGGCGCCGGCGCTGCATCCGCCGCACGGCTGAGCCGCAACGCCGCGCACCGCGGCGTGCACCGAGCTGTTCTTGGCGCTGATTCAGCTGCCGTTCAGCCGCGCGGCAGCACGCGTACCCTGATCTCGATGAGCGCCGGATCCGCCGCGCGAATCTCCGGCTCGAGCTCGAGTACCGCATAGCGCAGCCGTGCAGACCAGGCTGCAGTCTCCGCGAAAACGACCAGAGTTCCACTGCTTTCGCTGACGCCGGACACTCTCGGGCGCAGCTCCGGCGGCAGGTGCTCTGACAACCAACAGCTCCAGAAATACTGCCGCGTCGCGTGTGCTGTGATGCGCGTCAAGCCCGGTGCGCGCCGCGCGAGCAGGTCCTTTACAGAATGTACCTTGGTAGAAGTGGGTCCGGTCCTACTCCTCATTGGGGATTTCCCGCGCTTGTTTCGGCTCATCTTCTTCGGCATATTGCCTCAAGCTGTTTGAGCAAACCCGCCGAAAGGCGGGGACGCAAAGCCACCGGTCTAAAGCGAGGAGCCATGACAGCGGGGTTGCCAGCATCGGCAGGCGGGGAGAACAAGAATAAGGCGTCGCGGCAGTGCGTGCGCCTTGAAGGACACCACCTGGCACGGGACATAATTCGGCTGGTAAGCGGGGCATGAACGTAATCTTCCTATCCAAACGTGAGGGCAAGGCCCGGCAGCTCGACCTCGCGCGCCCGCTTACGTTAACTCTCATAGCGAGCGTGGTAGTCGGCTTCCTCGGCAGCGCTTTTGCGCTCGGATTGCAGCTCGGCCGCGGTAACCACGAGCGCGTGGTGCTGAGCGACACGGTGCGCTTCGGCACGCTGCTCGCGGATCAGAAAAAGCAGATCGCGGACCTCAAACAGCAGCTGCAATTACGCGTCGATGCGATGGCCATGCGGCTCGGCGAGGTCAACGCACACGTGATCCGGCTCGATGCCCTCGGCAAGCGCCTCACCGAGATGGCGGACATCGACAGCCGTGAATTCAATTTCGACCGCGACCCCCCGAGCGGCGGTCCCGAAGGCGAGGGCACGAGTGCCCAGATCCCGGATCTCTCCAGCATGCTGGCGCAGCTCGAGCAGCGCGTGGACTTGCGCGAATCGCAGCTATCCGCTCTCGAGAACCTGATCCTGGCGCGCGAGCTGCGCCAGGAGATTCACCCCGAGGGACGGCCCGTCGCCAAGGGCTTCATCTCCTCCTACTTCGGCGAGCGCGCCGATCCCTTCGATGGCACCGAGGCGTTCCACAAGGGCGTGGACTTTGCCGGCTCCGCCGGCTCGAACGTCACCGCGGTCGCGGCCGGGGTGGTGACCTGGGCGGGCGAGCGCTTGGGCTACGGCAAACTCATCGAGATCAACCACGGGGATGGCTTCGTCACCCGCTACGCGCACAACGAGCGCACGCTGGTGTCCGTCGGCCAGACCGTGAAGCGCGGCGAACCGGTCGCCCTCATGGGATCCACCGGCCGCTCGACCGGCCCCCACGTGCATTTCGAAGTCCTGCGCAACGGCCGCCAGGTCGATCCGCTCTCCTTCGTCGGACGCTGACTCCCTTCCCTTGAATTGCCCCGCCCGCGAACCAATTGGGCGGGTGAGGCGTCTCATGGGTACAATACGCCGCTTTCGAGTGCCCGCCTGTACGGTAAGTGCTTGTCGGGAAAGATGTTTTCCCCCAAGCGAGTCAAACTTTGCGACAGCTTCTCACCCGCGTTTTTGGCAGCCGCAACGAGCGCATCATCCGCGGCCACGGCCGCGCCGTGCGCGTCGCCAATCAGCTCGAGCCGCAGATCAGGGAACTCAGCGATGAGGCGCTGCGCGCGAAAACCGACGAGTTCCGCCAGCGGTTGAAGGACGGCGCGACGCTCGATCAGCTGCTGCCCGAAGCTTTCGCGGTGGTGCGCGAGGCGGCGCAGCGCACCCTCAAGATGCGCCACTTCGATGTGCAGCTGATCGGAGGCATCACGCTGCACAAGGGCATGATCTCCGAGATGCGCACCGGCGAGGGCAAGACGCTGGTCGCGACGCTGCCCGCGTACCTCAACGCGCTCAGCGGCGAGGGCGTGCACATCGTCACGGTGAACGAGTACCTCGCGCAGCGCGATGCGGACTGGATGGGGCCGGTATACCGCTTCCTCGGTCTCACCGTGGGCGTCATCAAGAACGCACAAACCGCCCAGGAAAAGCGCGCGGCCTACGCCTGCGACATCACTTACGGAACCAATAACGAGTTCGGCTTCGATTACCTGCGCGACAACCTCGCTTACCGCCTGGAAGAGCGGGTACAGCGGGCCTTGAGCTTCGCCATCGTGGACGAGGTCGACTCCATCCTCATCGACGAAGCGCGCACCCCGCTCATCATTTCAGGGCCTGCCGAGGAGAGCACCGAGCTGTACCTGCGCATCAACGAGCTCGTGCCGCGCCTCACGCGCCAGAAAGAGGAGGACGGCCCCGGCGATTTCGCCGTCGATGAGAAGACCAAGCAGGTCCATATCACTGAAGCCGGCCACGAGCACGTCGAGCAGCTCATGCTGCAGTCGGGGCTCCTCAAGGAGGGCGAGAGCCTCTACGACCCGGCCAACATCCGCCTGATGCATCACCTGAACGCCGCGCTGCGCGCCCACGCGCTGTACAAGCGCGACGTCGAGTACATCGTGCGCGCAGGCGAGGTGATCATCGTCGATGAGTTCACCGGCCGCACCATGCCCGGGAGGCGCTGGTCGGACGGGCTGCACCAGGCGGTGGAGGCGAAGGAAGGCGTACGGGTGCGCGAGGAGAACCAGACGGTTGCCTCGATCACTTTTCAGAACTACTTCCGGCTCTACAAAAAGCTCTCCGGCATGACCGGCACCGCCGACACCGAGGCGCCCGAGTTCCTGCAGATCTACGGGCTCGAGGTGGTCGTGATACCGACCCACCGGCCGATGATCCGCAAGGACAACGCGGACTACGTCTACCTGACGCAGAGCGACAAGTTCAAGGCCATCATCGAGGACATCCGCGATTGCGTGGTGCGCGCGCAGCCGGTGCTGGTCGGCACCACCTCGATCGAGACCTCCGAATTCCTCTCGGGCCTGCTGCAGAAGGAAGGAGTCGCTCACCAGGTGCTGAACGCCAAGCAGCACGAGCGCGAGGCGCACATCGTTGCCCAGGCCGGACGCCCCGGCACCGTCACCATCGCCACCAACATGGCCGGGCGCGGCACCGACATCGTGCTCGGCGGCAATCTCGAGGCGGAGCTCGCCGCCGCCGGCGCGCTCGATGATGCGGCGCGCGAGCAGCTGCGCACGGAGTGGCAGGCGCGGCACGACAAGGTCGTCGGCGCCGGCGGTCTACACATCGTCGGCACCGAGCGCCACGAGTCGCGCCGTATCGATAACCAGCTGCGCGGCCGCTCCGGACGGCAGGGAGATCCGGGCTCGAGCCGTTTCTACCTGTCGATGGAAGACAATCTCATGCGCATCTTCGGCGACCCGCTGCGTACGCAGCGCCTGCTGAAGATGGCCGGCATGAAGGAAGGCGAGGTGATCGAGAGCGGCATGCTCACGCGGCAGATCGAGAAAGCGCAGCGCAAGGTCGAGTCCCACAACTTCGACATCCGCAAGAACCTGCTGCTGTTCGACGACGTCGCCAACGATCAGCGCAAGGTGGTGTACGCGCAGCGCACCGAGATCATGGGCACCGAGGAGCTCGCGAATGCCATCCAGGGGTTGCTGGAGGATTCGGTCGGCACGTTGCTCGATCAGCATCTTCCCCGCCAGGCGGCCCCGGAAGACTGGGACCTCGAGGGTTTGCGCAGCGCGGTGCAAAGGGATTTCAACACCAGCATCGACCCGCAGGGGTGGCTCAAGCAGGAGCCGGAGCTCGCCGCCGAAGCGCTGCGCGAGCGCGTGGTGCGCTCGGTACAGCAGGTCTACGAGGCCAAGGTGGGCCGCGTTGGCGCGCCGATCATGCGTCACGTCGAGAAGGAGATCATGCTGCGCAAGCTCGACCAGCACTGGCGCGAGCACCTGGCGGCCATGGACTACCTGCGCCAGGGCATCCACCTGCGCGGCTACGCGCAGAAGGACTATCGGTTCGAGTTCAAGCGCGAGGCGTTCGAGATGTTCGCCGCCATGCTCGAGCGAATCAAATACGAGACCGTCTCGCTCATCGCCACCGTCGAGGTGCGCACCCAGGAGGAGATCGAGCGCGAGGAAGAGGAGCGCCACCGCCGGCTGATGCGCGCGCTGCAGGCGCAGCACGCGGAGGCGGCCTCCGCGCTCAGCGCCGTCGGGGGCGCGCCCGAACCTGCACCCGGCGCGGTGCCGCCGGCGCCCGAGCGTCGTGCTGCAGGCGCGACCGGCCCGGCGGGTGCGCCATCTGCAGGCGCTCCACCACTCCCTCCGCCGGAGCTCCCGGGCACCTTCGTGCGCAGCGAGCGCAAGGTCGGGCGCAACGAACCCTGTCCGTGCGGGTCGGGTAAGAAGTACAAGCACTGCCACGGCGCGCTCTCGAGCGTCGAGTAACGGGTCGCAGTCCCGGTGCCCGCTCGCACGCTCCGGCCCCAGGTGCTCGTGGTGGCAGCGGCACTGTTCGATCCTGCAGGCCGCGTGCTGATTGCGCAGCGGCCGGCCGGCAAGCCGCTCGCCGGGCGCTGGGAGTTTCCCGGCGGCAAGGTGGACGCGGGGGAGGGCGAGCGCGATGCGCTCGCGCGCGAGCTGCGTGAGGAGCTCGGGGTCGACCTGGTGGCTGCGCGCCCGTTCATGCGCCTCACCCACGCGTACGAGGAGCGCGATGTGGAACTCTCGCTCTGGATCGTGGAACGCTTCGCGGGTGAGCCCCGCTCGCTCGATGCCCAGGCCCTGAAGTGGCTCGCCCCGGCAGAGCTCGGCTCGGAGGATATTCTCGAGGCCGACCAGCCTTTCATCGAGGCGTTGCGCGAGCTCGGCACACCAGGCTGACCCCGGGTGGGTCCTGAGGACGTGTACAATTATTGGCCACACCCGAGGCGGAAATTTCCATGGCAGCGCAGAACGATCTTCCTGAGGTCCAGATCGATCCCAAGGGGCTCTATCGCGAGGACGTGTTCACCGACCGGCGCGCGGGCAGCATCCGCCGGCTGACCCCGGTCACCGTGGACGGCGCACCCGATGCGACCCGGCCGGTGCTGTTCTCCGGGCAGACTCAACTGCTGACTCCGGCCGGCGTGTTACCGCTCGGGTTTGAGATCGAGGCGAGCACGCTCGATGAGGCGCTGCGGAAATTCCCCGAAGGCGTGAAGGCGGCGCTCGAGCAAGCCATCGATGAAGCGCGCGAGCTGCGCCGCGAAGCCGCATCCCGCATTGTCGTGCCCGATGTCGGTAGTGCCGTGGGTCCGGTGCCAGGCCCCCAGGGTGGTGGCGGCAAGATCAAGTTTCCGTGAAGGCTGCCGTCGGCCCGCGATGAGGATGCAAACCCGCTTCGCGCCGGCCGCCCTGCTCGCGACCGCGGGCAGCCTCGTCTTCCTCCTTGGCGCGTGCGGCCACGAGCTGGTAAGCGGTGGCCCCCACACCTTCCCCGGCAGTGGGCCCGGCGGGAAGCCAATGACCACGGTGACGGACGCAGCGGTTGGCGCACCGGCGGCGGCGAAGACCATCATCTATCCGGTCACGACCCGCGGCCCCGTTGCCGAGAACTACTTCGGCACGAAGGTCGCCGATCCCTACCGCTGGCTGGAGAATCTCGATTCACCGGAGGTACAGGCCTGGGTCAAGTCGCAGAACGATCTCTCGCAGCCGCGCCTGGCGGAGCTGCCGGCCCGAGCCTGGCTCGAGACGCGGCTCGCGCAGCTGTGGAATTACGAGCGCTATGACGCGCCGCTCAAGCGCGGCAACCGCTACTTCTACCTGCACAACGACGGACTGCAGAACCAGAGCGTGCTGCAGGTCACCGACTCCCTCACCGCACCCGGCCGGGTGCTGCTCGATCCGAACGGCGTGCGCGAGGATGCGACCGTCGCCATTTCGGATTTCATGCCGGACCCCGCGGGAAACATCGTCGCGTACGCGCTCTCCGATGGCGGCACGGACTGGCAGGTGTGGCACTTCAAGCGCGTCAGCGGCGGAAATGACTATCCCGAGGAGCTGCGTCACACCAAGTTCTGGGGCGTTTCCTGGGCGCGCGATGGCTCGGGGGTGTACTACAGCCGCTATCCCGCGCGCGCGGATGGCCGCGGCGACGACGCGGGCCGCCCTGCGGTCTACTTTCACCGGCTCGGCACGCCGCAGGATCGCGACTCTCTGGTGTACGAGGTCACCAATCACCCGACGCGTATCCCGAGCGCGCGCGTAACCGAAGACGGGCGATACCTGATCGTCACTCTGGTCGAGGGTTACGAGAGAAACGGCGTCGATGTGCTCGACCTGCGCGAGCCGGGTGCGAAGCCGCACCCGGTGTTCGCGGACTGGGAGGCGCTCTACACCTTCATCGGCTCACGTGGCCACGAGCTTTACTTCCAGAGCACGTATCGTGCCCCGCTCGGCCGCGTCATCGCGGTCGACGCGCGGGCACCGGTGACCCGCCGCACGATCGTGCCCGAGGGCGCTGCGGCTCTCGAAGCGGCGACCTATGTCGGTGGACGCTTCATCGCCCGATACGTCGAGAACGCTCACGCGGTGGCCCGGGTGTATGAGCGCGACGGCCAGCCGGTGGGCGAGGTGGCACTACCGGGGCTCGGCCGGGTCGAGGGGTTCGAGGGCGAGGGCGCGCAGACCGAGACCTTCTTCTCCTACACGGACTACCTGACGCCGCGCAAGATCTATCGGTTGGACGTTCCGGCGAACCGCGCAACACTCTGGCGCGAGCCGCAGACCTCAGCGCTCACCGGGCAGTTCATCACCGAGCAGGTCTTCTACTACAGCAAGGACGGCACCCGGGTGCCGATGTACATCACGCACCGGCGTGGCAGCACACGCGATGGCAACCAGCCACTGCTGCTTTACGGCTACGGTGGGTTCGATGTGTCGCTGACGCCCATGTACCGGCCCTCGGTCGAAGCCTGGCTCGAGATGGGCGGCACCTACGCGGAGGCCAACCTGCGGGGCGGCGGCGAGTACGGTGAGACCTGGCACAAAGCCGGCACGCTCACGAACAAGCAGCACGTTTTCGACGATTTCATCGCGGCGGCGGAGTTTCTCGTGGGTGAGAACTACACGCGCCGGGCGCGGCTCGGGATCTACGGTCGCAGCAACGGCGGACTGCTGGTCGGTGCGGTGCTCACGCAGCGGCCGGATCTTTTTGGCGTGGCGCTCCCTGCGGTCGGGGTGCTCGACATGCTGCGCTACCAGACTGCGAGCGCCAACGCGCGGCAATGGTCATCCGACTACGGGCTGGCTGAGGACCCCGAGCAGTTCCGGGCGCTCTACGCCTATTCACCGGTACAGAACGTCAAGAAGGGCGTGTGCTATCCGCCGACGCTCATCACCACGGCGGATCACGACGATCGCGTGGTGCCCTGGCACAGCTACAAGTTCGCCGCCGCCCTCCAGGCCGCTCAGCTCTGTCCGAACCCCATCCTGCTGCGCATCGAGACGCGGGCCGGGCACGGTGCGGGCAAGCCCACGCGGATGCAGATCGAGGACGTCGCGGATCAATGGGCGTTCCTGGCGAAGTGGCTGCAGGTGTCGCCGCCACCGGCGGCCGCGCAATAGCGCGCTCCACGCTAAGTCAGCTCACATCGGGGATCATAAAGACCCTGATATGGAGGGTCGCGGGGTCGAAAATCGCCACGAGGCGCCTCGAGCCGCCCCACATGATGAGGCTGTTGCGTTGATCCGGCTCAAGACCGGCGCGCGCCAATCGGGAATGCAGGTACTCCTTCTCCTTGTTGTTCAGGTACGTCATGTCGTCCAGCTTTGTGAGTTGGTCGCGCAGCTTCGGCAGCCCCTGTGCCCAGGGCTTGAAGTAACGAGGCATGTCGACCACGTCCTTGCCGCTGCCGAAGGAGGCATCGTTGATGATGTGCATGGCCTTGTCGGGATCATCCGGTAACGGTGCCCAGATCCAGCGCGGCAGGCTGTACCAGTGCGGGGCGAACGACGGGTTCTGGCGCAGGGCCAGCGCGGCCTCGCTCTTATCGATGTCGGAGGCCTGCACGCACTCCAGGCTGTTCACCGAGAAGGCGTAGTAGAGTGGCCGGCCGCTCCAGAGCGTCACGGTGCCGTACGCCAGCGCTGCAAGCTGCACCGTCACGATAACCGCGATGTCGCGCGCCAGCACACTGAGAGGCTTAGTGGGACTGGCGACGATCAGCGTGAGCGCTGGACCCATTACCAGGTCGACCATGACCACGATTCCGACCACGTGCAGCACGCTCGCGAGGTACCAGCCCGGCCAGCGGTACCAGCCGAGATAGAGCAACCCCAGGACCAGCGTGAGCACAGCCGCGCTGCCCAGTACGTGCAGGCCGAATGCCCTGAGCCGAGAACTCATGGAGCTAAGTTTCGTCGCTCGAGCGCCGATCTTCCGTGACGGACTTCTCTGGCGATGGTGCACTCTCGCCGGGGATAGCCCGCTGTCCCGAAAGCCAGGCACCGAGATCGATCAGTCGGCAACGCTCGCTGCAGAAGGGCCGGAAAGGGGCGGTCTGCCAGTCCAAATCCCGGTGGCACGTCGGGCACTTGACGTGGGTAGGGCTCATCGGACTGATCCGTCGCGGCCGGTCAGGCGCAGCAGCTCAGCATGAAGGGGACATCATTCGCCGTCTGGGATGGGCGTGTGGTGATGCCCTGCCAGGAGAGGAAGCGCACGCTGCAGCGGTGGTGACTGCCGCTGATCTCCGGGTACAGGCCCGCGGAAGCCGGCAGCGAGATCCGCAGCAGCTGCAACGGATTGTCCCGCTCGAAGGTGATGTTGAAGGTGCCGCCGACGGCAATCTCCTGGCGCGTACGACCATTCTGCCGGGTGAGCCACAGAAGCTCGGCAATGGCGTCGCACATCGGCCGCAGCAGCCCGAGCCATTGATTGAAGCTGCGCATGCGCGCTTCATCCGGCTGCGCAAGCCAGAAGTAGTAGTCGGGCAGGTCGAATTCGCAGGTACCGCCGGGGATGGCGCTGCGAAGCTTGATGGCGTTGAGGAACTCGGAGTCCCGGAGCGGCTGCAGGAACGCCGAGCCCGCGCTCATCAGATCCGAGCGCAGACGCAGGAGATTCGACACCAGCGTCTTCAGCCGCTGCGCATCGACACCCGGGCGCGACTGAAACTCATTCAGAGTCGCAAGGTGGCTTTCGAGCTCCTTGAGCACGTCCGAGCGCACATCGCCGCGCGTGGTAATGGCCAGGATCTCGATCAGGCTCGCCATCGCCGCACGGCTGCCCCAGGGGTTGGCCATCTCGTTGTGGTGCAGCGCCTGGTTGTAAAGGAAATCGAGCCGCAGAAAGGTGCGCATCCGCTCATTCAGCGGCTGCTCGAATATGAGCGTCCCGGGCGCACTGGCTGGTGCCCCGGAGAGCTCCGTCTCGGGTGCGGCGGATTGCATGACGGCGCTATTCTGCTTGAGTGCTGCGCCGCACGTAAACGGCGCGTGCTTTCAGACGCGCTGGCGGGCCGCGAGCTCCAGGTATCGGGCGTGAAGCGCCGCCACCTGATCGCGCACGGCGCTCATGTCCGAGTCGTTGTGGATGACATCGTCCGCGGCCTTCAGCCGCGCGGCACGCGAAGCCTGTGCCTTGAGAATGGCCTGTACCTGCTGCGGCGTCGAGCCATCACGGTCACGCAATCGGCGGACCTGCAGCTCCTCATCGCAGTCCACCACCAGCACCCGATCCACGTGCGCGGCGAGGTTCTTCTCCACCAGCAGCGGAATCACGAGGATCTGATAAGGACCGCCCGCCACCGCCGACCGCGCCTCCAGCGCCGCGCCGATGGCCGGGTGCGTGAGCGCCTCCAGGTCCGCGCGTGCCTTTGGGTCAGAGAACACGATATCGCGCAGCGCTGGTCGATCGAGATGACCGTCGGCAGTAAGGATTTTCGGCCCGAAGCGCTCCACGAGACGCTCGAGGGGCGGCTGCCCCGGCTCGACCACATCCCGGGCGATCTGGTCGCTGTCGAGGATCGGCACCCCGAGCGCGCCAAAGAATTTCGCCGCGGTCGACTTGCCGCTGGCAATTCCGCCGGTGAGGCCTACCCGGTAGGCGCGTGTGCTCATGCGCTCATGGGTGGCTGTTGAACAGGCCGAGATAGCCACTAACGATCGGCCGCCCGAACATCAGTATCAGCCAGCCGGCGCCCGCGAGGAACGGGCCGAACGGTATCGGAGCGGAGCGGTCGTGCCCTCGCATGATGATCATGCCCAGGCCAACCATGGCACCTGTTCCCGCCGCGATCAGGATGATCGGCAGAAGCATCTGCCAGCCGAGCCACGCCCCGAGCGCCGCAAAGAGCTTGAAGTCGCCGTAGCCCATCCCGTCCTTACCGGTGAGAAGGCGGAACAGATGATAGACGCTCCACAGGCTCACGTAACCGGCCATGGCACCGATTAGGCTGGACCGGGTGTCCACCGGCACGGTCGACCCCCCGACCTGCGTGCTCCAGAGGCTGATGAACAGGCCGAGCCACAGGAGCGGAAGCGTGAGGCTGTCGGGTAACAGCTGGTGATCGATGTCGATGAAGGTGAGCGCGATGAGAAACCAGTTGAGCACCAACGCCGCAAGCGCAGGCCAGCCAAATCCGAACTTCCAGGCAATGAGCGCTGACAGCACTGCCGTGAGGGCTTCGACCAGCGGATAGCGGGCGCTTATGGGTGCACCGCAGCTCGCACACTTGCCGCGCAGGAGCAGCCAGGAAAACAGTGGAACGTTGTGCCGGGCGCGGATCGGAGCCCGGCAGACTGGGCAGGCCGAGCGCGGCACGATGAGATTGAAGCGCTCGGGAATACTGGCAGGCACAGTCGCAGGAGGGGTCGAAGCTGCAGCGGGCGAGTCCGTGGGCGAGCCCTCCGCACACTGCTCGCGCCATTGCCGCTCGAGCATGAGCGGGACGCGGTAGATCACGACGTTGAGGAAACTGCC
>Ga0306921_10005621_pt1 | contig 13029 bp, 9 predicted proteins | sample sta12Cox44000080_FD_203760 | JGI IMG/M metagenome (GOLD analysis project Ga0306921, IMG submission 203760) | Lab enrichment of tropical soil microbial communities from Luquillo Experimental Forest, Puerto Rico - statoxic.12C.oxic.44.000.080 (v2)... | ecosystem: Environmental > Terrestrial > Soil... | reverse complement strand
CTAGCCACCTGACCTCGTTTTAAAGGTCTAATTCGATGTCTCCGCGCGGCCGCGAGCAACAGATCAAAACGTTGCCATCCGTTGGTGGTTCCAAGGGCATAGGTCGATAGTCGACCTCACCGCCAATCAGAGCGCACTCGCAACTGTGGCAAACGCCCGTTCGACAGGACCACTTCACCGGAACGTCACACGCTTCTGCCAGTTCCAGCAGGCTCTGAAAGTCCGGGCGCCAGGGGACTGTCAATCCACTTCGCGTAAAGGAAACTCGAGGTCCGGTGCCGGCCGCTCCTCCAGGTTGGTGTGCTGGCCGCCTTGGTACGCTGCTGATGCCTGGTTGCATGGCTTCGCCAGGTCCGAAAAGTTCCGTAAACACTCGGCCGGGTGAAACGCCCCAATCGTTGAGGCTTGATTTAAGACCGCTGAGGAAGCCGGGCGGTCCACATAAATAGAAATCGGCGTCACGCGGCACACCAAGTTGCTTGATCATCGGGAGACCCAGGTGCCCTGGTGCATCGTACTCCTGTCCCAATCGGTCCCCGGGGTTTGCTCGGCTATAGCAGATGTAGCCACGCCCACATTGCAGCGACTTAAGCAACGCTCGCGATTCCTCTCGAAAGGGGTGCTCGTTGCCGTTGCGAGTCCCGTAAAGCCACCAGACCTCGCGACGAGAAGCTGTAGAAGCCAGCTCATGAAGCATAGCAAGCAAAGGAGTCGCGCCGATGCCCGCACTGAGCAGCACGACCGGCCGTTCGTCCGCCCGCAGTGTAAAAGTCCCTCGCGGCGCGCTCACTTCCAGGACATCTCCAACTTTGACACGATCACACAAGAACGTGCTTCCTAGTCCGTGAACTTCCTGCTTTATGCTCACGCGGTATGTGCCGGCCTTTGGCGCCCCAGACATCGAATAGCTGCGGAGAACCGGAGGCATATCTGGTGTCGGACGAAACTTCAGTACCAGGAACTGGCCGGGCAGGCCGAAAGGGAGTGGATTTCCATCCATACCTTCAAACGTTAAAGAGATTACGCTGGCGCTTTCTCGCTCCACCCGCCCCACTCTGAGCAGCCGGAAACCGGGCCACACTGGTGGCCGGCTCACGACACCTGTGAGTCCGGCGTTTCCTGTCGAAGCTTCGTTGCCTTTCTGATCGAGCAAAGTTTGCAAGGAAGTTTTCCATCCCAGGCTCAACGCCGGTATGCGCAAGGAGCGCTTCAGCAGCTCGCCTGAGTGCCCCGGCAGGTACAAGAGAGCGTCAATTTCAGCAACGGTCACGTGCTCGGGTCCGTCTGCGATCTTCACGATTTCGTCGCCCGCGCCCACCTCGCCTTCCTCGAATACGCGCACGTAAAAGCCAGGCCGGTGATGTGATACGAGCAAGGCCGCCATCTCCGCCTCTTCCATACGGATTCCCACTCGATAGCAAGTTACCCGCGGTTGCGTTACTTCAAAAAGCGCTCCCCCGATTCGGTAGCGGTCGCCGATACACACTGCATCGTCTGCCAATCCCTCAACCGTGAAATTTTCGCCGAATTGCCCGAAGACAAAATTGTTGCGGCCCAGCTGACGTTCCCAATACCGGTAGGAATCGATCTGGTAGACCAAAACCGCCCGGTGCTCGCCACCATGCCCGGCGAGATCGCCTTGGCCGTCACCGTCGACATTCAGCCGCCGAACCAGGCGCCGGCCCTGGACCGGCTCCTTCCAGACACTCGTGTGCACGGTCTCGCCGTGCCACGAAATGTCACGCGGAAGTCCAACATTTACTGATAACAGGCGACTCATTTCTTGACATCCCGTTTACTGCCTGCTATTGGCGCAGCCTCTTCGGGCCACTCAAGTGCGGGTTGCCGCGCTCATAGAAGCGCAAAGGTCGACGCACATTACGGGAGAGCCCGATGCGCACGCTTCTGCCAATCGCACCGGTCGCCTGCGTGGTTGCGCCCAGCCACAGCGGGCCTGGGGCACACAAGTCCAACCCGTCTTGCCGGAGGTCGACCTTCATCGCTCTAGTCAATCGGCCTGGACCTCTGCCAATGTCCGTAATGCGCGTTTTCCCGCGAGAGCGAGCCATGCGCTCGATGCCTTCAAGCGGTTCGATGGCGCGCAACAACACTCCACCGCCAACCCCGGACCTCTCACTCGATACGTTTAGCAGGAAAGATGACCCGTAGCTGAAATGGACATAGGCGTGTCCACGTTGAAGAAAGAGCGAGCCATTTCGCGGCGTTTTTCCATGGAACGCGTGTCCGGCTGCATCGCCGATTGGGTAGGCTTCAGTTTCGACTATGCGTCCAGTTAGCCTACCGGTGCTAACGTGATGCACCACGACTTTACCGATCAAAAAGCGTGCTAACTTCACTGTGTCTATAGGGAGCTCCGCCCGGCGGAGACGCCTCAGCCGACGAACCGGACTCATTGGACCTGACAGTTTCAATTCAGCCCTTTGTGCTTCGCACGAACCCCTTCAACGATTCGATGCCACTACCCTAGTCGCGGGTCCAATCTTTATCGTCGCCTTTTCAACCTCGGCGCTGTCTAAACGCGGGATTGAGCGACATAACGGTGGCGTGGACAAAGCTGGACCATGCGGCGAAGCCGATTAGGCTGCGGTGCGCCGACGGATTTCTCCCTGCCAGCAGCGGGAAGAATCCGAGGGTGGCGTAGAGACTCATCATCATTGTGTCGCCCGTATCCGACTGCTCCGTGTGCAAGACACCGCCTATCATGGATTGAGTTTGCCGGGAGCGATAAGGGAGCGCGTCTGTCGTTAACCAGGAGCACTACGAATTCCGCCGGCTTGGTTTGGCTGGCGTTCGCCCGACGACTTGAACCTCAGAGGGACCTTCATAGAAGGTCTGACCAGGTGTCAGAGTCACTTCCTTTCCGCCCCTTACCTGCATCACGATCGAGCCCTCAAGGACATAGACAAACGCGTGCGCGTAGTGGCGATGTATTGGGTGCGCGGCGCCCGGTGGATACTCCACCGTAAGCATCAAACCTTCCTTGCCAGGGAGGTCCGCCAGGTCTTTTGACAGGACCGGCGTCACCTTCGCCTCTTCGGGCGCCTCTTTGGGCTCCAGTGTGAAGGACATCAGTCAAACCAGCAACAAAACTGATTTTGCAATCGTCATAAATCAACCCTTCGTTTGAATGAGGCCCGTTCGACGCAAACCAGCCCCCTTTGACGGATCCACTAGGGGGTGACCGTCGCCGCCTTCGCCGCGGACGAAGTGAGCCAGGTTTCGAAGCGTATCTCGCCGAGCCGCGCGTCATCACCAGGAAGCAGGGTTGTCTCGCTTATCTCAATGCCGTAGTAACGCGCGTGCGGGTCAGCGACAACCTCGCGCGGATCCTTGCGAGCGACTAGATATCGCCGGGCGAGTTCATCGAGGCGAAACTTTTCTGGTCCACCTACTTCAACGGTGCCATTCACTGGTGAGCCCACGGCGAGCCGGCCCACCGCACTGGCGACATCGTCGGCCGCCATGGGCTGGATGAACGCCGAGGGCAAGCGCACCTTGTTGCCATCCGTCGCAAAATCGGCGATGCCCTTAATGAACTCGAAGAACTGTGTCGCGCGAACAATTGAGTAGGGAATCGAGGAGCCTTTGATCAAGTTCTCCTGAGCCATTTTTGCGCGGAAGAACCCGCTGGCGAGCAAACGCTCAGTTCCTACGACCGACAACGCAACATGATGTCCAACGCCTGCGGCCGCTTCATAGGCAAGCAGGTTACGGGTTGAGGTCTCGAAGAACTTCATCACCGTTGCGTCCTCCCAGGAAGGAGAGTTCGTTACATCAACGACTACCGCCGCGTCCTTCAGCACTTCGGCCAGCCCCTCGCCGGTGACAGAATTGACACCGGAATTAGGTGACGCGGGTACTGCTTCTTGCCCATCCTCACGCAACTTGCTGACGAGTTTTGATCCGATAAGTCCGCTACCGCCGATCACCGCGATTTTCATGATTACCTCCTAGATTTCTCGATCTTTGCAGGTCGGGTCTGCCGATCGTACTTGTTAAGACTGAACATTCCGTCGTTCGCTCTGCATGATGTTCGACTCCCATGGCCCGCTCCAGACATTCGCAAAAGTCGCACGCGTTCGGAAGGAGCCGTTTTCCAATGGTCTTCTCAATACATCCTACTTGAAACCACTGCTATGGCTTAGAGTTATCCACGCAAGAACGTTTAGAGCTGAGGCACCTTCACATATCGACCGCTACCGCGAGCGAGGGCTATTGGGCTCGGGACCAAGGTACGTGGCCAGGAACCAGGTGTTGCCGCAGGGGTCGGTAATGGTGGCGGCGCGATCGCCGTACGGGGCGGTGTAGGGCGGCTTGTCGCCTTTCGCGCCCGAGGCGATGGCTTGAGCATAGACGACGTCGGTGTCAGGGACGTAGATGTGGAGATAGGACTGCGTCGGCTGAACTTCCCCGCGGGCCTCGTCGATTTCGATGGTGGCGCCGGCGATCTCGATGGTGGCGTGCAGGACTTTGCCGTCAGGCGACTTGTGAAGACCGGTGGTATGCGCGCCGAAGGCGGCTTCGATGAAGGGAATCATGTTGTGGGCATCGCGCAGGTGGAGATAGGGCTGGACCGTAAGAAAGCCCTCGGGGCCTGCAACGCGGCTCCTGCGCGTGGCGATGTACCAAGTATTTCCGAAGGGATCTTTGGCCTCGCCCCAATGGTCTCCCGAAGGATGGTCGTCCGTGGGCGCATACACGGGCGTGGCGCCAGCCGCCAGGGCGGTTGCGTAGGTGGCGTCGGCATCAGTCACATAGAGATGCGTGGTCATGATGCGCTGAGGATACTGTTCGTTGGCGTCGCCGAGCTCGATCACCGAATTTCCGATTGCGACTTCGGCGTGCATGATCGAGCCGTCAGCGCGTGGGACGCGAACACGTTCGGCGCCGCTGAAGGCCCCAACCAGGAAGTTGATGAACTTCGGCGCGTTGTTGACTAAGAAATACGGCGCGATGTTAGGGAAGTTTTCACGGCGGAATTTAAGGGGTTTTGCCGTCCTTGCAGATGAGGAAGCCTGGTTCATAGCGATTCTCCTTTGCAAATCGGTTTTGAGACGAACTTTAAACTCGGGATGCGGCAGCTCACGCAGTGGCCCGACAAGTGTAAGGAGCTTGGCGACGTTCGGGTTCCTACGCGACGCTGGGCGCTGTTGCGGGCGCGCGAGAAGAGTGCTGATGGCGAGATCGAGTTGTTCGGCAGGAGGACGCTTAGTCATGGCGTTCCTCCATTTTTTCCCGCAGAGTTTGTAGCGCGCGGAACTGGAGCTGCTTTACCGCGCCTTCGGTTTTGCTCAGACGTTGAGCGATTTCTTTAATACTGCGCTCTTCAAGGAAACGTTCGCATACCACGCGGCGTTGAATTTCGGGAAGCTTCTCGACGAGGCGAAACAAGAAGGCTTCGCGGTCGACAGACTCCATTTCATTTGAGGAAATGTTTGCCCGAGTTGGTGAGCCGAGGGTGTCGGCATTGCCGCTTCGTTCGCGATTGGCTCGTTTGTACTGGTCGGCGATGGCGTTGGATGCGATGCGGTAGAGCCAAGCGGCGAAAGAAGTGCCACGCCATTCATAAGTGGAGAGGTTCGCGAGCGCTCTGTGAAAGACTTCCGACGTAAGATCCTCGGCCGCAGCGCGGTCATGGCCGCGACCGACAATGAAAAGGTAAAGGCGCGCGAAATGGAGCTCGTAGAGAGCCTCAAACTTCGACAGATCGGCCCGCGCGGCTTCGACGAGCAAACGCTCGTCCGTAGCTTGCGACGGCTTCCTTGCCTGACGTCTCGCGGCCACCATGGCTCTGCAACTATAACTGCTGAGAGTTTCCAAAAGTTACGGTGGGCTCTGTGTTCGAATCGGCAAAGCCCGTACTGGCCCCTAGGGTAGCACCCCTTAATCAGACGGCTTTTGGCCCGAAGCACTCTCCCTTTGGCGACCAGCCGTCCCTATGGGTTAGCCCGGGCGAAGCTTTAGCTGTCGGAGGTGCCTCCTACGTCCAAACGCTTCACGGTGATCCCTGTGCATACCGGTGGACAGAGAAGAACTAGCGATGCGTCTCTGAACCAGCGGGTGCTGAGTTCAGTTTTTGAACACCGAGCGCTTCCCCCTCGACCTATCCATTTCGGTTAGTCCAGAGTTGACAGAGGTAGGGCGCGGGCGTAGCGTCAATCTTGCTTCTGTTGGTCCCGCCCTTCAGGCCGCCTGTTAAGGAGTGCTTTGCGGTGCAGAGATGCGTATCAGTTCAGCCCCGCTGATTCCATCTCTTATTCAGGCTCAGAAATTCGCGCAGATTTTCTGGCGGAAAATCGCAAGGGGCGGTATGGGAGAATTCAAATCGCCGAGACCCGCCATGGAGAGTCATCAAATTCAGATCACAACTGTCCGTCGCATCGGAACAAGCGGCTGCTACATCTTCAGAGAACGCAGGAACGCCGACGAGACTGGCAGGGAGTGTCAAAAAAGTTTGATCACTTTACTTGTAAACAGGGACGAACCCCAGGGGCCTTGCAAATCAGCACCGCACCAATCTTACCCGTGCCCGGATGGAGGACGAAATGAAACGAGGTTTTTTGGCAATCATGTTGAGTTTATCTACCGGTCTCTGGCTACTTGTGAACGCGCCAGGTCTGGAAGCCCGCCCAGATTCGAAGGAGGCCGACCGCCTCAATAACTCAGCCCTGGTGATGAAAGAGGCTATGGGTATGCCATCACGGATACCGCAGGGGCTTCTTGATAAGGCGTACTGTGTGATTGTCATTCCTTCCGTACTTAAGGGGGCTTTCGGCGTTGGAGGAAGCTACGGTCGCGGCGCCATGAGTTGCCGGGGTGGCGAAGATTTCAAGGGGCCATGGTCCCCGCCAACGATGATGGCACTTGAAGGAGGAAGTGCTGGGTTCCAGGTTGGGGGACAGGCGACGGATTTTGTGCTGTTGGTGATGAGTAAGCGGGGTGCTACTTCGATTCTCAGCGGAAAGTTCAAGATAGGTGGCGACGCCGCGGCGTCGGCGGGCCCAGTGGGTCGGGATGCCCAGGCGAATCTTGACGTATACATGCGGACCACGATTTTGAGCTATTCGCGGTCCCGGGGCTTGTTCGCCGGCGTCTCGCTGGAAGGCTCGACGCTGCGCCCTGATAATAAGGCCAACAAAAGGCTGTACGGCAAGGAGGTTAGCGCCAAAGGTATTGTGCTTGACGGCGCCGTGCCCACACCCCCCTCAGCGGAAAAACTAATCTCGATGTTGAATCAATATGCCAAGAATCCGGCGACGACGTCCGCGTCCGCTCACACCGCTTCGTCTCCCACTTCCAATCGTCCGCCGGTGGGGTCCTGTTATGCCGACCCGGTCGAGGTTATCTCCGGCTCGGGTAACACCGTTTTGGTCCGCGCCGACGCTAGCGATCCTGACAACGATCCGCTGACCTATACCTGGACGGCGGCGGCCGGCACCATCGAAGGCAATGGGTCCCAGGTCCACTGGAACCCCGCAGGCGCGGCAGTGGGCGCTTACTCTATCACGGTACGTGTGGATGATGGTCGCGGGGGCACGGTGAGTTGCGTTGCGCAGGTCCTCGTGGCTGCCCGCCAGCCTACGTTGAGCTGCTCTGCCAGTCCAAGTTCTGTTCATCCTGGTGACCGGGTGCATATCACGGCATCGGCCAGCAACCCCAGCAACGATCCGCTCACATTTGCTTGGCAATCGAGCGGCGGCCGCATTGTCGGCTCGGGCCCCGAAGTTGAACTCGATACTACGGGTATAGAGCCTTCCCACTACACCGTGACCGGCCAGATTAACGACGGGCGAGGTGGCACCGCTGACTGTCGAGCCGAATTCAGTGTCGAAGCTCCGCCGCATTCCGGGACGGGACACTAGAGAAGCGGACCAAGCGTTGTCCTAATACCGAGCGGAGCCCGTAACCCGACCGTGCACTGCAGTGCAATTTGACTGGCCTCTAAAGGGGCTCGTCCGCTACTTATCTTTGGCGCATAGCCGCCGCGAACTTTCGCGCAACGCGGGAAGCCGTGTTAGTCGAGTCATCTGCGCTATAGCGGAAGACGCAAATGAGCTTTACACCCTCGCCGATCCGTCCGATTCTCGAGTGTCAACGAGCCCCCGTGAGCCTCTGCAATCTGCCGGCTCAATACGAGCCCGATGCCCGAGCCGCCCGGCTTTGTGGTGAAGAACGGTACAAACAGGTTCGCGGGATTCGAAATCCCGGGCCCTTCGTCAAGTATCACCAAATCGACCTGTGAGAGGCCTGCCGACCATTCTACGCGCACGCTGCCTCCGGTTTCGCCGGCTGCATCAGCGGCATTGCGTATCAGATTAATGAGCAACTGCTCTAATTGGTCGCGATCCGCCTGAATGGAAACAGTCAGCCCGTCGACAATGGTGACCGGGATGCGGCGTTCTAGCGCCGCCACTCGTCGGACTAACTCGTCAAACTCGACAGGACTCAGTGTCGGTTTCGGCAATTTCGCAAGCCGTGTGTACGCCGACATGAAACGCCCCAATGCTTCGGTTCGCGAGCGGATGATCGCCAATCCTTGGCGGATATCCGTGAAAATCGAGTTTTCGCTTTGACCGATTTCCGTTCGTTGCACTGACGTCTCCAGGCTCTGCGCAACGGACTGAATCGGAGCCAGCGAATTATTCAACTCGTGCCCGAGAACGCGGATGAGCCGTTGCCACGCTTGTCTTTCCTCTTCACGAAGTGTTCGGCGCAAGTCCGTTAGAACGACAAGCTGATGCGGCACTCCTCCCTGGCGGAACGATCCCCGCCGCATTCCCCAGCGTCCCGTGCCCCCGGGCAACGCCAGTTCCATCGTTCTTACCGGATCTCCCTCCAGGCAAACCGCTAGCCCCAGTTCTGATGCCGTCAGACCCAGCAATCGTTCTGCGGGGCGGTCCATGAGGCGTTCCGCGGCACGGTTGACCAGTTTAAGTTTTCCCACCTCGTCGAACGTAAACACCGCCACATCGATCTCTTCCATCACCGTCCGCAACAAAGCCGTTGCTTCTAGCGCTCCAAGTCTCTGCTCGCGCAGCGTTTCGCTCAGGGCGTTCACCTCGATCATCACCTCGCCCATCGCGTCGTCTGCGCGTGCTCCTCGACCGCGCAGCGAGAAATCCTCCTCGCGCATCGCGGCGAGCAAATTCGACAGCGTCTGCAGCGAAAACACCACGCGGTGCCGCAGCGAAGCTGCGAATCCAAGCCACGCCCCCACAATAAAAAGGGTGAGTGTCCACGCCGTTTGAGAAGAGTACGGTCCAAACCACAGCAACAAGAGCGCAACGACCGACCCCGGAAGCCCTGCCGCGAGCGCGAGCAGTTGAACTCTTCGTTCGTAGGTAAGGCTCTTCATTCGAGGCCGAATTTTTGCAGTCGCCGATACAGGGCGCTACGGCTCAGGCCAAGTGCATCCGCGGCCTTGCTGACGTTTCCAGCATGCCGCGCTAGCATCCGTTGTATGAGGTGCTTCTCCACCTCTTCAAGGCTCATCTCCTCCAGGCGCAGCGTCCCTCCGAGTGAAGAAGCGGCACGCAAGCCCAGATCAACACCGCGAATCATCGGGCCGCTCGAAAGCAAGACCGCCCGTTCGATCGCATGGTCAAGTTCGCGTACGTTGCCTGGCCAAGGGTGCTCGCGCAGCGCTTGCATTGCGCCAGCGTCAAATCCTGAAATCGCCTTTCGATAACGGTCCGTGTACACGAGCAGAAAATGATTGGCCAGCAATTCAATGTCGTCGCCTCTGTCGCGCAAGCTGGGCAGGCGAATTTCGATGGTATTCAAGCGAAACAGCAAATCCTCACGAAAACGTCCCGCTGCTACCTCCGCATTCACGTCGACATTGGTCGCGGCAAGAACTCGGACGTTGACGCGGCGCGTGTGTGAAGATCCCACTCGTTCAAATTCACCGGTTTCCAATACGCGTAGCAGTTTTGACTGCAGATTCAAAGGCACATTGGCAATTTCATCGAGGAACAGCGTCCCGGAATCAGCGATCTCGAACCTTCCGATACGGTCCATCCGTGCATCAGTGAACGCTCCTTTCACGTGGCCGAACAACTCGCTTTCGAACAGGCCGCTTGACAGCCCGCCCGCGTTGACCGTCACCATCGGGCGGTTGGCCCTGCCGGACATCGCGTGCAGCGTTCGGGCAACGACCTCTTTGCCGGTTCCGTGCTCTCCAGTAATCAGAACATTCGCGTCCGAAGGGCCGATTCGCGCAAGCAGATTCAAAACCGGCTGCATCGCGGCTGATTCTGCAATCAGTGTGGGCCGCGCCTCCACGCTCAATAGCCGGTTCTCGGCTTCCAACCGCGTTGCGCGCCGCAAAGCTTGTCTTAAGTCGATCTGCGTCCGCAGGATGCTCAGTAGGCGCGCATTGTCCCAGGGTTTTTGCAGAAAATCCCGTGCACCCAAGCGCATTGCTTCCACGGCGAGCTCTAGGCTGCTCCATGCTGTCATGACGATGACGGGCAAAGTTCCGTCGAGCGACTGGATCCGGGAAAGCAGATCTAGACCTTCTTGCCCAGACGTTGTATCGCGCGTGTAATTCAAATCCATGAGCACCGCATCGAATTCGCGCGCCTCGATCGCGGCCAGAACTTCGGCCGGTGAAGAGGCCAGCTGCGTCTCAAACCCCTCGTTCTTCAACAGCAAGCGCAAGGATTCGCGGATGTCGGCCTGATCGTCGGCAAGGAGGATGCGATGCCGGTTTTGCGTCGCGGTTTTCATGAATGTAAAAAAGCTCCGGCTATTTTACTTTGGTTCGCAGCGAATCTGCAGGCGCTTCCGCGGCGCGATTATTCCGTCGCGCTATTCGTACCGCAACACCACCATTGGATCCACCTTCGTCGCCCGCCAGGCAGGCGCCCAGCAGGCGACTGCCGACACGGCTGCCAGTAGCGCAATCGCTCCACAGTAGGCGATCGGGTCAAGACGCGATATGCCGAACAGCAACGCGATCATGGCTTGGCTTACCGCTGCCGCGGCGAGAAGTCCAATGGTGGAGCCGAGTGTTACGAGAATCATGCCCTGACGCATCACGAGACCCAATATGCTGACACGCGAAGCGCCCAACGCCGACCGAATGCCGATTTCTCGGAAGCGCTCGGTCACACCTCCCGACAGCACTCCGTAAATCCCAATCGCAGCTAGAACAAGCGCAACCAGCCCGAACGCTTCGAATAGAATCAACACGAATCTTCTTTCTGCGGCTGAGGCTGCGACCAGGCTGTCCATGGTAGCGACATGCACGATGGCCTGCTCCGCGTCCGCCGACCAGACGGCTTTTCGAAGTGCGGGTGCGAGTGGCAGCGCAGCGCCTTCGGTGCGCACCACGAGGTACATTGCGTCGTCCTCGAACCACTGCTGCTCGGGTGTCAGATACACCGCGTCGAGGTCGGTTACCGCGAGAGACCTCTGCTTCACGTCGCCCACCACACCGACGATCGCATACCACGGCCGATCCATTGGGCCCACGTGTAGCCGCTTCCCGATGGGATCCTCCCCGGGGAACTCGCGCTTCGCTAGCGATTCACTGATTAGCACTGCTTGCGCTGCGGCGGCCACGTCGCGCTTGTCCAGAAAACGTCCCTGACGAAGCGGAATCCCCATCGTGTGGAAATAGTCAGGCGTGGCGGCGTAGAGAACCACGTCATAGCCGCGCCCGTCTTTCTCAAACGACGTACCGTAAGTGCCGGCCGTCAAAACTTCCCGTTTTTCACTCAGGGGCAACAGGCTTGTAAACGCAGCCGAAGCTACCCCGGGAACGTGACTCACTTCTTCGAGTACTTTGGCAAAGAACCGGCGCTTTGCTCCGTCTGCATCGAATTTGTGGCCCGACGTCTGTACCTGCATCGTCAGGACATGAAATGGATGAAATCCGGGATCAACCGCGAACACGCGCTCAAGGCTACGCAACAGCAATCCGGTGCTGACCAGCAACACAAATGCGAGCGAGACTTCCGCAACAACCAGGGCGTGGCGAGTTGTCCGGTGGCCGGCTGCCATCCGCTGTGAAGTCCGCTGGATGCCTTCCTGTAGATCCCTCCGCGAGGCGTAGAGTGCCGGCGCTAAGCCGACCACCATCCCAATGAGCGCAGTAATGGCGATTCCAAAAACTAGTACGATGCGATCCAGATGAACTGCACCCACTCGTGGCAAATCCGCAGGAGCCAGGACCAGCAACGCTCGTACCCCTATCTGTGCGACTGCTACTCCGAAAACGCCTCCAATCCCAGCAAGCAGCAAACTCTCGGTGAGCGCTTGCCGCGTCATTCGCACGGGCTCGGCACCCAGTACGACGCGCATTGCAAATTCGCCCCGGCGTTGTGCTGCGCGTGCGAGCAGCAGGTTTGTCACATTCACGCTGGCGATCGCGAGCACCAGCAACACTGCGCCAAACACGGCAAGCAGCGCTGGCTTTACGCTGCGTGTCACTTCATCCTGCAGCGGTTCGACGATGAATCCATATTTCAGCGCCGCCCATGGCGCGCGCGGAAACTCGGCTACAGGCATACCGGCGATGGTCCTAAGCTCCCGCGATGCATTTTCTTTGCTGACTCCCGGCCGCAGTCGTCCGAACATCCGCAAATGATGGCCCCACTCCACGGTATTGAGGTCGGTAATGTGTCCTGCGTCGTATTGCATCGGGGACCAAACCTCGGCTGACGGCGCGGGAACATTCTCAAACCCGCGTGGCATCACGCCCACAACCTCGTAGCTATCGCCATCCAGTGTAATGTTGCGTCCGACGATTCCGCGATCACCGCCAAAGCGCCGTTGCCAAAGGCCGTTGCTCAGAATCACTACCTTCAGACCGTGGAATGCGTCTTCGCCGGCCTCGAAATCGCGCCCCATTGAGGGCGATATGCCAAGCACGCGGAAATAGCCCTTGCTTACGCTCTGGCCTTCCAGCCGTTCCGGCTCCGCTGACCCAGTCACAGTCGGTCTCCACGGTTCCATCACGGAGACCCCATCGAAGGAATAGCTTCGACTGGATAATTCACG
>Ga0306921_10005615_pt1 | contig 13033 bp, 10 predicted proteins | sample sta12Cox44000080_FD_203760 | JGI IMG/M metagenome (GOLD analysis project Ga0306921, IMG submission 203760) | Lab enrichment of tropical soil microbial communities from Luquillo Experimental Forest, Puerto Rico - statoxic.12C.oxic.44.000.080 (v2)... | ecosystem: Environmental > Terrestrial >... | reverse complement strand
AAGATCAATATGAGCGCCAGGTGGTGACGCCGGATCCATCGCCATTCGCGCCTGGCGACCAGCCAGAATCCAGGCTTCGGCGGCGGTCTCATTTACGCTGCTGCCAGTCCACGTACGCGCTCATGCCAGGCCGCAGCTCCGGCACCTTCTCGACCGGATAGGCCCGGATCGAGAATGTCCGCAGATCGAAGTCGCCGGTGGCGCGGGTGGCGCGCCAGCTCGCATATTCGCCCTTGGTGGCGATCAACCTCACCTCGACGGTGATACGGCGGTCAGCCAGCGCCGGAATTCGCACGGCGAAGCGGTCGCCGACCTTCAGCGACTTGACCAGGTCCTCGCGCAGGTCGAAGTGGACCCACAGGTCGTTGAGATCGATCAGCGTGACCAGCGGCACGCCCGGGGAGACGTATTCGCCCGGCTCCACGTTGCGCTTGTAAACCTGCGAAGGCACCGGCGCGTAAACCACCATCTGGTCGATGATCGACTGCACCGCCGCGACGTCGGCAACCGCCTTCTGCACGTTCGCCACGGCGATCTCACGTTCCTCTTTGGTGTAGCCGTTGACTGCCTGCTCGTAGGCGGATTTGGCCTGATCCACGGCGCGTTCGCTTTCGTGCAGGGAATCGGTCGCCTGGTCGAGCCGTGCCTGCGGGGCATTGCCGTGCTCCGCGAGCTGGCTGGTGCGGTCGTAGGTCTTCTGTGCCAGGACGACGCTGGCCTGCGCCCGCTCCAGTGCCGCCTTGCGCGCCGCGATGACCTCGGCGCGCGTGCCGACATTGATGTTGGCGAGCTGTGCTTCCGCGACGATTTTGGCGGCCAGCGCCTGCTCGTTCTTTGCGATCGTCTCGGGGTTATCGATCTTGACCAGCACTGCGCCGGCCGCGACGTCTTGCCCGCGTTCGACGGGGATTTCGCCGACCCTGCCGTCGACCCGCGCCGCGATGTCGAACCGGGTCGCATCCACCTCGCCTTGCACCAGCAGCGGTTGCGGCCGCACCAGATACCAAATCGACAGGCCGACGACGCCGGCGACGACGAGGCCGACGATGATCGACGGAGTACGGGCGGTTGCGGGCCGGGCGTCCTTTGGTTGTTTTTTCGCCTGCAGGGGCGCGCGCGGCGTTGCATCACGCGGCGCCGACTCGTTCTTCTCAGGTGCAGCGGCGTTGCTCAATTCGCTAGGTCCGCGTTGCCCGCCAAAGTTCTGGTCCATGACATTATCGATTTAGGTCATCCGCGTCACCAACCACGCGCTGCGCACATCTGCGACACAGAGACGTGCAATGCGTGAGGCGTTCGAAAAGCGAAATCAGTGCCCGACCCCATACGACTTTCGACTAGGCCACGGCGAAGAGGGGGCTGGAACCCGTGCATCGGATTACAAAAGGAGATCATCACCCGAAGGGCCGAGACTGCGCTGTTCGCGCCTAGAGGGCGGTCCGGCACAGCCGAACGCGCCACATGTTTCAGAGATATCTTCGAACGCGGCGGCGATACTCCGCGTAGGCTTGGTCGTAATGCCCGCCCAAATATTCTTCTTCGCGCAAGACTTGACGGTGGAGCAGCCATGCGGCCGCGCCCAGAGCAATCAAAGTTGTCCAATTCGGGAAGATGAAGAATTCTCCGATCAAGATAATCGCAAAGGCCACATAAATGGGATTGCGACTGAAGGCAAAAACGCCGTCGGTTATGAGTCTGTCGGGATGGTCAGCGTCAATGCCGATTCGAAAGCTCTGCCGAAAGGAAATCAGGCTCCACAAGAACAGCAACAACCCCGCCAGGCAAAACAACACTCCGGTCCACGCGATGATCTCGGATTGGAAAAACTGGTGCGGCGTCACGGTAGGCCAGTGAAATGCCGCGGCGAACAGGACATAGAAATAGAACAGGGCAAATGGCGGGATCAAGAAATCGGTCTTGTCTATGCTACCGAATTTCATCGCTTTGATGCCCTGCCTTCGCAGGACAGAGATTCGGGTCAACACCATCCCAAGCAACAAAACGATTGTGAGTGCCCCGAGATATTTCGGCATCTAATATTGTCAGACCATCATGCAAGGCGCACCGAGCTGCACGTTCCGCTACAAGTTCGCCCCGCGATAATAACTGCTGCCGAGCGCCGGCCGTTTGGACTCAATTCGCAAGGTGCTCGGAACTGTCCACGGCTTGACGGGCGGATCGGTCGGCGACCGGACGCGGCGTCAACGTCCGTGCAACCTCGCAGGCGTGATCCGCGTTGCGGGCGATTTCGTCCAGGTAGGGCCGCACCACACGCCCGAGCGCCGTCAAGGCGATCGAAGGCTTTCGGTCAAACACCGCTCCGCCCAGCTCCCGCTCCAGCACGCTGATGGCGGTGGTCAGCGAGGGTTGCGAGACGCCGCAGCGACGGGCTGCGCGGGTGAAATTGAGCTCCTCGCACAGCGCCAGAAAGTAACGGACCTGCTGCATTTGCATGGTTATCGCCTCCCGTTCGGCGAGGAGTGCAAGCGCCACTCGCCTCCGACCACCGCGCCGAGGCTCGGATGGCCGGTCCTGCCACATGGTCAGCCTGGCACAGGCCGACCGGCTGGTCCTTGGGGAAAACCTGAATTGTTCTGAATCGAGGGGGGCCTGCCCCCTGCAGCGTCAAGCCTGCCGGCGTTCATGCCGGCGTCGGCAGGCTGTGATCGTCAATAATAGTATCGTTTTCGCTTGCCCCTGGGCGGAGCGGCCTCGGGCCCGCGGTAATATGGGTTCGGATTGCAAAACCCGCGGTTGCCAGCGATCACCTCCGAGACGCACTGTTCGAGGGTTCGCGTCTCCTGCCTATATGGATGATCACACGCTCAGCCTGCCGTGGAGAGGTCGAAAAGTCCTCAGGCCAGACCTGAATCGTTCTGAACACAGGTGGGACGCTGCCGCCCCCGCCTGTGCTGCCGGGAGACCGCTGCGGCCGAACGGGCGGTGCTGAATGGTTGGGCTCGGCCGCTGTCGCATCTCAGGACTGGTGGGGTAAGCTTTTGTTTGCCAACCGAAGCTGAATTGATGGTCAATCGGCCTTTGCCCTGATCTAACCCAAGTCCCGACCTAGCGTCCGTCATGTTCGGGATTGGGGCTCGCTTGCACTACCAATTTACTCGTTCACGATCTCTCCTGCGTGCGCTTCTGGCGTCGGCCGCGATCGCCGCGCAGATGACGCTCGCCGGGTGCGGCGGCGGCGCACCGGTGACCAGCGGCCGCCACATGCAACCCCTGTCGGAACGCATGCTGGCGACGCTGAAAGAAAAGAACATGGAGAAGGGCTCTCCGATCCTGATGCGCGTCTTCAAGGAGGAGGCCGAGCTCGAGGTTTGGAAGCAGGACGACAGCGGGCGCTTCGCACTCCTTCGCACCTATCCGATCTGCCGCTGGTCGGGGGAGCTCGGCCCCAAGTTCAAGACCGGCGACCGTCAGGCGCCCGAGGGCTTTTACGCCATCACCCCTGGCTTGATGAATCCTGATTCGAGCCAGTATCTCGCGATCAATACCGGTTTCCCCAATGCATACGATCGCACCAACAGCCGCACCGGCGCGTTCCTGATGATCCACGGCGGCTGCTCGTCGTCCGGGTGCTACGCCATGACCGACGAGCAGATCGCGGAAATCTACGCGCTCGGCCGCGAAGCATTCTTCGGCGGCCAGAGGTCGTTCCAGCTGCAGGCCTATCCGTTCCGGATGACGGCGCTCAACATGGCCCGCCACCGCAACTCGCCGCACATGGCGTTCTGGAAAATGATCAAAGAGGGCTACGATCATTTCGAGGTCACGCATCTCGAGCCCAAAGTCGACGTGTGCGAGAAGCGCTACGTTTTCGGTGCAGAATCCGCAGACCGTTTCAGCCCCGCCGAGCGTTGCCCTGCCTACAAGGTACCGGAGGACATCGCGGTCGCAGTGCGCGAGAAGGGGCGCCGTGACGAGATCGAGAGCGTGGAGCTGATCAACCGCGGCATCCCGACCGCGCCGGTTGCGACTGCTCGCGACGGCGGTATGAATCCGACGTTCCTCGCCGCCGTGAGGTCGCAGCGCGATTCAGGCGCGGTGATCCGCACCGCCTCGGGCACCATCCCGGCCCATGTCAATCCGCCGGAGGGCGACGACTAACGCGCCGGAGCGGGCGCCCGTCGGCGCGCGCGAGCAACATCGGCGGTACGTCGGGGCCGAGCGTCTTCGCAGTCCTGGAATTGATCACCAGCGCATGGCCGCTTGCCGGCTATGGCGGCTCCGGGATGCCGCGGGCGAGGACGGCGCCGACAACGCCGGCGAGCGCAATCATCGTCAGCACGGCGATGAAACCGCCCGACGCGAAAGCGATCGCGCCGAGGGCAACGCCAGCGCTGCCGCCAAGAAAGGTGGAGGCGTTGACGATGCCCGAACCCTGCCCCGCTTGGGCGGGTGATAGAACCGAAAGCGCGAGCCGCGGCGCCGAGGCATAGGGCAGCGCGAGAGCGGCGCCCATCGCCAAAAGCCCGACCACCAGTAGGACGATATCGCCCAGCGCGACGGCCGCGGCGATGACGGCGCTGGCGATCACGATCAGCCCCATGCCACCCGTCATGGCGTTGCGCAGCCCGACGCGGGCCGCCACGGCGGACGCCGACAGTGCGAGCGCGAGCAGCGCGACGCTGAGCGGCACCAGCAAGGCGCCCGCCTCCAGCGCGGTGAGACCGAGTCCGTCCCGGCTCTGCGCATAAAGGTTGAAGTAGAGCAGCAAGCTCATGATGCTGAACATCGACAGCGAGCCGATGGCCACGCCCAGCACGAACCCGCGACGCCGGAAGAAGCTCAGGTCGAGCAGCGGCGCCTCGGCCCGCGACTCCACGGTGAGCAGCAGAACGAACGCGGCCGCGGCCAGCGCGAGCGGAGCGATGACGGCGAGCGGCGCCGCCCTCGCCTGCGGCACCGCCTGGAGCCCGTAGACCAGCGACACCATGAACGTGGCGAGCAAGACGAACCCGATCCAGTCCGCGCGGGCGCCCTGCGCGCCCTTGGCGCGCGCGGTCACCGCGCGTGCAGACGCCAGACCGGCAAAGGCGGCCGACATGAGCAGGACGTTGAGCCAGAAGATCACGCGCCAGCTTGTGACGTGGGTGAGCGCGCCGCCGAGCAGCGGCCCGATGCTAAAGCCCAGCATCAGGAACCCGGTCCAGGCGCCGATCGCTGCGCCGCGGCGCTCCGGCGCCGCGCTGGTGTCGACTGCGGCCAGCGTGCTGGGCACCGCGAAAGCTGCCGCGAGGCCCTGGAGGCTGCGTCCCGCAAGCAGCGCAGTCTGCGTGGCCGCGGTGGCAATGATGCAGGAGGCCAGCGCGAACAGCGCCAATCCAGCCAGCGATGCCAGCCGACCGCCGAACCGGTCCGCCGCCTGGCCGCCGAGCACGATGCAGGCCGCGGAGGCGACCAGATAAGCATTGACCGCCCATTGCAAGCCGGCCGGGCTCAGCGAAAGCTCGCTCCGCATGGTCGGCAGCGCCGCCATGATGGCCGTGCTGTTGGCGCCGACCGCCAGCATCGCCAGGCACGACGACCACAGCACCGCAGGGACGCCGAGCCGCCGCTCCGCCGTGGCATGTGAGAAGATGTGCTTGCGCATATTCGGCGCGGACGGGGATAAGGCCTGAGTGGTGCGCTTGCGGACCGTAGCATCCCCTACTCGCTTTTCAACTCGCTGCGATCGCTCGAAAAGTCGCGTCTCATCGATAGTGGCAGGAATTCAAACCGACGTGGCGCGATCGTGACGGGCGTCGCTGATTGAGCCATCACCAGTAAAAAGATGCCCCGGCTGGCTTGGGGCGGCGCCGGGGCACACTCGCTGGGTGTTGGTGGTCGGTTGGTTGAGACCGACGCTCGCACCCTACACCTGTTGGCTTACAGCGACCTTACGTGGATGGATTTGTTACGCGCGGCGCTGATTGCGCGCTCAATCCCCGGAAATCACTCTGTCGCCAACCAAGAATTATGGGTGGGCTGCGCGTCGATGTTCTACGCGCGCATCCCCTGTTAGACCATCCCCTCTTAGAGCCATCCCAACACTTCAAGTGTCCACATCAGGACGTCGGCTGCGCGCAGCATCGCATCATCGGCCAGCGCGATTGCATGGCCTTTTCGATCTGCTCCTTGACAGCTTCTAGGTTGAAGCTCGCGCCGTTTTGCATCGGCGGAAAATCGATCGCGGTCTGGGCGAGTTTGGCCACCTCCTGCTGCACGAGCACGAAGCGCCAGAACTCAAACCCCCCACCAATTGGCTGCAAAGACCGACTGGTGGTGACCGGATGTCGAGAGTCGCTTTTTGACCCCTGAGGCAGCCGTCGCGGCCGGCGGCGGCAAGTCCGGCTGCGCTCAAACCGGCATTGTATTTGCCAGGCGCTGTGCGAAAGTAAGACAGGCGAAATGGAGAGGACCACCCTTAACAGGAGCCTCGACTGCCATGCCCGCCAATGTGGTCGGAAATACATTCCGCGCGATCGAGCTTGAGCCTCAAGCCACTGCCGAGCTGGAATTCTCCAAATTCGTCGAGGCGCTCCTCCAAAAACTCGGACTGCTGAAAGAAGAACGGTTTCTCTATTATGAGGATCTGCGTAAGAAGAATACGAAATGGGCAAACGGCTCTCGATGGGTCCTGGCCTTGCTTGGATCAATCGCGTTCCTATTGACTGGCCTAGCAGCGGCGTTGCGCTTCGCGCCGGAGGCATTCCTTCAGAAATGGGATTTGGGTGGATTTGACAAAGGCGTGCTGCTCACCGTTCTGGCGATCTATGCTGTCATGGGAGCAATAAGTTTCTATGAGAAGGGGACTGACAAAACGACGGCCTACTTCCGCCAGCTCGGGATCATCCTTGCCATTCGAGATCTTTGGACCAAAGTTCAATTCGAGTTCCTCAAAGAATTGATGGTGCTCAAAAGCGCTGCCGACCCGAAGGCTGGAGAGGCTGTTGCACGCGAGCGCATCCGTGCGCTTGCGGAGGCGTTCTGCAACGATCTGGACAAAGTCGCAACCGGCGAACTCGCTGACTGGCGGACGGAGTTTCTCGCCTCCCTATCTGAGCTCGAGGCGGCGGCAAAGAAAGGGAGCGAAGACGTCACGACACAAATTCAGGACGTGCTCAAAACGGCTGAGAAGGCTGCGACTGATGCAAAGGTCAGCGCTGAGAAGGCTGCAGCCGATGCGAGGGCGGCCGCCAAGACCGCAGAGGAGGCCGGCAAGCCAGGCGCTCTCAATCTCGCGTTGTCGGGTGACTTCGACGACCAAGTGTTCATCTCGGTAGACGGCGTTGAAGTGACTCGGAGCAGCGGGAAGACGATCGCAATTGACCGCGTGGTGCCCGGACTGAGAAAAATTTCTGCGCATGCGAAAAAGGGCGAGAAGGATTTAGAGACCGCCCGCATGGTCGACGTGAAACCTGGACTGCAGGACCTTGAGTTGGTATTGAGCTAAGCCAAACGGTTTTCTTCAAGGTGGATCGCGGGGCAAGGTCTCCACAGACTTTGACAAAATCCCTATGTGTTGTCCGTTCCATCGGAGGCCCAGAAATGCGCGTGACGGCAATCCCGGCACGAGGCTTTGAGGCAAAATCCTACAGTGGCACTCACACCATACTGGTCGCGCTGAACTGCACCGAAGAGCGCCGCAAGGGCCTTATGGGATTCGCGTTCGAGCGCGAGATGATTGGCCCGGGCGGCACCGGCCCGAAATGGCTGCGCTCGCAAAAGGTTTTCAAGTCAATCGTTCCCGATCCGAAGAGCGCGGTCGATTCGCACGATCCGGGCAAGTCACGGCGCTTCGATACCAAGGACTTTCCGATCCAAAGCTTCCTATGGGGCGACTACACCGCGGCGCCCGGCACCGCCTATCGATTTCGCATCGTGCCGATGTACGGCAAGCCCGGCGCACTCACCAGCGACCCGCAGGACGAGCTCAAGCTCGAGATTGAGACCGAGACGGAATGGAAGGAAGGCGCAGGCCACGGCGTATGGTTCAATCGCGGCGCCATCGCGAGCCAAAAGTTCGCCGAGGAGTTCGGAAACGCCCCACCGAAGAACCTCGACGATCCGACGGACCCGGAGGTCGTTTGGCTCTCGCGCGGCCTACTCGAAGCCTGCCTGAACTACATCAAGGGAACGCCTGTCGGCGACGGTCTCCGTGTTGCGGCCTACGAGTTCACATACGCGCCGATCCTCAACGAGCTCAAGCGAGCCATCGACCGTGGCGTCGACGTGCAGATCGTCTATCACGACACGAGCGACGCACCCGGACGACCCAACGAAACGGCTATGCAGGCGGCCGGTCTTCCGATTAATGACCAGAAGACCACCTTTCGCCGCTCCCGAACCAAGATCCCGCACAACAAGTTCATCGTCCATCTCAGGGGCGGCACCGATCCGATCGAGGTGTGGACAGGTTCGACCAATTTCACCGCCTCTGGCTTTCTCGGCCAGACCAATGTTGGCCATCGGGTCGCCGACTCGGCAACTGCAAAGCAATATCTCGAATATTGGAAGCTGGTAAGGACCGACCCAGAGCTCGCTGGGGCGAGGGATGGAGCAATGGCGCTCACGCCCAATCTCGCCGAAGTCATTTCAGAGCGATCAATCGTTCGACTGTTCTCGCCGCGCAAGACGGCGGAATTGCTCGGCTGGTATGGCCGACGGATGCTCGACAGCGCGAATTCGGTGTGGTTCACCGCGGCCTTCGGAGTGACGGCAGAATTGGTTGACCCGATTGCCGAGCGGCGCGACCAGATGCGCTTCGTGTTGATGGAGAAGCCGGCGACGGCTGCGGTGAAGACCAAGCTCACCGAGGACCTCACTCATGTCATTCTTTCCTATGGCATCCCCCTCGGCGAGCTCTACGCGATGAAGAACGGCAACCCGACCGCGCGCAAATCAATTCAGGAGTTCGCGCTCGACAAGTGGTTCTTCAAGGAGGAGCTCTACCGTCCGAAGAATGATGGCTTCGTATTCTTCGTCCACACCAAGTTCCTGCTGATCGATCCGTTATCCGACGACCCGTTGGTGTGCAGCGGCTCAGCGAACTTCTCACCCGACTCTCTGTTGCAGAATGACGAGAACATGCTTCTCATTCGCGGCGACACCCGCGTGGCCGACATTTATATGACTGAGTTCGATCGCATCTTCCGTCATTTCTATTTTCGTGACATCGCCAATGAGTTGGCCGCCAAAGGCGACGAGGCGGCAGCGATCTTCCTTGATGAAACTGACGGATGGACTGACAGCTATTTCAAGCCCAATAGCGTGAAGGCTAACCGGCGGCTAATGTTCTTCCGTCCCCCGAAAGCAACATGGTTCGCCAACGCCGCTACGAGGTGACCATGGCGTCAGGCCTATCGTCTGACCTAAAACTTCACGACAGTATCGTGAAAGAAGTCCTTGCCCTTAAGCAGTTGCGTCGTGAACAGGTCCGATTCGCGGTGAAGGTCGCGCACAAGCTTGGCCCGAGGCACCTCGGTGTGGCTGTACACACTGCCATGCTTGCCTTCCATGGTCGACATCAGGGACAGCAGGCGATTTGCTGTCTTCCTCTCGGATTTATTCTTGAACAGCTTCCACAAGGATTTAGGGGTCGCGTTGAGACTGCCGTGATGGCCAACCTTATACAGATTTACACCCGTCAGAAGCGTTTGATACCTCTTCTGGCCGAGTGCGTATTGCCAGTTCTCGTTTTGCGCATCGCCTGGGAAGAGAAGCTTCTTCTTGCCAACCTGGAAAAGCAAAATTACGCTGGTGTTGTTCATTTCCTGATCGAGCGAGCGCACGATTTGCAGCAGCTGCTCGCCGCGCACCCTGCGTGCTCGATTCACTAGCCAGCGCGCGTTGATGCGATGTGAGTAGCCGCGGCTTTCCACGTAGCGCGGGAACAAGGCTGTCCCGTTCCGCTCCGGGGCTGCAGCCAATGCCGTGGCGCCGACCTGAAAATGCCAGAACTCGTCGGGGTCGCGCGAGCGCTGCTGCCTGATCGTATCAGTCTGCTTGAGTGTTGGCGGCCCAAGCACCTCGACTTTCACCCCCGGAAGGACCTTCTCCAACCCTGATTTGCTCCCGCAATAGACGTAAGAATTTCTTGCCATTGTCATGAGGTTCTTGACCGCGCTCGGGTTGGCGATGTTGCTCTCGCCGAGGAACCCAATCTCGCGGCTCGACTCTTTCGGCAGGTTGCGCGCGGCCAGCGAGTGGCTGGCCACCTCATGCATGAGCGATAGCGCCGTAACCTGTTCGCTGGTGCCCGCGCCGAACTTCTTAGTCATTGCGCTGCTGCCGCTCGGACCCGTGGCGTTCGGCGCCAGCTTCGGATCTTCGGTCCAAGGTTGCACGACGAGATCCGGCTTGAGCGATTTGATGATATCGCCTGTCCCGTTGCGAGCTTTCGCCGTGGCAAATCCGGAAATGTGGTCGCGGTGCCGATGCGTGGCCACGACCGCGTGGAGCTTGCCCCCGGTCCTTTGCTTGATGTCCTCGGCGATTTCCATCATGCGCGACTTTGGCACGCCTTTCGGGAAGCCGGTCGAGCCAAAATCGATGAGCACGTGCCGTTCGGATTTTCGCGCGTACTGGAAACTGATGAGAAAGCAATCACCGAATCCGACGTGGTAAGTGCGGATTGTCGCACGGGTGGGCGCCTTCGCCATTTCAGTATCCTATCCGATCAGGCGGCTACGGTGTAGTTGGGCGAAGTCCGACTGCGGACCCGATGGTGGTCCGAACTGCGACTGCGAACCTGGGGGCGGGCTTGGCGGAAGCGGTTCGTCGAAGAAGCCCTTTTCCCCCAAGTAATCGAGCCGCGTCTGCTGCCGTTTGGTATTCTCAAGTCGGTTCGCGATCTGATATTTGAGCTGCCCGTACTCGTCGAAGACGAGAGCTCCTCCGCCAAAGATCCTGATGCGGCGTCTCGGATCGATTCCCTTCGGCGGAACGAGGCCGAGCTTCTTCTTCAACTCGTTGGCCTGAAGCGTCAGGATTTGAATGTATTCAGCCACGGTTTCATGCAGCACAAAACCGTCGGGACCGACCCGGACCGCCGGACGAACCGATTGGACCTCGATGTAGCTGTCGGCGTCGATTTTAAGCATCTTGCGATTTTCCCATATGAATCGGAACACCTCTTGCGGCTCGTGCAGCATCGAATCGTAGTGGCTCCGGCTATAGATCAGCTCCTCGTCGCACCGCTTCCAGGTGCCGTCGACATCGGTTTCGCCCGCCTGCTGAATGCCATAATCGTTGAAATTTTTGAGCAGCGACTTGCGATAGCCGTACTTCTCATCGTCCGGAACAACTTCGCGGTCGATGGTGAGAAGGGCGGATAAGTAATCGGAGAAGGTCAGGTCAGTCGGCGGACAATAGTCGAGTGCGCGAATCGCCATCGTCAGGAGATGACCGGCGACCCGAGCGCCCTCATCCCTGACGATGCTTCGGTCTTTTTTTCCGGGTGCCACAGGACCGATTTTCGCAAGCCGTGCCAGCCAGATATCAAGAGCTGCATTCAAGACCGCGGCCACCAGCAGTTCGCCTCTCCGGTGCGGCTCGCGGAACTCCGGATGTAACATGTATGGTTTACCGGCCGGCAAAGACACGGACCGGCGCAGCGCATCGCCGCGGATGACCGAGAGCTCCCTCCCCATCTGCTCTGCCATTCCGAACAGAACCGACCGCTTCAGAGCGTCCCGCTCCAACAATTCGGATGAGATCAGATTGCTTCTCCCACCGGACGCCAAATCCAACCCGGCGTCGACCACGTCCGGCAGCGAAAACATCGAGAGCACTGCCACGATATCCGCGAAACCTTCGTGGAAAGCGGCTTGGTCGGGCGTAGAGCGCTCCATGTACCGCCTGCGCAAGCCATCAAGCAGCGCGTGCGTCGTTTCGTGTGCGACGACGTCATGCGAGAGACAGGTGAAGACAGGCTTGCCGTCACCTCCCATGAAATAGCCAAAAAAGATCGCCCGGTCGTCCCGCGAATAAAATGCATTGGCATCGGCGAATGCGTGCGGGACGATGTGAATCTGATGTCCGCCGAAACCCCAGGCGCACCGGCGCCCGAGTGCGAATTCGAATTGTGCCAGCGTGCGCATCGCAATCGCGTACACGTTCTGGGCATGAAACCGAGGATCCTGCAAAAGTCGCCGGTCGCGAAGTCTCCTCACCTTCAACGAGGTGCGGCCGCTTTGTTTGAACGCGAACGGATCCTCGTACTTTCCGTCCAACGACCGCCCATAACTCATCGGTTTGTAAAGTGTGCCCGTCGACGCGTCGTAGTCGATGACGTTGACACGGTACCCGCAAGGGCCGGCCAGAAGTTCTTCAGCGGGCACCGTCAACTCCGTTGTTAGCACCTGCCCTCGGAATTTGACGGATGGGTCCTGTGCGATGACGGTAAGCGTGCGCGTATTGGCGAGACTATGACGTGTCCCTCGAACGTTGCGCATCCTTGCCTCCGATGAGTCGCCGAGATGCTTCCGCGGTGACCGCCAATTTAGAAGCGAGAGTTCAGCTGTAATCGGACCCTGACGAGCAAACTAAACTAATCTGACCCTATGTGTGCCAAAAACTCAATTTCGGCCAACACGTCATCCTCGGTGTGTCCGCGAGCAGGGGAAGCGTATCCGGATTGCCATTGTCGAACATCTTCAGCGGACTTTATCGAAACGGATTGAGAGCGCGCCAACCCCCAGCCTTAATGCCAACGGCGATAATGACGAGGCTCGCAAGGGCGCTGGCGACCAATTGCTCGCCCAGCGTCGGTCTTTGGCAAGATAAGAAGATCGCATCGAGCGGATAGTGATTGTTCAGGCGGCAATCGATGTGATCACGGCGGCAATCAACCAAGAGCACCTCGCCGCGCCAGCGCCCTCAGGCGCGCCCGCGCCGCCAGAAGACGTGTGACGGCCGCGGGCGCCAACGAGGCGGTGTCGACGCCGTCTCCCGAGTCATGTAAAGACTCTTCACATGAGTTGGTCCAGGCAAGGCGGACGTTCAGGTTCGCGCGGCTATCACCATGGCAATCTGAAAG
>Ga0306921_10005605_pt1 | contig 13040 bp, 14 predicted proteins | sample sta12Cox44000080_FD_203760 | JGI IMG/M metagenome (GOLD analysis project Ga0306921, IMG submission 203760) | Lab enrichment of tropical soil microbial communities from Luquillo Experimental Forest, Puerto Rico - statoxic.12C.oxic.44.000.080 (v2)... | ecosystem: Environmental > Terrestrial >... | reverse complement strand
CGGTGGCCGGCTTTCCCATCGGACCCGCGCAGCACATGGCCAAGATCATCGAATGCGCGTCGTTGTGCTGCGTTCCTGGCGGACGCGATTCGATCCTGGCAACGCTCGATCAAGAGGGTTTCGAACTTGAAAGCATGGCGCCGCAACGCCGCGCGACGCCGGTGTCGGTGGCGGCGCACAGCCTCTACGAGCAGAGCGATCCGTTCACCGTGCGGGAACCGGAAGGTCGGCTCGATCTTACGCGCGCTACGTATCATGACCTCGACGACCGGCGCACACGCGTCGTCGGCGCGGTCTGGGAGGAGGCCAGAGAGCCATGGGTCAAGATCGAGGGGGCGCGGCATGTGGGGGAGCGCGCGATTCTGCTCTGCGGCACTGCCGATCCCCGTTTCATCGCGCGCCATGAGCAACTTTTGCAAGAAGTCGAAAGCGTGGTGCGCGATCTTGTCTGCGAAGATGCGGCCGAAGATTACGTGCTCACCTGGCGGATCTACGGGGTGAATGGCGTCCGCATGACACCGGTGACACAGAGCACGACGTTAGGTGAAGCCTTCATCCTCGGCGAATGCATCGCGCCCACACGGGCGCGAGCGGCCGAAGTGATCCGGACGACCAAGCAATATCTGCTGCACCATGGCTATGAAGGCAGGCTGTCTACAGCAGGGAATCTCGCCTTTCCGTTCACGCCGCCGGAAGTCTCGGTTGGGCCCGCCTACCGATTCAATGTCTATCATCTCATGCGGGCAAGTGACCTTGATGCGCTGTTTCCACTTGAGATCGAGATTGTAGCGCCACCGCGCCTTTCATTGAAGGTGAAGCGGGCCTGATCTCGGCGCGCAGGTTCCTACCTATCAGTCCATCGTGAGGGCCGACCGGACGCTCGGCCTTGAAGTCTGACCGACGGTAGTCGTCCGCGCAAACGGGGTGATCGAATGATGGGGTGGATGGCCCCCTTGCGGCATCTGAGTGCCAAGCAGATATCGGGGTTTTCCCGGGAAATCGTTTAGGAACGATCAGGAACGGATAAGCACGGTTAGCCCTTGTAATCATGGCACAACTCGCGATATGACATCTGACTAATGACCGATTGAGATCGATTGAGATCGGTTGGCGAATGTCTCTCTGATGTCTCTTGGAGGAAAGCCGTGAAGCTGACTGCCGCCAATATCCGCACCCTGAAATTGCCCCCGGGCGAGATCGATCGGGTGTTCTTCGACGAGGATCTTCCCGGCTTCGGCCTGCGCGTGCGCGCCAGCGGCGTGAATTCGTGGATGATCCAATACGCTATCGCCGGCCGCACCCGCCGCGTCGTGCTCGGACTCGCGAGCGCGCTCGATCCCGGCAAGGCGCGATCGACCGCCAAGGATCTGCTGGCACAGGTTCGGCTCGGCAAAGATCCGGCATCGGAGAAGGCGCTGGCCAGGGCCGCCGCGGGCGAGACCTTCGGTGCGCTCCTGGGACGGTTCCTGGACCATCAGAAGACGCGCATCAGGCCGCGGTCCTATACCGAGACCGCGCGCCATCTCCAGATCAACGCCAAGCCGCTCCACGGGCTGCCGATCATCGCCGTCACGCGGCGAACCATCGCCGAGCAGCTAGCCAAGATCCAGGAAGCGATCGGTGCGGTCACCAGGAACCGGGTGCGGTCTTCGCTGTCGGCCTATTTCACCTGGCTGGCGCGCGAGGGCTACGTCGACGGCAGTCCGGTTAGCTTCACCGTCCAGGCGGAGGAAAAGGCGCGGCAGAGGCTGCTCTCCGACCAGGAGATTCGGATCATCTGGCTGGCCCTGGACGATGGCACGCCTGACCAGTTCGGCGCCATCATCAAGTTGTTGCTGCTGACTGGGGCGCGCCGCACCGAGATCGGCAGCCTCCGCTGGGACGAGGTTGACCTCGACGCCGCCATCATCACGATGCCGCCCGAGCGTACCAAGAATGGACGCGAGCACATTATCCTGTTGTCGGAGCCGGCGCTCAAGATCGTGCGGGAGCTGTCCAGGCGGGCCATGGCCGATGGTACGCCTCAGAAGCGCGTATTCGGTAATGGCAACGGCTTCCAGAACTGGTCGCGGGCCAAGGCTGATCTGGACGCGCGCGTCCACAAGGCGGGCCATAGCCTGGAGCATTGGACTTTGCATGATCTTCGTCGCAGCGTGAGTACGGCGCTACATGATCGCCTCGGCGTTTTGCTACATATTGTCGAGGCGCTCTTGGGTCATGCCGGCGGGCACAAGGCCGGGGTCGCCGGCACCTACAATCGGGCGGAGTATTTCGAAGAACGCCGCCGTGCGCTGGAGCGCTGGGGCGCGCACCTCATGAGCGTGGTGACTGGCAAGCCGGTGAAGGGGAAGATCGTGAAGTTGAGACGCACCGTTGGGGAGGGATAGAGCGAGCGGGCCGGGTCGCCGGTTGTTTTCTTTGGACGGCCGGCGATTGCTCTTGCTAACTGAAAAATCCCGTGCGCTAATGACTGCGGCGGAACGAACTGGCTTGTGAAAGGTTCGCGACACTTCGGAACAGCGCCATTGAAGGCGCGCCCCGACCCTAACCGCTGATAACGGCAGGGCCGGGAGTGTCCACGAACCGTTGCGAGCCGGCCCGTGTCCGAGCCATCCACTAGCATACAATCTGCCATCCTGCATGTGCGCGCACCCGCGATCGGTCCGCGCTGTGCCCGGCCTGTGCCCGAATTGTGCCCGGCCAAGTCGTTGATTTTCCCGCACTGTGCCCGCGTGCCTGCGCGCCCGGAGGCGTGCCATTCGGAGGCGTATCATGTGGCCGCCTGACGCGCTCTGGCCGCGCATCGCCGCCGTCTGGCGGCACGCCCATGGCACGCCTAGCGCCAATGCCGGTGAGCGCGCCAATGCCGTCGCGGCCCTCGAGCAGTATCGGCGCGACTTCGATTTGAGCGAGACCCAGGTCGCTTACATCGCCGAGTATGATGCGCTCGATCCCAGCTCGCGCGTCGTCAAGCGCGAGCGCGCGGACAACGCATTCGAGGTTGTGCTCGGCGCCTTGGGCGAAATGAAGCTCGTGATGCCATTTTATCACTTCGTCGTCGATGCGGCGTGGATCCTTCATTCCTACGTCTTCGACCAGTTTCTCCATACACCGCGATTGTTGATTTGGAGCCGCGGCTCCGGCTACGGCAAGACGGCGCGCCTGAGTTGCATCGATGCGCTGGCGAGCAATTCCAAGTACATGCTCGCGCCGAGTCCGCCCGTGCTCTATCACCAGCTCAGGGCAAATCCACAGACCACGCTCGTGCTCGACGATATGGAGCACGGCGAGCTGTGGAACCGGCAAAGCCTGCTACGTCAGATCATCGATGCCGGGCATCGGCAGGGCGCGTCGATTCCCCGCGTCATCAATCACGAGGTCGTTTTTTTCCCGACCTACGCGCCGTTGGCCTTGGGGCTGATCGTCGACCGCGACCGGCAGCACAAGTTTCCGCCGCAGATCCTGACTCGATCGATCGTCCTCGAAATGAGGAAGAGCGCCGCTGGGGAGGACGAAATTTTCCCACACGATCCGCGCTTTGCCCCTGTGCGCGCGGTCGCGTCCAGGTGGGCCGCAAATTTTCAGCGCCCGCAGATAATCAGCCTGCCGGAGGGGATAGTTGCACGTTGTGCCACCAATTGGCGGCCACTGATCGCCATCGGCGATGCGCTCGGCTATGGCGCGACGGTGCGGGCCGCTGCGATTGCGGTCGAGGCGGCCAATTTCGATCCCGAACTCAGGTTCGACGAGGACCTTTACGCGGTGTTCGAGCAGCAGTGGCAGGAAAGCGGCCTCTGGATAGACGAGATCATCCAGGCGCTGGGCGATATCGAGGATGGGCCCTGGGGTTCGCTGACGAAGGACGCGTTCTACGACATGCTTTACCGGAGGGGGATCGAGAAGCGGACGGTCTGGAAAGTCAGTGCCGACGGCAGGCGTCGATCCAACAAGGGGGTTTATCGCAAGCAGCTTGAGCCGCTGTGGCGCGAGTTGGGATACGAGACACAGCAGGCACAGTCGAGCAAAATCATCCGCTTACCCAGGCACAAACCGGGCACGGGGGAGGCACAATGACCAATCTGCCGAGCAGCCATAGTCAACGCGTCGCTGACTTTCTCGCCAAGGCGAGTCATCGTGGACGGCTGATCTTCGCGCTCGATGCCACCGCCTCCCGGCAGCCCACGTGGGACGCCTCGGTGCAGTTGCAGGCGGAGATGTTCGCGGAGGCCGGCAAGATCGGCGGGCTCGAGGTCCAGCTCGTCTATTACCGAGGATTAGAGGAATGCAAGGCGGGCCATTGGACCATGGACACGCGCGAGTTGGCCAACGCGATGTCTCGGATTACGTGCGTGTCCGGCCAGACCCAGATCGGCAAGATCCTCGCGCACGTTCGCAAGGAGCATGCCCAGCAAAAGGTCGATGCGGTCGTCTTTATCGGCGACATGGTCGAGGAGCCCGCGCATAGCCTTTACGACGCCGCGGCCGGATGCCCGCCCCTCTTTATCTTCCAGGAAGGTCCCGACGTTCTCGCCGGCCAGGTATTCGCCGAGCTGGCTCGCCTCACCAAGGGCCACTACTGTGCCCTCGATTCCAACTCCATCGCCCAGTTGCGCGATTGGTTGCGCGCCGTCGCGGCGTTCGCGGTGGGCGGGCTGACGGCGTTGGCGGATCTGCGTAGCGAGGCGGCGGTGAAGTTGCTGAGGCAACTCAAGTGATGCCGGGGAAGTGACGTGGCCGAAGACAAAGACGCTGCCCACAAAGCAGCCGAGAGAGACGTTGCTGGATTTGCCCAGCAGCTAAAGCAACTCAGCACCGAACACGATATTCCCGTGGATGTTGTTTCAGCCGAAGCAGGCGTCTTGCCTGACATCCCTGGAGACGGCGAAGGCTGCTGGTTCCCGTTTTCCATCGGGACAAGGGATCGGCTGACAAAAGAAGAGGCTCGAATGAGCGCGCAGTTCTACCGTCGCGTTCGCCAGCGCTATCCGAAAGCAAAGCTGTATATCAACATTCTCGGCTACGACCAGGACCCGCGCGAGATTTGGGAATTCCCAGAGGTCCGCCGCTTCTTCCGTTGGTGGGTGCGATTTGCCGAACTCGACACCGAAGAACTGCCAGCTACTGGCAATCTGCGGTGCATTTGGTGAAGCCGTGCGCCAGAAAATACTGGCAGTGAACCGAACGACACCGCGTCAGTGACCCCCGCCGATGGCTCGCTTTGACGGTGCTGGCGCCAAATTGAGGCGGCCATTACGGAGGGTAGAGTAAGCGGGCCGGTCGACGGTTGGACGTCGGAACCGGCCCTGACCCCAACGCCACGAGTGGTCCATGGCGCACAAGGCTGGCACTACATCTACCACATCGGAACAGGCGCTTCCGCTCGACGGTTTCCGTTGGATGCCGCTAGCTGAGGTCTTTGCGCGCCTTCGTCCGCGTTTGGGAGGCCAGGGCCCGGCCGAGCACGATCTCAGCATGGTATTGGCAGAAGGCCGCCTGCGCTGCCTCAACCGCTATCGGACGCCCCAGGGCGTTTGGGCGCGCAAATTGGTATCGTTGCTGTGCTGGCTCGGTCGGGAGGTACAGTATTGGTCGAGCGGCAAGTTCACAACGCGCCGGCAACAAAACTGGTCGTGCCCGAAGAGTTGGTCGGACCCGAGGCTGTCCTTTCATCTGTGCGATCGTGGCATAGGTTTCAGCCAGCCAGGCTTTGGCGACGGTATCTTATATGCCTGGCTGCCCGACCTCGAGCAGATTTGGCCGACTGTTTTCTCGCCTGCGATTCCGCCCGAGAAGCAAGAAGAGCCGGTGCCTGAGCCGTCATCGCCGAAGAGTGATCCACACCCGGAAGCGCCGTTGCTACCGCCAGATCCTCAGCCGAAGTCGCCGGAGTCAGCGCGGGTATCGGCGCCCCAGCTCGCGAAGAGATTAACGTTGAAGAGCTGGGTACCTGATGCGCTCAGGGATCATCCCCCACCGAAAAACACAAAAGACGTTGCTGGATACTTGCTGCAGTTTGCCCCCAAGCCGTGGAAGAAGCACTCTATCCAAAATCTCCTTCCCAAAAACCAAAAGTCCAAAAAGGGTTAGCCGGCTTCACTCCCTTTTGGGAGCGTTTAACTCCTATTCGCTCTTATTCACTCCTCTTTTTGACTCCTTTTCTGGGAGTATTTCAACTTGCTTCGATTTTATCGGCCCATTTTCACTCCCAAAAGGGAATTAGGTGCGGAGGCACGGTGCGATGTATAAGCTAATCGATGAAGAAGAAGCACCATATCCCCATCCCCACCGACATCGCCGGGCTCAGTCCGTTGGAGCTTGCCCGTAAGATCCCGGTGGCCGAAGCCGCAAAATTTAACGGCGTAACCGTCCAGACTTTCTTAAAGAACTACCGCCATCTGGCGCACCGGATCGGCGAGAGGCGACTGTTCGTCTCGATACGCGACACGATCATGTTGCCGCCGCCGAACACCAGCTAGCCGGCATTGGCACGCCAGCGAGCCGGTGACCCGAAGGCCACCGACTGCCAAACCCAAACCTGAAAGCTGAACCGCCGCGGGTGCGCTCGTAACGTTCCCGGGCAACCGGAGAGGATTGTCTCCGATGGATCACTTAGCACTCCCCACGTCACTTGTGAAGCTGCAGGCAGGGGGCGCGCCATGAACCGCGCCACCGAGCTCGTGCACGATGCCGTGACCTTGCTTCAGCGGCACGGCTTCGTCCCCACTGTCAGCAACGGCGGCAAACATGTACGGGTGCGTTGGGTCGATCAGGGCCGCCGCTTCACCTTGTACATCCCCGCCAGTCCCGGCGATCGGCGCGCCCGGCTCAATTCGCGGGCGGTGCTGCGCCGCATCCTGCGTAGCAGGAAATAGGAAGACGACCAAAACGCAAATCATGACGTAAGCCGGTTTCCCGATGTTGGGAAGACACCATGCGAAGCAAACAAACGAAAGGGTTTACTAGGGAGTAATAACCATGGCTCGCCTTACCTTTTTGCCGCACCGGACCGCCGGCTACTCGGCCGCGCTCGAGCACCAAATCAACACCACGCACGCCGGCCAGGCGCACTTCGCCAATACCGGACCATTCGGCGCGACCTGCGGGGAATGCGTTCATCTCGGTTATTTCCGGCAAGTCCGAAGTAAATCCGGTGATGTCGTCAAGGCGGTCCATCACGGCGGCTGTGCGAAGTTCCACCAGTTCACCAACAAACACGGTCCGGTCGTACCCGGTCACGCCGCCGCGTGTCGACATTTCGAGCGCAAGGAGGACGGCAATGGGTGAGCATAAGCGGCTGATGTCCGTCGGCAAGATGTCGGAGTGGCGCACGCCGAAATTCGTCTTCGACGCACTCGGGCTCGTCTTTGACCTGGACCCCTGTTGGCCCACATCCGGCCCGTGCTTTGTGCCAGCGCGAGAGCACTACACTGTCCACGACAACGGACTGGTCAAGCCGTGGCATGGGCTCGTGTGGTTGAATCCGCCATTCGGCGGACGCCGCAGCCAAGTTCCGTGGCTCAAAAAGTTCTTTCACTACGGCAACGGCATTGCATTGGCCAACGCGCTCACGTCCGCCGATTGGTTTCACCAGCACGTCGTTCCCAATGCGCAAGTGTTGTGCTTCCCGAACGGCAAAACCAAATTCGTCCGCCCCGATGGTTCGATCGGCAAAGAGCCCGGCAATGGCATCGTGCTCATGGGTGCCGGCGACGTGGCCAACGACGCGCTGCGCCGATCCGGTCTTGGCGTTTGCATGACGGTCGATCGCGCACCGGACCGCATCTGCGAGGACGCGAACACGAGCCTTCAGGAGGAAATCGCCGGCGTAGTGAACAACCTAGGCTGATCATATGCGGCGCCCGGTTTTTGTCTTGCGTGTGCGGGCCAAGCCGAGCGCCTCAGGGCAGGCCATCGGTCTACCAGCGACTGCGAGGTTGGTTGAAGCGAGGACTAGCGATTTTGGTTTGCAGTGTGTGTCAATCGAAGAGCGAACAGAGGAGTGTGAAATGGCAGTTGACTTAAATGATGCCGAAACCCAGCGCGATCGCAGCTTGATTCCGCCGGGAGTGTATTGCCTCGAAATCACCGTCAAGCGCGGTGGTGCAGGCGAAGACGGCTGGCTGAAGTTGGCGAAGAACCTGCGCAGCCTGATGTTGAACTTGGAATGCAAGGTCGTCGGTGGCGATTACGCCGGCAAGAAGGTGTTCGACTTGATCACCGTCGAGTTCGACGAAAGCGACGATCTGCATCTGTCACCGATCGAGCCCAGCAAGTTGGAGAACTATCGCACCTCCGTGCGCATGGGGCGCTCAAAGTTGCGCGCCATCATCGATAGCGGCTTCGGACTCGATCCTAAGGACGACAGCTTCGTGGCAAAGGAAAAGCGCAAGCTCACGTCCTATGGCGAACTCGTGGGGTTGCAGTTCTATGCCCAAGTCGAGGAGCAGCCAGCCCGCGACGGCTACGGCCCGCGCAACGTGATCGACTTCATCATCACGCCTGACCTGCCGGATTATCCCAAGCCGTCGGCGAACACGGCAGTGGCGCTCAAGCGCACGGCCGCCGAAGATCTGAACGACGAAATCAACATCTAAGGCGTGCCAGCCTCCACTAAACCAAAGGCGTGCCACCCATGACTGACCTCGCCTCCGTTGCCGACAAGCTCGCGAATTTCATTCGCCTGCTTGCATCGGACAAGGATGGCGAGGTCGTCGCGGCGGCGCACGCTATGGTGCGCGTGCTGAGCACCATGGGCAGCGACATTCATGACCTCGCTGACCGCATCGAGCACTCAAGCAACGGCGCGCTCAACGAACACGAGATGCAGGAAATCTACGACGCCGGCATAAAGGAAGGCGTCCCGCGGGTCGAACAGAAGATGCGCACACAGGGCACTTCATCCCCCCTCCGTAGCGCGCCTCAACCGCAATTCCCCTCCGCACAAGATATGGCGTTTTACTGTTATCAGCGCATCGGGTTTTGCAATGAATGGGAAACCGAATTCGCTACCAACATGGTGAGCTGGACTAAGCATCGACCGCTGACAGCGAAGCAACAGGCGCGCTTGGAAGGGCTCTTTCTCAAGCTCGGCGGCAAACTGACATGACCGACATGCTCAAGGCCGCGCTGAACTATACGACCGACCACACGCCGGTGTTCCCAGTGAATTTCGCCGACAAGCATCCGCTCTGCCCGCACGGATTGAAGGACGCCACGCTCGACGAAGGTCAGATCCGCACTTGGTGGCGGATATACCCGTGCGCGATGATCGGTATCCCCACCGGCCCGCGCTCCGGCGTGTGGGTGCTCGATGTGGATCTCGATGACAGCAGGGGTATCGACGGCCGCGAAACTATGGCCCGCCTGGAAAGCGAACATGGCTCATTACCTTTGACCCTTTGCAGCATCACCCCGCGCGGCGGACAACATCGTGTCTTTCGCTGGACCGGCATCAATATCCGCAGCAGCACCGCAAAAATCGGACCCGGTATCGATGTGCGCGGCGACGGTGGTTATTTCGTCGCCCCACCTAGCGTGCGCGTTGATGGAATGTCCTACCGCTGGGAAGATGCGAGCGTCGCTATCGTTGAGGCGCCCGCGTGGCTGAGTGAGTTGGCATTAGCGGCATCGTCAAATGGCGCGACCAGGCGAGTCATCCTCGACCTCAACACTCCCGATGGCACGCCTCGGAAGTCGTCATCCGCCCGCGATCACGTTTGGGCACGCGCCGCGTTGCAACGGGAATGCGACGCGCTCAACACCAATGCCGCCCTCAATGTCGCCGCCTTTAATCTGGGTCAGATCGTTGCCGGTGGCGAACTCACCGAGCAGGAAGTGATGATGGCCTTGATCGATGGCGCCGAGGCCTGCGGCCTCATCGTCGAATACGGCGACCCAGCGTCATCAAGACCATCAACAGCGGTCTGCGCGCCGGCATGAAATATCCGCGCTATCGACCACGCTGAAATTTTCGGATCGAAATTTGGACTCAACCAATGCCTCCTGCTCAGCCATCTTCACCATCAATACAGGCGCGTGCGTCTACTAGCGGTAACCGTGGCCCGCTGCCGTTGCCTATCATCCGCTTGGTCGACGGCCAGCTCCCGCGCATCGCAATGGAGGCGGAAGCCGCATTGCTCGCCGCAACCCCCTCGATCTATCAGCGCGGCCAGTTGGTGATGCGGCCAATCAAGCCGAAGCTGAAAGCCGCAGACGACCGCGAGACTTTTGGCTGGCGCTTGCGACGGGTCGACGTACCCTATCTCATTCATGCCTTCACCAAGAGCGCATACTTCGAACGGTTTGATGCGCGGCTCAAGAGCTGGGTCAACAAGGATTGCCCCAAGCAATTGGCCGAGGTCTATCTTTCGCTCGCGGGCGCTTGGAAGCTTCCGGTATTGGTGGGCATCGTTAATACACCGTTTCTGCGCCGCGATGGCTCACTATGTGAAAAGTCCGGCTATGATCCTGCCAGCGGGCTGTTGTTCATTCCGGAGCAGCAGGTTTTCCCAACGATCGCTCACAAGCCAACCCGCGATGATGCGCTGGCGGCGTTGAAATATCTCGACGAGACATTGTTGGAGGAATTCCCGTTTGTCGAAAAGATCGACCGCTCAGTGGCGCTCAGCGGATTTTTGACTGCGCTCGACCGGCGGGCAATGGATGTCGCACCGTTGCATGGATTCTCCTCACCGGTCGCAGGCACCGGCAAGTCGCTGCTGGTTGACCTGATCTCGATCCTGCTCACCGGTCATCGCGCGCCGGTGATATCGCAAGGCAAGACGGAGGAAGAATTCGAAAAGCGGCTGGGCACTGCGCTGATCGCGGGCGACAACATCATCACGATCGACAATTGCAACAGCGAGCTGACGGGCGTTCTTCTTTGTCAGGCGCTGACCCAGACGCTGCTCAATGTCCGCCTGCTGGGGAAGAGCCAGCAAGTCGACGTGCCAAACGCTTCCACGTTCTTTGCTAACGGCAATAATCTGGTAGTCGCCGGCGACTTGACCCGGCGTACCCTGCTTTGTCAGCTCGATGCCGGCGTCGAACAGCCAGAGCTGCGCACGTTTCAGCACAATGTTCTCGAGACAGCCCACGCCGAACGCGGCAAGCTGGTAGCCGCTATCCTGACCGTGCTGCGGGCCTGGCATAGCGCCGGCACTACCGTCGGGGTCGACCCTCTGGGCTCATTCGAACAGTGGTCATTCCGGGTGCGCTCACCATTGTTGTGGCTCAATCACGAGGACCCCTGCGACAGCATTGAGATCGTGCGTGAAAACGATCCGTTCCGGACTCTGCTCAATCCAATCCTAGTGCAATGGAAGGAAAAGCTCGGCACGTCGAGCCGCTACACGGTGCAACAGGTGATCGAGCGCGCAGTCCCAGACGTAGATTTCTTTACGGCCCTAGCTGCGGTCGCGGTGGCATCCAGCGGCGGAATCAGCAACGACCGGCTTGGTCGCTGGTTGGCTAAGAATAAGAACAAGATCGTCAACAGGTTAAAGCTGATGAAGGTCGGGATTCGCAACGGATATCCATTGTGGCAGGTCATCGAAGTCTGATCTGCAGGTGGACCTTTGGTGGACTAGTGGACTAACTTCGTCTTATGTGAAGAAAGACACAGATATATCTGACAGTTTTTATAGGTAGGAAGAAACAAGTCCCCGAGGACCACCAAGTCCACCTCCCGATGGCCCGCCTCAACGGTATCAAAGCTCCGTTGCATTGGCCGACGCGCTTCGGTGCCTGAGAGCCCACGCCGCACGGGTGGCGCGCTGCTGCGTGTCAAAATGGCTGCTGACCGTCGAAGCATGCTAGGCGGGGCGGTCCTAAAATCTTGGCCACCCCCACCCGTCGCGGCGTCCCGTCGGCCGCGATTTCAAATAAGCATGCTTTTTGTGGAAAAGAATTCTTTGAATCTGCCTGAATAAGCCCGGTTGCATCTAGAGCGGTTCCGGCACTAAATCGACGTGCTCCGGTCCCATCTCGAATCGTTCCGTGTGCCAATGGCTCTTCACGGCACGTCAAAAGCTTACATTCTTGATCGCCTCCGGCGTGAGCAACGAACCGAATTCATCAATGCCATCGAGGCTGGTCAGATTACCGCGCTGACCGCGGCGGTCGAGCTCGGCTGGGTCAGGCGCCCGGCGACGCTGGGGGCCAACGGCAGCGCAGCCAAGCGCCGGCAACATCAGCTCCGTGCCATCGCCGGCGACGGTAATGCTCTCAGCCGACTCGGGGAGCTATGGCTCGGCCCCGCGGATGACGGGAGCTTCTTCGACAGCCCGGAAGATTTACGCGCGGCCTGGGAAAATGACCGCGACACGGTCATGCGGGTGTGGGCGAACAACGGCCGGCGCCCGCAGGCGTGGTGGGTGTTTGAGGCGCCGCAGCTCGGCCTGAAATGGCCCGGTTACTTCCGCGAGCAGAGCTACCTCTACGAGGCCGGCGTGCTCGAGGAGGTGGAACGCACCGAGCTGCTGAGCTTCTGGCGGGCCGAATTCGAGCGAAGCTATCGCCCCGGTTTCTTTCACCACACTGGCAGCGAGATCCTCCATGGCGTCCGCGCGCGGCGGGCACACTATCGCTGGGCGGATATTCCGGACGGATTGGTTGAGGCGTGGACGGCCGCGCACCGGCGGCGGGGGCGGCAGGAAGCGCCATCGGAGGAAGCGGCTGCCGGGACTACCGAATAGAAACGCCTCCGCAGCCATGGGAGAACTGCGGAGGCGTTGACCCTACCCTAGATCGCAAGTCACGAGACGGCCATCACCATTCCATGGAGGTCGACTCGTGGCAACATCTGATGACGTTGAGCTGTTGATTTCCGAATTAAGCGCCTCGTTGGCTCCGTCCCAACAACATTATGCTTTCGAAGCGGCCGCGCGTGCGGTTCTGGCAGCCACCAATTGCAGCGGCTGCGGGGCAGCGTACAGGCTCCTAGAGCATGTTCCGCCCCAATTGAATCAGGGGGATTCTCGTGGGGCCGAGGATGGGAGAGGCTATCGGCATTGATTCGCTTTTGGGAGGCTGGGCGATGC
>Ga0306921_10005601_pt1 | contig 13048 bp, 10 predicted proteins | sample sta12Cox44000080_FD_203760 | JGI IMG/M metagenome (GOLD analysis project Ga0306921, IMG submission 203760) | Lab enrichment of tropical soil microbial communities from Luquillo Experimental Forest, Puerto Rico - statoxic.12C.oxic.44.000.080 (v2)... | ecosystem: Environmental > Terrestrial >... | reverse complement strand
GGCGGCGAGGACGTCGATGCCACCATCGTCTACGGCGTCAACCATCAGACGCTCAAGAGCGGTTACAGCGTGATCTCCAACGCCTCGTGCACGACCAACTGCCTGGCGCCGGTCGCCAAGGTGCTGCACGACAAGGTCGGCATCGCCGCCGGCATCATGACGACCATCCATGCCTACACCAACGACCAGGTGCTCACCGACGTCTATCACGCCGATCTGCGCCGCGCGCGCTCGGCGACCATGTCGCAGATCCCGACCAAGACCGGGGCGGCGGCCGCGGTCGGGCTGGTGCTGCCGGAGCTGAAAGGCAGGCTCGATGGCTTCGCCGTGCGTGTGCCGACCATCAACGTGTCGCTAGTGGACCTCACCTTCAGCGCCAAACGCGCGACTTCGGTCGATGAGGTGAACAAGGCGCTGCAGCAGGCGGCCGCCGGCCCGATGAAGGGGGTCCTTGCGTACAACGATCTGCCGCTGGTCTCCATAGACTTCAACCACGACGCGCACTCTTCGATCTTCGACGCGACGCTCACCAAGGTGATCGAAGGTAACCTCGTCAAGGTATGCGCCTGGTACGACAACGAGTGGGGCTTCTCGAACCGCATGATCGACACCACGCTGGCGTGGTCCAAGGCCTCATGAAGTTACTGCGGATGACCGACACGGACCTGCGCAACAAGCGGGTCCTGATCCGGGAAGACCTGAACGTACCGGTGCAGGATGGGGTAGTGACGAGCGATGCGCGCATCCGTGCCTCCCTCGCCACCATCCGTTACGCGCTCGACCAGCACGCGCGCGTGTTCGTCATGTCGCACCTCGGCCGCCCGCAGGAGGGGCGCGAGGATCCGGCCCTGACGCTGGCACCGGTAGCCGTGCGGCTGTCGGAGCTGCTCGGCAAGCCCGTGCCGCTGCGCAAGGGGTGGATCGATGGCGTCGACTGCGCGCCCGGGAGCGCGCTGTTGTGCGAGAACGTCCGCTTCCTCAAGGGCGAGAAAAAGGACGATGAGCAGCTCGCGCGCCGCATGGCGGCGCTCTGCGAGGTTTTCGTGATGGACGCCTTCGGTACCGCACACCGTGCCGAGGCCAGTACGCACGGCGTGGCGCGCTTCGCGCCCGTCGCCTGCGCCGGACCGCTGCTCGTCGGAGAGCTCGAAGCGCTCGAGCGAGCGCTCAAGGAGCCGGCACGCCCGCTCATCGCCATCGTCGGTGGCTCCAAGGTCTCGACCAAGCTGACGGTGCTCGAAGCGCTCCTCGACAAGGTTGACCAGCTGATCGTCGGCGGCGGCATTGCCAACACCTTTCTCGCCGCCACGGGCGTCGATGTCGGCCGCTCGCTGTGCGAGACGGAAATGCTCGACGTTGCGCGCCGTCTCATGGACAAGGCCGGCGCCCGCGATGTGCAGATTCCGCTGCCGACCGACGTGGTGGTCGGCCGTGAATTCGCCGCCACCGCGCACGCCGACGTTCGCCCCGTCGGTGAGGTCCGCCCCGACGAGATGATCCTCGACATCGGCCCGGACACCGCCGACCGCTGCAGCGCGTTGCTGCAGGCGGCGGGCACTATCATCTGGAACGGGCCGGTCGGCGTATTCGAGTTCGAGCAGTTCGGCGAGGGCACGCGCACCATCGCCTCGGGCGTCGCGCGCAGCAAGGCATTCTCCCTCGCCGGCGGCGGCGACACCCTTGCGGCGATCGAGAAGTACGGCGTCGAGGACGGTATCTCCTATATCTCGACCGGCGGTGGCGCGTTCCTCGAGTTCGTCGAGGGCAAGACGCTGCCGGCGGTGGCGGTCCTCGAGCAGCGCGCCCGTGGGTGACGGCCGGAAAGACGACACTGCCGGCGCGCTCCTCCGGCGCGCCAAGATCGTCGCGACGCTCGGACCTGCGACCGACGATCTCGAGGTGCTGACGCAGATGATGCGCGCCGGGCTCGATGTCGTGCGCCTCAATGCCTCGCACGGCACGGTCGCCGACCGCAGCCGCCGCCTGGCGCAGGTGCGCGAGGCGGCGCAGCGGGCTGATCGTTGTGTCGGCGTGCTGCTGGACCTGGCGGGACCGAAGATCCGCATCGAGTGCTTCCGCGAGGGGTCCGTGCAGCTCAACGAGGGTGCGCCCTTCACCCTCGACACCGCGCTCGATCCGAAGGGCGGCAGCGCGCAGGCCGTCGGCGTCGCCTACAAGAACCTGCCGAAGGACGTCGCCCCCGGCGATACCCTGCTGCTGAACGACGGGCAGATCGTGCTGGATGTGGTTCGTGTGGCCGGCACCAGCGTCGAGACCTGCGTCCGCGTCGGCGGAGCGCTCTCCGACCGCAAGGGGCTCAACCGCCAGGGCGGCGGCATCTCGGCGCCGGCGCTCTCCGAGCGCGACCGCGAAGACATCGCCTTCGCCGCCGCGGAAGGTATCGACTACGTCGCCGTGTCATTCGCACGCGAGGCGCGCGACATCGAGGAAGCACGCACGCTGCTGCGCCAGGCGGGGAGCGACGCGCGCATCGTGGCCAAGATCGAGCGTCACGAGGCGGTCGACAACCTGGCCGGCATCATCGATGCGTCGGACGTCATCATGGTGGCGCGCGGCGACCTCGGCGTGGAGATGGGCTACGCGGAGCTGACCGGACTGCAGAAAACCATCATTCACCAGACCCGCGTCCGCAACAAGGTCGTGATCACCGCCACGCAGATGATGGAGTCGATGATCAACAGCCCGGTGCCGACACGCGCCGAGGTGAGCGATGTCGCGAACGCCGTCATGGATGGTACTGACGCCGTCATGCTGTCGGCGGAGACCGCCGCCGGGCGCTATCCGGTGCGAGCGGTGCAGGCAATGGCGCAGGTGATCGAGGGCGCCGAGAAATACCAGCTCACCCACAGCCGTGCACGGCATCGTGCTGTCGATGGGCAATTCAAGGGCTCGGAAGAAGCGATCGCCATGGCCGTCATGTACACGGCCAACCACCTGAAGGTGCGCGCCATCGTGGCGCTGACCGAATCGGGCATGACCCCGCTGTGGATGTCGCGCATCCGCGCCGACATTCCCGTATACGCGTTCACGCGCCACGAGGCGACTCGCCGCCGTGTGACACTCTATCGCGGCGTCTACCCGGTAATCTTCGATGTCACAGCCAGCGGCGGTTCTACCGAGAGACTGTATCGTGCGCTGTTCACGCGGCTGCTGGAGCTGCAGCTGGTGAAGGAGCGCGACCTGGTGATACTCACCAAGGGCGAGCACTCCGGGGTGCAGGGCGGCACCAACTCCATGCAGATACTCACGGTCGCACTTGACCCCGCGCAATAGGGCGCACTCAGGCGCGATGCGCACGCTGAAGCTGATTGGCGCGGCCGCCGCAGTGCTGGTGTTGGCAGCGCTCGTCACCGCCTACGGACTGCTGCGGGCTTCGCTGCCACCGCTCGACGGCCGTATTCACCTTGCCGGTCTCAGCGCCCCGGTGCGCGTTGCGCGCGATGCCCGTGGAGTGCCGACCATCGAGGCCGCCGATCGGCTCGATCTCGCCTATGGCACGGGCTTCGTGCACGGCCAGGACCGCTTCTTCCAGATGGATCTCGGGCGGCGCTTCGCCGCGGGGGAGCTCGCCGAGCTCTTCGGGCCGGTGGCGATCGAACAGGACCGAAAGACGCGGTTGTTCCGCTTCCGCGCGCTCGCGCGTCAGGTCGTGGCGGCGGCCAGCCCGGCCCAGCGTGCGGCGCTCGACGCGTACTCGCGCGGCGTCAACGCCGGCATCGCGAGTCTCGGTGCCCGCCCGTGGGAGTACTGGGTGCTGGGGCAGGCACCGGTAGCCTGGCGCGACGAGGACAGCGTCTTGAGCGAGTATGCGATGTGGTGGGATCTGCAGGCGGAAGGGCTCAACCGCGAGAGGCTACGGCAGGAGATCAACGCGCGGCTCGGGGGACCCACATGCGCGGCCGGCTGGAAGTGCGCGCTGGCCTTCTTCTATCCGGCGGATACCGAGTGGGATGCTCCTACCGAGCCAATGGCCGCCGCGATCGCAGCGGTGCCAGTCCCCGATGCCGCCGCGCTCGACGTGCGCGCAAGCGGCACCTCACCTGCGGACCGCCGACCTGCAGTGAGCGCGTCGGCCGCCGGCAGCAACAACTGGGCGGTGGCCGGCAGCCACACTGCGAGCGGCGCGGCGCTCATCGCCAACGACATGCATCTTGGCGAGCGCGTACCGCCCGTCTGGTATCAGGCGCGTCTGCTGATCCCGGCGCGTGAGGGAGTGCCGGAGCTCGATTTGAACGGCGTGACTCTGCCCGGGGCACCGCTGCTCGTGGCCGGCTCCAACGGCCACATCGCCTGGGGCTTCACCAACAGCTACGGCACCTGGCTCGACGTGGCGCCGGGGCCGTGCACCGCGCCGCCAGGTGCCGCGCCGTTTACGGTCGTGCGCGAGGAGATCCGCGTGCGCGGGGCGCCGAGCGTTGAGTTGGATGTCACGAGCGGGCCGCTCGGAGTCCTGTGGCGCACCGATCCCGCGGCGCAGCGCTGCTGGTTCGTCGCGTGGCTGGCACAGCTCCCCGCGGCGACCAATCTCAACCTCATGGAGCTCGAGCACGCGAGCACGGTCGAGGAGGCGCTGGCACTCGCACCCGAAATCGGCATTCCGCATCAGAATGCCGTGCTGGGCGACCGCGCCGGCCACATCGCCTGGACGATCTTCGGCCGCATTCCCGAGGGCACCGGACCCGCGCGCGCCCGCGGCGGCGAGGGGTGGACGACTGCCGCCGATCATCCGCGCATCGTCGATCCACCGTCCGGACGGCTGTGGACGGCCAACGCCCGCGTTGCGACCGATCCGCGTCAGTTGCAGCTCATCGGCGGAGATCTTGCGAGTCTCGGCGCCCAGTACAACCTCGGCGCACGTGCCGGGCAGATCCGCGACGATCTCATGTCGCTCGCAGCTCCTGCGAAGCCCGCAGACATGCTGCGCATCCAGCTCGATGACCGCGCCGTGTTTCTCGGCCGCTGGCGAACGCTGCTGCTCACGGTACTCGACGCGCAGGCACTCCAGGGTCACCCGCGGCGCGCCGAGTTTCGCGCGCTCATCGAGCACTGGAATGCGCGGGCGAGTGTCGATTCGGTAGGCTATCGCCTGGTACGCGCCTACCACGCGCGTGTGCAACAGGCGGCCTGGGAGATGCTCTTCACGGCGCTCAATGTTCCAAGCGGCGGCACGAGCGGGCCACCACCACAGTTTGAAGCGCCGCTGTGGCAGCTGGTGACCACTCAGCCGCTGCACCTGCTGGCGCAAGACTACGCCGACTGGCCGGAATTTCTGCGCGCCCAGGTCGATGCAACGCTTGCGGAGCTTGCCGCGAGCTGCCCGCAGCTCGCCGCCTGCACCTGGGGTGGACACAACACCGTTCGCATCCGTCACCCATTGTCCCGCGCGCTCCCCTGGCTCGCCGCGTTCCTCGACATGCCAACCCTCGAACTGCCGGGCGATCGGTACATGCCGCGGGTTCAGAACGGCACCGAGGGCGCTTCCGAGCGTTTCGCCGTCTCCCCGGGACACGAGAGCGAGGGCTACCTGCACATCCCCGGCGGGCAGAGCGGGCATCCGCTCTCGCCCTACTACCGCGCCGGGTTCGAGGCGTGGGCCCGCGGGGAACCGCTGCCGTTGCTGCCGGGGGCCGCACAGCACACACTGACACTGGTGCCCTGACTCAGCGCCCGTCTGCTTCCGGGGGCCCGATGTCATGACCAACAATCCGAGCGAGGTGCGTGCGCTGAAGGACGCGGCGTTCGCGGCGCTCAGCGGTGGCGACTACCGCGGCGCGCGTGATCGGTTCGCACGCGTCCTGGGCGCGGGTGCGGGCGACGCCGCGGTCTGGTTCGGGCTCTCGATGGCGCACCGCCACCAGGGCGCCGCGGCTGAGGAGAACGAAGCCCTCGAGCAGGCGCTCACGCTCGATGCCAACTATCTGCCCGCCCTCATCCGCAAGGGCGACCTTCACGTGCAACGGGGCAACGAGCGCGCGGCCTGCTCATACTATGGAGCAGCCGCGCGGCTCGCTGCCGCACACCCGGCATGGCCGCCGGAGTGGCACCGTGAAGCGCAGCGCGCGGCGACAGCGGCACGCGAGATCGCCGGGCGATTCGAGGCGCATCTGCTCGATACGCTCGCTGCGAACGGCCTTAGCGAGGCGGGCACGGAGCGCTTCGCCCGTGCACTCGACCTCCTGCTTGGCAAGCGTCAGATCTATCTGCAGGAGCCGAAATACTTCTACTTTCCCGAGCTTCCGCAGATCCAGTTCTACGAGCGTCAGGACTTCCCCTGGGCTGCGGCGCTCGAAGCGGCGACCCCGCGCATCCGTGCCGAGCTGCGCGCGCTGCTCGCGAGCGGCAGCGGCTTCGAGCCCTACATCCGCCGGGTGGCCGACCGGCCGAACTTCGGTAATCCGCTGCTCGAGAATCCCGACTGGAGCGCCGCCTATCTCGTCAGGGATGGCCGCGAAGTTGCCGCGAACGCGGCGCGCTGTCCCGACACCATCGCGGCGCTCCGCGCGGTGCCGCTGTGCAGAATCGCGGCGCGGACGCCTTCGGTACTGTTCTCGCTGCTGCGGCCGGGCACGCGTATCCGGCCCCATCACGGCTTCACGAATGCGCGTCTCATCGGCCACCTGCCGCTGGTGGTGCCGGAAGGATGTGCGCTGCGGGTCGGCAACGAGACCCGACCGTGGCGCGAAGGTGAGCTCGTGGTATTCGACGATAGTATCGAGCATGAGGCGTGGAACCTCAGCAACGAGCTGCGCGTGGTGTTGCTGTTCGATATCTGGCGGCCGGAGCTCACCGACCGCGAGCGGGCCCTGGTGGCGACTACCCTGAGCGCCGCGAGCCGCTTCGAGGGATCGCAGGGAACGTGGAGCGATTGAGGCGCAGGTTTCGCCCGCATTCAGGCCGGCGCGGTTAGACTGGGCGGTATGACAGAACTGCAGCGTTTCTCCGGCACCGACCGCTACGTCGCGACCGATGACCTCATGATGGCCGTGAATGCCGCGATTGCCCTCGCCCGGCCGCTGCTCATCAAGGGCGAGCCGGGCACGGGCAAGACACAGCTCGCCGAGGAGATTGCGCGCGCGCTCGCGCGCCCGTTGTACGAGTGGCACATCAAGTCCACCAGCAAGGCGCAGCAGGGCCTGTACGAATATGACGCCGTCTCGAGGCTGCGCGATTCTCAGCTCGGCGAGGAGCGGGTACACGACATCCGCAACTACATCGTCAAGGGGCGGCTGTGGGAGGCCTTCGAGTCGCAGGTGCAGCCGGTGCTGCTCATCGATGAGATCGACAAGGCGGACATCGAGTTTCCGAACGACCTGCTGCGCGAGCTCGATCGCATGGAGTTCTACGTCCACGAGACGCGCGACCTCGTTACCGCACGGCATCGGCCGATCATCATCATCACCAGCAACAACGAGAAGGAGCTGCCCGACGCCTTCCTGCGCCGTTGCTTCTTCCACTACATACGTTTTCCGGACGAGGCTGCCATGCGCGCCATCGTCGCGGTGCACTACCCGCACCTGAAGCAGGAGCTGCTCGCCGAGGCGCTCGCGGTGTTCTTCGAGGTGCGCGCCACGCCGGGGCTGAAGAAGAAACCCTCGACCTCGGAGCTGCTCGACTGGATCAAGCTGCTGCTCGCCGAGGACATCCCGCCCGAAGCGCTGCGGGGCACGGATCCGCGCAAGGTGATTCCCGTGCTGCACGGCGCGCTCCTCAAGAACGAGCAGGACGTGCACCTGTTCGAGCAGCTGGTGTTCATGCACCGCCGGGCGCGCTGAAGGTGCTGCGCCGTGCTGGTGCGATTCTTCTTCGAGTTGCGTAATGCCGGAATCCCCGTCTCTACATCTGAGTTCCTGGCGCTGCTCGCCGCGCTCGAAGCGCGCGTGACTGAGGCTTCGGTACAGGACTTCTACTACCTCGCGCGCGCCTGCCTCGTGAAGGACGAGCGCCACTACGACCGCTTCGACCTGGTGTTTGCCCGCATATTTCAAGGTGCAGAGCAGGCGTTCGCGCAGCTGCTTGCCACCGTGCCGGCCGAGTGGCTCCAATCGCTCGCTGCACGCACGCTCTCCGCGGAAGAGCGGCACCGCATCGAAGCCCTCGGCGGCTGGGACAAGCTGCTCGAGACGCTGCGGCAGCGACTGCGCGAGCAACAGCAGCGCCATGCCGGCGGTAACCGCTGGATCGGTACCGGCGGCACCTCGCCGTTCGGCACCGGCGGCTTCAATCCTGAAGGCATCCGCATCGGCGGGCGGCAGGGTCTCGGCGAGCGCCGCGCGGTGAAAGTATGGGAGCAGCGCGAGTACCGCAACTTCGACGACACCGTCGAGCTCGGCACGCGCAATCTCAAGCTCGCGCTGCGCAAGCTGCGCCGGTTCGCGCGCGAGGGTGCCCGCGATGAGCTCGACCTCGAGGGCACGATCGACGCCACCGCGCGCAACGGCGGGCTACTCGATCTGAAGCTCGTGCCGGAGCGGCACAATGCCGTCAAGGTACTGCTGTTCCTGGATGTCGGCGGCTCGATGGAGGGTCACGTCCGCATCTGCGAGGAGCTGTTTTCGGCGGCGCGCAGTGAGTTCAAGCACCTCGAGTCTTTCTATTTTCATAATTTCCTGTACGAGAGCCTGTGGAAGGACAACGCGCGCCGTGGTGCAACGCACATACCCACCGAGCGCATATTGCGCACTTATGGGCGCGACTATCGCGTAATCCTCGTCGGCGACGCCGCCATGAGCCCCTACGAGATCGTGCAGCCCGGCGGCAGCGTCGAGCATTGGAACGAGGAGGCGGGCGCGGTGTGGATGCAGCGACTGTGTGCGGCATTTCCGCGCCTGGTGTGGCTCAACCCCGAGCCACAGGCACGCTGGGCGTCCTCACCGTCGACAGGCATCACGCGCGATCTCCTCGCTGGCCGTATGTTTCCGCTCACCCTTGCCGGACTGGATCTCGCCATCGGCGAGCTCCGCCGACCGCTCCACGGTGGCGCGGGCGCGCTCGCCGGTGCAGGCGCGACTTCGGTCACACAGAGCCCGCCGGCCGGGGTTTCATAATAGCGGCGCTGACCGCGCACTATGGACGGGCTCGCCGACACTCTTTCCCGACCGGGCTTCCGCCCGAACGTCGCTCTTGTCCTCACCGGCGGCGGCTCGCGCTCGGCATACCAGGTCGGCGTGCTGCTCGCGCTCGCCGAGATGTTGCCGCGCTCGCGCAACCCCTTTCAGGTGATCGTCGGCACCTCCGCCGGTGCCGTCGCCGCGAGCGTGCTCGCGGCCGAGGCCCACCACTGGCGCCGCGCGGTCATGGGACTCGAGCGCGTATGGGCCAATTTTCACTCGAGCCAGGTCTTCCACGTCGATCCGCGGCACATGCTCCGCGCCGGCGCGCACTGGGTGCTGGCACTCATTTCCGGGGGCATGGTGCTGTCGCCGCCCAAGTCGATGCTCGACAACACGCCGCTGCGCGAGCTGCTCTCCGTGCACGTCGATTGCGCGGGCATCCGCCGCAGCATCGAGCGCGGACACCTGCATGCCTTTGCGCTATGCGCCACCAGTTACAGCACCGGGAGCTCGGTGGCCTTCTTCGACGGCGTCGACTCGATCCGCGACTGGTCGCGCGTGCAGCGCATCGGCGTGCGCACCCCGGTTACCCTAGACCATCTGATGGCGAGCGCGGCGATCCCTTTGCTGTTTCCGCCGATCAGGATCGGTGATGAGTACTACGGCGATGGCGCCATGCGCCAGCTCCACCCCCTGAGCCCTGCCATTCACCTCGGTGCCGACCGGGTGCTGATCATCGGCGTACGCGCACGACGCGCCGCCGGCGTTCAGGTGAATCGCCTGCCGACGATCATGCCGACGCCGGGCGAGATCTTCGGCTACATGCTCGACACGCTCTTCACCGACCAGATCTACGGCGACCTCGAGCAGCTCGAGCGCTTCAACGAGCTCGTGCACGCGGCGCCACAGGTCGTGCGCGGCGGCCGCCCCATCGAGACACTGATGCTCGCGCCCTCGGTCGATCCGCGCGCGCTCGCCGCCCGCCATGCCGGCGAGATACCGCGGGGATTGCGCGCGCTGCTGCGCGTGATCGGTGGCCGCGATGCCTCCGGCGACCAGCTCGCGAGCTATCTCACCTTCGAGCGCGGATATACGCGCGCGCTCATCGAGCTCGGCTACCGCGACGCCATGGAAGCGCGTTCGGCGCTCATGGCGTTCATGGGCGGGGAGAAGCTGCCCCAGGTGATGACTGCGGCCGGAGTGGCGCAAGCGACGTAAATTACTGGCCGCCGGCGACACGTGCCGGCTTGAAGAGCTTCGCTCCCGGCAGCCCGCTGTGGCGCGCCATGACGTGCGGGGATTCCGCGGCGAAGATCTCCGCGAGGCGGTCGACGATGTACACCGAGCGGTGCTGGCCACCGGTGCAGCCGACCGCGACCGTGAGGTAGCCGCGGTTGCTCGCCTGGTACTCGGGCACGCGGCCGCGTACGAAGCGGGCGATGTCCGCGATGAGTGCCGCGACGTTGGTGTGCGTCTCGAGAAAACGGATCACCTCGGCGTCGCGCCCGGTGAGGTTGCGCAGGCCCGGCTCCCAGTACGGATTCGGCAGCGCACGGGCGTCGAACACGAAGTCGGCGTCGGCGGGGATGCCGCGTTTGAAGCCGAACGACTCGAAGGTGAGCGACAGCTTGCCCGCGGAGCGCTGCTCGACGCGCTTGTGAATGATGTCGCGCAGGGCATGCACCGACAGGCGCGAAGTGTCGATCAGCAGGTCGGCGACGGAGGCGATCGGCTCGAGCAGCTCGCGCTCGAGCGCCATGGCCTCGCGCAGCCCCACGCCGCTGCGGCTCATGGGGTGCTTGCGGCGGGTTTCCGCGAAGCGCCGCAGCAGCTCGTCCTCTGCCGCCACCAGGAAAACCACCTCGCACTGCAGGCCGCTGCGCCGCAGCTCATCGAGCAGCTGCGGAACGCTCGCGACCTCGGCCGGGGTATTGCGGGCGTCGAGCCCGATCGCGGTGCGCTCGTAGGTCGCCTCGGGGCTGCGGACCGTGTAGGAGACGAACGGCTTCAGCAGCGCGGCCGGAATGTTGTCGATGCAGTAGAAACCCAGGTCCTCGAGCATGTGCAAGGCCACGCTCTTGCCGGACCCCGATAGTCCGCTGAGGATGATGATGCGCACGCCGCCATGTTATCCAGCGGCGGCGGCGCTGCAAGTTCGCGGCCCGGCGCGGCTCTGGCGGGGCTGGGCGGCCGCGATGGCCGCCCCGGGTGCCTCAGCCGGGGTCCCCACGAAATCGCGCATCTTGCCGATCGGTCTGTTGCTCGACAGCAGCGTCGGGCGCGATTTCGTGGGGTGGTTAGATGCGCAGCGCGCGCACCGCCGCGGCGTGGTGGTCGGCGCGCTTCTCCTTGTGCTTCTTGATGCAGCGATCGAGCTTGTCCGCCAGCAGATCGATGGCCGCGTACATGTCTTCCTGGGTTGCGTCCGCGTAGATGGCACTACCGCTCACGTGTAGCGTTGCCTCGGCTTTCTGTCGCAGCTTCTCCACCGTCAATACGCAGTGCACGTCGATCACCTGATCGAAGTGCCTGCCAATGCGCTCCAGTTTCTTCTCCACATAGCCCCGCAGCGCTGCGGTGACTTCGACGTGGTGGCCGGTGACGCTGAGCTGCATACGTCGTCTCCTTGAGTGACATCTGCCTACATTTGTTTCGGTCCCGTGCGGCGCCGCTCGTTCGAGGCCACGATCCCCATGGCCTCGCGATATTTGGCGACGGTGCGCCGTGCCACCGGAATGCCCTCGTCCGAGAGCAGCTCGGCGATACGGCCATCGCTCAACGGTGCTTCCGGGTCCTCGTCCTTGACCAGCTTTCTGATCTTGGCGCGGATCGCGGTCGAGGAGGTGCCCGAACCGTCCGCACCCTCGACCTGGCTCGAAAAGAAGTAGCGCAGCTCGAAGACGCCGCGCGGGGTGTGCATATACTTGCCCGAAGTCACGCGCGAGATGGTCGACTCGTGCATGGTGACCGCTTCGGCAATGTCCTTGAGGATCATCGGCCGCATGTGCTCCTCGCCGTGCTCGAGGAACGCGGTCTGGCGCTCGACGATCGAGCGCGCGACCTTGATGAGCGTCTCGTGCCGGATTTCGAGGCTCTTCAGCAACCAGCGCGCCTCCTGCAGCTGCGCCCGCATGGTGGCGTGACTGGCGTTACGGCCGATGAGACTGGCGTAGCTCTGATTGAGGCGCACGCGGGGCAGCGTGGCCGGATTGATCTCGACGCCCCACCCGTGCTCGGTGCGGCGAACAAACACGTCCGGCACGACGTACTCGGCACTGCCCGCGCTCACGGTGGCGCCCGGACGCGGATGACACGAGCGCACCAGCGCGAGCGCGCACGCGATCTCCTCCTCGGTTGTGCGCAGCTCGCGGCGCAGCAGTGACAGCTCGCGTTCGGCCACCAGCTCCAGATGATGCCGCGCGATTCGCAGCGCCGTCTCGAAACCCGGCGTGGCGGGGTCGAGCTGACGCAGCTGCAGCTCGATGCACTCGCCGACCGAGCGTGCGCCGACGCCCGGCGGATCGAGCGCCTGAACGCGGCTCAGCACCGTGGCAATCTCCGCGGTAGTGCACTCCAGCTCGGGGCGCAGGGTCTTGCCGATCTCCTCCAGTGACTCGGTGAGATAGCCGTCGTCGCTCACTGCATCGACGATCGCGCGGGCGATCGCCAGATCCCTCGGCGCGAGGCTGACGAGCTCGAGCTGCCACAGCAGGTGGTCCTGCAGGGAGTCCCCGGAGGAGTCGGCGTACTCCTGCTGGCGCTCGTCATCCTCGCCGTTCCACGGCATGTCCCCGGGTCCGACGGTGCGGTCGCCCCAACCCTCCTCGAGGACTTCGACGGTGCCTTCCGCAGCGCGCTCGGCGGTCTTGGGCTGCTCCGCCGCTGTGACGATCGTCTCGAAGGTTCCAGTGGCCTCCGGCTCTTCCAGGGGCTCGAGCATCACATTGGTTTCGAGGAGCTCCCGGATGTGGGCCTGC
>Ga0306921_10005600_pt1 | contig 13048 bp, 12 predicted proteins | sample sta12Cox44000080_FD_203760 | JGI IMG/M metagenome (GOLD analysis project Ga0306921, IMG submission 203760) | Lab enrichment of tropical soil microbial communities from Luquillo Experimental Forest, Puerto Rico - statoxic.12C.oxic.44.000.080 (v2)... | ecosystem: Environmental > Terrestrial >... | reverse complement strand
GATCAGGTTTGTCGAATACCGCCATCGCCGTGACCGCCAACACCGATTCCGCAGATCCTGCCGTGTCGCGCTTTCTCGATGCGGTGTGGATGGAACGGGGCCTGTCGCCGAATACTCTGGCGGCCTACCGCGCCGACCTCACGGCGCTCGCCCGTTGGCTCGCCGAGCGCAACGTGCCGATCATGCGCACCTCGCGCGCAGACCTGCAGGATTTCATCGCCTGGCGCGTGCGCGCCGGCGCCCGGCCGCGCTCCACCGCGCGCCAGCTCTCGAGCTTCCGCCGCTTCTTCCGCTACTTCATGCGCGAGGGCGCCATCCGCGAGGATCCCACCGCGCAGATCGCCATGCCGAAGATCGGCCGCTCGCTGCCGCGCTCGCTCACCGAGGAGGAGGTCGAGGCGCTGCTGTCGGCGCCGGTGGTGAGCGACCCCCTCGGCAACCGCGACCGCACCATGCTGGAAGTGCTGTACGCCACGGGACTGCGGGTATCGGAGCTGGTGAACCTGCGCCAGGGCCAGATCAACCTCAACCAGGGGGTGATCCGTATCCTCGGCAAGGGCGATCGGGAACGCCTCATCCCGCTCGGCGAGGAGGCGATGCGCGCCCTCAAGGAATTCAGCCGCGGTGCGCGCAGCGAGATCCTGCTCGAGCGGCAGACCGATTACCTGTTCCCGACGCGGCGCGGCGATCGCATGACGCGGCAGGCCTTCTGGCACATCATCAAACGCTATGCGCGCAAGGCCGGCATCGCCAAGGAGCTCTCGCCGCACACGCTGCGTCATGCCTTCGCGACCCATCTGCTGAACCACGGCGCCGATCTGCGCGTCGTGCAGATGCTGCTCGGGCACAGCGACCTTTCGACGACACAGATCTACACGCACGTCGCGCGCGAGCGACTCAAAGAGCTGCACGCGCAACATCATCCGCGCGGCTGACGCGTCGGCAGCGCGGCCGGCCGTGCGCTGGCAGTGCACGTGCTAGACTCCTCGACGATCGCGCGCTGCCCGCAGCCGAACCTCGGGCGGCGGTGTCGGTCCAATCCCCCCCCACGAGTAGCGGAAGTTCAATTCATGAGTGCCAAGAGGTTGCTGGTGTTGCTCGCGCTGTGCGGCGCGGCGGGTGCGGTGCCGGCGCAGCCGGAGCCTCCCAAGGCTGACCCGCGCGCCGAGGTCGCCGCCCATGTCCCGGGCGCGCGCCCCGAGGAGCTGCGCGCCACCGCCGTTCCCGGCGTGTGGGAGCTCACGCGCGGCGCCGACATCGTCTACGTGACGGCGGATGGCAAGTACGCCTTTACCGGCGATCTGGTCGAGCTCGCGACCAACAACAATCTCAGTGAGCAGCACCGGCGCGAGCTGCGCCTCAAGGCGATCGGCAACTTTCCGGAAAGCGATATGCTGATCTTCGGTCCCAAGGACTCGAAGTACACCGTCACCGTATTCACCGACGTCGACTGTCCGTACTGCCGCAAGCTCCACAGTCAGATCGCGGCCTACAACCGCCTCGGTATCCGGGTGCGCTACCTGCTCTACCCGCGTACCGGCCCCAACAGCGAATCCTGGACCAAGGCGGAGCAGGTCTGGTGCTCGAGCGATCGCAACGCCGCGCTGACACGTGCCAAGCTCGGTGAGGAGCTGAAGAACAAGCCGTGCGCCGAGAATCCGGTGGCGCGCAGTTACGCTCTCGGCCAGGACTTGGCGCTCGAAGGCACGCCGGCGATCATCATGCCGAACGGCGAGATGCTGCCCGGCTACGCGCCACCGGACGTGCTCGCTGCGCACCTGAAAGACGAAAAGTAGTCCGCTGCTCACCACCCCACGAAATCACGCTTGACGTGATGAGCGAGAATCCCGCCCGTGAGCAAGATGCGTGATTTCTTGGGGGCCCCGGTGAACCACCCCAAGAAATCGGGGTGATTTCCCCGGTGCTCAGCGCTCGAGCAGCTTCAGTTTGTCGGGCTTGTCTTCCCACTCCTTGGCGTCGGCGGGCGCGTCCTTCTTCTCGGTGATCACCGGCCACTGCTTGGCGAGCTCGGCGTTCAGCTGTTTGAACTGCTCCTGACCGGCGGGCAGTTCCTCCTCGGAGAAGATCGCCTCGACCGGACACTCCGGCTCGCACAGCGTGCAGTCGATGCACTCCTCGGGGTCGATCGCCAGGAAGTTTGGACCTTCATGGAAGCAGTCGACCGGACAGACCTCGACGCAATCCATGTACTTGCACTTGATGCAGTTTTCGGTGACGACGAAAGTCATTGGCTTCAGCGGATAGACAGCGACAGCTCATCATTGTGCCACGCCGGCGCGGCGCGGGTGAATCACTCGTTCCCCACGTAATCACGCTCGGCGTGACTTTAGAGCATCCGCCGCGGACTGAGAGGGCCCCGTCAGCCGTCGGTCGATGCTGGTGAAATGGTACGGTTCGCGCCCGGCCGCCCGATCCTCGAGATAGCGCCGCAGCGTGAAGTCCGTGCTGGGGAAGGCGATGTCGCCCCAGGGAATGTCGACCGGGTCTACCAGTGCCACCTCGAGGCTCTCGGCACCCGCGGCGTAGTGCGCGGCCGGCAGCGTCGCGCGGAAGAACACGTGCACCTGCTCCGCGTGCAACACGTGCACCACGGAAAGGAGCGAGCCGATGGTGACTTCCGCCAGCGCCTCCTCGCGCGACTCGCGCGCCGCAGCCTCCTGCAGCGTCTCGCCGTTCTCCATGAAGCCCGCGGGAACCGTCCAGTAGCCGCGCCGTGGCTCGATTGCGCGCCGGCACAGGAGGATCCGGCCCTCGTGCTCGGGCACGCAGCCCACCACGAGCCGCGGGTTCTGGTAGTGGATCGTGCCGCAAGCGTCACAGACGTGACGCGGCAGATGGTCCCCCGCCGGAACGAGCAACCGCACCGAGGCTCCGCACTTACTACAGAACTTCATAGTGTCTCGAAGAGGATACGGAGCCGGCGGCGCCTTGTCGACGCAGCGCGAGGCTGCACGGGACGCTATGGCAGCAGGGAAAACTTCACTATGAAATCGTCTGCTTCACGATGAGGAGGTGGTGCCCGAGGTCGGAGTCGAACCGACACGCTTTTCAGGGCGGCGGATTTTCGTGCCACTTCGGCTTTCGCCGCCCCGGCGCAGCGTGCGTCGGGTTCGTGGTCTGGAGCACGCCTTCACCGTGGCCATGCAGGCCGTAGGTGCCCGCCGTCTGCTCTCTACACCTTCCCTGCGCGCCTGGCACAGGGCTTGGCTCGGCGTTAGCTCGAGCGGCTAGCGCTTCAGGGCCTTCACCGAGTTTGACGGGCTTCACCCCGCGGATTTCTCCACGGGGGCTCAAGTTGCTCGACTGAGTCCGCTGCGTCTACCAATTCCGCCACTCGGGCATCGAGGGGCGGGAGGCAGTATAGGGCCCGGCGGCCGGGATGGATACGACAGCGGGCCCGCGCCGGGGGGCTGCGATGCGACCTTTCGCCCGCCTCGCGCATCTAAGTAAGGCGTGAGCCGATTGGCGGATACCGGTGTTCCTGATGAGGTGCTGGCGCGGGCCTGCGCCGGCGATGACGCTGCCCGTGAGGCGATTTACCGCACTCTCGCCCCAGCCACGCTGACACTGATCCGCCGCGTCGTGGGTCACCACGCCCTCGCCGAGGACATCTTTCAGGACACCATGATGACTCTCTACGAGCGCCTGCCGCAGTTCCGTCGCGAGGCACCGCTGGGGGCGTGGTTGCGCCAGATCGCGCTCAGCCGTTGCCTGATGTGCCTGCGCTCGCCGTGGCAGCGCGCACGGATGTGCCTGGAATCCACCGAGCTCATCGGCGGGTCCACGGCCAGTGTTGCGCTCGCTCCCGGCTACCGGGTCGAGTTGATCGATGTGGAGCGGGCGTTGGCGGCGCTACCGCCCACGGCGCGCGCGGTCGTGTGGATGTTCGAGGTTGAAGGCTATTCGCACGAGGAGATTGCGCGCGCTTTCGGCCGCTCGGTGAGTTTCTCGAAATCGCAGCTGGCACGGGCCCATGTGCGGCTGCGCGCCTGGTTCGAGCCGCAGGAAATCAGACCGTCATGCACCGTGATCTAGATCAGCGCGCTAGGCTCGCCCGATGGCTGCGCGAGCTTCCTGAGGACGCATCAGCGCCGCCCTACGACTTTCGCGAGTTCCAGCGACGCGCTGCGCAACGCACGCTGGCCGCACAGGAGCGGCACGGCGGGCGTCTCTGGGCTGCTGCCGCCGCGATCGCGGTGACGGCCCTGGCAGTGGTGCTGCGCTTCGGTGCACCTGCGCCGCATGTCGCGGCCGGTGGCCCCACGATCGGCGAGATTGCAGCGCGCCAGGCCGCTGCGACACTCACGCCCGCGCGACCCGAGGTGTTGGAACACTGGCTGGCGAGCCTCCCCAGCGATCCGGCGCTGGTGCGGGTCGGCGCACGAGCCGCGGTCGGCGGACTCGAGGACCGCATTGCGCAGCTCGATGACCAGCTGAGCGCGGCCCGCTTAGAGCCGGCGCCAGCGGGGCGCCTCGATGCTCTGCAACAGGAGCGCACGCGGCTGATGGCTGCGCTGGTGCAGGTGCGCTACGCGGAGACGCTGGCGGACGCTGCGCGCTGAGCACCCACAAGAGTCAACACCGAGAGATCCGAGGAGCCAACGTGACACACCCTCGCTTTACTTTCCACGGAGCTGCACTGCTCGCCTGGGCTGCAGTACTCGCCATAGCGCCGGCTGTCCCGCTTCGGGCTGATCCACCCGCGGTACCTCCGCCGCCGGCTGCAGCGCCCGCGACGCACCCGGGCGGTGACGCCGACGTCGAGGCGCAGCTCGAAGCCGCGCGCCGCAGGCTCGAGCAGGCGGCGAACGAGGTTGCGCAGCTCTCCACGCAGCTGGGCACCATGGCGGTCGATCAGCCCATGCCGTTCGAGCCGGCGCGCGCCATCATCGGCGTGCAGCTCGAGCCGACCTCGGACGGTGTCGGCGCTCGCGTTCGTGAGGTATCCCCCGGAGGGCCTGCTGCGGAGGCGGGCATCCATGTCGGTGATGTGATCGTCGCCGTGAACGGCACCAACCTCAGCGGGCCGAAACCGGCGCGTCAGGTGGTCACCATCATGCACGACGTGAAGCCCGACAGCCGGGTCAGCGTGCGGGTCTTGCGGGATGGCAAGCCGCGCGACTTCACGCTCACCGCGCGCGCCAGCCCGAGCCTGTTCGTCACCACACACGGTATGCCGGACATGATGTACGGACTGCCGCCACCGCCGGGGGCATTCATGTTCTACCGGCCGCTGATGGACATGGAGCTCGCCACGCTCACTCCACGTCTCGGGCGCTACTTCGGTAGCGACCACGGTGTGCTGGTGGTGCGTGCTCCTGCCGACGGCGGACTGAAGCTCGAGGACGGCGACGTGATTCTCGCGATCGACGGCCGTCAGCCCAGCAGCGGCTCGCACGCCACGCGCATCCTCGGTTCCTATCAGCCGGGCGAGAAAGTCACTCTGCGCATCGTGCGTGAGCACAAGACGCTCGAGATCGAAGCGACGCTCCCCGCGAGTCCGCAGCCCCTGCAGCGCAACCTGTTGCATGCCACGCCCGACGAGGAGCCGGGGTTTCGCGATCGGAAGGTAGTGATCTTCGGCAACGACGCGGCCTGAAGCGGCGGCCTGCGCCGGGGAGCCCGGCGCCGTGCGTAGTGCGCGTGCCGTGTAACATGCGCGCGTGCGCCGCCAGGACTTCGCTTACCAGCTGCCCGCCGATCTGATCGCCCAGGAGCCGCTCGCCGAGCGCTCCGCGGCACGCATGCTGGTGCTCGACGCGGCAACCGGTGCGGTCACCGACCGCGCGGTGCGCGACCTGCCCGACTTTCTGCGGCGCGGCGATCTGCTGGTGGTTAACGACACCCGTGTCATCGCCGCGCGGCTCAGTGGAATCAAGCCCTCCGGTGGACGGGTCGAGATACTCCTCGAGCGTGCGCTCGAGGCGCGGCAGGCGCTCGCGCAGCTCTCCGCCAGCAAGCCGATCCGCGCCGGGCTCGAGGTGGAGACTGCGGGCGGTATGGTCCGCGTGCTGGGCCGCGAGGCGGATCTGTGGCGCGTCGAGCTGCCCGCGCCGGCGCTGGAGTACTTCGAGCGCTTCGGGGAGGTGCCGCTGCCGCCGTACATCCGCCGCGCGACCCGCGCCGCCGATCGCGAGCGCTATCAAAGCATCTTCGCACGCGATCCGGGCGCGGTGGCGGCGCCCACCGCGAGCCTGCACTTCGATGCAGCGCTGACCGGGGCGCTCGCGGCACGCGGTGTGGGCCGCGCCTGTGTGACGCTGCATGTGGGTGCAGGAACCTTTCAACCGCTGCGTAGCGAGGATGTCGCGGCGCACGTACTGCATCCCGAGCGTGCTGCGGTCGGCGCCGCGGCCTGCGAGGCGATCGCTGCGACGCGTGCCGCGGGTGGCCGGGTGGTCGCAGTGGGCACTACGGTGGTGCGGGCGCTCGAGTCGGCGGCACTGGCGTCGCGCGAGGCACTCGCGCTGGCGCCTTGGCAGGGCGAGACGCGCCTGTTCATCACTCCCGGCTTTCGCTTCCAGGTGTGCGATGTGCTGCTCACCAACTTTCATCTGCCGGAATCGACGCTGCTCATGCTGGCATGCGCGTTCGCCGGGCGGCGCGCCGTGCTCGATGCCTACGCGCACGCCGTGCAGGCTCGCTACCGGTTCTTCAGCTACGGCGACGCGATGCTGCTCACGCGGGGAGGCCGCGCCTGAACCCGACCTTCACGGTGCACGCGCGCGATGGCGCGGCGCGCGTCGGCAGCCTCGTCACGGCACACGGCGTCGTCGAGACACCGGCTTTCATGCCCGTCGGCACCTACGGCACCGTCAAGGCCATGACGCCGGAGGAGCTCGAGGAACTCGGTACGCAGATCATTCTCGGTAACACCTTCCACCTGCTGCTGCGGCCCGGACCCGAGATCATCGCCGCACACGGTGGCCTGCACCGCTTCATGCACTGGCCGCATCCACTGCTCACCGATTCGGGCGGCTTCCAGGTGTTCAGCCTGCGGAGCCTGCGCCGTATCAGCGAGGAGGGCGTGCGCTTTCGCTCGCCGGTCGACGGGCGCGAAGTGCGGCTCACTCCCGAAGACTCGATGGACGTGCAGCTCGCCCTGCGCTCGGACATCGCCATGGCGCTCGATGACTGCACCGCCTATCCCGCGACCGAGGCGGAGGCGCGCGCTTCCATGGAGCGCTCCATGCGCTGGGCGGAACGCAGCCACACGCACTATTACCGCGCTGATCGTGACACGCCCGGTGGCCTCTTTGGGATCGTGCAGGGCGGCATGCACCTGCCGCTGCGGCTCGCCTCGCTCGAGGCGCTACTGCGCCGATCGTGGCCGGGGTTCGCCGTCGGCGGGCTGGCAGTGGGGGAAGGGGAAGAAGAACGCCTCGCGGTCCTCGAGGGACTCGTCCCGCATATGCCCGCCGAGCGGCCGCGGTACCTCATGGGCGTCGGCCGGCCCGAGGACATCATCGCCGCGGTGCTGCGCGGCATCGACATGTTCGATTGTGTCATGCCCACCAGGCACGCCCGCAACGGCCACCTGTTCACCTCCGCCGGTGTCATCAACATCCGCAACAGTGCCTACGCCCGCGATCTCGGGCCGGTGGACGGCGCCTGCGACTGCTACACCTGCCGCCACTTCAGCCGCGCCTACCTGCGGCATCTGGACCGTTGCAACGAAATCCTCGGAGCGCGCCTCAACACCATACATAACCTGCACTTCTACATCGGGCTGATGCGCACGCTGCGCGCTGCCATCGCCGCAGGCAGGGCCGCCGCCTGGGCCCGCGAGTTCCTCTCCGCCGGGGGTGCGGCCGGTGCTGTGGCATAATGCCGCCCTTTTCGCTTCCTGGACCACACACATGAATGGCTTGATCACGGATGCCTGGGCGCAGGCCGCCCCCGGGGCGGGTGGCGGGCAGTTTCAGTTCGCTCTGCTGATGGCAGCGTTCATCGCGCTCTTCTATTTCATGCTGATCCGCCCCCAGCAGCGGCGTGCCAAGGAGCACCAGGCACTGGTGTCGAAGCTCGCCTCGGGCGATGAGGTGGTCACCAGCGGGGGGCTCCTCGGGCGCATTACCGACGTCGGCGACACCTTCGTCACGCTCGAGGTCGCCGACGGCGTGCGCGTCAAGGTGCAGAAGGTACAGGTCACGCAGCTCATGCCCAAGGGCACGCTGAAGAGCGCCTGACGATGCTGGAATATCCCCGCTGGAAATACCTGCTGGTTGCAGTGGTGCTGGTGCTGGCGCTGGTGTTCGCGCTGCCGAACGTCTTCGGCGAGGACCCGGCGCTGCAGGTCGAGCGCAAGGATCACACGGCCATCAACGCCGATGCCATGCGCTCCCTGGAGACGTTCCTTACGCAACACGGCGTGCACTTCGGCAACAGCTACATCGACAATGGACGGCTCATGCTGCGCTTCACCAGCGTGCCGGACCAGCTGGCGGCACGCGACGCGGTCAACGCGCAGTTCGCCGACACCTACCGCACCGCGCTGTCGTTTGCGCCGCGCACCCCGGCAATGCTGCGCGCGCTGGGACTGCGGCCGATGCCGCTGGGCCTCGATCTGCGGGGTGGCCTGTACCTCCTGTACCAGGTGGACGTGAATGCCGCCGTCAGCCAGGCGCTCGACGGCTATGCCGCGGATGCGCGCCGTGCGCTCGCCGCGGCCCACATCCCGGTGAAGGAGGTGACCACGGTCCCAGCGGGCGGCGGCGCGCCGGGGGCCGTGCGCGTGGTGCTGCCGCCAGAAGCCGACGTCAATGCCGCGCGCAACGCCCTCGGCAGCGTCCTGCAGGGCCTTACGGTCACTACCGAGAGCCTGCCGAGCGGCTCAGCCATCACCGCCGTCATGACGGCCGCGCAGATCCGCGAGCGCCGCGACTACGCCATGGAACAGAACATGACGACGCTGCGCAATCGCGTCAACGGACTGGGGGTCTCCGAGCCGATCGTGCAGCGCCAGGGAGTCGATCGCATCAACGTGCAGCTCCCCGGCGTGCAGAACTCGGCCGAGGTGAAGGACATCCTCGGGCGCGTAGCGACGCTCGAATTCCGCCTCGAGGACATGCAGAACAATGCCTACGAGGCGGTGCAGACCGGGCGCGTGCCACTCGGCTCGAAGCTCTACACCCACACGCGCTTCGGCCGCCCGGTGCTGCTCAAGCGCGAGGTGATCGCCACCGGCGATCAGCTCACCAACGCCACCAGCGGCCAGTCCCAGGAAGGGCCGGCGGTGAACATCAGGCTCGATGCGCGCGCCGGCGACAACATGCTGCGCACCACGCGCCAGAACCTCAACAAGCGCATGGCGGTGGTGCTCATCGAGAAGCATCGCGAGACCAGCGAGGTCGACGGCAAGAAAGTCAGCCGCGAGGTGACCGACGAGCAGGTGATCAACGACGCCACCATCCGCGGAGTGTTCAGCAACAACTTCCAGATCACCGGGCTCCAGGCCGGCGAGGCGCGCGAGCTCGCATTGCTGCTCAAGTCCGGCTCGCTGGCGGCACCGCTCTACCCCATCGAGGAGCGCGCCATCGGCCCGAGCCTTGGGCGCGACAACATCGACAAAGGGGTGACCGCGCTGATCGTCGGCATGGCCGGGGTGTTCCTGTTCATGTGGATCTACTACAAAACCTTCGGCCTGGTGGCGGACCTGGTGCTGCTCGCCAACGTGGTGCTGCTCACCGCGCTCCTCTCGATGATGCGCGCCTCGTTGTCGCTGCCCGGCATCGCCGGCATCATCCTCACGGTCGGCATGGCGGTGGACGCCAACGTGCTGATCTACGAGCGCATCCGCGAGGAGCTGCGCAAGGGGGTGACGCCGCAGGCCGCGATTCGCGCCGGCTTCGACAAGGCGCTGTCCGCGATCACCGATTCCAACATCACCACGCTGATCGCCGGGGTAGTGCTGTGGGTGCTCGGCACCGGCCCGATACGCGGCTTCGCGATCGTGCTGACGCTCGGCATCCTTACCTCGATGTTCACCTCGCTCATGGGCAGCCGCGCGCTGCTCACCCTCATGTACGGCGGCCAGCGCAAGATCGCGCGCTTGCCGATCTGAGCGCCCAGCAGGCTGCAAATCAAGGACCGTAAGTGGAATTCTTCAGTCACCAGACCAACTTCCCGTTCATGGCCACGCGGCGGGTGTGGTACACACTCTCCGCCGTGCTGATGATCGTGTCGCTCGGCTCGTTCTTCGTCCGCGGCCTGAATCTCGGCATCGACTTCACCGGCGGTGTGAGCGCCGAGGTGAGCTTCCCGCGTGTGGTCAACGTGGACCAGGTGCGCGCCAAGCTCACCACCGGCGGTTTCCGCGATCCGCAGGTGCAGAATTTCGGCTCCGCGCGCGACATCGCCATCCGCCTGCCCCCGGACCCGCAGCAGAGCCCCGGCGAGGTGCGCGCGCGGCTCGAGACGGCGCTGCGCGCGGTCGACCCCGGGGTGCAGGTGACGCAGCTCGATGTGGTCGGCCCGCAGGTCGGGAATGAGCTCAAGGTGAGCGCCATGTGGGCGCTGTTCTTCACGCTGCTCGGGATATTCGCCTACATCGCTTTCCGCTTCCACACCTGGCGACTGTCGGTCGGAGCGATCTTCGCCGTGCTGCACGATCCGATCCTGGTGTTGGGCTTCTTCTCGCTCACGCAGATGTCGTTCGACCTGGCGGTGGTAGCGGCGATCCTCGCCGTCATCGGCTACTCGCTGAATGACACCGTGGTGGTGTTCGATCGCATCCGCGAGCGCTTCGAGAGCAACCGCCGCTCGCCCTCCGACGTGATACTCGATCAGTCGATCAACCAGACGCTGTCCCGCACCATCATGACCAAGGTGGTGACCTCGATCGTGGTGGTCGCGCTGCTGTTTCTCGGCGGCCCGGTGCTGCGCGGCTTCTCCGCGGCGCTGCTGATCGGCATCATCGCCGGCACCTACTCCTCGATCTATATCTCCAGTGCCATCGCGCTCGACTTCGGTCTGACCGCCGAGCACCTGTTCCCTTCGGTCAAGAAGGCGGCGCTCGACCACCTGCCGTAACGGAGAGCCGACCGCTCTGATCGCCGATCCGCACCTCTGGCTCGCCTTTCTGGCACTGTCGCTGCTCGAGATCGTTCTCGGCATCGACAACGTCATCTTCATATCGATCCTGGTGGGCCGGCTGCCGCCGCAGTCGCAGGCGACCGCACGTATCAGCGGCCTGGCGCTGGCGATGCTGACGCGCATCGCGTTGCTGTTCTCGGTGGTGTGGCTGACGCGCCTGGTGCAGCCCTGGCTGCAGATCGGCGGCCATAGCTTCTCCGGACGCGACGTCATCCTGCTCGTCGGCGGCCTGTTCCTGCTCGGCAAGAGCGTGCTCGAGATTCACCAGGCGCTCGAGGGCCCGGCGACGGACGCCACCCGCACACGGTTGCACCGCAGTCTGCTGGCCGTGGTGGCACAGATCGCGCTCATCGACATCGTGTTCTCGCTCGATTCGGTGTTCACCGCAGTGGGGTTGGTGCGCGAGCTGCCCGTCATGGTCGCCGCGATCGTAGTCTCCATCCTCGTCATGATGTGGGTGTCGCGCTCGATCAGCGCGTTCATCGCCCGCCACCCGACCATCAAGGTGCTGGCGCTCTCGTTCCTGCTGCTGATCGGAGTGGCGCTGGTCGGGGAGGGACTGCACTTCGAGATCCCGAAGGGCTACCTGTACTTCGCCATGGCGTTCGCATTCGGGGTGGAGCTCATCAACATGCGCGTGCGGCAACGCTGAGGGCACCCCAAGAAATTTTGCTCACCGCGATCGGTGAGCACTCATCGAGCTGCAAGACGCAAAATTTCTTGGGGACCCCGCGCGCACCCCGCAAAATTTCGCTCGCCGCGCGGCAAGCGCGCAGCGACCTCTGCTCAGGCGGTGCGCGGCGTCGCTCCGGCGCCGTTCGCGGCCTTGCGCAGGCAGCTGTGCTGGTAGCCGTAGAACGCGTAGATCACCACGCCGATGGCCGTCCACACCACGAGCCGGAGCCACGTGGCGGGGCCGAGATAGACCATCATGGCGCCGCAAATGATGGCACCAGCGGGGCAGACCAACCACGGCACGGGCGTGCGGAACGGGCGCGGCAGGTCGGGGCGCGCGCGCCGCAGAATCAGTATCCCGATACATACGGTGACGAAAGCGGCGAGCGTGCCGATCGCCACCAGCTCGCCGAGGATCTTCACAGGAAACAGCCCGCCGACGACGGCGGCGGACATCGCCGTGATCACGGTACCGGTCGAGGGGGTGCGGAAGCGCGGATGGACCCGACCAAAGAACTGTGGCAGCAGGCCGTCACGCGCCATGGCGAAGAAGATACGCGCCTGCGCGATCGTCATGACCAGCATCACGGAGGTCATGCCCGCGACCGCTCCGAGCTTCACGGGAATCCCGAGCCAGTGCAGGCCCTGATACTTGTCGAGCGCCAGTGCCACTGGAGCCGCCACGTCCAGTTCATGGTAATTGACCATCCCCGTCAGTATCGCGGACACGAGCACATACAAGATCGTACAGACCACCAGGCTCGCCAGGATCCCGATGGGCATGTCACGCTGCGGATTCTTGGCCTCCTGGGCCGCCGTGGAAATGGCATCGAAGCCGATATAGGCGAAGAAAATGACCCCCGAGGCAGCCATCACGCCGCTCCAACCGAACACACCGGTCTGGCCGGCGTTCGGCGGAACGAACGGATGCCAGTTGGCCGTGTTGATGTAACTCACTCCGAACAGGATGAACAGCACGATCACCGTCACCTTGATGGCGACGATGACCGAGTTGAAGGAGGCCGACTGCTTGATGCCGATGTAACAGATGGTACCGATGGCTGCGACGATCAACATCGCCGGCACGTTGATGATGGCCCCGGTGTGTACGATCTCGAACGATTCCCTGCCCGAGGGTGTGCCAAGCGGCGCATTGGAGAGCGCCGCGGGAATGTGGATGTGCAGTTGGTCGAGGAGGCTCACCGCGTAGCCCGACCAGCCGACCGAGACTGTCGCCACCGCGAACAGGTACTCGAGC
>Ga0306921_10005593_pt1 | contig 13055 bp, 8 predicted proteins | sample sta12Cox44000080_FD_203760 | JGI IMG/M metagenome (GOLD analysis project Ga0306921, IMG submission 203760) | Lab enrichment of tropical soil microbial communities from Luquillo Experimental Forest, Puerto Rico - statoxic.12C.oxic.44.000.080 (v2)... | ecosystem: Environmental > Terrestrial > Soil... | reverse complement strand
CCGGCAGCTCCGAGATCCGCATGTGGATCAGCATCGGCGGTGCCGTCGAGCATCTCGACATGGCCTGGTCGCATTATGTCCCGGGCTACCGCACTCCGGCCGGCTCGGGCACCGGGCTCGGCTTCGCCTACTGGTCATGACCCGGCCGCGTCATTCCCGCGAAAGCGGAGATCTAGGGCCCGGCGTCTCGGCGTTTGTTCTGGACTCCCGCCTTCGAGGGGGTGACGGGTAAGACTTCGATCTCCTGGGCAAGGCCCGGTTGCACATTAAGCGAGGTTCACGATGAGCAAGCAGAAAGACAGCGACGAGCTGCTCCGTGTCGGCGCCGGCACGCCAATGGGCGAGATGATGCGTCAGTACTGGATCCCGGCGGTGATGTCGTCGGAGCTCGAGCGCGACGGTGCGCCGTTGCGGCTGATGCTGCTCGGCGAAAAGCTGATCGCGTTCCGCGACAGCTCGGGCCGGGTCGGGGTCATGGACCACCGCTGCCCGCACCGCTGCGCGTCGTTGTTCCTCGGTCGCAACGAGGAGAATGGCATTCGCTGCGTCTATCACGGCTGGAAATACGACGCTGAAGGCAATTGCGTCGACATGCCGAATGCGCCGCCGCACCAGGACTTCAAGGACAAGGTCAAAGCCAAGGCCTACAGGGTCACCGAGCGCAATGGCCTCGTCTGGGTCTATATGGGCGCCCGCAAGGAGGCGCCGCCATTGCCGGCGATCGAAGCCTCGCTACTCCCGCAGGCCGAATTGCAGATCGCCTTCGTGCAGCGCGAGTGCAACTGGCTGCAGGCGCTCGAGGGTGACATCGACACCTCGCATTTCGGCTTTCTGCATACCGGCAGCGTGCAGCCCGACGACGTGCTGCCGGACAGCCTGATGCGCTGGACGGTGGTCAACCGCGCGCCCGAATATCATATGACCGACACCCCCTACGGCACGATGTATTGCGCCTACCGCCCGGCCGAGAAGGGCCAGACCTATTGGCGGTTTGCCAATTTCCTGTTCCCATTCTGGACGCAGACGCCGCAGGGCCCGTTCGACCGCGTCAATACCCGCGCGTGGGTCCCAATGGATGACACCCATACGATGTTCGTCAGCTTGAGCTGGCGCGGCTCGCCGACCTCGATGCGCGCGCTAAAGAACGGGCAGATGGTGCCGGGGTCGCGCCTCGGCTTCGAATTCCTGCCGAACACGACCGACTGGTACGGCCGCTGGCGGCTGACGCAGAACCCCTCGAACGACTGGATAATCGACCGCGCGGCACAGAAGATGGAGAGCTATACCGGCATCGCCAGCATCCACGGCCAGGACCAGGCAGTGACCGAGAGCATGGGCGCGATCACCGACCACGAATTCGAGAATTTGGGGCCGAGCGATATCATGATCGCCCGCACCCGGCGGCGGCTATTGCGCGCCGCCCGCGCCTTTGCCAAGGACGGCAAAGCACCGCCTTGTGTCGACGAGCCCGACATCTACACCGCGGTGCGCAGCGGCGACTTCGTGACCGACGCCAAGATCGCTTGGCGCGACGCCTACGAGATGCAGATGCGCGCGGCGGTGCGGCCATTGCAGCAGGCGGCGGAATAACATCTGTTCAGTTCCTGCCGAGAGAGCGGTGCGCGGAGAGCATCTCGTTCTTCTCAGTGCCTCAGCGCGCTCCCCCGACTTCTCTCGCGCCGGCCCTCGCTGTCTGTCTCGCCTTCGCGCGAGAAGCGAGAGTAGCGCGGTCGTTCCTCAGGGCGGCCAAGCGAGCGCTGGTCGACAAGGCGCCCACACGCTGCTTGTGCCAGGAGGGCGCACCGTCCCGGAAGAAAATTGACAATCCACATCGATGGGCGAAAGCCGCCGCGGGCGTGATGGGCTCATCGGAGGCGATCGATCTAAAGGCTTAGCGCCGCGAGGAGGGTTTGCGCCTCAGTGAGTTCGGGGAATTGGTCTGTCGGCGGGAAGCCCTCGACCGCCGGCGCCAGCACGGCCTGCGCATCGGCGTCGCGATTGGCCGCATTGTAAAGCTTCGCAAAAGACAGCGCGGCGCGCAATTCGAAGCTGCGCGCTTTTTGCGACCGCGCGATAGCGATCGCCGCCTGCAAAGACTGCTCGCCCGCCGCGGTATCGGCCGGGTCGCGCTTCAGCAGGATCCCGGCGCGGATGCGGTGCATCTCCGCTTCATACAAGCGCTCCTCGGTGCGCTCCATCGCGGCGACCGCGTCGTCCAGGCGCCGGAGCCCGGCATCAGTCTCGCCGGCACTGGCTTCGGCTTCGGCCAGAACCGCTTCGGGCAAGAGCCAAATCCTGCCTTGCTCCCGATAGATGGCGAGGCCGCGCCGCATCTCGGCGGGTCTCGACTTTGCCCAGCCTTGCAGAAATACCGCGATGCCGGCCCAATAGGCTGGGAAATCGTATCGAGACGCGACATCGGCCATTGCCGGGCTGTAGGTCGCAACTGCTTCGGGGTTGCGCCGAAAAAGTCCAAGGAACGCCGCATATGCGAGCGCATGACCCATCGTCGAAGCATGGCCTGCCGACTCGGCGTCGGCGAGGGCGCGGTCGGCAACGCGCAAAGACTCGTCGACTCTTCCGAGCACCCACAATGCGAGGGCGTCCAAAATCTCCGCTGAGGCGCGGGGATCCTGGCCGAACCGGTCGGCGAAATCGGCATGGCGCGCCCGATCGTAGAGCTCGATGGTCTTCTGAAAATGCTGATGGGCGCCGGCAAAGTCGCCGAATTGAAGGCAATTGCAGCCGCAAACGCGGTACGCGATCAAGGTCTCGGGACAATCCGGCCGGGCCGTAGCTTCGCGCAGGAAAAGCTCCGCGATTTCGCGCATTGGTGCCGGTTCGCCACGGGTCAAACGCCCGCCCCAAAGACTGTAATAGGCGGAGAACCGTTCCGCGGCATCTTCCTCCCGGCTCGCCAATTCGCGGGCGCGCACCGCATCACTTTCCGAGAGCGCCGAGAGGAGGGTTTGGGCCTCAGTGAGTTCGGGGAATTGTTGGGTCGGCGGAAAGCCCTCGATCGCCGGCGCCAACACGGTGCGCGTATCGGCGTCGCGATTGGCCGCGCGATACAGCTTTGCCAGAGCCAGCGCCGCGCGCAATCCGAAGCTGCGCGCCTTTTGCGACTGCGCGATAGCGATCGCGGTCTGCAAAGACTGCTCGGCCGCCGCGGTATTGGCTGGGTCGTGCTGCAGCAGGATCCCGGCGCGGATGCGATGTATTTCCGCTTCGTACCAGCGCCCCTCGGTGCGCTCCAGCTCGGCGAGGGCGCTATCCAGGCGCCGAAGCCCGGCATCGGTCTCACCGGCACGCGCTTCCGCTTCGGCCAAAGGCGGTTCGAAAGCGGCCGCGTTCCAAACAAGACCTTGCTCCCGAGAAATGCCGATGCCCCTCCGCATCTCGGTCAGCCCCGCCTCGTCCTCGCCGCGCAACGATCTCGTCCAGCCTTGAAAAAATGCCGCCATGCCGACCAAAAAGGCTGGGAGATCGTAGCGAGAGACGATATCGGCCAACGCTTGGCTGTAGGTCGCGACTGTTTCGGGGCTGTACCGCAAAAGCCCCAGCAGCGCCCCGAATGAGAGCACCATCGCCGGAGCATGCGCCGCCGACTGGGCGTTGGCGAGGGCGCGGTCGGCGAGGCGCAGAGAATCGTCGACTCGACCAAGAATCCACGACGCGAGGGCGTCGAAAATCTCCGCTGCGCCGCGGGGATCCTGACCGAACCGGTTGATGAAATCGCCGTGGCGCGCTTGGTCGTAGAGTTCGAGACTCTTCTGAGAATGGTCGTGAGCACCGGCAAAATCGCCGAAATGAAAGCAGGTGATGCCGGAAATGCGGTGCGCGACCAAGGTCTCCGCACAATCGGGCCGCGCCGTGGCTTCGCGCAGGAAAAGCTCGGCCATTTCGCGCATCGGCGCGGGTTCGCAGCGATTAAAGTGCCCGAGCCAAAGACCGTAATAGGCGGAGAAACGCTCCGCGGCGTCTTCCACCTGGTTCGCCAATTCGCGGGCGCGCGCAAAGGCGGCGCTCGTTTCCGGCGCCTGATGTCCCTTGGCCCAGATCAGCGCATTGCCGAGGCTGATCTGGAGCTGAACGCGCCGCTGGCGCAACGCGGCGGCGCTCTTCACCGCATCGCTCTCCGAGAGCGCCGCGAGGAGGGTTTGCGCCTCGGTGAGTTCGGGGAATTGTTTGGTCGGGGGGAAGCCCTCGAGCGCCGGCGTCAGCACGGCGTGGGCATCGGCGTCGCGGTTGGTGCTGCGATAAAGCTTCGCCAGAGACAGCGCGGCGCGCAGCTCGAAGCTGCGCGCTGTTTGCGACTGCGCAATGGCGATCGCGGCCTGCAAAGACTGCTCTGCCGCCGCGGTATCGGCCGGGTCGCGCTTCAGCAGGATCTCGGCACGGATCCGGTGTATTTCCGCTTCGCAGCAGCGCTGTTCGGTCCGCCCCACCTCGGCGAGCGCATCGTCCAGGCGCCGGAGCCCGGCATCAGTCTCGCCGGCACTCGCTTCGGCTTCAGCCAGGGCCGCTTCGAAAATGGGCAAGAGCCAATGCCTACCTTGCTCCCGATTGATGGCGAGGCCGCGTCGCATCTCGGCGAGTCTCGACTCTTCGGCAGCATCGGACCGGCTTGCCCAGCCCTGAAAAAATACCGCGAAGCCGGTCCAATAGGCTGGGAGATCGTATCGAGACGCAATATCGGCCAACGCTTGGCTGTAGGTCGCGACTGCTTCGGGGTTGTACCGAAGAAGCCCAAGCAACCCGGCGTATGCGAACACCAAACCCATTGTCGGAGCATGCGCCGCAGATTCTGCGTCGGCGAGGGCACGGTCGGCAAGCCGCAAAGCCTCATCGATTCGGCCCAGCACCCACAATGTGAGGGCGTCGAGAATCTCCGCTACGGGACGCGTATCATGGCCGAAGCGCTTGGCGAAATCACCATGGCGCGCCTGGTCGTAGAGCTCGATCGCCTTCTGATAATGAGCATGGGCGCCGGCAAAGTCGCCGGGATACCAGCGGGTGGTGCCGGAAGTGAGGTGCGCGATCAAGGCCTCGGGGCAATCCGGGCGGGCGGTCGCTTCGCGCAGGAACAGCTCTGCCATTTCGCGCATCGGTACGGGTTCGCAGCGGTTCACATGCCCAAGCCACAGACCGTAATAGGCGGAGAACCGTTCCGAGGCGTCTTCCTGCCGGCTCGCCAATTCGCGGGCGCGCGCAAAGGCGGCATTGGTTTCCGGCGCCGTATATATCCCTTGGTCCAGATCAGCGCATTGCCAAGGCTGGTCTGTAAATGCAGCCGGCGCTGGCTCAACGCGGCGGCACTCCTCACCGCATCGCTTTCCGAGAGCGCCGCGAGGAGGGCTTGCGCCTCGGCGAGTTCGGGGAATTGTCGGGTCGGCGGGAAGCCCTCGACCGCCGGCGCCAGCACGGCGTATGCATCGGCGTCGCGATTGGCCGCGCGATAAAGCTCCGCCAGAGACAGCGCGGCGCGCAGTTCGAAGCTGCGCGCTTTTTGCGACTGCGCGATGGCGATCGCGGTCTGCAAAGACTGCTCGGCCGCCGCGGTATCGGCCGGGTCGCGTTTCAGCAGGATCTCGCCGCGGATGCGGTGCATCTCCGCTTCGTACCAACGGTTCTCGGTGGCCTCCAGCTCGGCGAGCGCATCGTCCAGGCGCCGGAGCCCGGCATCAATCTCGCCGGCGCTCGCTTCGGCTTCGGCTAGGGCCGCTTCGAGAGTGGGCAAGAGCCAAACAAAACCTTGCTCCCGAAAGTTGGCGAGGCCGCGTCGCATCTCGGCAAGTCTTGACTCTTCGGCACCGTCGGACCTCTTTGCCCAGCCCTGAAAAAATGCCGCCCTGGCGGCCATAAAGACTGGGAGATCGTATCGAGACACGATGTCGGCCGCCGCCTGGCCGTGAGTCGCGATTGCTTCCGGGTTGCAGCGAACAAGTCCCAGTAGCGCCGCAATTGCCAGCACAACCCCCATCGTCGGAGGATGCGCTGCCGACTCGGCGTCGGCGAGGGCGCGGTCGGCAAGCGGTAAAGCCTCGTCGACTCTCCCGAGCACCCACAATATGAGGGCGTCGTAAATCTCCGCTACGGCGCGCGGATCCTGGCCAAACCGGTTGGCGAAATCGCCATGGCATGCCGGGTCGTAGAGCTCGACGGTTTTCTGAAAATGGCCATGAGCGCCGGCAAAGTCGTCGAAATCAAAGCAGGTGAGGCCGGCAATGCGGTGCGCGACCACAGCCTCGGCGCAATCCGGCCGGGCCGTGGCTTCGCGCAGGAAAAGCTCGGCCATTTCGCGCATCGGCTCGGGTTCGCCTCGGGTGCGATACCCCGACCAAAGACCGTAATAAGCGGAGAACCGCTCCGAAACGTCTTCCACCTGGTTCGCCAATTCGCGGGCACGTGCAAAGGCCGCGTTGGTTTCCGGCGCCTGTTGTCCCTTGGCCCAGATCAGTGCATTGCCGAGGCTCGTCTGTAAGTGCAGCCGGTTGATGCCCGGCGCGACGCTCGGCACTGTCGCGGCGAGCTTGTCGGCCAATTCGATCGCCTTGCCGAGATGCGAAGCGGCTTCCTTGAAGGCGGAGCGGCGCAACCCCTGGTCACCGGCCTTGCCCCACCATTCGATCGCCGGCTCGTCAAGGCCGGCCTGGGTCAGATGATGGGCGACGAGTTCCGGCTCGGCCGCCGCGACCGCCGGGAACTCGCCGCGCAAGGCGTCGGCGATCTGCCGATGCAGAATCTGCCGCCGGCTCTTGAGCAGGGTTTCGTAGGCGGTGTCCTGGACCAGCGCATGCTTGAAGGTGTAGCGCGCATCGGGCGGCATGCCCGAGCGGAACAACAACTCCGCCTCTTCGAGCTGCGCCAATGCCGCGCGCAATGCCGGCTCGTCGCGACCAGCGACCGCGCGCAATACGGGGTAGGAGAACTCGCGGCCGATCGCGGCGCCGATCTGTGCCACCTCCTTGACCGGCGCCAGCCGATCGAGACGCGCCGCCAATGAATCCTGCAACGTCGCCGGAATGGCGAAGGGCGGCAATGGCCCGTCGAGATGCCAGCCCTGCGGCCCCGCGACGAGCAGGCCCCCTCGAGCACCGCCTTGGTCAATTCCTCGACAAAGAGCGGCACCCCGTCGGTCTTAGCGACGATCTGCGCCGTCACCTCGGGGGGCAGCGGCCGGCCGGCGACGCGCTCAGCCAGGGTCTCGATTTCGGCGGGCGCCAGGCGGTCGAGCGCGATGCTGGTGACGTGCGAGAGACCGGTCCAGGGCGCCTCGTATTCCGGCCGGAAGGTGATCATCACCAATACCGGCAAGGCGCGGACGCGCTCGACCGTCAGATCGAGCACTTCGAGCGAGGTCGCATCGGCCCAGTGGGCGTCTTCGAACAGCATCAATACGGGCTTCTGTCGCGCCAGTGCTTCGAGCTGATCGAGCAAGGCCGCCAGGGTCAGCCGGCGCTGCTGCGCCGCGCTCAATGCCAGCGGCGGATAGCGGCCGCCGGTCGGGATCGACAGCAGGGAAGCGAAGAGCGGTGCCGTTTCCGCGATGCGCGTCGGCGCCAATATGGCTTCGAGCTTGTCGAGCTGCGTCTCGACCGGGTCCTCGGGGGCGAGTCGGGCGGCGCGCCCCAATTGGACAACAAAGGGGTGTAGGACGCTGTCGCGGTGATAGGGCGAGCATTGATAGCGCAGCCGCGTGTGCGGCTCGTTCGCGACCCCGGCGGCGAGCTCAGCGGCGAGCCGCGACTTGCCGATGCCGGCCTCGCCCGAAAGCAACACGATCTGGCCGACGCCGGCCCAGGCCTCGCGCAGGCGGTCGCGCAACAGGGCGCTCTCCGCCGTCCGCCCGACGAGGTCGGTGAGCCCTCGGCGCGCCGCCTCGAAGCGGCTTTCCGTCACGGCGAGGCCTTCGACCACGAAGGCCTCGACCGGCGCGGCGAAGCCCTTGACGGCCTGCCGGCCGAGGTCGCGCAGCCGGAACAGGTCGCCGATCAGGCGGCGGGTGGCGCCGGCGAGGACGATCTGCCCGGGTTGCGCCAGAGCCTGCAGGCGTGCGGCGAGGTTGGGGGTCTCACCGACCACCGCCTGCTCCTGCGCCGAGCCCTCGCCGACCAGATCACCAACTACGACAAGTCCGGTGGCAATGCCGATGCGGACGGCGAGCCGCTCGGTTCCACGGGTCTTCAGGCTCGTCACCGCCGCCTCTATTTCCAGCCCGGCCCGCACCGCCCGCTCGGCGTCGTCCTCATGCGCCCGCGGATAGCCGAAATAGGCCAGCACCCCGTCGCCCATGTATTTGGCGACAAAGCCGTCGTAGCGCGCTACGACGCCGGAAACGGCGTTCTGATAGGCGCGGAGCTCCTCGCGCAATTCCTCGGGGTCGAACCGCGTGGACAGCGGCGTCGAGCCGACCAGATCGCAGAACATCACCGTCAGCTGCCGCCGCTCCGCGGCGTCGTGCGGCTTCGGACCGGACGCGGAGGGCGCCGCCGATGTCTCGGAGGCGGCCAAACCCGAGATGGCTCTCAGCAGTCGCTTGCGATGGCCGAGCGGCACGCCGAGCTTCTCGAGATCGAGCTCGGTCAGCTCGGGCAGGATATCGGCGTCGATTTCACTCGCGCGAAAGAGCGCCTCGTACTGTCCGAGGCCGAGGCCTCTGAGCCAACCCCCGACATCCATAGCCGCGCTCCACGGACCCGAACGGATCATCCTTCGGTTGAAGCGCCCTGTCCAGGGCCGGGGTCCACACGCCGATAGTCGCGGCAGATCCAATGGCAAGCGCACGGATGCTTCGAGCTCTTTGCTGAGGCACCACGGCGCAAGAGTGCAAGCCGGTCTTCGGCAGGTGGCTAATGCGGCGGGACAGCGTGGGCGAGCCACCCGGCGATCATATTGGCGACCTGCAAATTGTTCCTTTCCAGCATGACCATATGCCCGTTGCCGTGGATGCCGTGCTCGCCGAGGCGGAGTGCGGTCACCTTAACGCTGGCCTGCGTCAAATACTTGGCGGTGCAGTGGTCGTAGGCCGCGTGATAGGAGGCCTCGGTGGTGATCACGACCGCCGGGATATTGGCAAGGTTTGGTAGACGCCGCGCCGGCGCCTGCTGCTGCCAACAGAGGACAAGGTCCGGGCCGTCGGATTGGGTCTGCTGCTCGACCTTTAGCTCCGCCGGATCATTCACCGGGGGGGTCATAGGTGATCGGAATGTCGGTGACCCCCCAAGCGCGCGCCTTCTTTGTATCGAACACCGCATTTTCAAACGGCGGGCCTGCCGGCTCGACCGCAACGACGGCTTTGACCAATTGCGGCCGGGCGTCGGTGATCAGCCAGCCGAACGGACCGGATTGCGAATGGGTCAGGATGATCGCCGGACCGATACGGTCGAGCAACGCCGCCACGGCCTGCTGGTTGAGCCGCTGGGTTTCGGCGCCATTGGCCAGATACGGCACCTGCGTCGCATAGAAGGCGTCGAATGCGGGGTCGCCGATGCGTCCGGTACCCGGCCATTGCGAATGCACCCTTGCCTGCGGCCAGAGATTGAAGGCTTCCGGGGCCGTGAACCGGGATTCGATCGCCTCCGCGGCAAAGGTCGCGAGCTTGCCGTCGACATCGGGCAGCCACGGCGAGCGGCCACGGGCCGGCTGGTCGACCATGTAGACGGTGTAGCCTTGTGCGACAAAATAGTCGGCCCAGCCCGGACGGCCATCGGGTGTTCCCATCCAGTTGGTCGCCGTTTGCGCTGCTCCATGAACAAGCACTAGGGGTAACGCTGGCGCGGATGAAACGATTCTCGATCAGCGGACCCGCGCCCACCTCGGGCTTGCCATGGCAATCCTTCCCAGGAAGGTTGGGGCGCTCAGGCGTTCAACGATGCACCCAGGGCATCAAGGAGATGGCCGGTGCCCTGCTCACGCGAGCCCGCGTCGTCGTAGCCATCGAGGAATGCGCATTGCTCGGTGACCATCAGGTTTGTTTTCCCAGCCTCGGCTCTCAATTGTAGGGTCGCCAGCGACACCGAAATCTTCTTGTCGTCGACATGCATCTCGTAGCTGTAGACCAGCCGCTCGTTCGGGATCACATCGTGATAGGTGGCGTCGAAGGTGGTTACCACCCCGCCTTCCAAGCGGCCTTTTAGCCGCTCGCTGCCGCCCACCCGCACATCCATGTGGCGCTCGATCGGCTCCCAGCGGCCGGGTGGGCCGGCAAACCATTTCTGCTTGGCCGCCTCATCGGTCAGCGCCGTCCACACCCGGGCGACCGGCGCATCATAGGTCCGCCGCAAATGGAAAGTGGCATGCACCACCGAGCGAACGCCGGTCTCGGCCCCACCCTGCATGCGCACCACTTCCTTCTCCAACTTGTCCAGCGTTGTTCGCCATCCGTCGGGCGCGCCCGCCACCATCCACGCCGCCGATGGATCGATGAGCGTGTAGGTCTGCACCACATCCATACGGGTCCCGCCGAGCGCGTCAGTGAAGTCGACTTCGGTAATGGCGCCGAACAGCGGCTTTCCGGCGCTCTGGGTAACGTGCATGTCGATCACCAGCCTCGTATCAGGCGTGACCTCGACGAATGTGCCGCGAATCCAGTGCACCTCTCCGACGGGGGAGCGCATGCAGACGTCGAACGCACCGCCGACACGCATCTCGACCTTGGCGTCGGGAACGGCAAAGGTCTCCGGACAGAACCAGTTCTTGACGTGGTCGGCGGAGCTCCAGGCCTTAAAAACTGTCTCGCGCCTGGCATGGAAGACGCGGGAGAGCTTGAGCGGCTGCGGTTGCTGCATGGCCGCGGCCTTTTTTGCCTCAGTCAACTCACTCATCACCATCTCCTTTGCTGTCCGGCGTTTTCAGATACTCGCCGAGCCGATCGAGGCGGTTCTCCCACTCGACCCGCCGGGCGTTGATCCATTGCTCGGCTTGGCTGAGCGCCTGCGGCTCGATGGCGCAGGTGCGCACCCGACCAACCTTCTCCGATCGCACGAGGCCCGCGTCCTCCAACACGCCGAGGTGCTGCATCACCGAAGGCAGCGACATCGGGAGAGGCCGAGCCAGCTCACTGACCGGAGCTGGTCCACGGCTCAGCCGCTCTACCATCGCCCGGCGCGCCGGGTCGGCGAGGGCATGGAACAGGTGGTCGAGATCGGACGATTGGTTAAGCATATGCCTAAGTATCACGTCGCTGATAGTTAGGCAATGGGTTTAGTGTCTAATCACTCGTTTTGTCCCAACCGTCCGCTTGCCGGCTATTCCCGCGCGGGCGATTTAACTCTCTGCTCGGTTGAATTATCTCCCTGTTCGGTCGAATCAATTCCCTGTTCGCCCGCCTAGGGAATTCGCCCGACATGTCTCGCGATTCCAGCCACCTGCGGAGGCGGATTCTGCCTGTGAAGGGCTCCCGAACGAGGTTTTCCCAGTATCTTCCCGTCGATCAGGGAAGGACGGTCGAGCCGCAGCGGCCCCAGGCGAGGAAGCCGTCGTTCTTGAAACCGGGCTTGCCGTAGGCGAGCGGCACGCCGGCCAAAGTCTCGACGCGGCCGCCGGCGGCTTCGAGTATCGCCTGTCCGGCCGCGGTGTCCCATTCCATCGTCGTACCAAAGCGCGGATAGAGGTCGGCCTCGCCGGCGGCGATGACGCCGAATTTGAGGGCGCTGCCGCAGCTCTTGCGCTCGCGCACCGGGTAATCGACGAGAAACTCGGCGAGCCGCCGGCTGTTTTCGTGCGAGCGGCTGTGCACGACGACGAGCCCGTCGGCCGGGCTGCGCGCTTGGATCGGCTCGGGCCGGCCGCCGTTGCGCCGGCGGGTCGCGGTGCCGGGCCCACAAGCGGCGTAGGTCAGACCGACCGCCGGCCCGTGCACGACGCCGAGCACTGGCCGGCCCTCCTCGACAAGCGCGATCAGCACCGCAAACTCGCCGTTCCGGGCGACAAACTCGCGCGTGCCGTCGAGCGGGTCGATCGCCCAGAAGCGGTCACAGCAGGGCGGCGTCCCCTCGGCCTCGCATAATTCCTCGGCGACGCAAGGGATGTCGGGAAAGGCCGCCAGCAGCCGCTCGACGATAATCCGCTCGGCGGCGAGGTCGGCCTCGGTCACCGGGGTCTTGTCGGTCTTGTGGCGAACGTCGAATTCTTCGGCATAGACTTTCAGGATCGCTTCGCCGGCGACGACCGCGATCCGGCACACGGTGTCGAGCATTTGCTGCCGGTCGGTGCTCACGCCGCCTTCCTCCCGGCGGCAGCGCGAATGGCGGCCCACACCCGCTCCGGAACGAGCGGCATGTCGAGATGCTCTATACCGAGCTCGGCGAGCGCATCGACGACGGCATTGACCAGCGCCGGCGGGGCGCCGATCGCCCCCGCTTCGCCGGCACCTTTGACGCCGAGCGGGTTGGTCCGGCACGGCACGACATTGAAGTCGAACTCGATCGCCGGCAGATCGTCGGCGCGCGGCAGGCAATAATCTGTCAGCGATCCGGTCAGTAGCTGCCCGGTCTCCGGGTCGAAGACGCAATGTTCTAGCATCGCCTGGCCGACGCCTTGCGCGACCCCGCCTTGCACCTGGCCTCTGAGCAGCAGCGGGTTGATCACGGTGCCGAAATCGTCGACCACCAAGTAGCGCAGGATCTCGATATGCCCGGTCTCGGGCTCGATCTCTACCTCGCAGACATGGCAGCCATTGGGGAAGGTCGGCTGCGGCGGAGCGAAATGGCCGGTCTCGGCAAAGCCGGCCTCGACGCCCGGCGCCTGCTGCGCTGGGTTGAAGGCGGCGCGTGCCACCTCCTCGATGCCGATGCGGCGGTCGGTCCCGCTGACGGTGAAGACCCCATCCGCAAATTCGACATCCTCTTCGGCTGCCTCAAACAGGTGTGCGGCGATGCGCCGGCCTTTGGAAATCAGCTTGTCGGCCGCCTGGGCGAGCGAGGCGCCGCCGACCGGCAAGGAGCGCGAGCCGCCGGTACCGCGGCCGAACGAGACGGCAGCGGTGTCGCCCTGCAGTACGCGCACCTTGTCGGGGGCGACGCCGAGCCGCTCCACGGCGAGCTGGGTATAAG
>Ga0306921_10005591_pt1 | contig 13056 bp, 9 predicted proteins | sample sta12Cox44000080_FD_203760 | JGI IMG/M metagenome (GOLD analysis project Ga0306921, IMG submission 203760) | Lab enrichment of tropical soil microbial communities from Luquillo Experimental Forest, Puerto Rico - statoxic.12C.oxic.44.000.080 (v2)... | ecosystem: Environmental > Terrestrial > Soil... | reverse complement strand
TCCTTCGAGTCGATAGCTCGCGGGTGCTGTATATGTCTCAGAAATTCGTATGCGAACGTTTTGTCCTGGCTTGACCGGCGGGAAGGGAATCACCACCACCTGCGCCGTTGCGTCCACCGGCTCACCCACATCTACCTTTGCCGACGCAAGCTCTGCGCCGGTCATCGTCTTCGTAGTGAGTTTCTCTCCCGTATCGAGCACGATCGCCGACGGATCCGAAACCCTGCTGCCCGTCCGAACCACATTGAAATACTTGTCCACTCCCGCCCGCGACTCCGTATAGTCGTGGTACAGACTGAATGCGTGTGTCTCCGGCTGCTGCAGGAAGTAGACAATTTCGCGATCCTGGTGCGCCCGTTCCCCGAGGCGCGCCTTTTCCGTTTCTCCTTCGAATGGCGATTCCCAACTCTTCGCCGTACCAGCGGGCCTCGGCTTGCCCGCCTCTCCGGTCTGCGCACCTCGCTTGGCCTTTACCACCAGAGGGGCCTCTGCCCCACTGACATTCAAGAAGCTGATGGCGATTCGTCCATCCGGTTCTGCCAGCACCTGCGACGGCACGTTGCAGGCCACCAGCTCATAACCCGCTGGCAACACCACGCTGTTCCGTGGGATCGCCAGCGTACGCTTGAATACGATCGCATCACCCTCGCGGTAATAACTCTTTGCGTCTTTGTACGTCTTGAGGATCAACAAGCGCGCCTGTCCTTCGGTAGGCACCGGACGGTCCAGGTACACCTTGATGTAGTCCACCCCAGCGTCCTCACCCTTCATCAGCGGATCTTTCACCGCTGCTTCGCCGCTCACAACCTCAAAACGCAACGGCTGTCCGGTCACCACATCAATCACCGACTCATCGCTGGCAAGGCTGCCCTTGCGGATCGGGTTGTAAAAATACTTCGCCCCCGGCGTCGTGGCCGTCACCTCGTAGCGGATCGCGAAGCTCGCAGTATCCGCCGCAAGCAGCTCATAGCGTGTGTACTCGTCAGTCTCGGTTTGCGCCGGCGCTTTCGCAGGAGCAACCTGCGCCAATGATGTTCCCGCTAGCCACGAGACGGTCAACAACCACGCAACACGTTTCATCGTAGGATCCCTCCCATGGATCGTTAGCAACCGTTCGACGTGCAGGGGCTCACATTCTCTTCAGGGCAGAAGGAGGAACAAAGCCACCCGTTAGACTCACTAAACACTTGTATGCCTGGCCCGTCGTCTTCTCGCGCTGATTCTTCACTTCTCCCCGAAGCGCCTATCGATGATTATCCGTTCGGCGCGGTCGCTCGCGAATGCGGCACAGTTCTATTGCCGCGCCCAATCGCGCGAAGCTCGCAATAGGCTCCGCGCAACCCCCAGGCCACGTACCTCGGAAATAACGTAGAGCCCTGCCACGTACCCAACTCGCATTCCAATGAGCGTTGGCAGATTCATTCGGATCGCCAGCTCAGCGAAGCCGATCAGCCTTCGGAGCTTTCGGCGATAAGCACCGCGTCTGGCTCGGCAGCTGTTCCCGCAAAGAAAGTAGCGATTTCGCCGGCATGATCTTCTTGACCATCAGGCCAGAGCTCGCATCGCAGGCGCTCCCAGATCTTGGCATCCGTCGCGCGTAGCGGACGAACGAACCAAGCCACATCGTTCTTGGTTGTCTTTCTTATCGATGCAGCACTCATCATCAACTCAACTTCGATCTGGTCAAACGGACGGGCCAGACGCTTGCGAAAATCCATCGACAATCTTTTGACACCGATGTTACATGCCAGCTGAATCCAAATAGTCCATTCACAGGTCTAACATACTGTCCATCAGGTGCACGGTTTCGCAGCTTACAGGGACCGAGCATGCAGTTTCAATCGTGGGCAGAGGAGTAGATGAGATGGTGCCGGCAGGAAGCTATACCATTTCTGTGAATCGCTTGAACAAGAAGAGTCCCGGCGGCGGCAACAATCGCGAAGCTATGTATCTGAAGAAGATCGAGGTCCGGATCTTGGCCTGGACTTCACCCCGAGGCAGGCGCTTTTGCAGCTAGCGCCGAACGGCCCCGCCGGCGATATAGAGGTGGGCAGAGTCGCACTCGACAACTAGCTATAGGTCTGGCAGCCATCACCGGAATTCCATCAAGATTTCTTGGAATTGTGACGTATTCCGCCGCGCATCCCCGCTCAAACAATTGGGTCGGGAACCCGCCCCCAACCCCACCCAGGCGATACAAGCTTGGGTGGGCCTTCCTGTTTCCCCTTCCGCACCTTGGTGTTGCCGGCGGGATCGACTTCATATTCGAATACACCACAGCCATTGTTCAGCCGCGCCAGCGTCTGAGAAGGCGTCCGGTCACCATCGGCCGTGATCATCGCGCCCCGGCCTTCGCCGTATATCGATCAACCACAAGATCAGGCAATTGTCGACAGGCACCGCTTCCGCCCTTATCGAGCGGCACGGGCAGGTTGCCGGCTGCATAACAGCCGAGGATTCCAGTGGGCTACGATACTGTATGGCACAGGATGTCCGGGACCTCGGTCCATTTGCCATTCACCTTTTTGAAAAGATGAAAGCTCCAGGCTCCGCAGAGCGGTCCACAACTAGCCGGGCATTCCCGGGTTTCTGGATCCGCAGACAGGATATTTCAGACCAATGCCGCTAGTCCCAGATGCTGAGGTGGACCTAACCAACACTGCGCAGACAAGTGGCAAGATTATCCTGACTCTCACCACGACTCTGACCACGTCCTTTCCCACGACCGAAGTTTTCAGCCGCGGCCTGAATGCGACGGTTGCCGACGTACTCAGCGGACTTACGTTCTCTGACACAATTTTCGTCACCGCCACAAGGTCCGGCAACACTCTCAGCTGTACGGTGAGCTTGCCGTATGCGTGGGACTTGGTCAGCCCAACTCAGGACATTATGCTGGTGTTGTATAGCGTCAACGCCAGCAATGGGACTGGAAATCCGACACACGTGGCGCAGCACGGGGTTGCCAGCGTACACGGCGTGCCGAACGGAACTTCAAGCTTTACACGCTCGACGGTGATTTAAGAGAACAGTTTGGAAGTGGCGCTGGCCCTCCAGGGGAGCGCCACTGTGACCTAGTCGAGTGACACTTTCATAACGTGAGACCTCGCGCTCGCGGCGCCGCGCCGTCGATTCTAACTCGATTTCGACAGGACCTATCTCGCCTGTGGCGCGACGAGGCGTGCAAATGCAAGCGGCTAACCTTGCCGATCGGTGAAATCAAGATAGTTGATGTTGCGCAGGGGTTTGTCCCAGTTGCGAACGTGTTCAAGAGGATCGGAATGATACGCAACGCATGTCCCTGGCTCCGCAGGTCTCGCGCCAGCTTCACTTCGACTTCCGTGACCCAGGGCGATTGCGACGCACTGGAATAACGAAGTCGAAGCGCGCAATCCGGTTTCGAATCATCGCGTCGATCGTGAAACTCGGTCGAAACGTTTTAGTGTCTTGAATCACGTTATTGCCGAGGATGGTTAAATCGGATAAGAGCTTGTTCACTTGTCCGTCTGACTCGTCCGGTAGTTTCCTCGCTCAATTAGGGTGATTACGGGCCATCCGCCCTTACTTTGGGCTGCCGGTCACCAGTAGCCAGTTAAGAACAACCGCTGGTGCTGCCGCAGCTCATGCACCTGTAGCAGCTGCCGTTGCGGGTCATGATGGCTCCGCAGACGGAGCAACTTGGCGCGTCGCCCATGTCGATCAGCTCTTTCAGGGCGTCGGCGACGTGATGGTGGCCGGCGACGGCGCCGCCGGGGACTCCGGCGCGCAAGCCATAGATCGTCGGGTCAGAGAAAACAGCTCCCTCGCCTTCGCGGCGCTCGGCTCGTGATGACAAGCCTTGAGAATCGTAGCTGTTCTCATCCGGCGCGGTGACGGGAGCAACGCCGCCCATGTACTTGGGACGCAAGCCGTCGAAGAGAGCCTGTTGCTGTCCGGTGAGGAACCGGAGCTGCAGCCAGCGGAAGATGTAGTCCATGATCGACTTGGCGTAGCCGATGTCAGGATTGTTGCTCCACCCGCTGGGTTCGAAGCGGGTATGCGCGAATTTCTCGCACAACAGCTTGAGTGGAACGCCGTGCTGCAAGGCGATGGAGACGGCGCAGGCAAAGCTGTCCATCAGGCCGCTGACGGTCGAGCCTTCCTTGGCCATGGTGATGAACAACTCGCCCGGCATTCCGTTCTTATACAGTCCGACGGTGAGGTAGCCTTCGTGTCCACCGACTTTGAATTTGTGGGTGATGGAGAGGCGCTCGTCGGGCAGACGATGACGCACGGCGCGCGGCGGTTCGGCGGACTCGTCGACGAGTCCTTCAGTCCCACCCTGTGGGACCCCTACAGACGAAGACTGCGCTCCCGACTTCGCCGTGGCCGATCCCATCGAGCTAAGCGGCTGGGCCTTCTTCGAGCCGTCGCGGTAGATGGCGACCGCCTTCAAGCCCAACTTCCAGGCCGAGATGTAGGCCTCCATGATGTCGTCAACGGACGCGTCCTCGGGCATGTTGATGGTCTTCGATATGGCGCCCGAAATGAACGGCTGCGTGGCCGCCATCATGCGCAGGTGTCCGGAGTAATGAATGGTGCGTGTGCCCTTGGTCGGTTTGAACGAGCAGTCGAACACGGCAAGGTGCTCGTCCTTGATGGCGGGCGCACCTTCGATGGTGCCGGTGGCGTCGATGTAGTTGACGATAGCGTTGGTCTGGTCGCTGGTGTAGCCGAGCTTGAACAGCGCCGACGGCACCGTGTTGTTCACGATCTTGATCATGCCGCCGCCGACCAACTTCTTGTACTTTACCAGCGCGAGGTCGGGTTCGATGCCGGTGGTGTCGCAGTCCATCATGAAGCCGATAGTGCCGGTGGGCGCAAGCACGGTGACCTGCGAGTTGCGATAGCCGAATTTCTCCCCGTGGGCGAGAGCTTCGTCCCAGGTGGCCTTGCTGGCTTCGTAGACCGCCGCGGGCACGTACTTGGCGTTGATGTTGTTCACTGACGCGCGATGCATGCGAATGACGTCGAGGAACGGCTCACGGTTGACGTACCAGCCCGGACACGCGCCTCCTGTGATCTCAACCGTGTGCGTGAGCGGCGTGGCTGGATCGAGCGCCGGGCAGAGCTCAGCGACCTTCGACGATTGCAGGTACGCTTCACCGCACATGATGGCGGTGACGCAGGCGGCGTAGTCGCGTCCGGCATCGGAGTCGTAGGGCAGACCAGCGGCCATGAGCAACGCGCCAAGATTGGCGTAGCCGAGCCCGAGAGGGCGGTAGTCGTGCGAATTGCGTCCGATGGCTTCGGTCGGATAGCCGCTGTTATCCACCAGGATTTCCTGCGCGGTGATCATGACGGCGGAGGCGTAGCGGTAGGCTTCGACGTCAAACGAACCGTTGGGCGCGAACTTCAGCAGATTCAGCGACGCCAGATTACAGGCCGAGTCGTCAAGGAACATGTACTCGCTGCAGGGATTCGAGGCGTTGATGCGCGCCGTGTTCTTCGAGGTGTGCCAGCGGTTGACGGTGGTGTCGTACTGCATGCCGGGATCGCCGCAGTGCCAGGTGGCATCGGAGATCTTGCGCAGCAGATCGCGCGCCTTGAAGGTCTGAATGGGACGACCGTCTTTGATGGCACGGGTGCTAAAATCGCCGTCGCGGACGACGGAATACATGAAATCGTCGGTTACCCGGACGGAGTTGTTGGCGTTCTGGAAGAACACAGAAGCATAGGCTTCGGAGTCGGGGCCCGAGCCGTCGTATCCCTGCTCGACCAGCGCCCAGGCCTTGGCTTCTTCTTTCTGCTTGCACTCGATAAAGTCGACGATGTCAGGATGGTCGATGTTAAGAATGACCATCTTGGCGGCGCGACGCGTCTTGCCTCCCGACTTGATAACGCCGGCGAAGGCGTCGAAGCCCTTCATGAAGCTGAGCGGACCGGAAGCGGTTCCGCCGCCGGAAAGCGACTCGGTTGAGGAGCGCAGCGGCGAAAGGTTCGTGCCGGTGCCCGATCCCCACTTGAAGAGCATGCCCTCGGTCTTGGCCAGCGTCAGGATGCTGTCGAGCGAATCGTGGACCGAGTTGATGAAGCAGGCAGAGCACTGCGGGTTCTTGTAGCCGGTCACGCCGTATTCGACACGTTGTTCGACAGGGTTCCAGTGCCAGTTCTGGGCGTCGGAATTGGGTTCGATGCGGTCGCATCCGACGTTGAACCAGACGGGCGAGTTGAAGGCAGCCTTCTGCTGGATGAGCAGGTGCGCGAGCTCGTCGTGGAAGATGGCTGCGTCGTCGGCAGACTTGAAGTATCCACCTTTGACACCCCAGTCGCGGATCGTCTCGGCGACGCGGGAGACGAGTTGGCGGACGCCGGTCTCACGCTCGGGCATGCCGAGAGGACCGTGGAGATATTTGCTGGCGACGATGTTGGTGGCCGTCATCGACCAGTCCTTGGGAACCTCGACGTTCTGCTGCTCGAAGATCACGCCGCCTTGGGCGTCGGTGATCTGGGCGGTGCGGAGCTCCCACTCGACCTCGTCGTAGGGCGAGACACCCGCCTTGGTGAAATACCGGTTGAAAGAGAGTCCGGGTGCGGCTCTTTTCTTGCTGGTCGTGGATGGTGCCGTCCCGCTCTGCGGGATCGCTGCCGCCGTGGTCTTGTCGGTAGTTTCGGCCATTGTTCTTGCTCCTGACGGAATTCTGTGCGGAACCCAATCGTTACTCATTTGATTGCGAAAAATGACTGCTTACAGTCCTTCCCGCGCCAAGATATTCCGTTCGGGTGTCACAACGATGTTGCTCGCGCATGCGCACAAAACTCGTGAGCACGCGCCGCGGGCTCAATACTCTCAACTCGAGGGCCGCTTGCGTCTGGACGGAACACCGACAATCGGCGCGCGGTCCGCTAGAGCGGGTGCGCCGAAAGTCTTACTTGGACTTGGAAAGGATCAAACCTTGTTACGCTGACTTCGAATTAAGAAGTGCGTGATTTGGGACAGTACGCCCACCTGTTGTGGATGTCAAGTAACTAACCCAACATCTTGTATTGTACGCCCAACTGCCGGAACCTGCAGGATAAAACAGGTCCTTCCGGCTGGGCGTAATGGTAAGACTTCAAAGGGTTTGTCGGAGGGCTCAAACCTGACCGCCAGCCACTCCCGTGCCCATTCCTCAAATCTAGTCTGGCGGAAGGGCGGAGACAACGACAGATTCTGGTGCAAGGCTGTGGATTGCTGTGGATGAGGAGGAAAAAGCGGTCGGCATTCCCATCGCCTGCATTCGCTTGCATCACCACCCTGCAGCGTCACAACATGGCGTGAACGACGTTCTTCCCCACCTGCTGTTCCATCCTGTAATTGAGTTTTTTCATGATCGATGCTCACAACGGATCATGAAATGGGGCGTGAGGCATAAAGCCGTCGGCTACGCCAAAAACTAAACGGCTTTCCTCGCTACTGCACCGGTGGCGGAGTCATACCCATGAACGCGGTGCCAAGGAACTTGCCGGTGGGGCCGAATTTCCAGTTAAACTCAGCAAAGCCGGCGCGGGCACAGGCGTGGCATCCGTTGATCAACGGATAACCGAGCGTGAAGGATACGCCACCTTCGGAGTTGGGGTTCGAATTCGGCCAGGTGGTGCCGTCGCGATCGCCGGGCCAGACAGCAACATTAGGGAATTGCGCCTTGGTGTTCCGAAATTGCGGGCTCTGCTGCATTTCAGCCTGGTTGAGCAGGCTGATGTCTTCGGCGTTGATGATTTTGGGTGTGCCGTTCACGAACAGTAGGCCGTTGTTGGTATTTGCGCGCAGCGGATAAGTCACGAATGCTACGTCGACGGGACCGCCGGCATGGAATCCGGTCATGATGCCGACATCGCCGCCGCTTTGTTTTTGCAGCGCGCGAGTGAAGGCGACGGCTGCGGTTGAAGCTCCGGCTTTTGACATCTGGTTGATGAAGCAGTCGGCGAAGCCGCGAGGCTGAGTGGCGTTGTCGCAAGCTTTGTGGGCGTCAGCAAGGAAACTGGAAGGCATCGACCAGAAGGACGCGGCGGTGATGCGGCCCGTCGTCGCCGCCTGGTGTGACGAAGGAGTCTGAGCAAACACGAGTGTTGTGGTCAGCAAGACAGCAAGGAGGGCGACTCGTTTCATGCTGGGTTTTCCTTTGAGGAAACAGTGTAATTGAAGCGAGTGAGGGGCGTACGCTTGGCCACTCCATACGTCAATTACGATGGCAACAGTGACCCGGGTCACAGACTCGCACGCCGAAAGAGCTGGAAAATAAACCTTCGAGCATGCAAGCGAACCCCACAATCTGGAAGATCGCAACGGCGATGTTGGCGTTGATGGTCGCGTTATGGGCTGAAGCCGGCCTCGCACTGGTTGCCGGCGACCAGGTGAGGCGGTGCTCGATGATCGTGCAGCAGATGCAGGTGATGGGCGCCATGACGTGCTGCCCGCACGACGAAACGCCAGTTCCCGCGTTAAGTGAAGAGCGGTCGCCGTGTTGCTCCGTGAGCAGTACACCTGAGCGGCCGCTGGCATTTGTAGCCAGTTCGGAGCGTACGACCTACCACGTGCTGGATGTGGTGGCTTCTCTGCCACAGCCGTTTGCGGCGCCCGGCGCCCAACACATTGGAGTTTGGCGGAGTGCGGACGCTTGCCGCTTCATAAAACCCGTCCTTGAATTAAAGACCGACCTCAGGATTTAGAGCCCGCCTCGCTCAATATTGGCGACGCAGAAGTGTGCCGTCGCACGAGATCAGCGGCGGGCACGGCTTCCAACTCGAGTCCGCACATCGACATGAATGAGGAAATCAATGAAAACGAAGTTGTTGATCGTAGTAGTCACGATGCTGTTTGCGCCGGCGATGATGGCACAGACGTCGACACAAGTAGCCCCGGCTGGTCGGGCGACCGGCGACATGGCGAGCGCTTGTGCATGTTGCTCGGGCGACAGGTGCCCGATGGGCAAAGGCGGCAAGATGCCTGACGGCAATTCATGCTGCAACCACGGCTGCTGCAAGGACGGCCAGCGGGACGTGGCGGCCCATAAGAACGCAAAGGGCTGCTGGGGCGACAAATGCCCCATGATAAAGGGCGCAAAGTCGGCGTCAGTGTCGTGCTGCACGGAAGGCGCTACCTCGTGCCACGCAGCAGCGGCTTGCTGTGGCAACGGCAAGGTCCGCCCAACAAGAGCGTTTGGCAAAGGCGACTGCTACAAGCCGGCATAGGGCGTATCGTGCTGCAAAAATGGCAACCTGCCGTGTTGCGATGCCGCTCGAGTGGCTGTGTAAACGACACTCAGTTTGGTGATCGCCTATCACCTTTTAAAGGAACCTAACACTACAGCGACTTGGGCGCTGACTTCTTCGACCGACTGGAACCTGTGCGCTTGAAACGCTATTACGTCAAAAATGCTTTCAATATCTCGGGCAGAAGGTGATACTCGAGCCGTGCTCTAATGTCCGACCACGAGAGTCAGGTCGACTCAAAATTCTCAGGGCTGGTTGGTAGAGGACTTGCACCTCCAAGCTGAAGAACATGCATGGCGTACAAGAAGGGGGCACGGCAAATGTCGTACCCTTCTTGCTGCTAAGACGGCTACATTATTGAATTTGCATGTGAGCCGAATACAAATGCCATTTCTGTTCGGCGTCCTTCGTCATACTCATGGAATCTAAACGATGATGCGACGACCCCAAAGTTTGTTGATGCTCCTCGTTCTCTTGCTGGGCGTGGCGCCAACGATTACCGCGCAACATAATCATCCTGCCCCGGAGAAGTTGGGCACGGTGGTATTTCCCACGGCCTGCATGGTGGCGGCTCAACCCCAATTCAACCGTGCCGTCGCGCTGCTGCACTCGTTTGCTTACAGCGAGTCGGAGAAAGCCTTCCAGCAAGTGCTGACAGCTGACCGGTCTTGCGCCATGGCACATTGGGGGGTCGCGATGACGTACTACCACCAGCTTTGGGAACCCCCACTGAATAAAAGCAGTTATGCGAAGGGCGCTTCCGAGCTGGGGCAGATCAAAAAGGAGTCGCCGCGATCGACACGGGAATCGCAATACATCGCCGCTCTACAGACGGTGTACTCGAACGCCGACAAGCAATCCCTGCGCGAGCGAATGATTGGGTACGAACACAGTATGGCGGACGTCGCGAAGTCGAATCCCAGCGATATGGAAGCGCAAGTTTTCTTTGCGCTGGCGCTGCTCTCAACCGCTCCGCCTACCGACAAGACGCACGCCAACCAGAAAAAGGCAGTGGCCCTATTAGAGCCGCTTTATGCGATGAATCCGCAGCACCCCGGAATTCCGCATTACCTTATCCACGCTTATGACAATGCCGAGATGGCGCGACAAGGAGTGCAGGCGGCGCTCGATTATTCGAAGATTGCGCCGTCCGCTCCTCATGCACTTCACATGCCTTCGCATATCTTTACGCGGCTCGGGATGTGGAACGAGAGTGTGGCTTCCAATCAGGCGGCGCGCGGCGCGGCGCGTGAGCATGGAGACACAGGCGAAGAGCTGCACGCCATGGACTATCTGACCTATGCGTACCTGCAACTGGGGCGGGCGGATGATGCCGCGAAGGTTGTTGCCGATCTTCGCGAAATGAGTGGGCTGCAGGGCAATTTCAAGGCGGGTTACGCGGCAACCGCGATGCCGACTCGACTTGCTATCGAACGCGGCGACTGGAAGCGGGCGGTGTCGCTAGAACCGGCTGCGGATGCACCTCCCGAGGCACAAGCTGTGGCGGTGTGGGCGAGAGCAATTGGATTCGCGCGGCTCGGCAATGGGAACGAGGCAAGTGTCGAGGCGGCGAAGCTTGCCCAACTCGAGCGGCAGTTGCGTAACGGCGGAAAGGACTATTGGGCCGACCAGGTAAAGATTCAGGCAGGGGAAGCGCAATCATGGATAGCGTTCGCCAATGGCGATGACAAGGCTGCGATAAAGTCGCTGAGCGCGGCCGCGGATCTGGAAGATTCCATCGAGAAACTGCCGCTGACGCCTGGGCCTATCATCCCGGCACGAGAACAGTACGCGGAATTATTCCTGGAGCTGAAGCAGCCCGACGCGGCCCTTACTCAGTTTGAAACGTCACTGAAGCAATCTCCGGGACGCCGGAATGCGCTACTGGGCGCGAACAAAGCAGCAGAGTTAAGCAAGAACGAGGAGAAAACGAAGCTCTATGAAGCTGAACTACAGAAGCTTCCTAACCGTTAACGCAGGCGCGAGTTCGAAAAATCAGGGCGCACCGGAGGCGTGCCCTGAAATAGCTCCAAGAGATTTATCTTGGGATTCCGCCGCCCCCACCACCATGAAAACCTCCGCCGCCGTGGAAGCCACCGCCACGAAACGACGGTCCAGCCACGCCCAAGTGAAGTGGGAGGAAGGCGGCATCCCTTCTGCAGTGCGAGTCGGCTCTACGTGGGTGGGCACAGCTGTGTTTATATTACCGACGTAGTTCCGAAATTCGTAAATGCCGCCATAGCCGTGATGGTAACCATAGCCACCATAAAAGATGGGGCGTACCCAACTAACCACGGCGAGTAGAACCCCCAGCCGGACGGATCGTAGAAAATGCCGTCTCCCGGAAGTCAGGTGTACGACCAAAACCAGGGATCCCAGTACCAGCCCCGCCCGTACCATCCGGGCCCTCCGGCATAGTATTGGCGAGCCATGTCCACATTGGCCTCCGCCAGGTACGACGAACGCAGGTCGCTGAAGCGATAGAGGTCGCTAGCCTCGTAGGCGGTCTTGTCGAATTTTGCGGCTTTCAGCCGGCCAGTTTGATTAAGATCGAGTTCGCAGCCGTCTTTCACCTTGACTTGCTGGTCGTTGTCCTGCACCGTGGCTTCGCCCCTGAGTACGCGCACCTGCCGTTGATCGGCATCGAATGTACACAAACCGTCCCGCTGACCCTTAATCAGGTCGGCTTCCGTGTTGGCTAGGTTAGTCGAAACCAGCTTCAGTGTGTTGTCCCCAACGCGAAGGAAAACGCCGGGCGTCAACAAGGTTTCGGCCTTAGCGTTTTCGGTAGTTAAGGACTGGCCGGGTTGGAGTTCACCGAACCGATCGATTTCGAATTCAGTTGCTGATCGCCGATGTGGGCTTGTGCTCCGCTGTCGTTGAAACTTCCTGGGAGCGCTTTGTCTGCTTCCCGCGCGCGCGCGGTCACGAGCGTTGCCAGAAGAAAACCGAGAAGCATTTTGAACCGTGGCGGCTCCATGTTGGTACGGTACTTCTGCTAATTAGATGCGTGACGAAATGATTGGCGACCGCGACAAGATGGACTCAGAGGAGATGGCAGACACGACGAGTCGATAGTACGGGAACTACACGGTGGGGAACCGTTAGTTCGTAATGCCCAGATGTTTCTCTGCCAGAGGACGAGCGAAAGCGGTGGTAGGCGTGTGGCTATTGATGGTCATAACCTGTTTATAGTACTTCGTGGCTTCCGCTTGGTTGCTTGATTTTTCGTAGGCTTGCGCCAGCAGCACAAGGATGAAGGGATCTTTCTGATCGGCCTTCTGTAGCTGATCGATGGCAGTCTTGTAGTCTCCGACATAGAAGGCGACGTATCCGGCGAGATAGGGATAGAAACGCTGCTGGTCGGGGATCTTGCCCTTGTCGAGAATGGCCTTCGCCTCAGCCGTGTCGGCCGCGGCCTCCGAGTGTTTGCCTTCGCGCGCAGCGATGCGGGCCTTGGCGTTCTGTAAACGGAAGTTCCAGAGATCGCGATCGGCTTCCGACAGATTCGGAGCGCGCATCGCGGTCTCGTATCCGGTCTGGTACCACTTGGAGGCAGCAGCGATATCTCCGCACTCAAGATCGATGCGGGCGAGTTCGTTCGCCGTGCCCGCGGCGTCAGTGAATTTCTGGTCGTTCATTTGCGCGTCGTAAGCTTGCTGCTCATATTTGGTCACCTGCGGCAGGTCGCACTGAAACGCATAAGAAACGGCGGTGGTGCGCAGTGCCTGCACCTGACGGTCAGGCGGAGCAACGGCAATGGCCTTTTCGAGATGTGTACGAGCCTTGACGTAATCACCCATGAGGTCAAGGACGATTCCGGCGTTC
>Ga0306921_10005589_pt1 | contig 13057 bp, 12 predicted proteins | sample sta12Cox44000080_FD_203760 | JGI IMG/M metagenome (GOLD analysis project Ga0306921, IMG submission 203760) | Lab enrichment of tropical soil microbial communities from Luquillo Experimental Forest, Puerto Rico - statoxic.12C.oxic.44.000.080 (v2)... | ecosystem: Environmental > Terrestrial >... | reverse complement strand
TACGAGAGCGAAATAATTAAGGATCAGCAGGAGAGCGCAAACAATCGCAGCTAGCAGGAAACGACTCTCAACGGTTTTGCTGCCGTCATTCATAAAGGATAAGAAGCGAGTAAGATGGATGCCTTTTGGCTGTGGGCAACATCAATCCGATTGTTTTTGCTGCGTCGCGGCCATTATCAACCGGTACCCCCATTTATTTCTTCCCAAAGGAAAGAGATCTCTTTGCGTCTTTATGACATGCTAGATCTAAAGGCTGCTGGCACTCACATTAGTGAAGCCTGCTACATTACAGAGTAACCGGATTTACCCATCTTTGATTTCCGGCTTGGCCGTTCACAACTTAATTGTCAAGCCCTACGTGGAGAGCCCCCGGTGGAGACTAAACGTGTTGTATTACTATGCCCAAGGGCGCAGCTAATCAATCGTTGCAAGTAGTGCAAAAAAGTTATTCACAATGCAGCATGGCGCGTTCAGTGACTATTGTCGACTCAGCGATCCGTTTTTACTGAGCCCTCTGGCATCATTTTGTTCGCGTTGCCATCGCGACGTGGCGCTCGCCGAGGAGCAGATGATCGCCTCGGAGAAATAAGTCAGCGCCTCGTGCCGGTATGAACGGATCGGAGACCGGTCTGGCCACTGGTTGATGCTTAGCGCCCCCGGACAAGTTCAACGCAGTGCTGCTCGATTTCCTGAAGGCCCATGTCGGCGCAAAACCGAGAGCGAACTCTCACCCACATTGACCAAGCGTTCACTGTCAAAGCTAACTATGTAACAATATCGATTCCCGATTCTCTTCGGAACGATCCTTGCGAAACTCTTCACCGCTTTCTGCGTCTGGCATTTGCCTCGGCAAAGAAAGCTAACGCGGGAGGAGAGTGATCATTATATGGCGATCATCGAGAAGCTTCCGGCGTGGGCGGAAGGGATCCAGGCCTTCACCTTCCGCATCCGCCCGTGGGCTGAGGCTAACGTTGGCAAGCCGGTCTTGATGCTGAGCCTCGTCCGCTTTTACCCGGGATTGCGCTCGTTTGCCGGCTCTCCAGAGTTCAAAGGAACGCCCGAGGAGGGCAACGCCTAGCGACCGAGAGGACTGCGGTGCGCGCAACGCCTATCTGGTTTTGGAGCACCTCTTTTGCAAGTGTAGCGGGAGCAAGGCGAGGGGGCGCGTTGGTGGGGTCCGCGTCACGGTCATTTAACTTTAGTGGCGCATTCAGAACGGCGACCTGGATCGCGTCTATCTCTATTGCTAGAAGATGTTACCGGAAACAATGTTTTTACAACACTATAGTTCTTTACTTGAACCGGATCGCCACCGCCTTGCCTCTGAAATTCCGCTTAGTGCAACCATTTGCACTGGGATGTAACTCATCGTCTTTAGCTGGCTTATCGTTGTAATCGACCGGTGTCGCTCTGCGAACGGACGTACTAACCGATTGAGCGCGTGGCGCGTTCTCGATTAATGGGCAGCGTGAACATCCTCACAAACGATCCAGTCTGCCCGATCCGCGCCCGGAGGGACAATCCAAACCCAGGCGTTATCACCAATAACCCACGTATCACCCAGCGCGTTACCGGTCGAGGGCAACATGTCTTCCGATTAAAGCCGCCCTTTGTACCGGGCAAGCGGACAAGCTGAAGGAGGCAGCTTTATAAGGACAGACTCGCGGCGCGGACCATTGCTGCGCCACAAGAAGTGGTGCAGGCGTGAGCTCCGGTTGAGCGCTTACGGCTTTTGCCGCGGTCTTTTGCTGGGACCAATAGGCGATTGCGCCTGCAATCGTCATGAGGGCGACAATCGCCAGGAGGATAAGTCGCCTTTGCGCTCCAGGCTCGAGCGAGGCCGGTCTCCAGTGTCCCAGTGTGCGAGGGCGCCGCGGGGCGCCGAGTTCAGTCCGCGCATTTGGCGGCAATTCGCAGTCAAACCCGGCGTCGAACTTTGGTGGCGACGGAGGAACCGCCTCTTTTTGTTTGTATCGCATTGGATGGGTTTCAAACTCGGCGCAGCCACCCCGGTACTGCTTACCGCTGAGCTTGCTGTAGTGGCGACCAGATTGCCTGGGCCTCCGTTTGGACCGGTCGAATCATAAATTCCCAAGCTAAGGTTTCCAACTGCTGTACTGACATAGAATGATAGACTGACTAGTGCAGCTTGCTGACTCAAAGTAGCGGAATTGAGCCAAGAGCAAATCGGCGTTCCCGTGATCCATTAACAAAAGAACGTTTGTCTCGCCCATCGTGATCGTCTGGGTGCCGGCACGCAAAGCGAACAGGAATAAAAGAAAAAACTTTGTTCATGGATTTTCAGCCCTTTTTTTTCATCTCTTCCTATATTCAGCTTGCTATGCGCTTTCTCAGAGTCGCGAGTCAGAGCTAAAGTTCGTCCGAATCAGACGAGCATCAGAAACCGGTCTCGGGGAGTGTACATACAACAGCATCATGCAGAGCTCCGCACCAATCGCAATTCGATGCTACAACTGACTATGCAATGACAGCGTCATTAAGAGTTACGCGCTGAATCGCAATTCAGCAGTAAATCAAACTACACAGTGACCGCATCATGCAGGGTTTCGTACTGAATCGCAATCCAGGCCTGCAGTTTGGGCATTTCCAACAAACGATGTTGTCTGCTGGTAAGTTATTTTCTGCGGACGAGTTGCGAATGTCCAGGATCGCGAACGAACACTATATAATCTTTAATATGTTCCGAAGCTGCTATAATTAACCTGTTTCTGAGAACGGAAAAAACTTGGAGAAGAAAAGGAATCTATGCGCACCCCTTTCTGACTGGCGAGTTTAGGAAAACTTTGCGCAGTTTTTCTTGAAAAATTCTAATCATTTGCGGTACAAAAACAGAGATTATTAGCGACAGCCTTGAGTGAGCGCTTGGGAAGTCCGTGAAACTGCAACGGAATTTGGTCCTATTTAACGTGAATACGAAATCTGTAATGAAGTATTGGAGTGATCTTTGGGAGTCGACGTTTGTCGCGATGTCTACGGTGATTTGTAAGGCATGGAGCGATACCCCGTTCGTAAGTTCCGATGTGGGCATAAGGACCGACACCAAGCCGGCGAAGGCCTACCCATTGCCGGCTGAGGTTTTTGGGGGAGTTGAGGCGGTGCATCTGCTGGACGCATTACCCGAAATTCCGTGACCTAGTTGTTTACGAGAAGCTTTTGTTGATCTGAATCCGAACCGCAAGGTCGCGACGAAGGGCGGTAGCGTGGGTAAAAACCCCTCGCAGCGGCGTATCTGCGCTAGTACCCCGAGATGAAGGTCTTCTGTGCGTCTCATCGGTGTCGCCAAACAGTTGGAGCGAATCATCACAGCTCAGTAGTGGTAACAGGGAAAGGAGTCCCAGTGGGGCGCCCAATATTGGACCAAGCCTTCTAAGATGGGACGCTGCCGGCAAAGGCCATGGGATTGGCGTCTCTTCATTCACTTTATGTTTTATTAGGTTGCGGAAAGGCAAGCACATTTTGAATGACGCCGGAGGCGCTGCACAGGCTTGGAGCTTAGTGGATAGCTAGTCTGCGTTCTGCTCCATTTTGAAACGCCAATATAGTTTGCCGAGAAGGCCGACTGATCGATGGCAGTGCTGTCGGTTGTTGCGGAGCTCGTTACGCTGGGAATTCAGCGAGAGTGGCTCACACTCTGCCCAGACGGACGACAAGCCGAGGCGCCCAGGAGGTAACATTTCGAAACCGGCTGGTTACGAAATACGTTTGTTCATCTGAATCTGAAACGCAGGGTCGCGACGAAGGGGCGGCAGCGCGGGTAAACCGTCAAGAAAGTCCATCTTCACGATGCTTCTAACTGCCTCGGAAATATCGAGCGAACGCTCGCTGCACTGGTGGTTCTGCCTCAGGGCCCAAGCCAAGCGGGAGCACGTCGCGGCGGCTTATCTGCGCCAATACCCCGAGGTGGAAGCCTTCTGTCCGCGCGTGCGTTTCCGAAGACTCACAAGTCGTGGACCCGTATGGTTTGTCGAATCGATGTTTCCAGGGTACCTTTTTGCTCGATTTGACTACGCAACTTTCCATCGGCGAGTCAGGCAAGGACGCGGCGTTCGCGGTTTTGTCCAATTCGGAGATCGCTTGGGGCTCCTGGCTGACGAACTAATCGACCAACTCAAAGCGCGCGTCGGCGAAAATGAGGTTGTGGAGATAAGTCAGCCATTCGTGCCAGGACAGAGTGTCCAGATTTCGCAAGGCCCATTCCAAGGGTTAGAGGCACTGGTGACTCGTCCCATCGCTGCTAGGGACCGCGTGGAAATTTTGATCGAATGGATGGGACGTAGTCTTCGCGCGGAAGTTAGCGCTGCGGACTTGCTGCCGCTTGCTGTCAGGCCACAGAGAAGTTAGAACCTCTCCGCTTTATTAATAGAATTTTCTAAGCCGATAAGCGGTTAGCGCCTTTAGCAATCTTTTTTGCCACTGTAAAACTGCGGTGCATAGCCGTGAGACCTTTCCCCGCAATTCTTTTTTTGGATCAGTCGGGCGAACTCGGCGGAGCTGAACTTTGTTTGGCAGATATAGCGGAGTTCGCCGGAGAGCGATCGGCTGTGTTGCTTTTCCAGGATGGTCCATTTGCGGAGTTACTCCGTGCAAGAAATATAGCTGTCCATCTCGTTACTTTGCCAAAACTGGCGGCCCGGGTAGATAAGGCTGCGAGCTTATCCGCTTACCTGCGTGCTACGCCTGGAATAGTCATGTTGATATTTCGCGGACTGCGAATTGCGAAAGATTTCGACTTACTGTACGCGAACACGGCCAAAGCACTCATTGTCGGGGCTGTGCTCGCTTTCGTACTCCGTAAAAAATTTTGCTTTCATCTCCACGACATTCTCTCTGCCGACCATTTCAGTGCGATCAATCAGCGCTTAATCGTTTCGCTGGCGAACTGGGCGGAGGCTGTCGTGGTAAATTCACTGGCGACGGCAGAAGCTTTTCAAAGCAATGGAGGGAAGAACGACCTCGTCAGAGTAATTCCTAACGGGTTTGAGATCTCACGGTTTCGCCCCCCCTTCGGAAAGCGATCGCCCGGGTTCCCTGGTGGTTTTGTTCCCGGCGATTTCCCGCTAGTCGGTTTATTCGGGCGGATTACTCGATGGAAAGGTCAAGACGTCCTAATCAAAGCGCTAGCGGACCTTCCCCGTGTGCACGGTCTAATTGTTGGAGAGGCCCTTTTCACGGCCGAAGATCGCATATTTCGCGAGGAGATAAGCAAGCTTGCCACTGATCTAGGTGTGGCTGACCGCATTCACTTCGTCGGGTTTTGTCGCGATATCGTTCCGCTCCTTTTTAGGGTCGATTTGGTGGTTCATTGTTCGACTTCGCCGGAACCCTTCGGACGAGTCATCGTTGAAGCTATGCTCGCGGGACGTCCAGTCGTCGCCGCTAAAGGGGGGGGACCGCTTGAGATTGTAAAAGATCATGAGACCGGTCTGCTCGTTGAACCTTCCAATTCTCACGCCTTGGCAAGAGCGATTCACGAATTGTTAGAAAACCCAGAACTAGCTGCAACCCTGGGCGAATCGGCAAAAAGGGATGCCGAGAAGCGGTTTGGACTAGAAGGAGTTTTGCAGCAATGGAAACAATGCATCAGACAGGTGACAGATCCAAAACAGCCATACGCTTGGCAATCGTCCACGATTACCTGATCCAAATGGGGGGAGCCGAGCGGGTTGTTAGTGTGATGGCCGAGGCGTTTCCAAACGCCAGGATTTTCACGAGCATAACGGATACTTCCAGGCTTTTGCCCGAATTCTCCGGCCGGCGGATCACCAACACCTGGCTCAACGCCGTCCCTGGCGCGAGAAAACATTTCAAGAAATTTTTCATGGCTTATCCAGCGGCATTCCGCTCGCTCAAACCCATAGATGCCGACGTTACATGGATCAGCAGTAGCGGATATTCAAAATGGGTCCGTCTTGATCGTCAAACGACGAGCATTTGTTATTGTCATACACCGCCAAGATTCTTCTGGGACCCGGACGATTACCTAAGTCATGAGATAAGCAATGCCGCCCTTCGCGCCGTTGCGCGGCACGTCGTCCTTAGACTGCAGAGGTTAGATTATAGTTGTGCCCAAAAGATTGACTTCTTTATTGCTAATTCCCTCTGTGTCCAGGCACGCATAAAGCAATACTACCACAGAGAGTCGGAAGTAATTTATCCTCCAGTAGACGTGCAGCGCTTCCGTGTTCAACAGGAGGTCGATGACTACTATGTCGCCATTTCCAGGTTGGTCGGCTATAAGAGAATCGATCGTGCAGTGGGTGCGTTCAACAGGTTAAAAAAACGCCTTCTGATTCTGGGCGATGGACCTGACCGCAACCGGTTGGAAAGAATGGCCGGTCCCACAGTTCGCTTTCTGGGCCGCCTAAGCGACGATGAAGTCAAAGGTTGTCTAGAAAGATGCCGCGGGCTAATTTTCCCGGGACGTGAAGACTTTGGGATTGCCCCTGTGGAAGCTCAGGCATGCGGTAAGCCAGTCATTGCATTTGCCGCAGGAGGAGCCCTGGAGACCGTGGTTCCTGAAGAAACCGGAGTGTTATTCCCCGATCCGACCGAAGAGAGTTTGGCCCAAGCCGTAGACCGGGCGGAACAAATCAAATGGTCTCCCCAACGCATCCGGCAAAACGCAGATCGCTTTAATAAGGAAGTTTTTCTCCGAGAAACAGAGAAATTTATTGGACGAGTTACTGGAACGAAGCTCCGGCAATTGGATTTGATCCGGAATTGAATCCCGGGGCTTTTAAGGGGCGACTTTCATGCTATGGCATCGGATACGTGGACTGAATCGTGCCTACTACAGCGTTCTGGTGATAGTTGTTAGCGCGTTTTATTGGCTATACCTCTTGCTCTTCGGGTCTGTAATGAAACCGCCGCAGGGCTTAACGTATGAACGGTATGCGATTTATTACCTGGCAGCGATCTGTGCGCTCGCAGTCCGCGCTCTAAACAGCAGTACGAAAAGCCACCAACTGCTTCGTCCCGATTTTTATAGTAACCATAGTACGGCGTTCCGTGACGTGTCGGCCGCAGGCGCTACAATTTTGCTCGTCCTAGTAGCGACAAAGGATGTGCGCATCTCGCGTCTTTTCCTGTTCTCTTTTCTGCCGCTGCTATACGTTGTGCTGTTTTTTTGTCATCGATTTCTTCCGGCGATATTGGTTAGGATCTTTTTTTCCAGTGATTACATGCAGAAGGCACTGATCGTCGGGCCAATCGAGAAGGCTGAACGCATTGAAAATTGGTACAATCAGATGAGTAATTTAGGATTGGAGGCTAGCTGCTTCTTCCAGGGATTTAGCAGTAACGGCGAGGCATCCTACAGTCTAAATCCACTGGGTCTCAGCAATCTGGAACGGATCGTACGGCGGGAACGAATATCGCAGGTGGTGCTTCTGGAGCCGCCCGCAAAGCTGGAAAATCTCTCCGAGATTGTGGCGGTATGCAATCGGGTGGGATCACGTTTGTTGCTGATCGACAATTTGCCTGAAATATTCAATCGACGGGTCAGTCATTTCAACCTGTTTGGATTGGACTTAATTACGGTGATGGAGGAGCCGCTCGAAGATCCTGTAAATCGACTCATGAAAAGAGCGATGGACATTATGATGAGTGGCCTTGTCGTGAGCCTTATTCTACCGCCGCTGGCACTTCTGGTTGCAGTATTCCAGAGACGCCAATCTCCCGGACCGCTCTTTTTTTTGCAAACGCGCTCCGGCAGAAGTGGCAAACCGTTCAGGATCATCAAGTTTCGTACGATGTTCGCGAAAAACAATAGTCCCGCGCGGCAAGCGACGCGAAATGACGAGCGCGTCTATCGCTTCGGTCGCTGGTTGAGAAAGACGAGCCTGGATGAGATACCGCAATTTGTTAACGTTCTACGGGGGGAAATGAGTGTAGTGGGTCCCCGTCCCCACATGATTGTGCACAATCGGCGATTTGAGGAGATAATGGCCTCCTACCGAGTCCGCGCTTTTATCAAGCCTGGGATAACTGGAATGGCGCAGGTGAGGGGTTACCGCGGAGAGGCTCGCACGGATAGTGAAATCTTGGAACGGGTTAAGCTTGATATCGCCTACGTCGAGAATTGGTCCCTTTGGCAGGATTTTGTTATCGTACTTAAAACGTTTATACAGGTAGTTAAGCCGCAGCGCACGGCCTATTAAGCAGATTCCCAGGAACCGCGTTTGTCAGTACGCTTCTCGATTTGAAGGTGTTGCAGGAACTCTTGAAAATGACATTAACATCGTGGTCGATTTTCGGGCACGGCGTCGGCCGAAGTGAAGTCCCGACATACTACGAATTAGAGTATGGCTATTGACTTTTTGGCATGGGCCGTTACAGCGGCTTTTCTGGTGCCTGCTATTTTGCTTGCGGCGAAAGGTTCTTCGCTGCTTGTCGAATATGCCATTCTCTTATACGTTATTAACCGCGAAATTCGACGGATAGTGGATTGGTCACAAGGCTCCTTCAACCCTTTCTCGCCGATCGTTTTGATTCCTCTGATTGCGACGTGCCTTCTTCTGTTGCCCTTCTTTTCTCGCTTTGGATCACTGCATGCAACGTCAAAGAAAATATTCATACTTTTCTTTCTCGCTATCGGATACGGAACCTTTGTGGGTCTGGCCTGCAACGGGATGGCAGCTGTGTACGCCGCGTCCGAATACCTCTCCCCAGTCGCGCTCATGGGTTTTGCCGCCACCGCGCCAGTTGGTGAGTGGACGGCAGACCGCTGGATGAAATCTGCGGGATGGATCACCGCAGGGGCTTGTCTGTACGGTTGGTTTCAATATTTAACGGTTCCTCCATGGGATGCATACTGGGTTCAGCGAGTAGGATTTGTCGGCTACCTTGGAAAGCTTGCTCCTACCGAGATGACCGTCTTCTCAACTTTTGCCGAGCGCGGCCCGTGCGCGTCATTTCTGTCTCTGGCCCTGATTCCCATTGTCGTCTGTCGCCGCTGGCGCTTGTTCTTGGGATGGCCGGAGGCGCTCTTGATCCTATCGACGATTGTTCTAACATTGGTCAGGACCGGTCTCGTTCTGGTTGGCGTTTCGATCCTCATCCACCCATTGGTAAACCGGGGCAGGGGCGCTTTGCGCATCGTGGTACTTGTCGCTGTTATCGTTTTAGCCGGTTTTGTTGGCCTCGATCGCATGCCGAACGCAGACAGAATCAACGGACGTCTTTCCACCTTTAGAGATATAAAGGAAGATGAATCTTTCCAAGGCAGAGTGGGCATTGCAAATGACGGACTAAAGCTTGCCATCAGTAATCCGGTTGGTTACGGCATCGGTTCCTCCGGCCTGGGAGGCAGACTAAACACCGGTTCGGTGTCGAATAGCAACGCCTTGATCGGAGACAATGGCTATTTTGAAGTTTTGACAGCGTTGGGTTTACCGGGCGGGCTACTCCTTGCGGGAGGCTTTGTTCTATTGTGGTGCCATCTTTCGACATGTTGCCGATTTGGCTTGCTAGATGATTACCTCGGCTTGGCCCGCACATTTTTTGTTGCGTTTCTTGTTGGCATGCTAGCCGGAAATTTTTTTTGCGGCTTGACTGTGATGTGGGTTGCCTTCGGCCAAGCGCTCTCGCCACGGATGTTGGAAAAGCTCATGCTTATCGACGAGCCGTTTTTGGAAATACCCGCCACGGTCTGAAGTTCATTTTCTTTTTTGCGTCTGCCGGTCTGTTATGCGTCGCCTCCGCATTGCCTATGCTATGATTAATTGTAATCGTCGCGACGGCAGCGCTCGCGCACTCAACGAAGTTGCCGAGCGCATAGCTCTCAAGCACGAGGTTCACCTGTTTGCCCGCCGAGCAGAACAGATCGATTTGTCGCACATCAGGTGGCACAAAATGCCGGGAGTATCCTGGCCGGCGGTCCTCGATTTCGCCACCTATCATGCTTTAGCGGAATTCACTATTGCCAGGCGCAACTTCGATATCATTCACTCTGTCGGCCCTAACGCTATGGCTGCCAATGTCTTCACGATTCCCAATATTCAGCCGGCTAAACGCGAAGTTCTCTCGAAACAATCGGAGCCGGGCCGGATTTTTATTGCGCGGAAATTTACTCGATGGCTGTTTCTGGAAACGACCACTCTCGTTGAAAAGAGGGCCTATACTCACCGACCGCTGCGCACTCCGCCCCTTTTTTTGCCCTGTTCGCGAGGCGTGGAGAAAGAACTCATCAAACACTATGACATCGGGGCCGCGCCGGTGAGAATCATCCCAAACGGTGCTGACACAAATATATTTAAGCCGCTTGGGGAGGCGGAAAGGGAATTGTGGCGGCGAGTCAACGGGTTTCATCCGCAGGATATTATATTGATTTTTGCCGGAGGCGAGTGGACAAGGAAGGGTTTGGATATCGCTATTCAGACGCTGGGTAAAATCCGAGCCCCAACCGTTAAACTGTTTGTCGCCGGTCATGATGCAGAGTTGCGCCGGTTCAGGTCTCTAGCTTGTGAGCTCGGTGTAAAAAATAGGGTAACTTTTGGCGGTTTCCGCCGAGATATGGCGGTTGCCCTCGGCGCGGCCGATATCTTCTTTTTCCCAAGCCGCTACGAGGCATTCAGCCTCGCCACGATTGAGGCTGCTGCGTGCGGCCTGCCGCTGGTGGCTTCTTGCATCAACGGGACAGAGGATTTTATCACTCCCGGAGAGACTGGCTACTTTATTGAACATGACGCAGATCATGCGGCGAAAGTGTTGCGGCCGCTGCTTGAAAAACCGGACCTGCGGAAAACGATAGGTAACTCAGCTTTAAAATTAGTCAGAGCGCATTACACATGGGACCGCGTGGCTGAAATGACCGAAGAGGCCTATTTCGAATACCTGGAGCATTATCCTGTAGGCGACTCGGCGGATTGATCCCGATGCATCCCTATACACTGATTCAGCTCGGAATGCACAGCGACGCTTCGGAGGGAGGTGTCGACCGTTATTTTTGGGGCTTGAACCAGGGTTTTGAGAAAACTTCCATTGGCCTCGACACACGCAGGTTCTTCTTCGAGAAAGGTGCTTCCCAAAAAGCGTCAGGCGCCTTAGGTAGAGCAGATCTGCCGCTTCGACAACGCTTGTTTCTTCTGCGCAAGCGCGTTATTCGATCTCCAGAATACAACCCGTGCCGGTCCGTTCTGACTTCTCACTTCGCGCTGTATGCCTTACCAGTTTTACAAAGAAACTCAAAACTTACTCACGTGGTTCATTTTCACGGGCCGTGGGCAGAGGAATCTTTACTGAGCGGCCAGGGCATGCTCAGCGTCTTTGCCAAGAAAGCGTTGGAGCAAGTCGTCTACCGGACCGCTGATGCCTTTATCACTTTATCAAATGCATTCCGCGACCTGCTTATTGCAAAATATGGCGTTGCACCTAGTAAGATACATGTAATTCCCGGAGCTGTTGACACCTCTCAGTTTCAGCCCGCTGACAGAGTAAGTGCCCGGGATTTGCTTGGGTGGCCGCAAGAACGCCGCATTATCTTCTCTGTCCGTCGTCTTGTCGAACGCATGGGACTGCAGGTTCTTATAGCAGCGTTTGCCTCGGTCGCGGCAAAGTATCTCGATGTAAGCCTATTTATAGGTGGAAAAGGTCCACTGCAAGACGCTTTACAGACCCAAATTCGCTCGCTCGGGCTAGAGGAGCGTATTCACTTGTTAGGATTTGTTAAGGAGTCTCTGTTGCCAACCCACTATCAGGCCGCCAGCATTTCTATCGTGCCGAGCCAGAGCCTGGAAGGTTTTGGCTTCACCACCGTCGAATCGCTAGCGTGTGGAACACCCGTGCTTGTCACTCCGGTCGGGGGTTTGACCGAGGTCGTCAAGCCGCTAGCTCCCTCCTGCGTTCTTTGCGGATGGAGTGCGGACCAGATTGCCGAGGGTCTGGACGCCTATTTAGGCGGAAAAATGCAGCTTCCCGCAGCTGCTGATTGTGTAGCATACGTCAAAAAGCGCTTCATTTGGGAGACGGTATCTAAAAACGTTCTTGCGATTTACGATGACGCATTCCGAGCTAAACATGCGCGGCTTTGGAATAGGCCACACGAGATTGCCGGATGAACATTCTCTTGACTGCACATCGATTTTTCCCTGACGTCGGAGGCACCGAAACTGCCGCTGAGTCAATGGCCCAAGAGTTCGCAAAGGCCGGTCATAATGTAGTGGTTATTACTCAGACGCCCGGCGAACCGCTTCCCATGGCGCGCTACGAGCTTGTTCGCCGTCCCAGCGTTCGAAGGCTGCTGGAACTTTATCAGTGGTGCGATGTCGTCTTGCAACGAACTCTGGCCTTAAGGACCTCTTGGCCGTTGCTCTTAATCAGAAAACCTTGGGTAGTGATTCACAACGACTGGATGGATCGCGGCAACGGGCTGCGCGTGTGGCTGAAACAGCAGGCGCCGCGATTTGCTAGGAATATCGCTATAAGCCAAGCGGTCGCGGATCGGCTTCCCGTACCGGCCACGGTGATACTGAACGCTTACCGGAGCGAAGTTTTCCGCCTACCTGTAGTGGATAATCGAAGAAATGACCTGATTTTTGTGGGCCGCCTCATTCGGGGAAAGGGAGTAGGGGTATTAATCGATGCCATGCGAGAGTTAAAACAACGAGGCGTTCACAGAAAGTTAACGATCGTCGGCACTGGGCCGGATGGCGCTGAGTTTAAGCGTGTAGCCGAAGGACTCCCGGTAGCTTTTGCTGGTGTGAAGCGGGACCGTGAACTAAGCGAGCTTATTGCTGAGCATAAAATTATGGTCGTTCCATCCCTTGAACCGGAACCCTTTGGTATTGTCGCATTGGAAGGGCTAGCCTGTGGTTGTTTGGTGGTCGCTTCGGCTCATGGGGGACTGCCAGAAGCTGTGGGTCCTCACGGTGTGTTGTTCGAGCCAGGTAACGCGATCGCGTTAGCCGACGCCATACTTGCTGCCGATAGAGCGCCGTGGCTGCTGAATGGAGTCGCTCAGTACTTGAGCAAGCATCAGGCCGACTATGTGGCTGGCAGATATCTGGAAGTGATGCAGGCAGCGGTTGCAGAAGTCCAC
>Ga0306921_10005587_pt1 | contig 13058 bp, 10 predicted proteins | sample sta12Cox44000080_FD_203760 | JGI IMG/M metagenome (GOLD analysis project Ga0306921, IMG submission 203760) | Lab enrichment of tropical soil microbial communities from Luquillo Experimental Forest, Puerto Rico - statoxic.12C.oxic.44.000.080 (v2)... | ecosystem: Environmental > Terrestrial >... | reverse complement strand
TTCTTTGCGTGCGCGATACGCCGTTCAATCGCATCCACGTGGAGAACATGTTGCGTGCGCAGCAAGCCGGGGCGGTGATCATGCCGGTGGTGCCAGCGTTCTATTTCAGGCCCAAGTCGATCGATGACATCGTGACGCAATTTGCGTGCCGGGTGCTGGCTCAAGCAGGGCTTCCTCAGGAGAAAATGTACCGGTGGAGCGGCAGCGCTCCGGGAAAAAAGGCAGGTTCGTAGCGGGGTATGACAAGCCGAATTCGCACCGTACTCGAAATGATCAAGTTCGAGCACTCCGTGTTTGCTTTACCGTTCGCGTTGACGGGTGCGCTTCTGGCGGCCCGAGCGACCAAGCACGGCTGGCCGACGCCGCAGCAGATCTTGTGGATCGCCGTGGCGATGGTGGCGGCGCGCTCGGCGGCGATGACAATCAACCGTATCGTGGACCTGCGGTTCGACAAAGAGAATCCGCGCACAAAGATGAGAGCGCTGGCGACGGGCGCGCTTTCGGTGTCGTTTGCCTGGTCGTTTACGATTGCGGCTGTCGCCCTGTTTTTCGTTGCGGCGTGGCGGTTGAATCGGCTGGCCTTGAAACTCGCGCCCGTGGCGATCGTGATTCTTTTCTTTTATTCCTACACCAAGCGATTCACGAACTGGTCGCACCTATTCCTTGGATTTGCACTGGGGATTTCGCCGGCGGCCGCCTGGATTGCGATTACCGGCAGCCTCGACTGGCGAATGCTGATTCTTTGCGCGGCGGTCACGTTGTGGGTCGGCGGGTTTGATGTGCTGTACGCGTGCCAGGACGTGGATTTCGATAAACAGGCTGGACTGTTTTCTGTGCCGAAGCGCTTTGGAATCGCGAACGCGCTCGTCATCGCACGGGTGATGCACGCGGGCGTCGTAGTGCTGCTTAGCTGGCTGGCCGCCAGTTTTGGGCTGCCGTGGCCGGCGTGGGCCGGGATCGTGGTGGTGGCGACTCTATTGGCTTACGAACATTCGCTCGTGAAAGCAAACGATCTGAGCAAGCTGAACGCTGCGTTTTTCACCGTGAACGGTTATATTAGTATGCTGTTTCTGCTGTTCTGGGGCGCGGCGGCGGCGCTTTGGCGAGTTTGAAGAGTTTGAAAAGCAAATGCGTGTGGCGCCCGTATTTGAGGCGGGCATCTAAGGAATAACGTGGGTGAGCTGATCATTATCGACCAAACTCTGAAACCGATCGCCGAAAAGGTGCTGGCGGCGGAGCGCTTGTCGTTTGAGGATGGCGTTGCTCTGTACAAGTCGCCTGATCTGCTAGCCGTTGGTTGGCTCGCGAATTATGTACGCGAGAAGCGCCACGGGAACGTAGCGTATTACAACGTCAACCGGCACATCAATCCGACCAATGTTTGCGTGGCTCATTGCAAGCTGTGCGCGTTTGGACGCGACCCGGGGGCACCTGGAGCTTACACGTTCGCGCTAGAGGAGATGTACGATCGAGCGGCGCAGGGCGTGCGGGAAGGCGCGACGGAGATTCATATTGTCGGCGGACTTCATCCGGATTTGCCGTTCGAATACTTCTTGGAGTTGATTCGCGGGCTGAAGCAGCGCCATCCGCAGTTACACTTGAAGGCGTTCACCATGGTGGAAGTGCACTATTTTGCCAGGATCGCCAAGCTCACCGTTGACGAAACACTCCTGAAACTGAAGGAAGCGGGCGTGGATTCCTGCCCGGGCGGCGGCGCCGAGATTTTCCACCCCCGCGTGCGGCGAATTATCTGCGACCACAAGGTAAGTGGCCGGATGTGGCTCAACATGGCGAAGAAGGCCCATCGCATCGGGCTGCGGTCGAACGCGACGATGCTGTACGGGCACGTGGAAACGGTTGAAGAACGGGTGGATCATCTGGTGCTGCTGCGCGAGGCGCAGGACGAGACACATGGGTTCGTGGCCTTCATTCCGCTGGCTTTTCATCCGGAGAATACGCCGCTGGCGCACATTCCAAAACCGACGGGCTACGACGATTTGCGCAACATCGCGGTATCGCGGTTGCTGCTGGATAATTTTGACCACATCAAGGCTTACTGGATCATGCTGACGCCGAGCGTTGCGCAGATTGCACTGCGCTTCGGTGCCAACGATCTGGACGGCACCGTGGTGGAAGAAAAGATCTACCACGACGCGGGTGCGAAAACTTCGGAATTTACGCCGCGCAACGAGCTGGAACGGCTGATTCGGGCGGCCGGGCGCGTGCCCGTGGAGCGGGACACTCTGTACAATCCGATTGACCGGTCGAAGCTGCCGCCTGTTGCTCGGGCTACACCGCCGGGCCTGGTATCGCTCAGCCTTAATGCCTAGCAAGTACCCGGGACACGACTAACCTTCTTCTATTTGAGCTGCTTCCAAAGCGTTAATTCGAGCTGCGGGAGATGGCTTGACGCACCATCCGCTGACCATTTCGAACGTTTTTATGGCCCTTTGGGTACGTATTTCTTGGAGTTCCGCAACGTACCGCTGGGTCCAATGTCTCGGCGAGCACTCTTCAAGCGGAATTATGCGGCGGGTTTTTCCCTGTCGGCGTGTTCTTCGTGTTCCACCGGTGGTAACATCTCTGGTCGTCCGGTCGTCCACGTATAACCCACGCCCAAGTGAGCGAATCCAACTCGCGTGACGACTAGCCCCAAAAAGCAAAAGGAGATTCCAGTATGCAGCGCAAAGCTTCCGCAGTCTGGCAAGGCGATCTAAAAGGCGGCAAAGGCTCCATATCCACCGATAGCAGCACGCTAAAGAACGCGCAATATTCGTTCAGCACCCGGTTTGAAAACGGCGTCGGCACAAATCCTGAGGAACTGCTGGCAGCCGCACACGCCGGCTGCTTCACCATGGCCCTTTCGGCTCAACTCGGAGGAGCGGGGCTGACCCCGACGAAGCTAGAGACCACCTGCACGATCTCGCTTGAAAAGGTGGGCGAAGGATTTTCAATCACCAAGAGCCAACTTGACCTGGTTGCTTACGTGCCCGGGGCGGATAAGACCAAGTTTGACGCCGCGGTGAAGGCCGCGGAAACTGGATGCCCGGTGAGCAAGCTGTTCAAGGCCGAAATTTCGGTGAACGCCCGGCTGGTGACTTCGATTTCTGCCTGAGCGGCTTACCGAACACGATCCGAGTACAATACGCGCATGATCCCAGTTCCAGGTGCATTCGTCGCGGGCGTGGCGGTCTTTCTCGTCGTGGCTTGGGACGCGTTCGAGGCCATCATCCTGCCACGGCGGGTGACGCGGAAGTTCCGTTTGACGCGCTTCTACTACAAATTCACGTGGAAGACCTGGAGGATCTATGCGCGCCTGCTCAAGACAGGCAAGGCACGCGAAACCTTCCTCGGGTACTTTGGCCCGATTTCGCTGCTGTTTTTGGTTGGGGTGTGGGCCATCGGGCTTGTGCTCAGCTTTGGCCTGATGCAATACGGAGCGGGCTCAGCCGTAAACGTCACGGGCCAAACTCCTGGGTTGCTCACCGACCTGTACCTTAGCGGGACGACGTTTTTCACCCTCGGTTTGGGGGACGTGGTTCCGCGTTCGAGCCTGGCACGCTTTCTGGTTGTCGCCGAAGCGGGATTCGGTTTTGGATTTCTCGCGGCCGTGATCGGGTATTTGCCTTTCATCTACGGGGCGTTTGGCGAACGCGAAGTGAATATTTCGCTGCTCGATTCGCGAGCGGGCACGCCGCCGACGGCTGGCGAGCTACTGCGGCGGCACAGCTTTGCGAATGGCTACGAGGCCCTTCGGAACCTGTTTAAGGACTGGGAACTGTGGAGCGCCCAGCTGATGGAGAGTCATCTGTCCTATCCCGTACTCGCCTATTTTCGTTCGCAACATGACAATCAATCGTGGATTGCTGCGCTGACAGCCATCCTCGATGCGTGCGCCTTGACGATCGCCGGGATCGAAAACTCCTGTTCAAAACAGGCTGAGCTTACCTTTGCGATTGCGCGTCATGCCGTGGCCGATCTGTCGCAGGTTTTTGGTACCCCGCCGCGCGGCTTAGCGGTGGACCGGCTTTCTCCGCAGGATTTACAGCGTTTGCGGGCGACGCTCGCGAAAAACGGAATGAAACTTCACGACACACCGGAGGCTGACGAAAAGCTCGTAGAGTTGCGAAGGTTGTACGAGCCGTATGTACACGCGCTGGCCGCACACCTGGATCAGACGCTGCCGCCCTGGATCCCGGTGAAGAAACACAAAGACAACTGGCAAACGACCGCCTGGGCACAGGCCACCGGATATGCGGAGAAGGAAGCGGCTGCGCTCCTTCATGACGATCATCTCTAGCCAATCTCATTGTGGACGCCGTTCCGTGAATCTTTTCTGGCTCGCTGTTCATCCGTTCTGAGCAGATCTCTTTCGAGGAGAATGTGGATATGAAAGCGATTCAAGTTCATCAATTCGGCGGACCGGAGGTGCTCGAAATCCGCGAAATTCCAACGCCGAAACCGGGCCCGGGACAAGTGCTGGTGCGCGTGCGGGCGATCGGCGTAAATCCATATGACACCTACATGCGCAACGGGACTTACGCAGTAAAGCCGCCGCTGCCGTACACGCCGGGCTCAGACGCGGCGGGAGTAGTCGAAAGCGTGGGCGAAGGAGTGAAAAAGGTAAAGGCAGGAGATCGCGTGTACACCGCCAAGACGATCAGCGGCGCATACGCCGAATACGCCCTTGCGGAGGAATCGCAGGTTTACCCGTTACCGGAGAAGATTTCCTTTGCGCAGGGTGCGGGCCTGTGGGTGCCATACGGTACCGCTTTCACGGCTTTGTATCACCATGCCAACGCGCGGGCGGGCGAAACGCTTTTGGTTCACGGCGCGAGCGGCGGCGTGGGGACCGCGGCGCTGCAGTTTGCGCGGGCTCAGGGAATGACGGTCGTCGGAACGGCAGGCACTGCACGGGGGCTCGAGCTGGCAAAGAAGGAAGGAGCGCATCACGTTTTCGATCATACGAAGGGCGGTTATGCGGACGAGATTCTGAAGCTCACCGGCGGAAGAGGAATTGATGTGGTTTTGGAAATGCTTGCCAACGTGAATCTGGCGACGGATTTGAGGCTGCTGGCGGTGAATGGGCGGGTGATTGTTATCGGAAACCGCGGCGAGATTACAATAAATCCGCGAGAGCTGATGGGGCGACGCGGCACGGTAAAAGGGTTCACGCTTTGGGCCACAACCGCGGCGGAATCGGGGGAAATTCATGCGGCGATTGCGGCTGGACTGGAAAATGGCACGCTGCGCCCAATCGTCGGAAAAGAGCTGCCGCTGAAGGATGCGCCCGTGGCGCACAAGGAAATTCTGGCGCCGGGCGCGTACGGGAAGATGGTGCTTGTACCCTGACGACGGCTCCGGGGTTGCTGAGAACTGAGTCGCGAAGAACGAAAGAAGCAGCTGTATCTCAAGGATCCTGACGGGTACGAGCTCTGCTTCCAGTGGAAAGCTTGCTGACTCCTCGGATCCTCTGATCGCTTCTAGATGGCACGAAGGGCTTGCAGCAAGATTCCCACGAGGCCGCCGGCGAGGACCAGCCATGCAGAGTTCACCTTGTAGCGGAATACCAGCAACGCGCTCACGATTGACAGAACAGCCGCGGGAAGGTTGACGAGAGCAGCGCGGGTGAATTGCCAGCCAACGTATGCCATAAGCGCCACGGCGGAAGCGTTGACGCCGTCGAGAAAAGCTCCGGCGACCGGCGACTTACGCAATTTCGGTAAGAAGTTCGCGGTCGCCGCAACGTAAACGAACGCCGGCAGAAACATGCCGAGTGTCGTGAGCGCCGCGCCTTTCCATCCAGTGACCAGGTAGCCGATGAAGGTAGCAACGGTAAAGAAGGGGCCGGGTGTAGCTTGACTAACGGCAATCGCATCGAGCAGTTGCGCATCGCTGATCCAATGAAGGCGCACAACGAGGTCTGCGCGCAAAACGGCGAGAAGCACATAGCCGCTACCAAAGAGCAGCGCACCCACTTTCAGGAAGTAAAGGAACACGGGAACGATGCCAACGGCTGCAGCAGCGCCGCCCGTTGCGCTGCCGGTGAGGATTCCAGCCATGCCGGCGTTTGCCCTGGCAAGCGCCTCTCCTTGTCGGAGGAGCATCCATAGCAGACCAGCGCCGATGAGCAGCAGGAGCACGGGCACGCCGAGTATGGCGAGAGCAATCACCAGGGCGGCCAAGCCGGCGAGGCGCACCGTTTTGAGCGCGGTCCCGCCCAGGTTCCAAATCGCTTGCGCGATCAGCGCCACAACGACAGGTTTAATTCCAAACAATAACCCGGTCACTTGAGGGACCGCGCCATACTGCGTGTAGGCCCAAGCGAACGCAACCACCAGGATTGCAGCTGGCAAGATGAAACAAGCACCAGCAACGAGCAATCCCGGCAGGCCGCCGGCGATTTGTCCAAGATAAATGGCCAATTCCGTTGAGCTCGGTCCGGGAAGTAGGTTTACTGCGCCGACGAGGTCAAGAAATTGTTCACCGGAGACCCAAGCGAGGCGGCGGACAAAGCGCTCGTCCATCATTGCGATGTGCGCTGCGGGACCGCCATAGGCCAGGAAACCGAGACGGAGAAATTCTTTGGCGATTTCTCGCAGCGAACGAGAACGGGTCGGTCGCGGTTCGGAAGAATCGTCCATAAGCGCGTCGACGATTATCCCCCAGGTGGGGGGGGAGGCTCGTGAATTGGAGAAAATTGCTGTCGAAGGCCGCTTTTGCGTGAAAAAGCCCAGTGAGCGACGAGCAATAGATAAAACGGGAAATAGACAAGCCACTGCATGAACGGATCGAACTTGAAAATGCCGAGAATGCCGTAGCCAATCAGGACGTTGTAGGAGAGAAACTGCAAAACCGTGAGCATGAGCCAGGCGGGATTTGGAAAAAAACAGAGCAGAGGGACGATCCACGTGAAATACCATGAATAGCCATTCGGCCCAAACACCAGAATCGTGCCGATCAGAAGATAGGCAGCACGCGTTGGGTCGGCGCGTTTCGAGGCCAGCCAGAAAGCCAAGCCCCAGCTAACAAGAACGCCAACAAGCGCAGGAATTTTCGTTTGGCCGCCGGTCAGCCAATCGATCACCGTGTAGAGACTCGCGTGGTAATTCTTCCAGGTGGCCTCGTAATAGGCCAGGTTGGCGCGAAACATGCCAAGGGCGTGCCAGTAGGGTGCCAGCACCAGAAGTATGCTGAGGGCCGCAAGCGCGCCGGCTAACCACCCGGCGGGCTTTTCAGGCCAACGCGCGCGGCGAATCCAGACTGGCAGAAGAACAGCAGGAAACACTTTAGCCATGGCGGCCAGGGCGATGGGTACCGTTGCGATTGTCGGCCGCCTCCCGACAAGGGCCAGTCCACAGACGATTCCAAGCAGGGCCAAGACGTCGTTATGGCCGCTGCCAGCAAACTCCACAATCACAAGGGGATTCCAGGCATAGATGGCAAGACGAAACGTTCGGTCGCTTTCGTTGCGAAGCATCCAGGCGAGCAAAACCATCACGAGGACGTCGGCGGCAGCGAACGGAGTTTTGAAGGCCCTCGGGCCCGGGAAAAGCAGCCATGCGGCGCGAAAAAGAAGTTCCGTTGCAGGAGGATAGATGGCGGGAATTTCGCGGCCGGGCATGATTTCATAGTATTTGTCCCGCAAGTCAGCCAGGCGTCGATCGTTCGGCGCAATGGCATAGGGGTTCCAGCCGTTTGCCTGGACATTGCCTTCCCAACGATAGCGCTGCAAGTCGTCAGAAAGCGTGGGCAACATGGGCCAGAAAGTCGCGCGAAAGACGATCGCGCCAAAAATGAGTAAAATAAATGCGGTTCGGGACGCCCTTGCGCGGCTCAATCCGTACAATACAACCAAGTAGAGAGTTCCCGCGGCAAGCGCCAGTTCGATGAAGCCGATGGCATGGTTTTTCAGGTAGTACAGGTTGTGCATCCGCAGGTACAGGGCCTCAAGAGAAACACCTGCTGCGAGTAACGAGAATAACTGCCGATGATCCGATTTGTTTTCGGAAGGCATGCGGGGAAACGTTAAATTTGCTGCACTTCACTCCAATTCTGCTGGCGGCGCAACAGAGTCCGCTGCGCAATTACTGGCACAAAATCACCGATCGGACGTTTGCCGGCGTTTATCACGCAAACGCCTTTGACCTGGCGATGATGATTCCCTATTTCATCGTCCTGTTCATCCTGGCAGCTTACGGCTTGCACCGGTACGTGCTGCTCTACGATTTTTATGTTTACCGGAAAAACGTTCCCGGGCCGCCGCCTCCGGTGAGCAACTGGCCAAAGGTTACCATACAGCTTCCGATCTTTAACGAGCGCTATGTGATCGAGCGGCTGGTAGACGCTGTTTCGCAGTTCGACTATCCGCGGGAGCTGCTTGATATTCAGGTGCTCGATGATTCGACAGACGAAACTCGTGAAGTGGCGAGCGCCTGCGTGGAGCGCCATGCCGCCGCAGGGCTGCCAATCGTTTATATTCACCGGACGAATCGAGACGGTTACAAAGCCGGCGCACTCGAGAATGGATTGCGGACAGCGCAGGGAGAATTTGTGGCCATCTTCGATGCCGATTTCATTCCGCAAGCTGATTTTGTTCGGCGCACCATTCCCTATTTTCTGAACCCGGACGGCGGCAAGGATATCGGCATGGCGCAGGCGCGTTGGACCTACTTGAATGCCGACTATTCCTTGCTGACCAGAGTGCAGACGATTCTTCTGGACGGTCACTTCGTGATTGAGCATGGCGGACGTTCGCGTCGTGGCACGTTTTTCAACTTCAATGGGACTGCCGGCGTCTGGCGTCGTGCCGCGATCGATGCGGCGGGAGGGTGGGAGCACGACACATTGACCGAGGATACCGATCTTTCCTACCGGGCGCAGTTGAAAGGCTGGAAATTCCTGTACCTGCCTGAAATCGAGTGCGCTTCGGAGCTGCCGGTTGACATGAACGGCTTCAAAGCGCAGCAGGCACGTTGGGCGAAGGGTCTGATGCAGACGGCGAAGAAAATTCTGCCAAAGGTGTTTCGCTCGGACGCCCCGTTGTATGTGAAGTCGGAGGCATTTTTTCATTTGACGGCGAACATTTCCTACCCGCTGATGGTGCTGCTCTCGACGATGCTGCTGCCGGCGATGATCGTGCGTTTTTACCAAGGTTGGTTTCAGATGCTGGTGATCGATCTCCCGCTTTTCCTTGCTTCCACCTGCTCCATTTCAAGTTTTTACCTGGTAGCGCAGAAGGAACTGCGACCCAAAACATGGTTGAATACCTTCCTTTACCTGCCGTTCGTTATGGCCACAGGGATTGGCCTTTCGGTGCGGAACGCGCAAGGCGTACTGGAAGCCATTTTCGGCAAGAAATCCGAATTTGCCCGCACGCCAAAATTCAAGATCGAAGGAAAGTCCGGAACATTCGCTGCGAAGAAGTATAGGAACAAGTCAGGCTGGATGCCGTATTTTGAAGTGGTGCTGGGACTCTACTTTGCCCTCGCCGTCGTCTATACGGTTCTCAATGAGAACTACCCAACGGTGCCGTTTCTGCTTTTGTTTGTGTGGGGCTACCTGTATACCGGCTTTATGTCGCTCAGCCAGGCGTGGTTTGCACACTTGCGTTTTGGCGTAAACGCTCCGGAAATGCGTCCGGCCTCGAGTGGCGCGCCGGGGTTCTAGCGCTTGTTCGCTTCTGTATGACGGGGAGCGCCGGCGCCTGGCTGACCAATGTTGGTGTGCCCCGAACGCTGTGACCGAAGTCTCACGAGTTCGCCATCGTTGGGTATAGAATCTCTCCACGCCCACGCAGGTTGTAATCCCTTTCGAGCAATCCAGGAGGCCCTATGACATCTGCTTTATTGTTCCTCCTTGCCACGCTCGTGTCGTTTCCCGCGCTCGGTGCCGATACCTCTCAACTCTCCGACGCTGGCAAGGCCTGTATCGAATGCCATTCATCGACAACGCCGGGAATCGTTGAACAGTGGAAGGCCAGCGCTCATGCTAAGAGCGGTGTGGACTGCTATTCATGCCACAAGGCAAACGACGGCGATCCGGCGACCTTTGACCATAACGGTTACAAGATTGCCGTGATCGTCACGCCCAATTACTGCGCTCGGTGTCACCAAGCCGAAGTAACCCAGTTTGAAAAGAGCCACCACGCTGCCGCGGCCAAGTTCATCGGGTCGCTCGACAACATGCTTGGGGAAATTGTGGAGGGCGGACCGGCCGCGAACAACGGCTGCCGGCAATGCCACGGCAGCGAGGTGAAATACATGGGCGATGGCCGATTTGATCCGGTGACGTGGCCGAACAGCGGCATCGGACGGATCAACCCGGATGGAAGCAGGGGAACGTGCGCGGCGTGCCATGGGCGCCACACATTCAGCTCAGCCACGGCGCGAATGCCGGAAAATTGCGGGAAGTGCCATCTGGGCCCGGATCATCCGCAAATTGAAATCTTCAACGAATCAAAGCACGGCATTCAGTACCACGCCAACGTTGCGAAGATGAATCTGGATTCCAAATCGTGGGTGGTCGGGAAAGACTATTTCGCCGCCCCGACCTGCGCGACCTGCCACATGTCCGCGACGCCGAATCAGGCGGTAACGCACGACGTGGGCGACCGCATCAGCATTACGCTGCGGCCGGCGATCTCGATCAAGTTGGACAATTGGGAGCGGCGAAGGACGAGCATGATCGATGTGTGCTCGAACTGCCACGCTTCCGGCTGGATTGATAATTTTTATAAGCAGTACGAGGGGACGGTGGATCTCTACAACGAGAAGTTTGCGAAGCCCGCGAAATCGATCATGGACAAGCTCTATGCCGCGCAGAAGCTCACGCCGACGCCCTTTGACGAGAAAATTGAATGGACCTACTACGAGCTTTGGCACCATGCAGGACGCCGCGCACGTATGGGCTCGGCGATGATGGGGCCGGATTACACGCAGTGGCATGGATTTTTCGAAGTGTCGAAGATCTTCTACACGGAGTTTGTTCCTGAGGCCGAGCATCTGATGCCGGGAGTCACGGCGGACGTGATGAAGTCGGACTATCACAAGTGGACCGAAGGACTGTCGAAGGAACAACTGCAGCAGCAGATCGATTTCTACAAGGAGCGGTACAAACAGTAGCGGTGACGAAGCACCTGGCAGGCAGAAACGAGCCTATCGATCGGTGACACCGGCTCAGGGAACAATCGCGAGGAACAAGAACGCCGCCAGGATGGTGAGGTGCACGATTCCCTGAAGAAGGGTGGTGCGTCCGGTCCCCAAGGTGACGACGCTGATCAGCAAGGTCAGCACTAACAGGACTTCTTCCTTGGCGTTCAGGCCGAGCATGAGCGGTTTGTGCAGCAGAATGGAAACGCCTGCAACAGCCGGGATGGTCAGCCCGATGCTTGCGAGCGCGGAGCCAAGCGCCAGATTCATGCTGGTCTGAAGGCGATTCACGCGCGCAGCACGAAAAGCCGCCATTCCTTCCGGCAGCAGCACCAGTGCTGCAATGATGATGCCGACGAAACTTTTGGGCGCGCCGAGAGTTTCGATGGCCTTTTCGAGATTAGGAGTAAGCGCTTTGGCAAGAAGTACAACCGCAACGAGGGCGACCATCAGCAGGCTCAGGCTGATCAAAGCCGTCATGTTGGAGGGTGGCGGCGCAAGGGTTCCTTCCGCCGCGTCTTCATCGGGCAGAAAGAAGTTGCGGTGCCGGATGGTCTGAACGAACAGGAACGAGCTATAGAGGATGAGAGAGGCCGCGCCGGCAAAAATCAGTTGGGCAGCGTTGAAGACAGGACCGGGGATGCTGGAAGTGAAATTGGGAAGTACCAGCGAGAGCGTGGTGAGAGCGATCAAGACTGCGAGAGCCGCGTTCGCTCCCTGAAGCTGAAAGCCCTGCTCGCGGTGACGCACGCCGCCGGCGAGAAGACAGAGTCCAACGATGCCGTTGCAGACGATCATGACGGCTGCAAACACCGTGTCCCGCGCCAACTCCGATTTTTCGGGTCCGCCCGTGATCATCATGGAAACGATCAGCGCGACTTCGATCACGGTGACCGCAATCGCGAGAACAAGCGTCCCGAAGGGTTCGCCCACGCGGTGGGCAACGACTTCGGCGTGATAGACGGCGGCAAAAACAGTTGCGATGATAATGAACCCCTCGGCTGCGACGACGATGCCGCTCGGACCGGCAAAGAAACGAATCGCCAAAATAACCCAGGCGAGCGTCGGCCACGCGACGGCCCACCAGGGAGTTCGATCGGGAGTGGGATGTGCCATGGGTCCTTGTTTCTCCGAGCGAGCATACTACAGTGAATCTGGGGCGGGGCCGCAGCAATAATTTTGACAGCACCGCAAATACACCTGGAAAAACAGAACCCTCGGGCTTAGTCCAGCGCCGAAAGCGCCTGAAGTTCACGGCTGGCCAGGTTCGCTGGAAGTGGCGCATAGCCGAGGGAACTGCATTGTTTCTGCCCAGCCGTTAGCATCCAGCGAAGCAGGTCGCGAAGCGCCGCTTTCTTGGCCGTGTCACGGATATCGGCCGCGACGAGAAGCCACGTGAAGCTCGCAATCGGATAGACATGCTTGCCCGAGGCGTTCGTGACGGAGACGCGAAGGTTGTCGCTGCCTGTCCAGGCGGATTTTGCCGCGGCGGTCACACTATCGAGATCGGCTTTGACATAGTCGCCGGCAGAGTTGCGCACGGCGGCAAAATTCAGCTCATGCTGCAGCGCATAGATGAATTCTACGTAGCCGACGGAATTCGGGGTCTTGCGAACCGTATCGGCAACTCCTTCGTTGCGTTCCGCGCCGATGCCGACAGGCCAGTTGACGATGGTGCCTGAACCCACCGCGGACCTCCACTCCTGGTTCACTTTCGAAAGGTAATCGGTCAAAGCGTAGGTGGTGCCGCTGCCGTCCGAGCGGTGTATAAGAATGATTTTCTGGTCGGGCAAGTGGGCGGCTTTATTGATGGCACGGATTTCACTGGCATTCCAGCGCTGGATTTTCCCGAGGAAGATGTCTGCCAAAACTTCGGGTGAAAGATTCAGGCTGTCCGGGGCTCCGTCG
>Ga0306921_10005586_pt1 | contig 13058 bp, 14 predicted proteins | sample sta12Cox44000080_FD_203760 | JGI IMG/M metagenome (GOLD analysis project Ga0306921, IMG submission 203760) | Lab enrichment of tropical soil microbial communities from Luquillo Experimental Forest, Puerto Rico - statoxic.12C.oxic.44.000.080 (v2)... | ecosystem: Environmental > Terrestrial >... | reverse complement strand
CGCGCGCGCCCTGGTATCCCTCGGCGCGTCTGTTTCGCCAGTCTAGGTCCGCCGACTGGAACCCTGTCTTCGCCGACGTGCGACAGGAGCTCGACACCCTGAAAACACAGGCTCCTGGCTGGTAATCCCGCATACCTGCGGGTGCTCGACCGGCTTGGAAAGCTTCGTTACGGTCCCTCCAACTTCGAGGGGATCCACCGATGCTGGACGGCAAATCGATCGACAAAATCCTGCGCGAGGCGCGCACGCATAACGGCTTCCAGAACAAGCCGGTGACCGACGCGCAGATCCGCGAGCTCTACGAGCTACTGAGATGCGGGCCGACGTCGTCCAATTCCCAGCCGGCGCGCTTCGTGTTCGTGCGCACCAAGGAGGGCAAGGAGAAGCTGCGCCCGGCGCTCTCCAGCGGCAACACCGCCAAGACCATGGAAGCACCGGTGACGGCTATCGTGGCCTACGACACGCGCTTCTACGAGCACCTGCCCAGGATCTTCCCACACAATCCAACGGCGCAAAGCTGGTTCACTGGGCCGGGCAACGAGCAGGTGGCGTTCCACACCGCCTTCCGCAACGGAACCTTGCAGGGCGCCTGGCTGATCATCGCCGCCCGTTCCATGGGGCTCGATGTCGGCGCCATGAGCGGCTTCAACAACGCCAAGGTCGACGAGGCTTTCTTTCCCGACGGCCGATTCAAATCGAACTTCCTGTGCAATATCGGCTACGGCGACCACAGCAAGCTGTTCAATCGCAGCCCACGCTTCGATTTCGACGAGGTCTGTACCCTGGCTTAACGGATCAGAGATCGAGCGCGTGGGCGATCGCCGCCCATGGCAGCGGCAGCAGCGAGACCAGAGCGACCAGGCCGAAGCCCAGGATGATCGCGCCGGAGATGCGGTTCAGCCACAGCAAGCCAAGGCCGGTGAAATGCTGGCGCAGCGCCACCGCGGCGGTGCACAGGATCGCCCACCAGCCGAGCGCGCCGCAGAACACCGAGGCGACCAGCACCGTGGCATCCGGCAAGCTGCCGCCGACGCCGGCGAGGTTGCGCCCCGCGAAGGCCGCGCCGAACGCCATGATGGTGAGCGGATTGAACACGGTGATGAAGAAGCTCGAGGTCGCGAAGTGAAAGTGCGTGGCCACCCGGTGCTCGCGGTCGTCGGCCACCGGGTCGCCGACGGTGCGCGGCCGGTGGCGCATGGTGGTCCAGCCCATGACCGCCAGCACCAGCCCGCCGATGCCGCGCAGCCAGGCTTCGTTCTGGGCCACGAACTGCTCGACGAAGCTCAGGCCGAACGCCGCCACCGCGCCGAACACCGCATCGCCCAACGCCGCGCCGAGGCCGGTCAGGTAGCCCGCCACCGCGCCGATCGTGATCGAGCGGCGGATGCAGAGCGCCGCTGCCGGCCCCACCGGCACCGCGATCACGAAGCCGATGACCGTGCCCTCGACGGCAAGCATCATCGGATTGAAGACGAAGCCCGGAACAGCCATTGCCACGCTATAGCTTCTCGGCGGTGAAGCGGCGCGCCGGCGCCACCAGCTTGTCCTGCGCCGCGACGAGCTGCAGCTCGCGCTCGCCCATCGCCTGAGTCGCCTCGAGCACGGCATAGATCGAAGCGACCGCCTTCTCCAGGGCGCCGACGACATCGCCGCCCTGCAGCCAATGCGCGGTGAACAACGCGGCCACCGCATCGCCCGTGCCGTTGGGCATGATCGGAAAGGCAATCAGCGGCGTGGCGATCCGCCAGGCGGCGTCTTGCGTGACCGCCAGCATCTCGACCTGCCCGGCCGGCGCATCAGCGCGGATCAGGCTGGTAATCAGCGCCAGCCGCGGTCCCTTCAGCAGCGACCGCGCGGCGGCCAGCGCCTCGGCCAGCGTGCCGACCTTGCGACCGGTCAGATGCTCGAGCTCGAAATGGTTCGGCGTGATGAGGTCGGCCGCCGGCAGAGCTCTGTCGCGGAAGAAGACGTCGATGCCGGGCTTCACGTAGATGCCTGTGTCGGTGTCGCCCAAGACCGGATCGCAGCACCAGATGGCCTTGGGGTTTGCTGCACGCACCTTGCGCGCCGTGTCCAGCACCACGTCGGCCAGGGCGGCATCGCCGACATAGCCGGTGAGCAGAGCATCGCATTTCGCCAGCATGCCCAGTGCCTCGATGCCGTGCACGATATCGGCGACCTGATCGGCCGGCGCCGAGCGGCCACGCCAGGCGCCATACCCCGTGTGGTTGGAGAATTCGACCGTGTTCACCGCCCAGACCTCATGGCCTAATCGTTGCAGGGGAAAGGTCGCTGCCCGATTGCCGACATAGCCGTAGGCGACATGGCTCTGAAGCGAGAGAAAGCGCATGGCCATCTACACCTTGCCACATCAACGCCCCTCATTATAGTCCGCCCCGCTTTCGAGGAGCCGTGACATGTCTACCGTTCGTCCGCGCCGCAGCGTGCTCTATATGCCGGGCGCCAACACGCGCGCGCTGGAGAAGGCGCGGACCCTGCCGGCCGATGCGCTGATCTTCGACCTCGAGGACGCGGTGGCGCCCGACGCCAAGGAGGCCGCGCGCACCAACGTCGTGCTGGCGGCGGAAAGCAAGGCCTACGGCAAGCGCGAGATCGTCATCCGCTGCAACGGGCTCGGCACGCCATGGGGCGAGGCCGACATCGCGGCCATCGCCAAGTCGGGCGCCGATGCCATCCTGGTGCCCAAAGTCGAGAGTGCGGCCGCGGTCACGCATGTCGTTTCACTGCTCGACCAGGCCGGCGCACCGGACACCTTGGCGGTGTGGGCAATGATGGAAACACCCAAGGGCATCCTGCGCGCCGAGGAGATCGCCGGTTCGCATCCGCGGCTCGCGGTGTTCATCATGGGCACCAACGATCTGGTGAAGGACATGCGCGCGCGCCACACGCCGATGCGCCTGCCCATGGTCACGGCGCTGGGCATCGGCATGCTGGCCGCCCGCGCCCATGACCTCGCCATCCTCGATGGCGTCTACAACGACATAAAGGACGTCGAAGGCTTCAAAGCCGTGTGCCGGCAGGGGCTGGAGATGGGCTTCGACGGCAAGACGCTGATCCATCCGACGCAGGTCGAGCCGTGCAACGAGATCTTCGCGCCGTCGGCCGCCGAGCTCGAGATGGCGGGCAAGATCGTCGTCGCCTTCAAGACCGCGCAAGCCGAGGGCAAGGGCGTGGTCACGGTCGACGGCCGCATGATCGAGAACCTGCACGTCGAGCAGGCCGAGCGGGCACTGGCGCTCGCCGCGGCCATCAAGGAACTGCAGGCTGCATGAGCAAGGGATCGACCAAGCTGGCGACCGGCAACTTCTTCGAGGATTTCAAGCTCGGCCAGGAGTTCCGCCACGCCACGCCGCGCACGCTGACCGAGGCCGATGCGGCGCTGAATGTCGGGCTGTACGGCTCGCGCTTCGCCATCAATTCGTCCGACGTGTTCGCGCGTGCGCTCGGCCTGCCGCGCGCGCCGCTCGACGACATGCTGGTGTTCCATGTCGTGATCGCCAAGACGGTGCCCGACATCTCCTTCAACGCCGTCGCCAACCTGGGCTACGCCGAGTTCCGCTGGGGCGTGCCGGTCTATCCCGGCGATACGCTGGCGGCACGCTCGACAGTCCTGGGCTTGCGCGAAAATTCCAATCTCGCGAGCGGCGTCGTCTGGGTGCGCTCGATCGGCACCAACCAGCGCGGCGAGATGGTGCTCGACTATGTGCGCTGCGTGATGGTGCACAAGCGCGATCCCGCGGCGGCGATCGGCGAGCCGGTGGTGCCCAAGACCGCGCCGGCGGTGGCGCCGGCCGACCTGATCGTGCCGGACGTCTCGATGATGGGCTACGACGACGAGGCGGCGGGCTCGCCGCATCGCTGGGAGGACTACCAGCCGGGCGAGCGCCTCGACCATGTGAGCGGCATTACCCTCGAGGACTCCGACCACATGTTCTCGACGCGGCTCTACCAGAACACCGCGCGGGTGCATTTCGACGCCTATGCCGGCAAGAACACGCGCTTCGGCCGCCGGCTGGCCTATGGCGGGCACGTGATTTCGCTCGCGCGCACACTGTCCTTCAATGGCCTCGCCAACGGCTTTCGCGTTGCCGCCATCAATGGCGGCAGCCATGTCGCGCCGACCTTCGGCGGCGACACGATCTATGCCTGGTCGGAAGTGCTGGAGAAGGCGGTCCTGCCGGGCCGCGACGACATCGGTGCGCTGCGCGTGCGCACCATCGCCGCCAAGGACTGCCCGTGCGATTCCTGGCCGGGCAAGGGCGCCGACGGCAAGTACCATCCTGCCGTTGTGCTCGATCTCGACTACTGGCTGCTGATGCCACGTCGATGACGGCGGCACCTCATCCCGAGGAGCCGCGCCGAGCGCGGCGTCTCGAAGGATGGGCAACCCGGACGTTACTCGTTGCCGACAAGGCGCGGAGGTTACTCCGCGCTAATCGAGACGCGGCCTGACGGCCGCTCCTCAAGGTGAGACAAAGCATGTTGCTCCCACTCTTCGCCAAGCGAATTTCGCTGAAGAATCCGAGACTTAAGTCCCGTGCAAGGCTGAGTTTCATTGACTTGATATCGCTGCGCGCTAAAACCGTCCCCACATAGGCGAAAAGAGGTTTTGCGCGATGAGCGTCGCCAATCGGCCGACCAACCGGCCGCTGTCCCCCCACCTGCAGATCTATCGCTGGCAGCTCACGTCGGTGCTGTCGATCCTGCATCGCGCGACCGGCATCGCGCTGGCGGTGGGGGCGCTCTATCTCGCGACCTGGGTGATCTATGCCGCGGCCAGCCCGCGCGCCTATGCCCTGTTCCAGGGCTTCAACACGTCGATCGCCGGCCGCATCGTGCTGGGCGGCTGGCTGTTCAGCGCCTTCTATCACCTGTGCAACGGCATCCGGCACCTGTTCTGGGACGCGGGCTACGGCTTCGGGCTGAAGGACGCCTATCGCAGCGGCTGGACTGTCGTCGTCGTCTCGCTTCTCGCCACGGCCCTGTCATGGGTCGTCGGCCTCAAGCTGATCTAGGGAGGCCGCCATGGATCGCAGAACGCCTCTCGCCCGCGCCCGTGGCCTCGGTTCGGCCAAGGACGGCGTCGGTCACTGGTGGGCGCAGCGCCTCACCGCCATCGCCCTCATCCCGCTCGTCGTGTGGTTCGCCATCTCGCTCGTCATGCTGAGTGGCGCTGACTACACCGTGGTGCGCGCCTGGATCGGCTCGCCGCTGGTCATGATGCTGCTGGTCCTGACCATCGCGGTCGGCCTGCATCATGCTCAGCTCGGCATGCAGGTCGTGATCGAGGACTATGTCGGCGGCGACGGCTGGAAACTGGCGCTGATCGTCATCGTGAAATTCATCGCAGTGCTCTTTGGCCTCGGCGCCATCGTGGCCATCCTGCGTATCGGGTTTGGAGGCTAGTCATGGCCGATAAGAGCAACGGGGCAGACCCCGGCACCTTCAACATCGGCGGTCGCGCCTATACCATCATCGACCATGAATATGACGTGGTCGTGGTCGGCGCCGGCGGTTCGGGACTGCGCGCCACCTTCGGCATGGCCAACAAGGGCCTAAAGACCGCCTGCATCACCAAGGTGTTCCCGACCCGCAGCCACACCGTGTCGGCGCAGGGCGGCATCTCGGCGGCGCTCGGCAACATGGGGCCGGATGACTGGCGCTGGCACATGTATGACACCGTCAAGGGTTCGGACTGGCTAGGCGATCAGGACGCCATCGAGTACATGTGCCGCGACGGCATCCCGGCGATCATCGAGCTCGAGCATTTCGGCGTGCCGTTCAGCCGCACGCCCGAAGGCAAGATCTACCAGCGTCCGTTCGGCGGCATGACGACGGAATACGGCAAGGGCATCGCCCACCGTACCTGCGCCGCGGCCGATCGTACCGGCCACGCCATGCTGCACACGCTCTACCAGCAGGCGCTCAAGAACCACGCCGAGTTCTTTGTCGAGTATTTCGCCCTCGACCTGATCATGGACGAGGGCGTGTGCCGCGGCGTCATGGCCTGGAACCTCGACGACGGCACAATCCATCGCTTCCGCGCCCACAAGACGGTGCTGGCGACCGGCGGCTACGGCCGGGTCTATCAGACTGCGACCTCGGCCCACACCTGTACCGGTGACGGCGGCGCCATGGCACTCAGGGCTGGCTTGCCGACGCAGGACATGGAATTCATTCAGTTCCACCCGACCGGCATCTACGGCGCGGGCTGCCTGATCACCGAGGGCGTGCGCGGCGAGGGCGGCTACGTCACCAACGCGAGCGGAGAGCGCTTCATGGAGCGCTATGCGCCGTCGGCCAAGGACCTCGCTTCGCGCGACGTCGTTTCCCGCTCGATGACCATCGAGATCCGCGAGGGCCGCGGCTGCGGCCCGAACAAGGACTACATCGAGCTGCACGTCGAGCACCTCGACCCCAAGGTGATCCACGAGCGTCTGCCCGGCATCGCCGAGACCGCGCGCATCTTTGCCGGCGTCGACGTCACGCGCCAGCCGATCCCGATCCTGCCGACCTGCCACTACAACATGGGCGGCATCCCGACCAACTATCACTGCGAAGTCATGACGGTGAAGGACGGCGATCCCAACACCGCGGTGCCGGGCCTGATGGCGCTGGGCGAGGCGGCGTCGGTCAGCGTGCACGGTGCCAACCGGCTGGGCTCCAACTCGCTGCTTGAGCTCGTGGTATTCGGCCGCTCGGCCGCCAATCGCGCCGCCCAGCTGACCAAGCCGGGCGAGACGCACAAGGATCTCAAGCATGCTGGCGAGGAGGCGATCGCGCGCCTCGACAGGCTGAGGCATGCCTCCGGCGGCACCGGTACCGCGCAGCTGCGCATGCAGATGCAGCGCACCATGCAGAACGACTGCGCTGTGTTCCGCACCACTAAGACCCTGGAGGAGGGCTGCGCGAACATGGACAAGGTGTTCGCCGCCAAGTCGGACGTCCGCGTCAAGGACCGCTCGATGATCTGGAATTCCGACCTGATGGAGACGCTGGAGTTCGAGAACCTGATCCTGCTGGCTCAGGCGACCATCCGCTCGGCCGCCAACCGCAAGGAGAGCCGTGGTGCGCACGCCCACGAGGACCATCCCGAGCGCGACGACAAGAACTGGCTGAAGCATACCGTCGTGTGGGTCGACCCCGACGGCAAGACCCGGATCGACTATCGGCCGGTGAAACTGCAACCGATGACCAACGACGTGCAATCCTTCCCACCCAAGGCGCGCGTGTACTGAGGAACGATCGATGGCTGAGTTTGCACTGCCCGCCAATTCCAAGGTCGGCGTCGGCGAGACCTACAAGGCGGCGGCGGGGACCAGGAGCATCAAGCGGTTCAAGATCTATCGCTGGACGCCCGACGATGGGCAGAAGCCCCGCATCGACACCTACGAGGTCGACCTCGACACCTGTGGTCCGATGATTCTGGACGCCCTGATCAAGATCAAGAACGAGATCGACAGCTCGCTCACCTTCCGGCGCTCCTGCCGCGAGGGCGTGTGCGGCTCGTGCGCGATGAACATCGATGGCACCAATACGCTTGCCTGCACGCACTACATCGCCGACGTGCACGGCGACATCAAGATCTACCCGCTGCCGCACATGCCGGTGGTCAGGGACCTGGTGCCCGACCTGACGGTGCCCTACGCCCAGCTCGCCTCGATCGAGCCGTGGCTGAAGACGACCACCCAGCCGCCGACCCGCGAGCGCATCCAGTCGCCGGAGGAGCGCGCCAGGCTCGATGGCCTTTGGGAGTGCATCCTCTGCTTCTGCTGTTCGACCTCGTGCCCCTCCTACTGGTGGCAGGGCGAACGCTACCTCGGGCCTGCGATCCTGCTGCAGGCCTATCGCTGGCTGTCCGACAGCCGCGACGAGGCCAAGGGCGAGCGCCTCGACAATCTCGAGGACCCGTTCCGGCTCTATCGCTGCCACACCATCATGAACTGCACCAAGACCTGCCCCAAGAGCCTCAATCCGGCGAAGGCCATCGCCGAGATCAAGAAGATGCTGGTCGAACGCACGATCTAGGCGCGTCTTTTGCTATGCTGCCTCCAGAAGACAAGAACTGGGGGCTTCCAATGTTTCTTAGATCGATTGCCGCCACGGCGGCCTTGATATGCGCGTTCGCGCTGCCGGCCTCGGCCGGGCAGACCTTCGATGCGGTGAAGGCCAAGGGTTACGTCCAGTGCGCGGTCAACACCGGCCTGGCGGGCTTCTCCTTCGCCGACAGCCAGGGCAAGTGGACCGGCCTCGATGTCGACCTGTGCAAGGCGATCGCCGCGGCCATGTTCGGTGATGCCGAGAAGGTGAAGTTCACGCCGACCACCGCGCAACAGCGCTTCGTCGCGCTGCAGTCGGGCGAGGTCGACGTAATCACGCGCAATGCGACGCAAACCTTGCTGCGCGACACCTCGCTCGGCTTCAACATCGCCGGCGTCAATTTCTATGACGGCCAGGGCTTCATGGTGACTGCCAAGAGCGGCATCAAGAGCGCCAAGGAACTGAACGGCGCCACCATCTGCGTGCAGCCCGGCACCACCACAGAGCTCAACCTCGCCGACTTCTTCCGCAAGAACAAGATGACCTTCAAGCCGGTGCTGATCGAGAAGCTCGACGAGCTGCTGCAAGCCTATGCTTCGGGCCGCTGCGATTCCTACACCACCGACGCTTCGGGGCTGGCCGCGGTGCGCGCGGGCCAGCTCTCGGGCAAGGGCGAGCACGTGATCCTGCCCGAGCGCATCTCGAAGGAGCCGCTCGGTCCGATCGTGCGCCACGGCGACGACCAGTGGTTCGACCTCGTGAAGTGGGTGCTGATGGGCATGATCGAGGCCGAGGAGATGGGCATCAGCCAGGCCAATGTCGACGAGATGCTGAAGAGCGACGACCCCGCCATCAAGCGCTTCCTCGGCGTCACACCGGGCTACGGCAAGGCGGCCGGCGTCGACGAGAAGTGGATGTACAACGTCATCAAGCAGGTCGGGAACTACGGCGACAGCTTCGAGCGCAATGTCGGCAAGGCGACGCCGCTCAAGCTGGAGCGCGGCCAGAACGCGCTATGGACCAACGGCGGCCTGATGTATGCGATCCCGTTCCGCTGATCATTCTTTCTTGTCGAATCGCATCTTCTTGATACGGCCGGTCGAGACTTCGAGGGCGGCGATCTTGCCGCCTTTGTCGCGCAAGAGATGGGCGAGCTGGGTGGCTTGAAGCCAGCTCGCTGCCGAGAGCGTCTCGACCGTATCGCTGTCGATGCCCTTGATCGTCCAGGCCGGACCGCCGGTGACCAGCGGCCCGCTCACTTCGATCTTGTCGCCCTTGATCGTCCACGCCGCGCCCGAATCGGCCGAGACGTAGCTACCGGCGAGGCCCGCCGGGATGGCCTTGCGCTTGCCGGGCTTCTTGAAGGTGAGCACGCGGCCCGCGCCGAGATCGACCCGCAGCCCGCCCTTGGCAGCTTTGAGCTTGAATTCCACCGTGCCGTGCTCGACGCCAATCCAGCCGCCCGGCAGGCGGGCGAGCACGAGCGGCTGGCCGACTGCGTCGCCACGGCTTCGCCGTTCTTCCAGGCCAGCTCAAACAGCGACGGCTCCTCGGCGTTGAACCAGGTCCCGGCGATCGGCTTGATCTCGGACTCCTCAATCGGCGCCAGCGCGGGCTTCAGCCGCTTGTCGCCCGCCAGTGCATCGGCCGCGACCTGGTGCGCCAGCCGCGACGGATCGAGGCTGGCCAGATTGGCGATCACCACCACCGTCAGCCCGGCCGCCGGCACGCGCAGGAAGGCGGTACGGAAGCCTGGCCACAGGCCGCCATGACCCTCGGTCGCCATGCCCTGTAATGCGCCGACACTGACGCCGCGGCGATAGCGGTTGTCGTGGCCGCCGGTCAGGTCATGCCGGGCGACCAATTGCGTCGGGATGGTCTTGCCCAGCACCGGCTCGTCGAAATGCCGGCTCCAGATCAGTAGATCCGCGGCCGTTGACGTGAGGCCGCCTTCGCCGCCCTGCGGATAGGCGTGCGCCGCGCGGCGGAAGCCCGACGTGGCATCGCCGAGATAGCCGGTGGCGAGATTGGGGATCACGGTGTCGATCTCGGCAGCGAGCAGGGTGTTGGTCATGCCCAGCGGCTTGAAGATCCGCTCGGCCAAAACCTCGCCCAGCTTCTTCTTGGCAAGCCGCTCGATGATCAGGCCGAGCAGCAGGAAGTTGGTGTTGCAGTAGAGGAACCGGCTGCCCGGCGCGAAATTGAGATGCTGGTTGCGGGCCGCGGCGGCGAGGAAGTCGGCGGCGCGCGCGGGCTTGTCGAGGCCATGGCCGCCCAGCCGCAGCAACTCCAGGAAATCCGGCAGACCGCTCGAATTGCGCATCATCTGGTCGATGGTGATCGGCAGCGGCTTCAGCTCCTTGAGATACTTGTGCGGCGGGTCGGAGAGCTTGAGCTTGCCTTCGGCAGCCAGCATCAGCGCGGCGGTCACGGTGAACTGCTTGCTGACCGAGGCGATGCGGAAGCGCGTCGCGGGCGTTATCGGCACGCCGAGCTCGATGCTGGCCAGGCCATAACCCTTGCAGACTTCGATATGGCCGCCGCGCATCACGGCAACGATGGCGCCGGGCGAGCCGGGCTTGGCGTAAGGGGCGAACAGCGTGTCGATGCGATGTTCGAGGGCGACGGACTGGATCGATTGCAGCATGAAACGCAGTCAAGCCAAGCGCCTCGCCCTTGTAAAGGCGAGGCGCTACCGTCGCTGCAGCAACGGAGGAACGTCACGCATGGAACGGCGATTCGTCAAAATCAAGAAGGGCCTCGGGCCGCAAGGTCGCATCGCCGTCGTGCATTTCGATCGCGGCGACAACATCAATGCGCTCAGCCGTCAGGCGATGCGCGAGCTGCGCGACGTGCCGCGCGAGTTCGAGGACGATCTCGAAACCACGGTGGTGATCCTGACCGGCTCGGCGAAAGCTTTTTCGGCCGGCTTCGATCTGAAAGATCCGGAGGGCGCCAATCGCGGCAAGCTGCCGTTGGGCGAGGCCCTGCTCAACCAGCGCCTCGGCCCGCGCCTCTGTAAGGCGTGGGAGCAGCTCGAGCAGGTCACCATCGCCGCCATCGAAGGCCATTGCATCGGCGGCGGCGCGGCGCTCGCCGTCTCGCTCGATTTCCGCTTTTGCGGCAAGGCCGCGCATTTCCGCATTCCCGAGGTCGAGCTCGGCATGAACATGAGCTGGGGCTCGATCCCGCGCCTGGTCGCTCTGATGGGGCCGGCGCGCACCAAGCAGGCGGTGATCCTTGCCTCTGACCGCATCGGCTCGGCCGAGGCGCTGGACTGGGGGCTGGTCGAGAAGGTGGTCGAGAACGGCCAGGCGCTCAGCGCCGCGATGCAGTTCGCCGAGCGCATCGCCCTGCAGCCACCTTTGCCGGTGCGCATGGTCAAGACGTCGGTCAATCGCGTCGCCCACGCGCTGGCCGATGTCGCCGCCCACATGGACGTCGACCAGAACGTGCTGACCAGCCTCACCGAGGATTACAAGGAAGGCACCTCGGCCTTCCGCGAGAAGCGCAAGCCCGCCTTCAAGGGGCGATAGCGCAAAAACCTGTCAAGCACGTCGTGCAGGGGGGTGGCGCCCCAAGTGGGAAAAAGTGCCTAAAAGACTTGTGCCACCGGCATCGGACGTTTCCCACACGCTGGTAAATTCGTGGGAAATCCCGGTAATTTTCTGTCGCTAGTACTTGCGCGTCGGCAGCTCGTCGAGGATGCGCTGGCGCTCGGCGTCGTCGAGCATCATCCAGCGGCCGATCTCTTCGACGGTGCGCTTGCAGCCCAGGCAGAAGCCGGAGCCTTTGGGGTCGATCATGCAGATGCCGATGCAGGGCGACATCACGCGTCGCGATTGCGGCGCTGCGGCCATGGCGGTCAGGATTTCTTGCTGAGTTCTGCGAGCTGACCTTGCAGCTCATCGAGTTTGCGCTTCAGGTCGTCGATCGCCGCCTCGTTGCTCGCCGCAGCCGGTGTCTCCGGCTTGGTCGGCTCCTGGCCGTTGGCCTGTGACGGTGGCGTCGCGCCCGGGCCGCCGGGCTGGCCCTTGCCGAAAGGATTGAACATGCGCATGGCCTGCTCGAACATCGCCATGTTCTGCTTGCCCATCGATTCGAACTGCTGGAACGGATTGAAGCCGAACGCATTCTGCAGGTACTTGCGCATCTGTTCCTGGTTGCGCGCGAACTGCGTCATCGACATTTCGAGGTATTGCGGCACGACGCCTTGCAGGCTGTCGCCATAGAACGAGATCAGCTGGCGCAGGAACGGGATGGGCAGCAGCGTCTGGCCACCCTTGCTCTCTTCCTCGACGATGATCTGGGTCAGCACCGAGCGGGTGATGTCCTCGCCGGTCTTGGCGTCGTAGACGACGAAATCGGTCTTGTCTTTGACCATCTGGGAGAGATGGTCGAGGGTCACGTAGGCGGAAGTCGCGGTGTTGTAGAGCCGCCGGTTCGCATACTTCTTGATGACGACCGGCGCGGTTTTGGGGCCGCCGTCCGGCACTGCCTGCTCGGCCATTACGCTGCGCTCCTCTCGCCCCCCGGATACGCCAACTGAATGCTGAACGCCTGTTTACACATGTCCGGCAACCTTAGCGCCGATGCCGCAGTGCGACAAGGCAGGCTTTGCGCCTGCGAAGCGAGCGTCCGGAACGCGATCGGCTATAGTGCGGGCATGGCCTCGGAAAACGACGATTCGTCTGCCGAATTCGACCGGCTGGCGCGGCGCTACCTCGATCTTTGGCAGAGTCAGCTGTCGGGATTGGCGGCCGACCAGGCGCTCACCGAACAGATCGCCCGTCTTTTCGCGGCCGCGAACGCGCAGGTTGCGTCTGCAATACAGGCCGCCCAAGCTGCGTCGCATGCCGCCAACCCCACGCGCCCCGGTCCGGACGGGCCCGCGACCGCTGCCGCTGCATCTGGGCACGGCCCTGATGACCTGGGCGAGCTCCGAAAGCGCGTGGCAGCTCTGGAAGCGCGCCTCGCCGAGCTCGAAGCCAAGCTCC
>Ga0306921_10005585_pt1 | contig 13058 bp, 18 predicted proteins | sample sta12Cox44000080_FD_203760 | JGI IMG/M metagenome (GOLD analysis project Ga0306921, IMG submission 203760) | Lab enrichment of tropical soil microbial communities from Luquillo Experimental Forest, Puerto Rico - statoxic.12C.oxic.44.000.080 (v2)... | ecosystem: Environmental > Terrestrial >... | reverse complement strand
CTCGTCAAACAGCTAATCTACGCCGCGATCACCGACTGATTGCGCAATCGCGACATCGCCAAAGCCATAATCGCCAACCCGCGAACGGCAGGTTTCGGCGCGTCTCGCCCATTGCCGTGCCTTGCGGCGAAGGTCCTGTAACCCTGAACGGACAGCGGGAATCTTCATGCCCCCGCGCCGACCTTCGCAATTCGATTGGGGTGGCGGTTGGAAAGTTCCAGGCATGGAATACGCTGGCTTGGCTTCACTTCTAGCCGACCAGCCGCCCGGGGCGCGCCTTTTTTGCGTGGTGCTCGGCCCTGAGACCTGGCCGGTGTGGCTCGGAGAGGAGCCTGCCGACGCGTCGCAACTCAAGGCCATGCTCGCGCCCTATCCGGCAGAGGAGATGACATGCTGGCCGGTCAGCCCGCGCGTTGGCAATGTCAAGAACAATGACCCGAGCCTGATAGAGCCGATCGCTAGCGCGGGTTAGGCACGGCGGATCGGGTGGCCCAGAGGAAGCAGATGAACTCGCGCAGATGGCTCGTCGCTCTCGTTATGCTGGCGCTGGCTGCGTGCGCCCAAGGGGGTCAGGCTCAGGCCCCTTCCGCGCCCAACTCGCCGGAGAACGTGCATGTCATGGGCTTTAGCATGTAGCAAGCAGCGGTAATCGGCCCGCGCACGCGCACGCTTTGCGAACTTAAAAGGCTCTTCATTCGGAGAACGTTAGCAAAAGGTGTGCTTACCTCCCTGTAACTCGGGAGGTTGGATGCGGCTCGCGGTCCTCGTTCTCACGCTCGGCTCTATCTTCGGCACCGGGGCTGCGAAGGCGTTCGATTGCTCCAGCGTCACGCTGCCATCGAGCATTGTCATTTGCAGCGATCCCGAGCTAATGCAGCTGGCCGATGAGCGGCAGGACGCCATTTACGAGGCTAGGGCGCGAATTGGCGAGGAGGCGTGGCCGGCCCTCTGGGAAAATCAAAAAGCTTGGGTTCGATCTTACGCCGTCGCCTGCGGTATTGCGCAAGATCGACCGCCACCATTGCCCATTCCGGCCTCAATCCGCGGATGTTTCAAGCATGCTGCCGAAGCGCGAATTACCTTCATTCGTGGCTATGGCTTACTCACCCCAGGCCCCTCCGCGCCCGTACCTCCAAGGATCGGCCCCGGCTTCGATTGCACCAAGGTAACGCGCCCACTTGCGTTAATGATCTGCGCCGACGCTAATTTGTCCCGCGTGGATCTCCGCTATAACCAAGCCTATTGGGCACTCTTCCAACAGCTTGACCAATCGGCGCGCCAGGGACTGCGGCGAGAAGAGGACGCCTTCATTGACGCGGTTCAGGACCGGTGCGGGATGCCGCGCTCGGGCGGATTAACGCCACAAGCTTGGCAGACCCGCGACTGCGTCAGAGGTGCCTACGAAGGACAGCGGAGCCAGTGGCTTTCGCGGCTGACGGGACCAGCCTACGAGGAGGCAACGCGCCCGCCCGAGCGGCACTTGGCGTTGCAACGAGATCTTGAGGCGCTTGGTTTCCTCTCCGGAGACGTGCGGATCGACGGCGCTTATGGCGCGGAAACCCGCAACGCGATCACCGCTTGGCAGACCGAGCGCGGCAATACCACGACTGGCTTGCTCGGCGAAGTCGATGCTCGCGCACTGGAGCGAGAGGCGACGGGAAGAGCCACCCCCCTTCCGGCTCCGCCGCCTCGGGAGTTGAGCAGAGACGAGATACCCCTAACGCCTAACGGCAACGTCTTCCGCGTTTCAGCGCGTATAAATGGCGCGATCACGTTGCCGTTTATTCTGGATAGCGGTGCCGCGGACGTGCAGATCCCCGCCGATGTCGCGGGTACCCTAGAGCGCGCGGGGACAATCTCAGCGGAAGACTTCATCGGATCGCAAATCTACACGCTCGCAGATGGATCAAAGTTGAGCGGTGACCAATTTAGGCTGCGTGAACTGCAACTGGGAAACCACGTCGCGCGAAACGTCGTCGCAAGCATTGGCCCGGCCAAAAGCGAACTTTTGCTTGGGCAAAGCTTCCTCTCGCGTTTCGGGGTATGGGCGATCGACAACACGCGTCATGTCCTCATCTTGGGGGAGCCCGGATGAGGAACAGCAAAACCTCCGCGGTGCCCAGCGTGCGGGCTATTGAGCGGCGCAAGGCTCGCGGACTTCTGGCCTGCCTCTGGCGGGTGGCTGACGCGCTCGAATATCTCGTGACGCTAGCGGCCTTGTGCATCCTAGACGCGCTGGCCGGTCCGGAGCCGGAGCCACCCGCCGATCAGCAGCGCGAGCGTGAGTGGATCGAGAGCCCGCGATTAACCGTTGTTGACCAATGAAGCTTGGGAAAATGACCATGCAGGTCCGCTTTGCCGCGCTTGCGGCGCTCCTACTCGTCAGCACAGTCCCTCAGCTAGGCCATGCTCAAGGCTACATTCAAATCCCTGTGCCTGGGATACCCGGATTTAGCCCTCCTCCTCCGCAAGAACGAGAATATCGAGGATGGCGGGAGCATTGCGAGCACCTTCGGGACAGAGAACACGAGCTTCGCGACAGGTTGGCCTATACGCCGCCCTATAGCGAAGAGCGAGGAAGACTGGAGCACCGGCTTGCCGAAGTGCATTACGAGCGAGAGCAGTGCTGGCGCCGTTGAGAATTAAAACGGGAGTGATATCAGGCCCTCGCCTCGGAACCGCCAGAGCATTGACTTAAAAGGTTTTTCGGTCGCCCGACCGCAACACGATAGGCCACGGCAGCCGCAACGCCGGTGGGGGCAACAGCACCGAGCGAGGAAAGGAGTGGCGCCAGGTTAGGACAAATCCCTAACGCCGCCCCTGTGCTCTGGCTTGGTCCGACGACGGAAACGGCCAAGCCGGGTTTGATCCTATGCGCCGACAGTCAGCGAACCGTCAGCCGGCGAAGAACCTCGCTCGTCCTCGCGTCTCTCCGGTGATAGGGGCCGATGGCAGCACGGTCCGCAACGCCAGGCGCAGCGCTCTCCCAGGCGCAACAGGATTGAGTGAGCGAAGGAGCAGCGCCGGGTTTGGTGGGAGGGAACACTCAGTCCCGACCCTCTGGACCCTTCCTACCGTCGATTAAGTCGACGGCGACTCGCTGGCCCTCGGTCAGGCCGGCGATCCCCGCGCGCTTCATTCCAGCAGATCACTCGAAGCCGCACGGGTCGGACGCAGATCAGGACGCGAAGCGAACTCGAACAGCTCGGCAACGCGTTGCAACCTCTTTTTCCCGTCGCGAAGGGGGTCCCTCTCGCGCGGAACCGGAAGTTCGAATCCATCTCTCCAGTGAAGAGTCAGGAGCGAACGTCGGCGGCGTGTTAGGAAACTCCCCTCGGACGGCGCGCCAGGTGGTTTCCGCGCTCGGCTCCGCCAGCTCGGAGAGGCGCCGATCCCGAGCGGGACGAAAGTTCGAATCCATCTCTCTGCAGAGCCCGCTTACAGGAGACGACGTCGACGGGCGTTTACCTTTGGCGCGGAACTTGAAGTTCGAATCCATCTCCCTCCACCGAAGAGTCCGCGAACTTTTGGTTCCTAAGCGGCGGAGCCCCCAGATACAGGCCGTTCGCGTCCGGTCCGGGAACGGTGCGGTAGCCGCATTTCTCCATTGGTTCGCTGCCTCGGCTCGGAAGATCCGGAGCGTCGACGGCTTCATTCTGCCATAGGCTATCTCGGGTCGGTGTCGCGCCGGGGAGTCGGCTGTGTTATTGATCGCCAACAAACTCGCGAGGGAACCATGATCCATCATCTGTCGATCGCCGCACGCGACCCGCAACACGTGGCCGCAGCTCTGGCCGAAATCATGGGCGGCACAGCGGTGCCGTTTCCGCCCAATCCCGGCAGCCATTTCGTGCTTCAGCTTGACGACCACGGTTCGGGAGTCGAGGTCTACCCGGCGGGGACCGAATTGCGCCCGGGCGGCGAGGTCGGCGGCGGCTTTGTCAGAAGAGAGCCGCGCCAGTTTGCCCCGACCCATTTCGCGCTGAGCGTCACCACCGATGCGGCCAAAGTCAAAGGCATCGTCGAGCGCGAAGGTTGGCACTGCTTTGACTGCAATCGCGGCCCGTTTCACGTGATCGAGGTGTGGGTCGAAAACGAGCAGATGGTCGAGGTCTTGCCGCCCGAATACGCCGCCGAATACCTCGCGTGGACCAAACCTGCCGAGATCGCATCGCGGATGGCCTCGGCTCCGACCCGCCGCGAACGCATCGCCGCCGCGAAGTAATCGACAAACACGACACGACGCGGCCCGACTACGCTGGACCTTCCCCGGCGTCTTACGAGGCCCTCGTGCGTCGCGTCTCAATGCTTTGGCGACCCGCGACTTGAGGTGCAGGAACATCACGTCCTCGACCTGCTCGGTCGTATGTCGCAACCGACGGCAAAGGATTCTAAGAAGGCATCGAGCGCTACTACTGAGCGGGCAAAGCCAGGGGCGGTGACCCTGTCTTTTCTGGGCAAGGTTTGTGAAGCGCGATTAGGGCGGTCACGGAGGTCGGCCTCGGGCCCGATCGCGCGCCTCTTGCCAGCCTTTGCGCCAGGCGGAATAGGCGAGTGTCGCGACCTTATGGGGGCAGGAGCTCTCCGCAATTCCGTCCGCGAAGGCCGCAACGCCGGCATCGGCCGCTTTCATTGCTTCCTGGCGCTCTTCGGGTGTACGTCGCGAGTGCTGCGGTTGTCCTACTTGGCGCCACACTTCCTCCTTCCCGAAGTCGAACGCGTCCGCTGCTTCGTCGAACCACGCATCGAACCATTTCGCGAACCACCTGGCGCGACGCTGCTCCTCCCGGATCCGAGCCGCCAGCCACTCGGGATTAGCAACTCGGGGGTCGCCCAGCGCCACCAGGTAATCCCGGAACTCTCACTCCCATTTCTCCGGGGGCAGACCGAGCATGGGGCTGATCACTGGCAGACCGTTAGCCTCCCGGGCCCGCATGATTTCCATATCGAGTTCGACCGCCCGGGTCTTCCTCTCTAACTTCCCGGCTTTCGTTGTCATTGCCGCCTTCGCCCAAACCGCCGGCAAGCCTCCCTTCAGATGGGGCGGCCTAGAACCGCGCAAAAAAGCCCCGCCAGGGCGGGGCAAGCGGGACATCGGGACGCTAGTAGGCTTATGCGCGACCGCCGTCAATTACCGTGAGGCGCCGGAAGCGCGACGGCAGCCGTTGGCCGACTCTGGTTCGTGCCCGGAACTCCGGTTTCCGCCGGCGATTAATTGAAGGCCGAGAACGCGATGCCGAGCCCGATGTTGCTGAGGCCTAGGTCCTGCTGCATCACGCTCGCCGCCGCGGCCAGGTTGACCCGGTCGATAAAGAGGATGAAGTGCATCACGACCACGAGCACCAGGAAATTCGTCGTGGCGCGTCCGCTGAAGGCGAACAGCATGTTGCCCTCTCGCCGCTTTCTCTCGTTCGGGCAACGCTTCTCGGCTCAAGTCAGCCGGTAGACGCGTTTTGCGGTGCCGCTGAACAGCATTGCCTTCTCGTAGGCCGAGGATCCGGCTGCCAAACGCTTAAACGCGTTCCACAGGATCGGATAGCTCGAGCTGGCACCATCCGGCGGGAAGTTGCTCTCGAACATCGCGCGATTCACTCCGAACGCGGCGATGCAGGTTTCGATGTAGGGCCTGTAGGCCGTCTCAAGGTCGGTTGACGAAGGCGGTTTCTCGTGCGTGTAAAAATCGAACATGCCAAACGTCATGCCGAGCCCACCGAGCTTGACGACAACGTTTTGCGACTTTGCTACCTCGCTGATGCCTGCCTTCCATTGCGCAAAAGTCTCGGCCTTCTGGTCCTTGTAGGGTCCGATCCCGACCGGTCCGCCGACATGGTTGAGAATGATCGTGGTTTGCGGGAAGGCGCGGGCGAGGTCAGCGAGATCGGGGAGCTGGGGATGGTAAAGCCAGGCCTCAAAGGTAAGATTCAGTGGCGCCAGACGCGCAAAGCCGGCGCGCCAGGTGGGGTCGTACATTTGCCCTTTCGGCGAATTGGTGCGCCCCCGCGACAACACATTGCTCGCATCCCAAGTGACGGAATGGCGGATGCCGCGAAAGCGGCCGTCTCCAGCGGCGATCTGCGCCTCTAGTACACGCGCCACCCCGTCACCGACCCGTAGATTGGCATGACCGACGATACCGCGGCATAGCCGTGCCGATCCGTATTGACCGCTGGCGCTCATCGCTGCGGTCCCGTTGACAAACTCGGTTTCGCCAACAGGCTTCGTCTCGTCCGGCCCGTCGGCGCGATACATCGAGCCGCACTCGATAAAAACCGTCTGCGTGATGCTGTGACCGCTGCCGGTGTCGGCGAGCAATTGGTCGATCAGAAACCGGTGTCCGGGGCGGTCCCACAAATGATGATGGGGATCGACGATCTCCAGCCCCGGTTCGATGATTTCCTCCTGCCGCAGCGCGAGCCAGGCCGGATTAGGGTAACTCGTGCTGGGCGGAGAATTTGTTGGCGCGCCAGTGCTCGCGGGTGCCGCGGTCTGCGCGAGCGGAGAGCCGGATGACAGCGCCGCCCCGCCTAATAGCCCGGCCGTTCCGCTCAGCAGCGTCCGGCGCGATACAGATCGCCGTCGAATAGTCTTTTCGGTCATCTTCGTTCCTCCCAAGACCTCTAATTTGGGCATTTGCAAACCCCGGCAGCGGCAGGATGATAGAGGGATCGGCAGCTCGGAGTCTGCCGCACCTTGCACTTCAGCCATGCGCGGTCCCGGCTACTCCGCAAAACACCCAAGGCGATTGACGGGGCCCGCCGCGGCGAGGACCATGCCGACGGTCGGGTCCATGCGCCGCTCGATGAGGCCGCCTTGTGGCATTGCCGGCGGAGCGGGTCGGAAAGCTCCTCGCCATCACCGCTGAGATGGCCGATGCCGGGAGGCTTACCGCGGCGGGCGTAATGGTTCTGCTTACCCCGCGCCATCGATGATGCAGAGCCGCGCGCACGAGCGCTGGCACAGATCGCGGCGCGGCTGCCACCGGAGGCGCAGCCGGGTGTCCTCGGCGAGGCGTTGAGCGCCGCCGGCGTCATCGTTGATGCATGGGTGGGGTCGCGCGCCGAGGCACTGGCAGCGGTCGCGGCACAAACCACCGATTGCTCCCTTCAGCAATGGGTAGAGACTATTCGCGTGCTTGCCACGCGCCAGCGAAATGAATGTATCAGAGATCTAATTGCGATCCTGCCAATTCTAGATGCCATTGGTGGTGAAATCACGATGCGCAGTTTTGCCCGATCGATTATTTCCGTTGGGCACTGGTGGTCCAATAACCTACCTACCAAAAGATCATTGCAAATTTCGTAATTTATGCAAACACAGCAAACACTCGCGGCCGGGTTGCCCGTGCGACGACGGAATTCAAATCCTGTCCATCCCGGTGCGGTTACGCCGCTCCGCGCAGCCGATCAGGATGTTGATCACGGGGACCGACCCGTTTGCCACAGCAAAACCTGATGCACGCCTCGTCAAGCTGCTGATCAGGGCGCACCGGCTCAACGCCACACTCCTCGACAGCGATGGCGTGCCGTTTGCCGCATTGGCCAAGCGGCAAGGGGTGAGCCCGTCCTATTTTACGCGGCTCGTCCGCCTCAGCTATCTCGCCCCGGACATCACGGAGGCCATTCTCGACGGTCGTCAGCCGCGCGATCTGACCGCAGACAAGCTACTGGCGCATTCACGTCTGCCGCTGACCTGGGACGAGCAGAGGGCCGTGCTTGGCATTGCCCGAGCCGGACAGACTCAGCCTGGTCACATCGCTAAGTCTCGGGCGACCCGACGTCGCTTGACGCACCAGTGCAAACCGCCGTCGCGAACCGCCGACCTGGCACTGCGGTACTGGAATAGGGCCCGACAGAGACATTACCGGCAGCTGGGGATGCCTATCGGCGTGGGCTACGGCGGGCACATAGGGCTGCGGGAAACTTGCTACCACCATCGCCATCGCCCCGGGGCCCAAACCCAACGATGACCATTCCAGCGCCCGCGACCTCGCGACCAGCGCTTAGCTTGTTGCACTCAACGGCCCGAGCTTGGCACATCGATGCCGTCAGGGGTCGTCCACCGCATCAGATTTTATTCACTAGCTTACCTAAGCTAGACGGCCATCGGGCCAGAGATGGCGAATCTAGCATAGCCAACGGGTGACGCCCGTTGCACCCTCTGCTAAAGACCGGCAAACATCGGCCGCGGGGTCGCAGCAACACGCGTCGGCCAATCGATCACCATCGGCAGCGAGTTTTGGCCCAAGACTGGCAGCGGGCATCTGGCTACAATTGGCGTGCCTTGGTGGAGGTGAGTATCGGCCGCTACAAGCGAGTGATCGGTGACGCGCTGCACTCGCGCACCGGAGGGCGGCAGACCACCGAGTTGGCCATTGCCGTCGCCTCGCTGAACCGCATGCTCAAGCTTGGGCGGCCCGAGTACGTACGCCTCTCATGACAGTCGAGGCGGGGGCTGACTTCGCCCTCGCTGCTGATCCGTGCAACAAAGTGCCGTCTCGCCGCAAAACCGATAAACCGTCCCGGCTTGGCGTCAGCGTCAGCCGCGAGGAACGCGACGAATGGACAACGTCGATCGGACGTGCTGAGCACGCTGCCGACGACCGGCCCCGGACGCTCCTATCCGGACCGCTTCGGCGCAGTGCCGCTCGAACTATCCGACTGGTCCTCGGCACCTATTGCAACGGGCCGACGCTTTTTCGTCGCGTCAAACCGCGGCGTGTTGCTCCGTCCCTGTTGAGCGCGTGGTGTAGAGTTTGCCGTCGCGCTCCTCGATTCGGCCAGCCCGCTTGTGCCGGGCAATAGAGATGCCGATATGGTTTGGGCGAACCCCCTTGCATGCGGCAGCTATTTCCTGCTGTGTCTTGCCCGTTGCCAGGGCAAGAATCTGATCGCCGAGGCTTGGCGAACCGCGGTCGAGGCGAGTTGATTTGGCGGCTCTGGTGCGCCGTCGCCTGCCCGATTGTGCTTGAAGGACCCCGTGTGCCGCCCTGGTCGACATCTTGCGCGAGGTGGTCCTTTTCGCCTGCGTGTCTGTGCTGTAGCGCGCGAGCACGCGCTCGGTCGCTTCCAGTTCGCCGAGCTGGCCAGAAAGCTTTTCACGCTGAGCGTCGATGCGCGCGAGCGCCTCGCTGACCCGCTGCTCTTCTTTGGCAATCTCGTCCAATGTAGACATTCTGTACCTTTGAGGCAGAGTAGAGGTTGACCAGGACGATTGCACCCGGCGCTTGTGTTCCTCCGCCTTGTGCTCAGCTTCCGCAATGCGCTCCTTGAGTTTTGTAATCTCATAATCGCGTGCGCGAAGCTCACGTGAGAGGCTCGCCTCAGCCTGCTTCTCTGCCGAAACGTCAAGAAGCCAAACGCACGTTGCGCTGTCGGGGAAGCACAGCTCCGCGTAGCGCACCCAACGACCATCACTCAATTGCAGCACGCGCGCCTCAACATTGTCAGCAGAAACATTGCTCTCGGAGTGCTCGCCCTGCAACGCGCTTTCAACCCAATCGGTCCACGCGCGCCAGTCTAGCGTGCTTGGACCGTGATACCCTGCCTTGGACACAAGCTCCCGGAACGCGCTACTGCTTCCGATAGGATCGCCGTCGGCGGTCCATAGTGCGACCGGGACGTCGAGCCCTTCCCACCACCGTGTACCCTCCAAACTCGCGGAACTTATGCCGAGCGCACCCACCTTGGCGGCGGCGGCGCATCCTGCTTGGGTGAGCGACAAGAGCGCCTCCTTGCCCGAGCGCTTGCGCAGAATGAGCCCGTGCGCCCCCAGGATCGCAAGCACCCGAGATAGGTTCGCGTCGGCAAGCTCTGTGGCATCAGCAAGTAGGACTCGGCGCGCGCTGCCGCCATTCCGCGCCAGCTCCACCAAAAGGTCTTTCACATGTCGGCGCTCGAGCACCTCATCAAGCGGCTGACGGTCGGCAAAGCGGCCGGTTTGCGCGACAAGCTCAGCCAGGGTCGTCAATCGCTCGGCGATATCCGGGCGCTCCTTTCTGCGCGCGAGTGCAGCGGCGTGTGTGTAGATGTCATACCACTCTCCAAGATCCTCAGTCGCCTGACGCGCGCTGATCATGCGCCACGCAGCCCCCCGAAGCGAGACGTAGGCATGCTCGACCATCGCAGCGCCCGCCCCTATGGCGCGTCGGACAGCCGAGCGAGCCTCGCGAATGTTGAGATCGCCGGACGAAAGTGCGTCTAATGAAGAGCGGAGCACCGGGAGACTGGTGGTCATGGAAGTCGGTTCCATCGTTCATTTTATCTCATTTTACATCGAGAGGCCGGAAGAGAGTATCAAGATTCGCATGGAAATTTACGTTGAAACAATGCTCCACCGACGCTTCTCGACGAGCTTGGATGGGCGGGGCGCGATCTTCGTTGTCGGCGGTAGCACGTAGCCGATGCCACCACGCCGCTTCGGGTAAGCCTGCTGCACGACCATCGTCCGGGTCTTGCGTCGTATCAGGAGCGTCTCGGCATTGCTGATATGGCCCTTCATGGTCGAGTCATTGCCACATGAGGGCACGAGGACCAAATCGACATCGAGATCGTCATAGACGGATTTCTGCCGTCGGTTGCAGAAGTCAAGGCAAATACCGAACGCTATCAGGCAACCATCCAAGACCAGGACCGCCAACTCTTCGCCTGAAACGATCCGCTCCTCGCGATTTTTCTCGTCAACAAATGGGAGCCGTTTCGCCTGCTCGAGTAGCAGGTTGCCGTCACCATCAAGGACGGTCGCTATGTTCGCGTGGCCATCCGGTGTCGGGCGATGCCAAGAGCCTGCAACTACTAATGCTGGAGTGCGCGGTCTTGCTTCCGCGCCCGGGTTGTCCTCGCTCTCCTCATCTATCCAGGGCTTCTCCTGAAGGAGCCTCTCAATCAGCGCGCGTGCATCGTCATCGATTGTGAGCTCCGGGAACAGGGTCGCCATGCAGCCCGATTGGTGGGTCTCGCGGACTGCGTTCTCGATGACTTCGTGAAGCTTCGTACACCTGATTCCCGTCACGAGAAAGCTCATCTGGTCTTCCTCGCAGGTGAACCTGAGCCGCGGAAACAGCGCCGCCCCAAAACGGAGTAGCGGAGCCTTGGTCCCGAGCCAAGCCAAGCGCTTCAACACGACATCGGCGCCATCGACTTTGGCGGGAATGACGCGGTGCTTCTGAAGCCCGCGTTGGTTGAAGGGCCGCAAGTCTAGGGCGGGGTCGGGCGCCAGACGCCAGAGCGGGCGTTCCAAGGGCACAAGGTATGCCTTCTCGTCGCCAAACTTCACGGTCCACTCCTTCGCAGGATCGCTTGCAATCTCGCCGAGACCGACCACGGCATTCAGTTCCTCAAGTGCACGGAGTTGAGCACCGACAGACCGGATCAACGACCGCCTGTCCTGGAATGAAGGAGTGAATCCGAAGCCTGGGTCTTTCAGCGCACGGGTCAGCTGATGAGCATGCTCAAGCAGTTCGTCTTCTGGTATCCGCTCATATAGCTTCTGGAACGGGGTGGGGGCGCGCGCAAGCGTTCGCCAGATAGCGAACATCGCTTGAGCGATGCCGTCACGCTCGGTTCGATCAATCGTTTCGAGCGTACCGCGCAGTTCTCGAACCGCATCCACCCAGCCGGAACGATCCTTCATCGATAAATTCCCCCAAACTTTTTCTTTCTACGGGCCCTCGCGCCTTCGACGCTTAGCCGGTTCAAATTGGACTGCCCCACACGCGTCGACAAAGACAGGGCGCGGTTTCAGTCGAGCCCCTGGCTCGCCGCGTGAGAGGAAGGAGGCTAGCAGCGCCCGCAAGCCTAGTGGCAGATTTTTTGACCCGCTGCAGGTTCGGCGAGAAAATCGCCTGCAAATCGGAGATGATTTCGGCCATTCCGATTTGATCTCGTTCGGCGTTCCAGGAAGCTGATTGTGAATCAGCCCGAAGTGGGACCCCACCTCGGATAGGCCTCAACTCGTTGATACATCGAAGGAGATCTTGTTTCGGGTCGGGTCCGAGGATGCGGCTCCTGGCTCGCGCTCGGTCACATGCGGACCGATAGCCAGGACTCACCGCTGGAGCCAGGAGGATTCGAGCTATTCTAGTCCAGGGTGACGAGGGATGTGAGTCGGCACCGAAGCGGGACCCCACCTCGGAGCGTTTCGGCCTGTGTCACCGAACCTCATCAGACCGGTTCAAAGCGGCTCGAGTTGCAGCCGCTTGTCGAGGTCTTCCACGGCGTCGGCAACCTTGACTTTCCATCATGGACGGCAGCCTGTAGCTGCTCGGCATAGAAGGCATGAAGCTGTACAGCCTTGTGGTTTTTGGCCTGTTCACTATCGGTCAATCCGACGTAATCAACACCAAGAGAAATCCGCCGCGGTCGCGGATCGTAAAGCCGGCCGTTAACACAGCGGCCAGAGCCCAGCCCTTGCGCGCCGCCGGAATGCGGAAGACCGACGGCTCGGCGGTAAACAGGATCATCAAGCTCTTACGGTAGCTGACGATTGCGACAGGTGGTTCGCCCGTAGCCGCCCGACGTCGTCAGCATCGAAGGCCGACTCGATGTAGCGAAGGTTCATATAGCAGAAGGCGTCGAACATTTTTTCAGTCGCAGCTGCCAGTTTAGGACGCGGCGCCTGGGCTCTTGCCGCCTATCCGAAAATGATCGCGTCGGCAGGTTCCGGGAAAATATCCACGGTGACCATTATACCCGGCTATGACGACCGAAAGCTTTGGCGTTTGCCGCCGCGCCCGGTCACCGATCGCTGGGGTGACGATGGATCGGCCGGCCTTGCAGCAGCTGCTCGCCGATATCACGGCGAGGCGAGTCGACATCGTCGTCGTCTACAAGATCGACCGGCTGACCCGCTCGCTTGCCGATTTTGCCAAGATCGTCGAGATCCTCGATGCCAGGGACGCCTCCTTTGTCTCGGTGACGCAGCAGTTCAACACGACGACGTCGATGGGTCGCCTGACGCTGAACGTGCTGTTGTCCTTTGCGCAGTTCGAGCGTGAGGTCATCGGCGAGCGCATCCGCGACAAGATCGCCGCCTCGAAACAGAAGGGGATGTGGATGGGCGGC
>Ga0306921_10005579_pt1 | contig 13065 bp, 14 predicted proteins | sample sta12Cox44000080_FD_203760 | JGI IMG/M metagenome (GOLD analysis project Ga0306921, IMG submission 203760) | Lab enrichment of tropical soil microbial communities from Luquillo Experimental Forest, Puerto Rico - statoxic.12C.oxic.44.000.080 (v2)... | ecosystem: Environmental > Terrestrial >... | reverse complement strand
ATCGAGAATCGGCTCCTCCGTCATGCCATTGGCTTTAGCTCCATTCACCTGGTAGCCCGGACGCTGCCATTCGTTGCGTCAGCCGGATCACTCGTGCGTTCGCCACGCCTTGGCTTGCCAGTTAGGGCGGCCCGGTCCGGATGAACAGCGTGTTTCCGGCCCTTAGGACGGTCTCTGCAACTCTTAACTTCAGGCCACAGCATTGACGACGGTTTGGTCGCGCAGGCCAGTCTCGCCTTGTGACTGCAGCGCCGCTTTCACCAGTCTTCGCCGTGTGTTGCCGGCAACGTCGCTTTGGTCTTAGGTGATCCCCTTGCCAAGGCAAGTAGGGCTGGCTGGGCGAAAAACAGGTGAAAACAATTTGGATGGATGAACAAAAGCACAAGCTGCTCATACCAAGTCCTTGGTTCGCCTGGTCCATCGCATGGCTCAGCGCCAGACAGCGCCCGGAATGACCGCGGGTTTGCGGCTGTGTGCCCAATTCGTCTCAAAGTCCGGAGGCAGGAACCATTCCCGCCTCCAGACCTCCCTCCCCGATTAGAACGGCTGGTCGAGCTTTGCCGCTCTAAAGCCACCCTACGGCCTTTGCCGGTTAGGACTCAATGGATAAGTGCTGACTTGAAGATGGAGACTACCTGACTGTGGCCTTACCGCGTTATGACCGCCTCGCCCCTTGTGGGTAGGGACTTTACCTGGCAATCTGACTGGCCAAAACCCGCCCCGAGAGGGTTATAATCCGCTTCAGCGTGAGCAAGCGTTGGGATGGCGCGTGAGCGAAAACTATCGGCTACTTCGTTTCGGGGTTTTCGAGCTGAATCTCGACTTGGAAGAACTACGCAAAAATGGGACGCTGATGAAGCTGCCCCCCCAGCCCTTTAGATTGCTTGCGTTGATGGCCAGCCGCTCCGGTCAACTGGTCTCACGTGACGAGATTCAGAAACAACTGTGGGGAAACAATACTTTCATCGACTTTGAACAGGGCGTGAACAAGTGCATCAAGCAGATTCGCACCGCTCTCAGCGACAATCCCGACAGTCCTTTATATATCGAAACCGTTCCTCGCCGCGGCTACCGCTTCCTGGCGCCGGTTCGAACCAAGATCGTTCCCGCGCCGCCCCCGCAGGTAAAAGAGGCCAGCTCTGCATTGATCCCGAACGTGGCCGGGGAGGTTCGTGCCCGGGTTGAAGCGGCAGGCCAGCCCACACCGCCCTCGGAGGAAGACCCCGGATCCATGCCCGCTCAACCCGCCCCCGCGGTTCCTCCAGCTTCGGGGGCCGCCATACATTCACCTCTCATCTGGATAGTCCCCCTGCTATTCTTGCTGGCCGCGTTAGCCTACTGGTTCGCGCGAGCGGCCCACTGATCAGCGGTCGCGGTTCCCGTTTCGAGTTAACGTTCGTTACCCCGGGCAGGCAACGGAATCATCGCTCCCCGGGCAATCACTGCACTCGGCTGCGATATCCAGGTACCCAGGTAAAAGCCACTCAGGCTTCTCTCCTCGAAACCGGCAATTCCCTCTCCAACTTCAAATGGAAGTGGACTTTCAAGGCGACTGCTCTGCCGCTCTTGTTTCAGGTGGCGACCGGTCATTCCAGCCGTCCACTGCGGCGCCGCCCCACCCAGCAGGAGCAGTAATCAGTGTGTTCCAGTTCAGGGAAGATACATCCGCAACGGCAGAAAACAGCATCAGCAGACTCCGCTTCACGCCGTAGCTCTCGAAAACCCTATCAGCAGAGACGATTGGAACGGTACGGCGTTTGGCCTGCACGACGAGCAAACCGTCGAACGGGTCTTTGTGATGGGTCGGCAAGCGTTCGATGTCGGTGAAGTCGTCGAATTCGAGGACATGGTGCTCACCAAACACGGCAGAAGCGTACCTCGACGTCGCTGATCGCGAGGCCCGTTCCGGGGAAAACGAATTAATGGCACATGAAGTCAATGTATGTTCATGGATGAGCACTACGCTTCAAAATGTGTAAATAGGTTATTGAGAGATTCGGCTAGTGTAGGATGTGCAAACACCGCTTCGCGCAATGTGGCGTACGGCAGTTTCCCCATCATTGCCATTTCCAGCATCGCCATGATTTCGCCGCCTTCAAGGGCCAGCACAGCGGCCCCCAGGATCTGGCCGCTACCCGCATCGACGATCGCCTTCATGAATCCGCGGCTTTCGTCCACTTCTAAAGCCCGCGCCACATCCGTCATGGGCATCCTGGCCACGCGAACGTTCTTGTTCTGGGTCCGGGCCTCGCGCTCCGTCAGCCCTATGCGCCCGAGCTGCGGATCAGTGAACAGCGTGTAAGGTATGAGCCGTCCTGTAGTGGTGGCATTGCCCTTTTCAATCAGGTTCGTTCGAATAATGCGAAAGTCGTCGTAAGAAATATGTGTGAAGGCCGGTCCCCCCTTGATGTCACCAAGCGCATAAGTCCCCGCTACGCTGGTCTCCAGCCGGTCGCTCACCTTGATGAAGCCTTTCGAGCTGGTTTGTATTCCGGCTGCCGCAAGGTTCAACCTGTCCGAGTTCGGCACTCGCCCCGTGGCAACCAGCAAGTGAGAGCCCGGCAGCGAGAGCGACCGACCCTGTTGCTCGACTTCGACAATAATCCCTCCCGCGTCATTGCGAACCCGCTGAGCAGTCACATTCAACAGGACATGGATGCCGTCCTGCTCAAGAATGCGTGCGACCTCCTGCGCAACGTCAGCGTCTTCGCTGGTCAGCAGTTGTTCGCCAGCCTGTGCAATCGTGACCCGGCTGCCCAGGCGACGGAACAGTTGCCCGAACTCCAAACCGATATACCCGCCTCCAAGGACAATTAAATGCTCCGGTACGCTGGCGAGCTCCATGATCGAGGTGCTGTCGAGAAAGGGCACATCACGGAGTCCATCAAGGGGAGGAATCGAAGGCCGGTCTCCGGCATTGATGAAGATCTGTGCTGCGGTAAGCGATCGCTGACTGCCATCGTTAAGCTTAACCGCTACCGACTTCGGTCCTGTGAAGCTGGCCTCGCCAAAGATCAAATCGAGGTTGGCGGTTTTTTCAATGCGTCCCTGGCTGGCATTGCGAAAGCTAGCCACGATGTCACGCTTTCGTTGGCGAATCCGTTCCATGTCAATGGTCAGCTCGCCGGTACGGACGCCGTAGTCGTTGCCGCGCCTTGCCAGATATGCGACGCGCCCGCTTGCGATCATGGTTTTTGTCGGTGTGCAACCTTCATTGATGCACGTTCCAGCTACATGTTTGCGTTCCACCATAGCGGTATGCATCCCCGCACTAGCCAGTGCCATACAAAGAGGAGTCCCTGCCTGTCCTGAACCGATCACAATCGCGTCGTATTGCTGTGCTGTTGGCATGTATCCTCTCAATTCAACTCGAGTTATAAGACTCGGCAGCGTTAACTTAGGGCTTGCGGAAAAACTGCCGGCGAGCTCAAGCTTGAAAGAGCTCCCCTCAGTTGCCACGGAGCAAGTTATGACCTTGATGGTTCCGGACCGTGCCTGGTATGAAACCTCCGCGACGACCCGCAATCTCGATGCTCTGAAACCGTTACCCCTGTGAGACTTGTTTCAGAACCTGGAAACCAGGAAAAACCCCAGGCCGATGGCAATAAGGTCCTCGGGAACCCCAATCGCAATGTCCGGCACTTTCAGCGAGCGTACCAATCCTACGCGCGCCCGATAACCGCCGAAGGTACCAGCTATCACCCCCAGCGCGGCGCAAATTGCGCCTACCCAAGGTGAAGCACCCCCCGCGACGGCAAGGCACGCTCCGGCCAGAATTCCCATCACCAGCCGCGCCCCGAGTTGCACCGGGACCGTTCGGGCCGGCGTGCTGGGCAGTTGGTCGGTCACATACTCGACCAGTGCCAGAAGGGTGAAGATCGCCACTGCCCATTTTGAGCCCATAAACGCCAACGCTGAGCCCGAAAGATTGATCCAGCCCAGGTGAGCAGCCCACGCGACCGCAGCGGAACCCGTAAACGTCCGCAATCCCGAAACGAGTCCTATGCCGAACGTCAACACCAACACAAGTCCCATACTCATGGTGCGTTCTCCCTGGAGTATCGAGATCGTAAGGTGGGGCCCGACAGATGCAGAATGGATGACCACTTCCATCCCGCGATTCAATTTTCTTCTTGCACCGCTCGGGGTGTCCTCGACTCAGGTAGTGCCCGAGTTAAGGGTCATGCGTGGTCTCGTAAGGAACGGAAAACGCTTTGCAGTCATCGCATGTTTCCCGTGTGTCCCAGCGAATAGCGTCCCGGCTGGGGCCAGACCGTCAGTCCATGCGGTTCTTTTCCCACAGAAATTTGTTTCACCGCTCCCGTCAAGGTATCAAACACATACACAACACCATCAAATCGTCCTGAAACCCAGAACTGCCTTCCGTCAGCACTGACATTGCCCATGTCGGGACTTCCCCCACCCGGAATGGGCCAGTTCGCGACCACTTTCCTGGTTGCGAAATCGAGCACCGAGATGCTTCCCGGACCATGCGGAGTACCGTGAACCTTGTTGGAACCGCGGTTCGTGATGTACAGCTTCGTCGCGTCGCGACTGGGATAAAGGCCATGCGTTCCGACACCAGTCGGAATAAACCCGACCTCCTTGAACGCCCCTCCGTCGATCAGGAAAACACCATCCGCCATCATGTCGGCAACGTAAAACACTTTGCCGTCGGGCGCTATGCGAATGTCCTGCGGCATTCCGCCCTTGGAAAGCTTGAGATAGCCCACGACCTCGCGCTTGGCGAAATCGATCTTTGCCAGCGTTCCGTCAAACTCGCAGGTGAAAATCGCATAACTGCCGTCAATCGAAAAGTCGGAATGATTGATGCCGCGACAACCGGGAGTCTTGATCGTGTACTTGAACTCCATGGTATGTGGATCCCGCAAGTCCAACCGCCGATCCGCTTCGGCGACGACGATTGCTGACTTGCCGTCAGGCGTGAAGTAAAGGTTATAGGGATCGATTACCGGAAGCGGCTGGCCTGCTTTCCCGGTTCTGGGATCGATGGGAGTCAGGCTGCCTTGACCGCTCTTCTCCGAGTTGTTGGCCACCCAAAGCGTCTTCAGATCCCACGCCGGGACAACGTGCTGCGGGTTCTTGCCCACCATGAAGTGATCCACAACCTTGTATGCTGCCGGATCGATGACGTAAACGTCGTTCGACTTTACGTTCGGGACGTAAACCCGAGGCAGCGCATCCAACGCCGTGGGGCTCAGCATGTTTGCGCCTGCTTCGCTGTAGAGGTTGGAGGGATTTACGACCTGGGGCATTCCTGCAACCGTGATGATGCTCTGGGCAGCCGGCGAAGCAGCCAGCTGTTTTGAGCTGCAGCCTGTCGTCATGAGCAGGAGACAGGCCGCCAGACAAATGAAGCTAGCGAGACGGTGGTACGACTTCATTTCCTTTCCCTCGAGGTCGTCATTTGCATGTAGGAATGGTTTCGGGAAAAGTTGTCAGCGTTGTGCTGCCCTCTTCCGGATCGCGGCAATCGTCGTACTCACGATCTCGTTCACACCTAGATTTCCAAGCTCGGCACTCGCTTTGCGTGGATCACCTTCGCTCCCGTCGCCTCTCGAGCGATCGCTGCCGCTACGCGCTCGGTCGGCGCGAACCGTCTCCGGAGCGACGGCTAGTTGTAGCGAGGTGTCGGCCAGTCCTGCATGCCGGCCAATCTCATCCGCGCTATAGCCGCGCGACTTCAAAATCGCGTCGAAGCCTTCGGCGCTGGCGCGGTAGTACTCTTCACACGCCAGCACGTGAACCGAAGTCCCGGCCCATTCACGGTTCAGCTTCGCAGCCACGGCTTTCTCCATCTGCTGATAACCGCCATGATCGCCCAGCATCACGATGTTCTGGAAGCCCCCCAGCCTCAGGCTGCGCGCGGCGTATTCGATCGTCTTCTCGAACGTTTCATCCGCCACAGTAATCGTACCTGGGTAGCGCATGTGCGAGGTCGCGGGATTAATGCTGCCTTCCGGCACGTATGCGACTACGGGAGCGACGATCGCATTGCCCAATCCTTGTGCGATCATTCCCGAAAGAATCTTCACCCGGATGTTGTGCTTACCCAGGGCCATGTCAGGACCGCTCTGTTCCGTGCCGCCGATTGGAATAAGGGCCGTAGTTTTGCCTGACCGAATCGCATCGCGCAGTTCAGTCCAGGTTAGTTCCTCCAGGTAGACACTCGGCGGTGAAGATTGCGCAGACGTATGAAGTGCAGACGCTGACAACATGAGACATACAATCACCAGTGTCTTCATCCCACGCTTCAAGTCAGACGGTCCTCTGTTTTCATCGCTGAGCGCACCGATGGCGACAGCGGGTTAATCGAAGGTTACCAAAGATCGACCCAGCACGGAGCAGGTGGAATCGAAAACGACACGGCTCACAATGTGCCTGTGACGACGGCGTCCTCGTCCGTGCAGGAACTCACATCTGTTTGTGACTGTTCTCGACCTGGCTGGCGGACGGTGATAATCAATGTGGTCTCTCACTGTTACTCAGCCCTGCGGGAACTGCCGCGCGAGTCGCTGCCGGCACGGGTCCCCAGGCATGCAGATGCCTGGTGACGTTAACCCCCTCCCAGGAACGGATCGCATACCTCGATGGGCTGGTGTGGCAAGCCCGCAATCCGCAACTGTCGTCTTCCACAGTTGCTCAGCTAGGCCTAAGCCTCGTCGTGATGCCGATTATGCTTGCCGGATCTGAACATGCATACCTTCACCGTTACCGGCCGTGGAGGAGTCCAGGATCGGTCTGACGAAGACACGGAAAGAATCAGCCGGGTTCCATCACGATTAGCCTTTCGGTGGCTTGCCTTCGTGGGGCGCTGATTGCGCGTGGGGGGCCACGGCATGCGGCGGGTACTCCTGATCACGCATCGGTCCCGCAGGTTTTCCTTCATATAAAAGTTCTGATTTTGCTGAGGTTCCAGGGGAGGGCCCGGGTGCTGCTCCATCGCGGGTTCGCGTTGCCGGTAGGGAATCTTCTGCTGCGGCGGTGGCGTTTTTGCGACCAATGGCGGACGTGTACTCGGCGGACCGATTCGATTCGGGTCGTTACCAGCAGGTGGCGGAGTACGTGGAGGAGTGGCCCCGTTGGCGCGCTCGCTGACGGAGGGCTGAGGAACCGGTCGCTCGGCAGGAGCCGGAGTTCGCACCGGGTTTGCGGGGCCCGGCGGGGGTTCCGCAGCGACGGATGGGGGTTGCGCGATCGCCGGACGTTGGGCGGGGACCGGCGGGCGTTCCGTAGCGACGGATGCGTGTTGCGCGATGGCAGGACGCTGGGCAGTGACCGGCGGATGGGTGGATGGCCCCACGGCAATCGCTCAGGTGGTGGGATTAACTTGAGGATGGGGGATGACTTGTGCCTTGGCGAGTTGTTGGGGATCGACTTTCACCAGGTTGCCCGACACCGGTTCAGAGTTTCGAAATGCATTCGCTGACACGACAGTGGCGGCGGTCGTCTGGTAACGGTAATGAACGTTATTGATGTTGGTTATGTTGGTGATATTTGTAACGTCGATATTGCGCACGTTGGTGACGTTGACCTGACGCAAATAGACGTCGCTGTGGTGGTACCACGGGGAGAACGGCTCGCCCGGCCCCAGTGGGAACCATGCGGCTACTCCGCCAACCGCAAAGCCGACGGAGAAGCCCGCACCACCAACGAAGGCAACAAATGCCGGTCCGTATATCGGGGCTACTGCGATTGGGGCAGGTAACCATCCCCAGCGCGGGCCAATCTGCACCCAGCGGCCGTAATGATAGGGAGCGAATCCCCAGGCCTCTTCCCCGAGCCAGGTCCATCCCCACGGTTCGACCCACACCCAGCGCCCGAAGCGATAGGGATACCAGCCCACAGGAAGGCCGGCGGGATACCAAATGGGACCGTACTCCACTACCTCCCAACTTCCATAGGGGTCCAAATCGTAGTAGCCAGGCACGTGGGGATTCACGTACTGCCGTGATCCTGCGCTCAGGTATTTCTGGTCACGACTGGCGCACCACTCATCGAAGCTGTCCGCGCCGGGCGGCACAACTGTATTCAGCGCCACCTGGGTGGTGCCCGTCAACTTGACCGCCTGGCCGCGTGCCACCGTCTGGTTCAACCCGTTGCCGGTGATCTGTGCCTCGCCCGCGTTGACCGTAAGCAGGGTTACATTTTGATCGGGAGGGGTGTCAACCCGGTAGTTGCCGGGACGCGTTATGGTGAAGGCGGCGCTCGGTGTGTCGATCTCAACCTCGTTTCCGCTTCGCATGTCATATACGCGTACCCGTAAGGTACCTTGCGCGAGACCGAGCTGGATCAATTGGTCGGTGAGGTTCGTGGTTGTGAGGTCCGTCTGCGCCGACATGCGAATTGCTACATTGCCGGTTTCCAGCTCGGCGCGAGCGTCGTTGTCAGTCCACAGGTGGTCGCCGGTTGTAAGCGGGTAGTTCTGGGTCGCTTGGCTCCAGTCATTCTCGCCCGCGGGCTCGAAGGACACGGCACCCTCCGTGTAGCTCAAGCGCGCCGTGCGACCCGCGGATCCGTGTTTGCCTCCTGCGCCGTCAGCGGCACACCGAGCAACATGCAGGCGGTTAATGACGCCATTAGAATCCGGAGCACTTTTCCATTCCTCCCTACAGAAGGTCAGGCCGCTTTCTTGCGGCGATGACCCGCGTAACGCTTGGCGGTTTTGGCCAGGACCGCTTCCCGCTTCAGGCTGGTATCGCTGGAGTGAGTTGCTTTTTCGAGCTTGGATGCGGGAATCTTCTCGTCTTGGGGAACATGCAGCCTCTTATGCAGCTTGCCCTCATGCTTGCTGAAAGCTTTCTTCATTCATTTGCGCTTGGTTGTGGTCTTCTTCGTTGGCATGGTGCCTCCCTCATCGGGTTTCGAAGTAAGCGGATCGTTTCGCTGACGGTGTGATGAGAATCGATGACAATGTGATGCCTGAGGCGGGTAAAGCTAACCCGTATATGTCGGCTGAGTTTTGCTTGTTACGTCATCCTGCAAATGGAAGCATTTGCGGTCGGTTCATCCCTTAGCCACTTTGCGCACGGCCTGCATCACACTCTTCTTCATTCGGTTCTCGCCCGCCCAGTAGAGACTGATTTCGTGTCCGTCAGGATCATTGAGGTAAGCGTGCCGCCAGCCCCAAGGCATCATGCGCGGCATTTGCGTGATATAGAAGCCTTTCTGTATTAGCTTGCGGCAAAAGTCGTCGAGCTCGCGCACCTCGAAGTACAGGCGCACGCCTTCGCTGACCAGCGATGCGCCTGGACCGGCCTGGTGCAGGGCGATGGTGCCGTCGCCGCCGGGGGCACGCAGACGCGCATATACCGGCCTGTTGTCATAGCGGAAGTCTTCGATGAGTTTGAACCCCAGCAGGTCATGATAGAAACGCAGACCGCGTTCAACGTCTTTGACGTAGATCATGGCGTGGTTAAAAGTCAGCTTACCGTCGCCTGAGGAAACCGGCGCGACAGCCGAGGTTGCGGCCTTCGTCGTCGCTGACTTTTTCGGCGGTTTTTTCGTTCGTTTGGCCGCAATCGCTTTCTTCCTTGCCTTCGCAGTGGCCGGCGTTCGCTTCGCCGCACCTCTGGTTGCGGTATTTCTTGCTGCCGCCGTGCCTGACTTGGACTTCTTCTTCATACGACACCCCGGCAACCGATTCACTCAGACGGCGCAAGTATGTTGGCCGGTCAGGCGATTGTCAAGCAAGTTCGCAAGTGCTGCATCAGGCGGAATTCGCCGGTTCTAGGATCGATCTGCGCCGAAATGGTTCTTTGAGAAGCGGATGTGCTCTGGCCACGCGAACGCCGCCGAGGCGATGATACACACGGATACTCCGATGGTCCTTCTGCCTTTGCGATGTGGCAAAAGGCGCCGCTCAGAATCGGCCAGAAATGAAAGGAGTAAGCCGGAAGGCCGAAGCGAGCGGGCCGGTTACCAAGCGACACCCGACGAACCAACAGCCGTTTGCCGGTCTTTGTACCCAGAGTAGAGTGGCGGGCACCAGCGACACCAAAGAGGCTCTTGTGGCGTTTTTGCCGGTGACACACTGACTGGTCTGGTTGGAGCGAGCCTCAAACTCTTGCCGAGGCCTATGCAAACCGCGGTCCGCTTGTGGTACCGGCTTTGCGGGTCGTTGGTTAGGTGCAGTTTGTAGAGACGGCAATCAGCCGGTGAAAAAGGCCCACTGATATGAACGATGCGGATGGAGAGCGAGGTTCCGAAAAAGGAGAAGTCTCTTTGCAGGTGATCGTGGTCCGCGTTGGCCTATCCGGTCTCTACCGGGGTGGGCAGTCGCAGTATTTCTCAAGCCAGTTCAGCTCTTCGCGTACCTTGATCTTGCCGTGCCAGGGATTCTGCTCGAGAGAATGACCCTCTTCCGGGAAAATCAGTAGTGTAGTGGGGATTGCGAGCACGTGCAGTGCATGCTCCAGCAGGTAATCTTCCGCAACTGCGACCCGGACGTCGCTTCCACCAGCGACCACGTGTGTCGGCGTTTTCACTTTGTCGAAGCGAAAGATTGCTGCCTCATCGATGTAGTTCAGGCGTGCTTTGGCTTCCCAGGGAAGGCCGCTGAGAAAGAATGCATCATCGAATGTAGTGTCGTCGTTACCCCAATTGACGATATGTTCTACCGCACCTGCGCCCGTAACCGCCGCCTTGAATTCGTCGGTCTGGGTGATGAGCCAGTTGGTCATGTAGCCGCCGTAACTGTAGCCTCCGACCGTCATCTGCTTGGGATTGGCGATGCTGGCTTTGACCAGCGCTTCAACGCCGCTGAGGATATCGCGACCTGGTGCAGAAACGATTTTAGGCACGATGGCTATGGCGAACTTGTCGCCGTATCCGGCCGAGCCGCGATAGTTGGGGCGAAATACAAGCCATCCCTGGCTGGCGGCGTACATGCCCCAGTTGTACCAGTCGGCACCGAAATAGTTGCCATCGGCATCCATGGGGCCGCCGTGAATCAGCACGAACAAGCGCAGATTGTTTGCTTCGAACTTCCCTGGCGGATACAACAACATGCCTTCGACCGGCGTGCCGTCGTCCGAGGTCCAGCGGAACGGCTTGCCTTGGGGCAAATCGCGTTCGGCAAAGAGCTTGTTGAACGATGTAACGGGGCGAGCGGCGGCTAACTGGTCAATATTTTCAGCCAGGTACACCTCGGTAGGCTTGTCGGTCTCGGAGTAGAGGAACGCGATGCGAGGCGAATTCGTTGCTGTCGTCGCGTGAGCGTAGGTTCCGGGCCAGCCGTCGAGCTTGCGAAATGCACTCTGAGCGCTCGTTTGCTGGTAGAGCCCGGTCGACGTGCCCACCGTTCCCGGGGCCAGCAGCGCACCATTCGATTGCAGCGCAAAGTGGTTGACCGCGCCTTCGAAGCCCGCCCCCCACCACACCGGCTGGCCGCTAGCGGCATCGACGGAGTAAATCCGTGGTTGGACGTCGGCGTACGCACCTTCCACCGAACCCTGCTCGACTTCGAAGAATATGCTCCTGCCATCGGCCGACCATTGCACGTTGTCTTCGAGGGCTTCATTGTGCGTGAGCTGGCGCGCCGTGTTCTGCGTCCCGGCTTTGCCGGTCTCAGCCACATAGACTTCGATTTCCTTCAGACTCTCGAAGCGCTGCGACACGCTGTCTGTGGAATACGCTACCTGTCGGCCATCAGGCGAGAGTGCGATGCTTTTCACGCGATAGGGCGACGTTACCACGGCCTGGGCGCCGGGAGTCTCGGCGGTTTCCTCAGCTTCTTCTTTTGCTTTCCCCGTCTTCTTTTTGCCTTTCTTATTTTCCTGCGGGCCGATTTCGGTCTGATGCCTCAGCGCCTCGGCAACCGCGATGCGCGATATCACGTCACCGCGCTCCTGCTCGCGGTATCGCACCGTATCTTTCCATTGCTCCTTGTAATCATGCTGCTGTTTCTGCGTCCACGGAATTCGGGTGGAGAAATACAGCGCCTTGGAATCCGGACTCCAGGCGAACGCGTGAATGTCTTCCGCTCCGCAGGTTATGGGAAACGCCTCCCCGCCACCTACCGGGATCACGTAAAGATGGGTCGTCCCGTTCTTATCCTCTCCAGAGCCATTGTCGGTGTCGCTTTCCCGGTTGCGGTCTGACAGGAAGGCAATCCATTTGCCGTCCGGAGACCACCTGGGTTGCGAGTCGTGTCCCGATTGCGTCAATGGAATAAGCGCGCCATCACTATCCCTCCAAAGCCAAAGGTCCTCACGAAAGCGCTGCATTTTCCACTCGGCGCGCGTGGTGGCAATCGCCACCGCGTGGCCGTCGGGCGAGAGTGCGATAGCGCTGAAATCCACCGCATCGAAGAACTCGTCAAGGGTGAGGCGGGGCTTGGGGGCTGAGGCGGCGTCGAGGGACGGGGCCAGCGAGATGACGAGAGAGAGGGCTATGTAAACCTGGAGAATACGTGAGACCGCAGAACAACCGGCCTCCGATCTTCGTGCAAGCATGATCACCCGTGGGGAAGGACTGATGGCAGGTCGATTATAAATTTGGTGCGCTGCCATGGCCAACCGGAGAATTTTGACCCTCGGTGCTTCGGTGCCCCCTTGCCAGGCGGGAACGCAGGTGGCGTTTTCCGGTTGGTTGCGGTGACGCAGCCGCTGCGGCCGGTGAAGTACAATTCGGTTCCGTGGTGAGGTACTCCGCATGGAACGATCTGTACTTCTGCTGTTAGTGTTGATGAGCGGAACCACGTGGTCTCAGGCTCCGGTCTCAGGCGCTCCCGCAAAGGCAAAAAATGTCTCGCCCCTCACCGAATACGCGGGATTGTGGACAGCCACCTTCGAGGGCAGGGTGTGGCTGCAGCTCGAACTGGTGCTGAATGGCGAGCAGCTTAGTGGATCGCTGGTGCACGCGCGCAACCTCAACCTCAACGATAGCGGTGAGCTGAAGTCCGTCAGTGAAGAGCAAGCTAGCCAGTCGATCACGACTGCGGTGCTTAATCCCGATGGCTTGCTGTTGACCGCCAAGAACCCCGATACCCAGGAAACGGACCACTACTTGATGCGCCTCGTGATGCCGGCGAAGGAAGCGGCA
>Ga0306921_10005578_pt1 | contig 13066 bp, 9 predicted proteins | sample sta12Cox44000080_FD_203760 | JGI IMG/M metagenome (GOLD analysis project Ga0306921, IMG submission 203760) | Lab enrichment of tropical soil microbial communities from Luquillo Experimental Forest, Puerto Rico - statoxic.12C.oxic.44.000.080 (v2)... | ecosystem: Environmental > Terrestrial > Soil... | reverse complement strand
GAGAAATGTGATAGCTCGATGTTAGAAAAGGGAGGGGCATTTCTGCCCCTCCCTGCAAGCGCGCCGCATCCGCGGGCGGCGCTGTTACGCCACGATCAGGGGCTGTGAAACGCCGGTGTGTTATTGCCGCCCGCCGCCCAGCCGCTTGCGGTGCCCTCGACAATCGATTGGCCGCCGCTCACGCTGCCATGGCCACTACTCGCGGTGTTTCCGAAGCCCCCGCTGACGGTGCTGGAGTCACCGCTCGCGGTGTTGCCTTCGCCCCCGAGGACGCTGCTGAAGCCGCCGCTCGCGGTGTTGTCGATGCCGGCGCTGACATTCGCGAAGGCCGCCGAGATTAGGTTTTCGTTACCAACTACTATCCCGCCATAACTCGAATAGCCATTGGCTAAACCGACCACGAGATTGTGCGATCCGTTGAGCGATCGGGTGAACGTGCCTCCAGCGGCAGTGCAAAATTCTTCGAAAGAACTGACTGGTCCTGAGACCGTGCACGTGCCCCGAGCGTTGCCGTCGTCTTCGTTGTAGCCAATGATCAGATTGCCGACACCGTTGGTCGTCTGCGTGTTGCCCTGCCCGTTAACGATCTGAACGTTGACGCCCCTGAATTGGACCAGGCTGTGCGCCGGGTCGACGTTGACCACGGTCAGCAGGGGGATGATGGAGTTTTGCAGATTTGTGATCTGCGTGGCCTGACTGGTAACCGTCGTTTGCAGCTTCGCAACTGTCTGCTGCAGCGCAGTGACCTGTGCCTGAAGCTGCTGGACGGCAGGATCACTTGCCCAGGCGGGCAGGGTCATCGCTCCAAGCAATCCAAGTGCGGCTGCCGCCACAGGGCGTCCAAGTAAAAAACGGGTGTGTACCGATATCCTATTCATGGGGTCCCTCAAATCATGGTTATACGTGTAAGGGGGTGTGCGCGGCGACGGACACCCGTCAGCGCACGGGGCGCTACCCTGCCGGTTGACCGATGGTGAGTCTTTAAGAAGTAATAAGGAGCGCCTTAAGGATCGTTAAAGCCGGTTAAAGGCGGATTGTCCGTACCCCGAAGTTACCCGTGGTATTAGTGACTTAGCTTGCGGTGGCGTGCGCAAGTGGCGGCGCGCGACGCCTGCTGACCGTGGCAAGGGGGTTAGCGTTGAGCGCGTGCGTGAGGGGCGTAGCAGCTCTCGGCGCTCACCTGGAGGACCGCATCCGCGGAACTAGGTCCTTAAGCAGCGGCCGCCTGCTGGTCGTCTCCGATTCCGACGCCGAGAACGCGGCGCGCGATGAGGTCGCCGGGCTCGGCGTGCTGCGGAAAAAAAAGCGACAGGTGTGGAACGGGAATGCCTATAACTGCGCGGCCGCGGCGCATCGAGGCCCACTTGTGGTGCGGCTCATTTGAGCGCCCAGGGATGCAGTAACGAAAAGATCGTTGACAAATGCCTCATACAGCCCGGCAGGGGCTGTCTGTACTGCATTTACTCACCATCGCCGGCTCCATACGCTGGAGCAATGGCCGAACCATTCGTGCTTCGCGAGCGCTGGTTTGATGTGTCGGCGCTCGAGTTCGAGGCATTTCTGCGCGACTATGCGCGCCCCGTTGAGGCACGGCCGCCACTGAATCGGAAGGCGAATTTCCGCGAGTGGATCGATCCGTCCATAGGGGCGTGGCCAGGAAACGTCGTCGGGAAATCCTGGAAGCGTGGCGCATGCCTCGGCTACCAGATAAGGCTCGACTTGGTCCTTAAGGTGTCAGCACAGGAGCGGTGGAGCTGCCCGTGGTGTGACTAGACCCAGCGGTGACTGCAAGCGGCCACATCCGGTCCCCCGGCTCGACCGCGAAAATTTCCAGTCAGCGGACACTCACCACTCAATCGGGAAACCTCAACTCCCGCATCACAGCCTGGAAGCGCGGCTCATTGCGCAAGGGGTCCATGAGCGGATCGGTCTTCACCTTCACCAGACACCCGCATGGCACCCGCAGGGTCGTGGGCAGCCACTCCAGTGCCTTGGCGTTGTTGCCCCATTGCGCATAGATTGTGACGTACGTGTAGGCCCCGCCATTGCCGTATGCGGCCTGCAATTTCTTCAACTCGGCTTCCGCATCGGCATGCCGCCCGAGCTTGTCGTACGTCACTGCGAGGCACCACTGGCTTGCCCAGTGGTCCAGCTTGGACTCACATGAAGAGCGCGCACTCTGGAAGTCCCCGCGCCCGTAATAGGCAAGTCCGCGAAAGCCGTAGGCCGCCTTGTAGTCGGGATCAAGGCTGATAGCTTCTCCGTAAGCGCCGACTGCCTCCTCATATCGGCGCGCCCAATACAGCGCCTCCCCTAGTAGCGCGCGGCTTCCTGCACCAAGCGGGTCGAGCACGACCGCGCGGCGGGTGGCGGCAACGCCTGCATCGAAGCGTCCTATTCGAGCGGCAAAGCGGCCGCCTTCGCCCAGTACCACCGCATTGCCCGGCGCAAGCGCCATAGCGCGCTCGAACGACTCGCTCGCGCGCGCGAAGTCGAGAGTTCCGCGCTGGAAATACGATGCCAACGCCAGGTGGCCTTCGGCCAGCTCCGGGGCGAGATTGAGTGCCTGGCGCGCATCGGCCTGCGACTTGTCCAAGAACTCGCGGACCATCTTTCCGGTGGCGAAGTCCCCGGCGTAGGCCGAATAAGCATTTGATCGGCCTGCGAACGCGAGCGCATAGCTCGGATCCATGTGGATTGCTTCCGTGTAGGCGTCAATCGCGTCCTGGTAGCTCGATGTGCCGTGACCCGAGAAGATCGCCTTTGAGCCGCGCAGATACGCATCGAACGCGGCTGGGTTACGTGTCCCGCCTAACTCGATCTTCGTCGCCACGTCTCCGAGCAGGCTCACTTTCAAGGCGCTCGCGACTGCATCCGCGATGTCGGTCTGCAGCTTCAACACATCGCCGAGGTTCCGATCGTAGGTGTGGGACCAGAGGTGAAATCCCGTGACCGCGTTGATCAACTGCGTGGTGACGCGCACCGTGTTTTCTGAGCGCCGCACGCTCCCCTCAAGTACCGTCGCGACGTTAAGTTTGTGTGCTACGGTAACGATATCCGGGTGCTCTCTGAATGTGAAGGATGAGGTGCGCGCCGCGACCTGCAATCCCTCGATCTCGGCCAGGGAATTGAGTAATTCCTCCGTGAGCCCGTCGGAAAAGTACTCCTGCTCCTTGTCGCCGCTAAGGTTCACAAACGGGAGCACCGCGACGGAGTGCGGGGGCGGATTGAAGGCGGCGAGCGGCGCTGGAAACGATTTCGCGTTGGACGTAGCCGCGGGCCCCGCCGGCTTTGAGATCCATGGCTGGTTGATGAGCAAGTAGGTAAGCGCTGCGAGAATCAGCACGGCGACAGCAACCGGGAGAGCACGCTTTAACGGCGAAGGCCGGCCTGTCGTCAGGTGGATCGGTGACGAGCCCGAGCCCGCATCGGCACGCAATCGGGCAGCGGTAGGAGGCTCCGGTGACAGCAACCGCTTGATGCGCGCCACGAACTCGGGCGGTGCCTTGCCGCCGGGTAAGCGCGTCCACTGCACTTCGTGGAATTTGTCCGGTACAGCTGCACCTCTTTCCGGTGTGCCGTCGATGACGACCGGAAGAAGAAACGCCTTCTGCTCCAACATGTCATGCGTGCGATCAACCGCAAGCTTCCACTCGCGACGGAAATAGCCCTCGTCGCGGGCTTGGGTGTGGTTGGAGATTAAGGCGATGAACAGGCGGCAGGAGTGGATCCGCTCACGAATCTGCCGGTCCCAGGCGTCCCCTCCGCGCAGCTCGCTCTGGTCGAGCCATACCTCGATGCCTGCCGCTCGGAGAGCATCGCAGACTCGCCGTGCGGCTTCCGCATCCTCTGAGGCGTAGCTCAGAAATACGGCCCCAGCCGGAGTATTCCCCTGGGTTGGCGACTCCCCTTCCATCCCCACCCTCTTGATCTTGTATGGGCCGAGCGAGAATGCCCTTAGGAGGGTGAGCAGGCAATTTCAGACCCCAAACTGTCCGCTTTTCCTCACCGCGATGACCGCTCCTGGGAAGTTCATCGGGCAGCTCGGGGTCGACTCCGGCCGCTCAGGGGTCCAGCGACCCGAATGGGTACTGTCGGCCATGAGAGGCCGTCTGGTGACGACTCTCGGTTTGCGCGAAAGCGGTCATTGCCGGAGCATGGAACGGTCAACGCCTCGCATGCGGTCGCGAAGTTGCGGGCTCGGACGATACATTGCTAGCCCGCTTTCCTCGCTGGCCGCTGCAACTCGTAGTTAGCCGGCACACAGAGTTGCTTTTCAAAGCAGTCGAATAAACCCTTTCTAAATCGTACCTGGCCCGCGCGACGGTAGTCAGCGCGCTCGTAGAACTTTACCGCTCGGTCATTCTCGTGGAACGCATCAAGCCGGATGCACTCGTAGCCAATTTGTGCGGCTCGAGTCTCCAAGACTTCAACTAGGACTCGCGCGATGCCCCTTCCTTCCAACGCTGGCGCGACCATCAAGCGGTACATTACCGCCGCTCGCCCCGAGTAAAGCCACGACACTTGGCCATATTCTGGGTACTGGTAGTCGCTGAGTACGGCCATACCAACAATGTCGCGGTCAATAGTCGCGACCACCGCGGTGCCAGAGCGGACATCGCACTCGATCGTTGAACGGTCAGGGTACACACTGTCCCACTGGTCAATCCCGCGAGCGCGCATGCTACTAATACATGCCTTTAGTACTTCCATAAGCATGCCGACGTCTGCGAGCGTGGCCTGACGGATCTCGACACCCGGAGAGGGCGTCAATGGCGACGAGTTTCCGGTGTCATTTGGCGTCACAATGAAAACTAGCGCCGGCTAACTTGATTTAGAAGTACGATCCACGGCGAATACCCTAGCACGTTAACGAAAAGCTCGGGTCACGATGCAACGACAACCGCGTGGTTACGGTATGTAGAACTACAATTGGCTCGCTGAATGCATGGGTATAGCCAATTCACGAGCCGACGAAACCGGTAGCGCGCCTCGAATCGGCGAGGTTTTGAAAGTCTGCTTCCGCCACATTGAATGACCGGTCTCAGGAATCGTGATCGTCTCTTAAGGGTCGACTCCGGCCGGTCAGGGTCCAGCGACGCGAATGGGTGCTGCGGGCCACTTCCGGCCATTCAGCACGCAGTCCCGCGCTTCCCGAAAGCGGACACTGTTGCTCAGAGGCCAAAGCATGATCGCGCTACTGGTCGAGGTGCATCTTGGCGAGCAGCGGCATGTAGCGAGGGTCACCTCGTAGCTTGCGGAAATCCCAATCTCCGCGGATCAGTGTTAGCGGCGGCTCACGATTCTCATATGCGCGGTCGAGCCAGTGGAAGGCCGCGTCGAAATCGCCGCGGAAGACATATGATTCCGCAATGCTATAGGCTTGCTTGTCGCCGTAGCGCTGCTCGACGGTGTGCAGCACGGCGCTTGACTCAGTTCGACGGCCTAGTGCCCACAGTACATCGACCTGGCCAGCCTGCTTGTACATCTCGTTCGTTTCGCGCTCAAGCAGCTCGAGCGCCTGTTCAGCTTGGTCCCGCGCTCGGAGGATGCTGGCGAGCTGCGCGTAGTTGCCCACGGCCAGTGGACTCAAGTCGAAGACTTGGCGCATTGCGGCCTCGGCCTCGGCAAACCGGGTGTCATTGTAGAGCGCCGAAGCAAGGTTCCGATGAATCAAGACGCTTAGTGGGTCCCGCTCGGCAAGACGCTGTGCCGCGATGACCGCGTCAGCGGTTCTACCCGACGCGACCGCAACAATGATAGGAAAGTTAAGGGTATCGAGTTGCGGATCGAGCTCGAGTGCTCGCGCGTATTCGCGGCGAGACTCGCGGAAATCAAAGTCATAGTTCCAGGCGAGGCCGGCGAGCAGAAAATGGGCAGCGGCCAGCTGCGGGTCTATCGTCAAAGCCTTACGGGCCGCGTCCAGGGCACGCGAGTGTGCCTCCTGCGGGGTCATTCGACCGCTAAACGGCGACGCGTTGAAGACCCATCCAAGCTCCACCCATGCGAGGGCGTAATTCGGGTCCAGGTGAATCGCTTCCTGCAACGCGGCGAGTGACCGAACGATGTCGTCCTTCTCAGCGCGCTCGAGGAAGTATTTTCCACGCAGGAAAGCGTTGTAGGCTTCGGGATTGACAACCGCACTCGCGCGAACTCCCTGGCCTGAAAGAGCTACCTGCAGAGCGGACGAGACCATTGCCGCTATCTCCTCCTGAATCTGGAAGATGTTGGCAACGCCGCGGTCGTAGCTCTGCGACCACAGGTGGGCACCGTCTCGCGCTCGAATCAGCTGCGCGGTGATGCGCAGAGCGTTATCCGACTTCCGTACGCTTCCCTCCAACAGGTTCGCCACACCGAGCTTGGCAGCGATCGTCCTGGCATCTTCGCTCTTGCCTTTGAAGGCGAATGCCGAAGTCCGCGCGATGACCTTGACATCGGGACTGTGGGCAAGCCGATCGATCAGTTCCTCGGTCAACCCATCGGAGAAGTACTCCTGGTCGTGCTTCTCGCTAAGGTCCAGGAACGGCAGGACGGCTATCGATTTCTCGCCGCCCTCGGAGGATAGCGTCGCGCTGCGCCTGAGGAGAAGATCATTTCTTACGATGAAATAGCTTCCAACTAATAGCAGCGCTCCAAACGCAGCCCATGCAGCGACGGCTCGTCGTCTCACTGGGCGCCGGGGCCTCGCCTCAGTGTCGTGAATAGCTTGGCGCTCGGCCACCCGATAGCTCTGAGTCAGTATCGGCGCAGGAGAGGGCGCCGACGACAGAAGCCGCAATACCCGTTCAACGAAGGCAGGCGGCGTCTCACCTCCCGGCAGGCGCGTCCAATACACATCCCGGAATTTGTCAGGCACCCGCTCGTCGTCCTCGCGCGTCTCGTCGATGACGACTGGCAACAGGAACGTCTTGTCAGCCGCCATCAGGTGGCAGCGATCAACCGCGAGCTTCCACTCGAGACGGAAGTAACCCTCATCGCGGTCGTGGGTGTTCTTGGAGATAATCGGGACGAAGAGGACGCACGTTTTGATCTGCGTGCGAATTGCACGGTCCCAAGCATCTCCACCCCGTAGCTCGCTCTGGTCGAACCAGACTTCGACACCGGCCGCTCGCAGTGTGTCGCAAATGCGTCGGGCGGCCTCGGCGTCCTGTGAGGCATAACTCAGAAATACAGCGCCAGCGCCTGTGCTTGCCGACTTAGGCGACTCTCCCCCCATCCGCCGCGCCTCTTGCTCTTATGTACGCGGAGGGAGAATGCCCTGAGGAGGCCCCGGCAGGCAATTCAGCCCGTGGACTGTCCGCTTTTCCTTGCTGCAATGGCTGCTCTGAGGATGTTCATCTGGCGGTTCAGGGTCGATAGCGCCAGTTCGCGAAACTTCCGCTGTCGGGCCAAAACCGGACGGTCACGATTGCGGTGAGACTTTCCAGTTAGCGGTCACTGCGTCGGGCCGAGGTGAGCGGCCGCGCCGCACTGAGGCCAGAACCCCGGCGCGAGCCGGGATCCTGCGCTCAAGTGAACACGTGTTGTGACTTAGCCGGAATTGCGATCACTTCGCGATGGCAATGAACCCGTGCTCGAGGCCAGCAGTAGTATCGAATGCGATACCGGAAACGACGCCATCGTTGGCGATGCCCAGCCCATCGGTAGCGCCCTGCAGAGGACTGAGGAGCAGGCTCGAAGCCGGTATTGACACTGCCTGGTAGCCCGATGAGCCCTGCAGCGTCGTGACGAAGCCTTTGTAGCCATTAGTTGGGTCATCAAGGAAGCCGGTAATCACACCGGCATCGGTAATCCCTCGGGCCCGTGTTGGCATACCGTTGACACGGAAAAGTGTCATGCGGCCGTCGGCATTTCGCACAAACGCATAAGCGCCTTGGCCGGAGCCAGGGTACACGGCATCTGGATAGAGCCACACGTTGCCGGCAATCTGTCCGCGGTTATTGATACCCGCGACAATCGTCACTGGACTCGGGAGCACCGAGGTAAAGGCATGGTTCTTCGGATCATAGATGAATCCAACAAAGCTGGTCTGGTCCGCCGAATACGAGAACCCGGCAATGAGGCCGACCTCGTTGATTCCGCGAGGTTCGGTATTGTCCCAGCCGGGCTGCCGGAACACGGTAAAGGTACCGTCCTTGCCGCGGATGACTCCGCTCTCGGTCCGGCTGCCATCGGCGTTCAGGGAATAAACGCTCCCGACCATGATCCCCACGTTGTTGATACCCGTTATGTCGGTTTCGTTGTAGCCGGGCGCTGATGGAACCACCGTGAACGTCTTCTTCTTCGTGTCGTACTGAAAGTTGATCGAGGTGACGTTCGTGAATCCAAAGCCGTAGCCGACCGCCATCCCTGGGTTATTGATGCCAAAGATTGCGGTCTGCGGAGCTCCTGGATAATCGACGATCTGGAATTGATAGCCCGCCGCCCACGCAGGCCACATGCTGGTGAAGGCCCCGAGCGCCGCGCCAATCACGACAAGTAACTTCTTCATATTCGCCCCTGTGATGTAGTCACGTTTCGCCTGACTAAGAGATCATATTTGGAACGTGAACGAATGAGATCCTGGGACGTTCCGCATCGCGGGCCGCACCGATCCTCAACGCGCACGAACTGCACCCAGGCCAAAGCCGCGCTGCCGGCGCAGTTGTTGCCGAAGGCTGTCGGGCAAAGAGAGTGCCCGAGGTTGCCGGCTCGTGCTCGTGTCGTCAGCGGGTTGGGCACACGCGTCACTGTCCGACTCTTGTCGATCACATGGTGTAGCCAGGAAGGGAACGGTCGCCCCGGTTTCTTGGTCAAGAGCGTAGCCGACGATCTCCCCTCGAGAATTGATCGAATTGGCCACCTCGAGGAACAGTTGCGAGTTGGCAGGAATGAGAGTGTTGAGGTCTGTCATCACTCCGTCTCGCCAGATGGCGGCGCGGCAGTTGCCGTTAGCGTCGCAGGACTGCACTGCCACCACTCCGTCATCGTTAATCCTGTTGCCCCAACTAGTGACGTCCCCCGGTAGCGTACCGAGGTCTGTCAGATGTCCCTTCGTCCAAAGGAACGCATGACCCACCAACCCGATAACCGGCAATTGCAAAATGCCGACGACGTCGCCTCGGTTGTTAATTCCGAGTGGAATATTTATGTTGCCCCCGAAGTTACCGAGATCGGCGGGCTTTCCGTTCTGCCACATAACGGCATGATAGGCGGTGGAAAAATCTCCTAGAGCACTCCCGCAACCACCAGAGTAGCCGACCGCCTGGCCGCGGTCGTTGATGTCAAAAGCCACTGAAACCGAGTCGCCGGCGAGGGGGTGCAGTACGCGGATTTCACCTGTTCGTGGCTGCCAAATGAAGGCTTCATATCCCAGCACCTGGGGCGTCACACAAGTTGGATCCGCGTCAGGTGTCTCGGCAAAGGCCAGCACGTCACCTCTGTTATTAATTGCGTTGACATCGTTGTTGTTGCCACCGAGCGTAGGCACCGGTGTTCTCTTGCCTTGGTGCCATACATACGAAAGACAAGTTTGATGGGTGCCGAATGAACAGGCATCCTCGCCCAGGGGATCTGGAATTCCGGTATCCGAACCTCCAACGGTGACATCACCATGATCGTTCATCCCGCCAACACTCGCGTTGGGGCCACCGAGCGTGCCGAGATCGATCAGTTGTCCGTTCCTCCAAAGCACGGGGTGAAAATTCTGATCCCCGGAGAGATTGGAAGTGAAATCTACCCATCCTCTGTCGTTAATCTCGATCACGAGGCAGCAGCTGGTCCCGCCCAGTGAGCCAAGCACTTTAACGGAGTAACGAATCTGGGCCTTGGGATGCTCCGGTTCTTGAGCGGCGAGCCGTATCGGGCCCGCTATTGTGAGTAAGAGCAAGCCTATACCGAAGGTGGTTAGGAGTGACTTCATCTGGTCCCCCGTGTTGTTATTGGGCTTGCGAGCCCTCCTAAGTCGCCAGGCATACTCCGATTCGCCCCTGTCTCAAGCACTAGGGGCTCTGACAGTTATAGAGTGTCGCGCCGCGAGGTTCGGGTACGGCATCAGGAACTTCTTTATCGAGGCGAGGGGCTATTTGCGTGCTACTGCGGCAGAAATCGCCAAATGACGCCGGCCGCGTACTGGCGGCATGGACGAGAAAGCAATCGGTCGTGCGGTGTCCTCGACCCTACCAAATGTTTGCGGTCTATCGGAGTAGTTCGCGCGACCGCTCGGATGGGGTTCGACCTATCCCACGACGAAGCTTTTCTATCCAAAGCATACGGATCAGTACCACCAGCTCGCGCTCAAGCCGACCGTGCGCGGCCTGATCGTCGTGGCGTACGGGCTGGGTGGCCAGCGGCCGGGGCCGTCGTACCTGCGTAGGATCGTCGGGCGGCTGTCGAGCGCATTGTTGACAAAGAGGGCTGCATCGTAGTTCGCGCGCCGAAACATGGCCCTGAGGTTGAGAAGATTCACTGACGGGTCTGGTACGTTGCCTGGGGTGTAATTTGGTGAAGCGGGATCATCGTCCTGGAACGGGCCCGGATTGCGGCTGCGAAAGATGTCTTCAGCTCGCAGCATCCCCACGGCGCCTCCTGACAGCGACACTGAGTATTCAACCGACGCCGTAACGTTCCAGGGTGAGACGACCAGGGGCAGCAAGCCGACCGCCACGCCTTGGCGCACGACTTCGGCGCCGCCCTGTATGACGGTGTGGGTGTAATGCGCGTCCGCATAGGCAACAGCAAGGTTCGCCCGAACGTGTGCGCCGGCGAGCGCGTGAACCGCGACGTCGAATCCGTTGCTGGTCGCGGGACCTGGCGTTCCGAGATAGGCAGTGTTGCAGGCCGTCTCGTATCCCGGCCCACTGTTATTCCAGAGCATGTGAAAGACGCTGGCATCGAGCTGTAGACGTCCATCGAGCAGGGCACTCTTCGCGCCGGCCTCGTAGCTCCACAGTGTGTCCTCGCCGATGCGCGCCGGAGGCTCGGCACATTCAGCACTGTACAGTACCCAGGTGCCGCCCGTTCCGTAGCCTTTAGCGGCAGTGAAGTAGAGGAGTTCGTGCTCGGCGGCCTGATAGGAGAGCCTTAGCTGTGGCAGGATTACCGAGTCGGTTCCCGCCGTCGTAGATTGGGGCGGAGCCTCGGTGGTCGTGGTGACGCTCGCTTGCTCGCTGTGCAAGCCAGCATTCAGCATCAATCCCTTGGCCAATCGGACCGACACCTCGCCGAATGCGGCAAATCGGGTTTGATGACTGCGGGCAGTATCGGTGTAGTACATCCCCTGCAGCCACGGCGACATCGTTTCGAGTGGTCCAGTGAGAATCTCGGTATCACGTAGGTTCTTAGCCGAGTAAAAGGCTCCGATGTCCCACGCGAGAAACGCACGCGGGTCGGTAGATCGCAGCCGGAGCTCCTGCCCCAACACCTCCTGCTGGATAAGCCGATGCGACCCCACGGCATCACTGTAGTCGACCGGAACAACGGACGTGTTATCCAGCAGCAAGTCCTCGGAACGGTGGAAATAGGAGCTCACCGCAGCGAGTTCAACCGCACCGAGGCTCGCCGTGATCTTGAGTGCGCCGACATAAAACGAGTCGTCGTAAGGCTGGCGCAGGAGGCTTCCATTCCTGAGTTCTCCGGCGGCGACATCGGACAACTCGGTCCAAAAAAACTGAGAATCGTTCAGTTTGTAGGAGGAGTAGATGAATGATGGTGCGATCTGCACTGCGTCGCTAGCGGCGAGCAGCAGTGCGGCGCGAAACGCCTCGCTCACCGTGTGATTGGCATTCTTGTCTACTGTTGCCCCAGTGAACGGATCAACGCGATCCACGAAGCCACCGTCCGACCGGCCCCAGGCGCTGACTCGAAAGCCGAGTACGTCGCGGATGAGTGGACCGCCGGCGGCAACGCCCGCGTCGTAACTGATATCTCCAAAGGCTGGTACCGCGACCTGGCTCTGTGCGAGCGCCGTGAATGTCGACAGATTCGGCTGGCTGTAAATGAATCGGATCGCACCCGCCTGGTTCCCTTCCCCGAACAGTTGTAGCTGCGGTCCGCGCAGCACCTCGATCCGATCGAGGTCGAAGGTATACGGGAACGAGCGCAGGTACGAGTGGCCAGCGGCTGGCGGGATCGATGTGTCGTCGAGATAGAGCCCGGTCGTGCTGGTGTTGCGGTCGTGGACGCCGCGGATATTAAGGTACGTGATGGCGCCTGCTCCGAGGTCGGACGACATGCCGAACTGGACCGAGGGCACGAGCGCACCGATATCGTCAATGCTCGTGACGCCCGAGTTCCTCAGATCCTCCATCGACAACACTGCCATGCTGATCGGCACGTTGCCTTGCGCTTCCTCGCGGCGCCTGGCTGTGACGGTCACTTCCTCCAGGGCTAACTCGCCGGGCGACGCACGCCGCCCGCTATGTTGCGACGGCGCCGGCAATGCGACGACGACCGTGGGCCCGACGCTGGGGGCTGGAAAGATTCTGACGGTGCGGTCATTCAGAAACTCAAATGCGAGGCCCGTACCGTCCAAGAGCTGCGTGAGCGCTTCGGAGGCCGTAAGACCGGCGTGCGCACCCGTGGATCGCTGCGCGTCGGCGATCGTCGACACGTAGATCAATTGCAGGCCGGTCTGGCGGCCAAATGCCGCCAGTGCTTCAGCTACGGGGCGCGGCTCGATATCTGCAGACAGCCTCATGACTGAGTCTGCCCCGTTCGCGGCTACCGCTACGGAACTCCCCATCAAAAAGACAAAGACAAGGAGCAGCTTACGCAGCCGCATCAGGCTTGACACACCCCCCACGATGCCAATGCTGGTGTTAAGTTGTGATCTTTACCCTGATAACCCGGGTCAGCGTGGATGTCCGCTCCACCTTCACACCCGGCAGTTTCCCGCACCTGGTTTTTGCAGCAGCGGGACCAGATAGTTTTGTGCCTTCGCAACTGAGGAAATGAGAAACGCGCCGAGACCAGTGCAAAGAGTGGCCACGGACGCGCATCCGCGCACCGAGACACGGCAGTTGAACCCCCAAACGAGCCTTGTTCTTGAGCTAGTCTGTACGGCAAAGACTTGTAGTGCAAGCGCCCG
>Ga0306921_10005577_pt1 | contig 13066 bp, 19 predicted proteins | sample sta12Cox44000080_FD_203760 | JGI IMG/M metagenome (GOLD analysis project Ga0306921, IMG submission 203760) | Lab enrichment of tropical soil microbial communities from Luquillo Experimental Forest, Puerto Rico - statoxic.12C.oxic.44.000.080 (v2)... | ecosystem: Environmental > Terrestrial >... | reverse complement strand
GTAACTCCATGCACGCTTCGCTGATGGGACTAGGCTCGAACTTCGGGAACTTGACGCAAACACAATTCCGCGACTATTCGCGGGACCGTATCCTGAGTCAGATCGACCAAATGTGCTTGTCGCAGAATGCCGCGTATTACGAAGATTTTATGATGGGCTTGCAGGCGATGGAACTGATTGACTACTACCAGATCGTCAGCCCGGACCCGCGCATACCGCCAGCCATCAAGTGCCTTGCCGACTGGATGTGGACAAACCGCTGGCAAGCGGTGGACGTCTACACTTTCCCGTACGACAAATATGAGTCGAACTTCGGGTTTAGCGTGGCCAACGGTGGAACCAGCTGCCTGACCACATTAAACAACATGATCTCGCCCATGTACGCATGGCTCTTTATGATGACGGGTAACACTACCTATCAAACCGAAGGTGATGCCATCTGGGACCACGGTGTACGCTTCGACTGTCCAGGGACACTGCCGCAAGGCCCCTCTCCCTATATGACCTATCCGGCTGACAGCGACGGAAAGACCTATAGCCAGAACTATAGCTGGGGTACGGACTATATCCGCTTCAGGTCTCAACCTACTAGTGGTGGAGGAACGATCTCTAACGGTAGGAGCTATCCCCCTTCTAACGGTAGAACCTATAGTCCAACTAAAACAAATGGGAGAACCTACCCGTGATCATTCAAGGATTAAACAATGTGAGCCACGATGCAATCTTCTGGGAAATATTCATACTTGGCGCTCCCCAACTATTACTCCTAGGAGTGATCTACTTTCAGCACCAGCTAATGTGGGCTGACTATAAGAAGCGGTACAGAATGAATGGGCACAGTAAGACCGATAGATTGAAGGAGGGAGTAGAATGACTACAGATACGGCATTTGAATCTCAAGGTGCGTTAGCTATCCTAATCCCAATGATACTCCAGTGGTTAAAGGGAGCACCCTGGTTCCCCTGGGTAACCAAGGAAACCAGTAAGTTGAATGCCTTAGCCGCTGGCGTTGGAGCAGTCGTAGCCACTGCAGGTATCCACTTCGTATGGGACCCAGGCAACCATAGTATTACTATTAATGGTCTAACTATAGCTGCAGTATTAACAGCTATCATAGCTGTAGCCAAACAGTATCTCTTCCAACATGCAGCTTATAAGCTTATGTACCCTGAGTCTACAGTATCAGTCTCTTATACTCAGGCGGATAAGCCAGCAGCTCCCCCATCATCGACACCATCGACACCAGGAGCCATCCCTCCTCAACAGCCTACTAAGCCGTCCCAGTTGAGATAGCTATGGACTCGGCCTCAGAGAAACTCCTCACCAACGTTCACCCAGTCTTGGGTGACCGCATCCATACCCTTTATACTAAGCTATTAGATATGGGTATAACTATTAGAGTTACCCAAGGCCTTCGCTCCTGGAACGATCAGAACCGTCTCTATGCCCAGGGCCGCACTACCCCAGGTAGGATTGTCACCAGGGCCAAAGGGGGTGAGTCAGCCCACAACTTTGGCTATGCCGTAGACTTCGTAGTGATGACTGAAGGATTCCCTGACTGGGACTGGCAGGATGCTGAGTGGACTAATGTCCTAGCTATGGCCTTGGAGATTGGCCTAGACGAAGGAGCACAGTGGCGCACCTTCCCAGACTATCCTCACCTGTACCTAGAGGAACTTCCCCCTGACCCTGATGATGAGATGAGACTAGTCTATCACGATGGAGGGATGATCGGTCTCTGGAGAAGCTGGACCTCAGAGTATAACATCCCTTATGCTACTAGTAGCTTTGTAAATCTTCCATTAGGCCAGCTAAGTCAAAGTTAGAGGGTGTCCTACCACTCTGCTTAATCCAGTCAGGGTTAACCACTGCATAGGCCTCATCTACGTAGTCAAGCCAGAACTGCCAGTTGAAAGTATAGGTAGAGCCCCAGCTAACTACTCTCGCCCCCGCTCTACCATATCCAACTACATTGACTGCATGTCCCCCAATTATGCCCATGAAGTCCCCTGGCTTGGTGCTCCAGGACCCTCCGGCAGGGACATCCATAATATAGCTAGGTACATTAAATCCTATATATACCCCACCAAAGGTATAGCAGGCAGCTTTAATCTGTTCTGTATTAGATATATCAAGGGTAGCATACCCAGCTATCTTGTCCCCATCAACCCCTGTATCTCTCCAATAGTTTAATACATCCAGTTCGACAGCCCCCTGATCAGAGGAAGGATTAGCGGGGTTGTAACCCCCCACAGTTTCATACAGTGATACCGCGTCCTCATCCTTAAAGTGGCAAGGTGTCCCAGCATTCGCTACCGCCTTCCACCCCATAATCATATGGAGTACAGCCGCACAGGTACAATCCCCTAATCTATCATTCGCCAGCATCCCCCACTCTATAGGTCTCTCCCAGGCATTGACCCTAGGATAGTATCCATGACTAATAGTATATAGAGATAGAGGGAGAGACTTCAATGACCGCCTTGGCTCCTTCCTGCCGAGGCACACCTTCCCATGACTGATATGAGTAAGACTGGGCTGGTCAGTCATAATCTCTCCCTTTATCTAGGATGACTAAATAGTTCTTGGCAGAATGTCCAGAGCAGCATTGACCTCTGCATTGGTAGTGTGTTCAGTCACGATAGCTACATACGTTTCCTTCATAACTGTCAGTGACTGGTTGACTGCACTCGTTGCCAGCTTATCCGCTGCTTGGAGTTCGTGCTCATCCGCACCTGAGTTCAACCTGTTGATAGCTAGAGGGATAAGGGCAATGATAGCATTCGCTGCAGCTATTGCCAGCCCAACTAGCTGAGTGATCTTGCTTACTGTTGAACTATCCGTAATCGACAATCCACTAAGAATGGAATTGAGATTAGTCGCAATCCCCTGCATGACGGCCTGAATCTGCCCTAGGATAGTAGTAGAACTACTCTGCTTGAAGTCATTGATGAGAGACTGAACATTGGCTATCTCACTGGCAATGTTCGACTCCCACTTCTGGAAGGCAGCTGTGAGTCCAGCCGGAACCGTCTTTCCTTCCAATGCGGCTACAAAGCTAACTACAGCATTGACAACCGCAAGTATTCCCGGCAGCATACCACTTACCGCCGTCAACCACGCAGCCGTACACCCACCCAGCATAACAGCTACTGTTAGGATGAAGTATACAGCTGCGAACTTCCTCCAGTTAAATTTCATAGACAGTCTCCTATTCGACAAAGTTTGGTACTACCTTCTTGCCCCCTACTGGCTTCTTGACTGCCTCAATACGAATCTTATACTCAGTCCCGCAGTACCTGCACGCACCTTCGGATTCGACTACATCAGTAGTCCCAGATAAAGGCTTATCTTTCATAGGCATAGGATACTTACAGAGCAGACACCGAATCATCGTCACTAGATTGCCTCATCCCTTACTTCTTCCTCCTCAGAGGGAGGAGGAGGGTTAGTAGTCACAGGGTTCTTAGGGCAAACTCTCACATGGGAACTGAACTCTGCCCCACTGTCGAAGGTCTCCCCGCAATCTTTACACTGAAAGCTAGCCATATATTAATCCTCCGTTTATAGAGAGGAGAGAGAGACACAGCCAGGGTGGATATGCCTCTCCCAGTGGTTTACTCTAGGCAGTGGTCAACGTTTCTAGCGTAACTACTATATCACTCAATACAAAAATAGTCAAGTAGAAACTACAACCACCTCTCAACGAGCGGGTCGATTTTAACTCTAGACCCAAGTAGGCCTGGGCTCCCTACAATCCTTAGCCCCTGTGGAGTCTTACACCTGCTAATCCCTACATAACACATGGATGGGGCAGACATGAAGTTCTGATTCAAATCGATCTGAACCTTATCCAGAGTCAGTCCCTGAGTCTTGTGAACTGTAGAAGCGTAAGCAAGCCTAAGAGGGAAATAGGTAACAGCACCCACCACCCATGCTCCATTTCTCCCCACATCGCTATCCCAATAGGGATCATTATCCCCACGGTCCAGGAGTCTAAGCTCGTCCTCAGCCATCCCTGGGTATCGGAGGAGTAGTTCGTCTGGAGGTTCCTTCTGGGTAACCTTCCTAGTGATTCTGGGAATAGTGACATACTCCTCATTTCTAACTAACTGTATAGTGAATGACCCATCATCATCCTCACTAGCCTTATTATAAGATAGAATATGGCCGCAGTCCCCGTTCACATAGGTAAACTCAGGCGTATCATTAGACAAGATCATAACATAAGCCTTGTCCTTCAGCAACAACTCACTGGGTATGTTATTCCACTCTTGAGGGAACGGTCTCCCAGGAGTCATCCACCTGCTACTAAACACCCTAGCAGGAACGCCAGGAAGCTTGGAATGACATAGCCAATTAAAATTATCCACAGCTTCATTCTTGGCAATGATAGTAGTCCCCTCAAACTTGGTATCGGCATTTTTGGTGAACTCCACGCCAAGCTGAGAAAGTATAGTAGCCCCCACCATGCCCCTACCAGCGCGAATATGATTAACAGCCTCAAGGAATTTGGCATCGGTCTGCCTCCAACACTTGGTCAGTCGCTCAGTACTCCCTTCAAACTGATTCCAACATTCCGCTTCAAACGCCCACTTAGCTTTAACAGGAGGCAGTTGACAGAAGTCTCCTGTTAGCATTAGTCCAATAGGGTTCCTCCCCTGCATGGCAATCACTTCGTTCGTCTGCTTCATAGCCTGATAGAGAACATCCAACTGTTCCCCAGGCATCATAGAGACCTCATCTATAACCAGCCACTTGTAGTCATCCTCACATAGCTTTAATAGATGCTTCTGTAACCATCCCTCAAAGAACGCAGTCTCAAGGGAACGGGTGTCGAAGTACTTCAGTAAGCTATTAAGTGTTATAGTCCCTAGGTTAACAGCAGCAATCCCAGTAGTAGCTGCTAGTATTCCAAAGTCAGGATTCATCTCTATCTGCTTCTTGACCCAGAATGTTTTCCCTGTCCCGGCTGACCCTGTAAGGAACTTAGTAGGTACTACTCCTTCCTTACCTCTCTCATATATCTCATCCAATCTCATATACTCACCCCACTCATATCTCTAAGGTTCAACCCTACCTTTACTTCAAACCCAATCTCCAAGCCGCCAAGTTCAGGGATAGGTTTAGCAAACTGCTTGATAAGTAGTTCAATCGCTTGATCAACTTTATCAACAGGCGCTTCAACCACAATGGAGTCGTAGGTTGGTAGGCGCATAAGGCCACTAAACCAGTCAACCTCATTGAGAGCAAGAATATCTTCACGCTGAATAGCCGCAGCATCCGACTGAGGGCGGAAAGCAACGGCCCTCTTGGCATCGCCTTCATGGTCTATATCCCACCTCCTTTCCCTTTTGTCGAACTTATATATGGGTCCGTAAAAGTAATGCCTATAGTTGAAGCTGTTATCAAGGTACTTCTTACCCCATACTTCCTCAAGTGTTGCCTTATGATACGCCCTAACTGAATGGCCTGCCGGGGAGTTAAAGTAAACGTCCTGCATCTGTTGAGCTGCATAGGTTGTAGGGAAGAACTCTTCATACTCATCATGCATCCCATATGCACTGAGCAGGTAATTTGACCCGTGAATACACCTCTTCCAACTTTCATACTGTTCAATCCCCCCTATCTTTTTGAACTCCTTTAATAGCTTCCTCAGTTCGGGTAGAGGAGTATCTCTAACTGTCTCCCAGGATACCGGACTTCCTAGAATATGACTCCCTAAGAAGCTATGCACTCCAGCCTTGGCTAGCTTGATGTATTCTGGTGATTTCCCCCAATAACCGACAAGTACAGCTTCGATAGCTGAGCGGTCAATCTCAATAAGCTTACAGCCCCTCTCAGCAATAAGTAGCGACCTAAATAACTGAGCAAGGTCGTACCTTTTAGGGATGTTCCCCAGGTTGACATTCCTTGAGCTAGACCTCCAAGTGGACGGGTGATTCCCATAAGTAGTGTGAGCACGATCACTTTCATCCAGAGGCCAATCGTAAGTCGTGACAAGTTGTTCCCTCTTTCCATACTCTACTACATGCTTTAGAATAGGATGTTTGTCTGCTAGTCGCTTGAGATACTTAGCCTCTACTGTAGTCCTATCCTCACCTCTCTTCTTAGGGAGGGGGATGTTAAGAGCCAGTAGGAGATTACTTACCTGGTCATGGGAGGCTGGATTGAAGGGAGTAGTCCTCTTCCACAGAGGCCTATACATCTGTTCATTACTAGTAGTTACAACCTTACTTCCATCCTTATGATAAGCAGGAACCTCCATCTGTTCAATCTTAGTTAGCTGTCTCCACCTCCACTTAAGGTCGGAGTCTCCCTTGAGTCTGTGAACAGGCTTAGGCTCCCTCTCCAGGAACTCTATACTCTTACACTTATTAGGGAGAAGGGATTGAATAGCTCCTAGTTCCTTTACAGCCTCATCCTCCAAGGTAGACATAAAATTAAACCTAGCTACCTTGTCAACCTTAACTCCAGCCTTACCCATACTCACATAGATAGGGTCCACTCGCACACAGTGGTCCCAGAACCTCTGCCACCTTCCCTGCTTCTCTAACTCCCTCTTCACTCCCTGGTACACTCCCATCTGCACAGCGTTGTCCATCCCATTATAGAACCCAGGCTTCTGGGAGAATAGATGCTTCCAGGGATACCCGTTATAGAAGAAGGGTGCAGCGAACGCTAGTGCCTTAGGTAGATCAGAGTAGAGAAAGTGCCACGCCCACATAGCATCCACTACGACCACATCTGGGTGTAGCTCGAATCCGTTAGCCTTAAGGCGGGGGAGATCATAATTCTTGTTCCAGAATAGCAGTAGCTTAGCCCTCCTAATGAGCTTCTTCGCCCTCTGTATATAATCTCCCTCATACGGAAAACTAACCCCAGCCCAAGCAGATACACTAAATCCCATGCGGATAATCTGATAAGAAGGGTCATCCTCTGCCTCCTCTTCATTCCTTCCAGCTAGACTATCAGGAGTCTCAATGTCGCACATCAGGGGGTATTCAATATCTCCCCTGCCACTATACTGAACATAAGCAGGGTCAGGGTCCTCTATGATGTGACAGTCTGTAGTACTATACGTACCGTTTGCCACTTCCATCGCTTTAACAAGGGCTAGAATAAAAGCTATCGTATATCTCCAATTACCCTGCATCAGCCCTGATGGATGGAAGGTAGGGATAGCTGTAACATCATATCTAGTAGGGAAGCTATAGGCATGATTCACCTCTATTCCATCGAACCCAGTCACTCTCCTAAGTGCAACATTCCCAAGGGCTAAGATGGCCTTAGGTTTCATCTCAGCGATCAGTTCATCTAGATATGGCTTACACTGCTCCATAGCCAGCTGTGCCTCGGGATACGCCTCCGGGTTGTCATTCATCCCTAGAGCTGGAGGCTTACACCAGTAACTATTGCTTACTCTAAACTCTCTTCGATCTAGCCCTCTCTTGGAGAGAATATTATCAAGGAACTTCCCAGCAGCCCCAGCAAAAGGGTAGCCCAGAGTAATCTCATCCTTCCAGGGACTATCGCCCACAATAAGAACTCCATTGCTGCCAGTGCCATTAGGGAGAACCCGCTTAACTCCAGTAGACTGATACGCACATCCAGTACAATACTTCCCTTCCACTGGCGCATCTATCACCTGCAATTCCTTAGACTTAGACATTATTATTCCCTATAAGATTAATACTATAACACTAATACTATATACTATATACTACTAGTAGTATACTATGAATAGAGAAGGAGGGAGTAGTGGGTGTTTCTCCTCTGCCACACCCACTGAAGGCAGTGTCCCGCTTGGAGGAGCCTATTCGGTAACTGGAACCTCTTCGGCTACAGCAGCCGCTCTGCGTGCCCTGGCCTGGGCAATAGGGCCAGCTTCAGCCACAGCATGAACATGAGTAGGAGTAACGGGAGCCTCCATCTCGACAGGGGCCTCTACCTTAGACTTACCCCTTGCCGCACGGGCCTTTGCCATGCGGTCAGAGGCCTCCTTGGACTTAGCCTGTCTGGAGGCAATCTTCTCCTTAGCCAGAGCCAGGACCAGTTCTGCTGTCTCAGGGTCAGCTGTCTCGAAGAAATTAACCACCGCCAGCGGCGTTACCTTTGCTGCTACAACACTTGCTACCTTTCCCCTGGGCATATCATTCTCCTTTTACATCCCCAGTAAGAGGGGATGGTTGACCAATTCTACCTTACTGCAGAGAAAGCTGCAAGGGTTATTACGCCCCTGCAGCCAGAGTCTCATTCCCGTTAGTCGAAGTCGGCAGCTTCACAGCCGCAACCTCAGCGTAACCGAAGGCCCTCTCCCCTGTATTGGGGTTCACTGCCATCTCTTCCCATGACCCGTCAGCCTTGCGGGGCCAGAGAAGCTCACCACTATTCTTCCCCCTTGGATGGGTGGACACTGTGGTATCGGTGGACTTGAAGTACGCCCTCCAGATAATCTCAGCCCAGAAGGTGGACTGACCATTCATCTGCTTGAGATACTCATCGATCTGATCGACCAGTGAGCCCTCAATCCGTACCCCACAGCTGCGGAGGAGTTCAGCGAGACGGTGAATCCTCATCTTGCTGGACATGAAGGTGTTGAACCGCTGCGGTCCCAGCTTGATAGCGGTCCCATCCTCATTCGCCACTGCCCTGCTCTGACTATCAGCAATCACAGCCGGGACAGTAGTGATCTCAAGGAACTTCCTCTTGCTGGACGGGTTCCCCTTGACCACTTCACGTTCCACCACATCGTACCAATCCTCATGGGCTTCCGGCATCTCCAGACGGAGCAGCCATGTCCCAGGAGTCACAGGAGGGGGAATCATCCCTGGCGGGGGAGCATCCCAATCGACCTGCGGTGCTGCATCTTCCGACAACCCTAACTTATCTAGTTCAGGCATCCTACTTCTCCTTATTGTGTCTCAGTCTGACATTCTGAATTACATTCTTGATTACTGGAACTGCTGGAGCAGAAGGCACAGCGGGGGCCAATGGTGCCTTTGACGGAGGCTGCACTCCTCCAGGGGTTGTTGGTGGAGTTACCTTTGGCCCCGCTGCAACTCCCCCTGTCGCTGGACCTGTCGGCTTGGGCGTGTTGGATGACTGAGGGGCAGCCGTAACACCTAGAGCCTTGGGGACAGTCGGGGGAATCTTAATTGGGGCGGGAGAGAATGGTGCAGGGGCTGGAACAGTTACCTGTGCCTTCAATAGATTAGCAGCCTTAGCCCTCTTCTCTGCCGCTGCAGCTTCTATCTTCCTGGCATTGGCTGCCCTCTCCAGCAGCTTCTCTTTCAAGCCAGCTATCTTACTCATATTGCCAGCTGACTCCTTCGCTTGCCGCTCGTAGAACACTTCCAATAGAGCATACGCAATCACGGCATCCCCATTCTCAATATAGGGAGACTTAACCTCAGCTAGGTACTCAGATGGAGCCCTGAACTTGCAGGGGAATGGAGTCATGGTAGCTGGGTCCACATGGGTATTAATAAAAAGGACATGCTTCACTTCCTGGATTAGTTGCCCTGTCTTAGTATCCTTGACCTGAGCACCTGTAGGCACAATATCCATGTGCCATACGTTCAGGAACCATCCTCCAGCCTTTCCGATTGCCTTCTTCCCTGCTATGGCTGGACCGAATACCTTGGCCCCTGCTTGGTCATCCCCTCTACTCTCTTGGGCAGTCCAGAGAATCTTCTCATACCCCAGAGTATGGCTAGCTCCTACAAAGGCCTGCAGGTTATCTTGAGCGAACCCGAAGTAGGTCATGTTCCCACCGCTGAACTCTACCCCACCTTCACTCCAAGTGTAGGATGGGTCCTGACTAAGACTAGCCTTCTTAGCTTTGAGGGTATCAATAATCTTATCCCCCCAGCTAGTCAACCCTTCAAACGCTCCGAACCCATATACTTCCCAGGTTCCAGCATCAGGAGGGACTAGAGGGGATTCAGGGTCATTCACCCTAAGCGGCCACCAACCCCTGACTGCCCTATACATAGCCGCGATAGGGTCCTTCCACATGCCAATGGGCCAGAACTCTATCTGCCCACTGTCTCTGCGTCCCCGTATCCCACCTAGTCCCCCTCCATCAGCCGACACCATCCTAGTCAACTTGCCATACCTATTCAGTACCCAATCACTAATCCTACCTATGTTCTCAGTCTTGCCAGTCCCTGTAGCCCCATAGATCAAATCAGCTTTAGGTTCAATATAGAAAGGGACATCAGCTTCCTTTTGAAGTTGAGGAGGAGGTGGGGAGGGGGCAGCTTCCCCTACTGAGCCTAGCCCGTCAGGGGCCACAGCAGGGGCATCCCCCTCCTTAACAGTGGTTACGTCACTCTTCCCACCGATCTCCTTATCAATAGCATCAAACAGTGTGTTAGCGGGACCATCATTCATAGCTTTCCATCCTCCTTGTCGATAGGCTTCTCTAGCTTCTCTACCGTGTTCCTTTTTGATATGAGAGACCAGTAGGAGCAGAGTAGCCAAGCCACCCCTCCCACAAACAATGCAACGGTAATCCCTATCACCCATAACGTCATTAGTTAGCTGCTCCTGGAGGGATGGGTATCACCTTATGCTCAGTCTCATTACTATTATTACTAGTAGGAGTAGCTATACTCCAGTCTACTAATCCACTCTTAATAGAGCACCCATGCTCCTCACTGAATATATGCTTCCCCTGGATAGGAATCCTAGAAGCTTCGAGCGTCTTACTGATCCACTCTTCCGTCCCGTGATACTCAATGACACGCACCACGCTTATAAGGCGCTCGCCCTTCTTATTAGTTTCCATTGTTCCTTCTAAAGGCAGGACTTAATACTCTCTTACCACTAGCCTAGCCTTCCAGCTTCCTAACCTGATCTGCCTGCAGACCCTTGGGACCCTGGATAACTTCAAACTCTACTGCCTCACCCTCTACCAGCGACCTTCTACCCTCTGATAGGATAGCTGAGAAGTGGACGAATACATCCTTACCCCTGTCCCTGCTGATAAATCCAAACCCCTTCTTGTCATCGAACCACTTAACGATTCCGGTTTCCATCAATCCGTCCCCTGAAAGTTTGAATATTACCACCCTTATTAGAAAAAGTCAACCTTTATTTCGTGACCCGCTTCATTGGCACGTCGGGAAACAGCCTGGATATGTCCTCTTCGGACAGCTTAATATAGATATGAGGCTCGAACATTGGATATTTGAATGGGGGAATATGCAGTATCTGAGCCCTATTACTCTCCACCAACCCCATCTCTATAATCTTACTAGCTGCTCCAGAGGGAGTCTTTCCCCACCCTATTACCACGCACTCAAAGTTCTCATCATTATCGAAGAACGAGCACCAGTACATATTACTATCATTACTCCGGTTTGATGGGAAGCTTAATGGCTTGCGAAGGTCTGGGCCCCCTTGCTTCGATAGGCTCTCCCTTGTCTGTTCTAATAACCTCTCCAACTCTGAGTCTTGGGATGGGCTTTCTACTGGTAATGGTGAACGTTCCTTGGACCCCCATTGGCTTCTCAACGTCCTTAGGAGTACTTTCAGTCTGGTTAGCATTAGCTAGCTCCTCTTGTAAGTCTCTTAGTACCTGTGCTTCATAATTAGCTACTGGTTGTTCTACAGGGACAGGAAGGATAGGGACAGGCAGAATAGGGCCAGGAATAGGTAGTTCAATAGGTGATTGAGTCCCAGCTGGAGCCCCGCATCCCCAACAGTACTTATCCTCTACCTCCATCCCCTTGCCGCATATCTTACAGAGAAGTGATGCTAACCTCTCCCCATCCAGCCTGCAGAACATCTCATTAGCTGGCCTCTTAGTCCCACACTTAGGGCAGGCTTTCATCTCTGTATGGTTACCATTACTAGTAGGGCTAGTAGGGGAAGGAGCAGGAGTAGGGTTATGGCAGCTGCACCCACACCTAGGGTTATGACACCCAGAGTGATCATTATATAGGCAAGCCTCAGTCACTCCACTTACCTGGGATTTAGTAGTATCTGGAGGCATGACTCATCTCCTTAGTGTATCGAATAGACGAATCCGTAGGTATTCGCCCCGATCATATATAGTCTAGGCAGGTGTTCCAGTTTGTGATGTCCCGTCCGATGGAGCAAGTAAGCCGTCCCTTGAGCCGCTGCAAATATACCCAACTGAATGGCAACTGTCTCCCCGCATGACTGCGTAGGCAAGCTCCACTCGTGACCGCCAAGGGATAGATTCCTACAAGTAATGGCCATATCCGCCGAAGCAGCCACAAACTCTATCCCTACAATCCTCTTAGCAGCAGGCGACCAATAACTATGTATAACAGCATCTGCCGGTTTCGGCTGTGGCATATCCGGCAGCGCGCTCGCTTTCACGCCTATCAGCGAAATCAGGAACACCAATGCCACTTTACTTAATCTGCTCATCCCCTTACTTCCTCTCCCGTTGGAGCGCGGGCTGCGGTTTTATTCCGAGTCGCGCAATACAGAAGCTCGCAAATCGTCACTGTCCCGATAATCAACTTCAAATAGCAGTAACTCTGCACTCTTCTGCGCATCAATTAACCGCCTGTCCTCGCACGAAGTAGGACATGCATCCAACAATTCACTTAGAACTTCCGCCAGCTTTGGAGCATTGGCCAGAAGCATGCCGACTTCTTTGGAAAACACTTCCTTGCACATCACCGCTCCTATATCCGAAACAACTTCATTTCCATTAAGTTTCCAGTTGTAACTCATCTCCTCACTTCCTTTCCCGCTGGAGCATCTGTACAACTTTCGGTGTCTCATAATTGCTGTTCCGCAACCATCTTCGCGCTTCGTCTCTGGTCAGAAAGATTGCCGGAACGCCGGGATTGAGTGAAAGGATTTTCCCGGTTGGCCAAACTACAGCCCATGCTATCTTCCCTCTCATCACTCCCTTTCCCGCTGCACAGGACAGTCATACGTTGTACCGTATTCTGCCGTGGCAAACAAATCCAGATGCACAAATTTTTTCTGCTGCTCGGACCACTTGAAAGGAATCTCTTCCTGACAAGCTAGGCAATCCTCGCGCTTCAGAATCTCGGGATTGAGGGGATTACCG